>Ga0164243_10005138_pt1 | contig 20070 bp, 20 predicted proteins | sample OricompcompostOP_FD_108781 | JGI IMG/M metagenome (GOLD analysis project Ga0164243, IMG submission 108781) | Organic Plus compost microbial communities from Emeryville, California, USA - Original compost - Organic plus compost (OP) | ecosystem: Engineered > Solid waste > Mixed feedstock >... | reverse complement strand
TCCTAAGGTCGTTCGAATAAGGCTTCGCCATGCATGCCGGCCCCCTCTCCAGCATGCATGTTGAATCAGATCGCACCTGATTTGGGAATCCTCAGATTCCGCCTATTGCTGAAGCGCTCTAGGGCCGAGATTGCGACAGCTTCTCGATCTTCTGCTGCATCGCTGAGAGTTGTGATTTGAGTTCGTTCAACTCATCGCGTTCGCCCGTTTTTTCGGCCGGTGCTGAAGCTGGCGTGGACGGGGACGCCGGAGCTTCACCCGATTTGTTGCCACCCCCACCGAACGACGCCCACATCGACATCGCCTGCTCGAACATCGCCATGTTCTGGCGAGCCTGCTGCTGATAAAACTCGAACGCCGCTGCGGGATTGGAGAAGGCCGATGCGAACTGCTCGCGGAAGCGGGTCTGCTCTTTCGCCAGATGCTCGAGGCTGAACTGCAGATAACTCGGCACCATGCGTGCGATGCTGTCGTCGTAGAAGCGAATAAGCTGGCGAAGGAACGGAATCGGAAGGAGCGCCTGTCCGCCCTCGCGGCTTTCCTGCTCGACGATAATCTGCGTTAGAACCGCATGCGTGAGATCGTCGCCGTTCTTGGCATCGTAAACCACGAAGTCGCGATCGTTGCGGACCATCTTCGCAAGATCCTCGAGCGTGACATACGTGCTCGTCTCGGTGTTATAAAGCCGCCGGTTGGCGTACTTCTTGATGACGACCGCCTCTTTTTTAGGCGCCTGTGTCTGTGGATCGGGATTGGTCAACATCGCGTTCGCGTTCTCTGTATCGACGGCGTACCGACAGGTTGCTGCACTGCGGCAGCGTACCACACCCTGGGGCCGTCCCGCCAGACGTTTCTGTCACTCTTTTGGGTGGGATGAGACCGGTGCTCTTGGGCAGTCTAGCCAAGAGGTCGCAATTGCTGAAAATCAACGCGCGCTGCTAAGTGTTACCGTCTTCTCGTTGACGCCCTAAAACACTGGTGCGCCAGCAAGGCATCCTATAACTCTCAGAAAAAATTCAGTGCCCAGGGAGGGGTCGCTATGAGCCAGGACGCTTCGACGATTGTTATTGCCGGCGCAGCACGCACGCCCGTTGGTTCCTTCAATGGTTCGCTCGCCTCACTGCCGGCGTCGAAGCTTGGCGAAATTGCGATCAAGGCCGCTCTGCAGCGGGCTAACGTACCGGCGGGCGACGTATCCGAGGTCATCCTTGGCCAAGTCTTGACGGCGGCACAAGGCCAGGGTCCGGCGCGGCAAGCTTCCGTCGGCGCCGGTGTGCCGGTCGATTCCCCCGCGTGGAGCATCAATCAAATTTGCGGTTCCGGTCTGCGCGCCGTCGCACTCGGCATGCAGCAGATCCAGTCTGGGAGTGCCTCGATCGTCGTTGCCGGCGGCCAGGAAAGCATGAGCCAGTCGAACCACGCCGCTCATATGCGCGATGGTACGAAGATGGGCGACGTCAAATTCGTCGATACGATGATCAAGGATGGCCTCTGGGACGCCTTCAACAATTACCACATGGGCACGACGGCTGAGAACGTAGCTCGCCAGTGGCAGATCACGCGCGAAGAGCAGGACAAGTTCGCCGTCGCTTCGCAGAACAAGGCCGAAGCCGCACGCAAGGCCGGAAAGTTCAAGGATGAGATCGCCCCCGTCACCATCAAAGGGAAGAAGGGCGATACCGTCGTTGAGCAGGACGAATACATCAAGGAAGGCGTGACCTACGAAGGCGTCGCAAAGTTGCGCCCCGCCTTCGATCCGAAGGAAGGCACCGTCACGGCAGCAAACGCCTCGGGCATCAACGATGGCGCCGCGGTTGTCGTTCTGATGACGGCTGAAGAAGCCAAAAAGCGGGGGATCAAACCGCTTGCACGCATCGTCTCGTGGGCGACGACCGGCGTCGATCCTTCGATCATGGGCACCGGTCCGATTTCGGCATCGAAGAAAGCGCTCGAAAGAGCGGGCTGGACCGTCAATGACCTTGATTTGATCGAGGCCAATGAAGCGTTCGCGGCGCAAGCTATAGCCGTCAACAAGGGCCTTGGCTGGGATACCAGCAAGGTCAACGTCAACGGTGGTGCGATCGCGATCGGGCATCCGATCGGCGCATCGGGCGCACGTATCTTGAACACGCTTTTGTATGAGATGCAGCGTCGCGACGCCAAGAAGGGCCTTGCCACATTGTGCATCGGTGGCGGCATGGGCGTGGCGATGTGTGTCGCCCGCGACTGAACTGACCAGATCAATAGCGCAGCCGCTCCATAGCGAACGGCTGCGTATCATCCTCCGAAATCCAAACAAAAAATCCAGGGAGACATACTATGGCACGGGTTGCCCTCGTCACGGGAGGCACGCGCGGCATCGGCCACGCGATTTCGATCGCACTGAAGAACAACGGCTATCGTGTCGCCGCCAATTACGCCGGCAACGACGCCGCTGCTCAGGCCTTCCAGGTTGAGACTGGCATTCCCGTTTACAAGTTCGACGTCGGCAATTTCGAGGCGACTGGAAAGGCAATCGAGCAGATCTCGAAGGAGGTCGGTCCGATCGATGTGCTCGTCAATAATGCGGGCATTACGCGCGATACCATGTTCCACAAAATGACGAAGCAGCAGTGGGACGAGGTCATCGGCACCAATCTCAACGGCCTTTTCAATGTCACCCGACACGTCTGGGAAGGGATGCGCGCGAGAAAGTTCGGCCGCGTGATCAACATCTCCTCCATCAATGGCCAGAAGGGTCAGATGGGACAGGTGAACTATTCCGCTTCGAAGGCGGGTGACCTCGGCTTCACGAAGGCTCTGGCACAGGAAGGCGCCCGCGCCGGGATTACCGTCAACGCGATCTGCCCCGGCTACATCGCAACCGAGATGGTGATGGCCGTTCCGAAAGAGGTTCTCGACAAGAATATTATCCCACAGATCCCGGTTGGCCGCCTCGGTGAGCCCGGCGAGATCGCGCGTTGCGTCGTGTTCCTCGCGTCCGATGATGCGGGCTTCATCACGGGTTCGACACTCACGGCCAATGGCGGTCAGTACCTCGCGAGCTGATGCATTTTGCGATTGCTGATCGCCCTTCTCGGCGGCCTTCGCCAAAGACGCCAACTCCCAAAAGAAAAAGGCTCTGCCCGGCAATCCCCCGGCAGAGCCTTTTTCTCATGAGCGCAAATTTGCGCTGGGCCTCGTTAACCGCGGAACCGTGATCTGACGATGCGCGGAAACTCGTCTTCGCCTTCTCCGCCTTGTGCGTGACCGTAAGCGTTCGCTGGTCTCTGGTCGGCGGTGCGTTGCTCAGGACTATTCTGGCGTCCTTCCTCGCCGTTCCAAGCAGGTGCTGACTGCTGGGGAGGCGCCATCGCAGGCCTTCCGCCATAAGGGGCTTGCTGTTGCCGGGCCACTTGCGGCGGCGGCTGAGGCGCCGAGAACCAGGCTTCGATGAGGTCAAGTTCGTCGGAGGAGAGGCTCAAACCCTGACTGCGGCAGCGTGCGACCACGAAATTCCGGAAACGGCTTGCAAAAAGGCTTGCGGATGTCCCTTGCTCGAACCACGGGTCGCTTTCGCTGACGACATCGTAGATGAAGCGCAAATCATCCCGCTTGATATCGAGCCCGAACTCGCGGGCCCGTTGCGTGATGTTGACGAGCGTCTGCGCACCCTGAAGTCCGTTGGCCGCGATTTCCTGCGACATGACGTCGAAGAGAACACGGTATTCCGCAGGCGCCAGAGCCGGGGCCTGGCAAGCCTCGTGGATCCGCGCGATGGAGTGCTGAATCTGCGTCGCCTGATCGGCATTACGCGGCGCAGACATAGGCGGCGGCGGAGCCGGCTGAGCCTGTGCGCGCGACAATTCTCGTCGCGGCTCGGGCTGGTACGGCGCTGCGGAAGCCTGCGGTGCTGCCGGCCGTCGCGGCGTCAGCGGGGCTGACTGCTGCGATATCGAAGCCGACGGAGACGCCGCACTGGCATCAGGCAGCCGCGTTGACGGCATCGGCGGCGCAGGAGGTGGCGCCGTCCGGTCGATATAGCGCGATTGCGGCGCGGCGGTTTGATAGGTGCCGTGCGTGACGGCCGGAGTTGCCGGCGCCTGCGGAGCCGCAACCCTCGGAGGGCTCAACGCTGCCTGCTGTGGTTCGGCACGAGGGGACTCGGGCATGTATTCGCGCCTTTGCTGCGGTTCCGGGGCAGGCGGCGCAAGTTGGGGAGCAATGAGCCCGGTTGCCGAGATATGCCGGTTGCCATCGAACACGGTGTAGGGCGGCGTGTCGCTCAAATGAATGTCGTCCGGCAGGCTTGCGAGCAGGAGATCGCGGAACGAGCCGTAGCCACCCCAGTTCGTCCCAACCGTCTTGTCCCGTCCGATGATGCGGACCGCGCGATCAGCCAGGGTTTCGAGCGGCACGGCCTGGGGCGCATTCCGGACAAACTCGACGACTTCCGCGACGATGGCTTTGCGTGCAGCCTCGACGTCGATAGCGGGCGCGGGCGCCGAAATCTCGCGTGGGCTTTCGCCTGAGATCGCCCGGCTGCTCGTCAGAAGCGCAATGAGATCCGATTCCCGGATTTCGCCGTCGCTGATCGCTGTATACGGCTGCGCCGTGTGATCGTTCGCGTAGACCACGGTACGCCGCGCATGCGCACGCAGCCGATGGAGCAACGGCGTGAAATCGGCGTCGCCCGACAGGACGATGAACTCGTCGAAATAGGTATCGTGATTGAGAATATCGCGAACGTCCATCACGATGCGAATGTCGGCGGAATTCTTGAGCTGCGCGGTGAGTGGCGGGCAGTCGATCACTTCGAAGCCCGCACGTAGGAAGTGATGGCGGATGAACGGGAACGAGTTCATGTCCGTCGAATTATCGTGTGTGTTTCGGCGGGGGACGGGATTTCCGTAACAGCGGTTCATCACGATGCGCCGCTCTCCGGGTAATGCAAACCCGTTCGTCGCGGTGATGAGTTCGCCCGATGCAATGCCTTGCAGCCACGCGCCGCTATCTTTGGCAAAGCGCTTGGCGGCATCTTCGTTTTTGCGCTTCAGCGACAGATAGATGTTGTCGTAATCGACAAACACCGTGGTTAGGACGGGTCCTGAGGACTCGCGTTTCATGGACTGCAACCCCCGTGAATCGGAACTTGATTCGCAATCACTTTTTACGAGTCGAAGGCGTCCAGCAAGGAGCGCCAGTCCCCTCGTGCACGAAAGGGACAATTAACCCGTGGATGGAAGTTTGCGACGCCACAAGCGCAACAGATTCCTCTGGGGACGGCGCGTGGATGATTGCTGAAAGCCTTTGAGCTGTGGCCGTCTCGCTTCTCAATCGACGGATGGCCGCGACACCGGAGAAAAATCCGGCGCCGTCAACTTGAAGCCTTCGAAGGTGAAGCCCGGCGCGACCGTGCAGCCGACAAGCGTCCATTTCCCGAGACTGCGCGCCTGCTGCCAATGCCCCGCTGGAACGACGGCTTGCGGCCGCTCACCGGCCAAGAGATCGCGGCCGAGCCGGATGGCTGCGATTGGTCCGCCGCTTGGCGACATTTCGAGCAGAAGCGGATCGCCGGCGTAGAAATGCCAGGCTTCGGCAGCATCGACGGAGTGCCAGTGCGATCGCTCACCGGCTTTGAGGAGAAAATAGATCGCCGTCGACGCGGCGCGCATTCCAGGCTCGGCCTTGTCGCGGAACGTCTCGCGAAAGTGTCCACCTTCCGGATGCGGAGAAAGCTCGAGCATCGCAATCACGTCGTCGCCCGAAAGATCGTTCGGCATCGGACACCTCCGGGAAGCGCTTCAGGCCTTGTTCTTCAACTGTCTGAGGCGCGCGAAAACCTCCCAATCCGGAGCTCCGAGCATGCCGAGGCGCGCCTGAATCGCGCGCGATTTCGGCCTCAGAAACGGGTTCGTCGCTTTTTCGAGAGCGACGGTCGTCGGCAGCGTTGGTTTGCCTGCCGCGCGCAACGTCTCCACCTCTTCGACCCGATTTTTCAAAACCTCGTTTTCAGGTTCGACAGTCAATGCGAAACGAGCATTGTTCAGTGTGTATTCATGCCCGCAGTAGATCTCGGTTTCGTCCGGCAGGGCTGCGATTTTTGAAAGCGAGTCCCACATCATCTCAGGTTCGCCTTCAAAGATCTTTCCACAGCCGAGCGAGAAAAGCGTGTCTCCCGTGAACACCAGCCCATCATTCGGAAAATAGTACGTCACATGGCCAAGCGTATGTCCGGGCGTCTCCAGGACTTTGATCGGATGGCCGGCAAATTCCAAATCGCTCGCCGCCGTAACCCCACGCGTCAAGCCGGGGATCCGGTCCGCTTCGGCTTCCGGACCCGTTACGGCTGTTCCGTAAAACGCCTTGAGTTCAGCAATGCCGCCAGTGTGATCGGCATGGTGGTGTGTGATGAAAAGATGGTTTAGCCGCCAGCCGCGCTCAACCAGGGCAGCTTTGATCGCAGCCGCGCTGGGTGCATCGATAGCTGCCGTTTCGCCGGAATCCGGCTCATGCAGCAGAACGCAGTAATTGTCCGTGAGACACGGCAGAAGGACGATTTCGAGGGCTCCCATGGCGGGGGACTTTGGTTGGGGCGGAGGGTCATGTCAAACGCAACGAAACGACGCAGCGCGACATCCTTTATTGCGGTCCAAGGCTGTCTCTTGGATGTCGGATCGTCTAGAGAGGTTTCAATGACCAGATTTCATACATCCGCGTAAGCGCCAAGATGCCTCTCGACGTTAAAGCCTTGAGAGATTTCTACAGGACGCCGCTCGGCCGGGTCGCGCGCCGCCAGCTGACATTGGCAGTCCGAGAAAGATGGAAACGCGTTAACGGTCTGACGGTGGCGGGAGCTGGCTTTGCCTCGCCGTTTCTCGGAACGTTCCGGACCGAAGCGGCGAGCCTCGCGTGCCTGATGCCGTCGCGGCAGGGAGCGATCGTCTGGCCGCGGTCCGGCCATTGCCATTCCGTGCTGGTCAACGAAAGCCAATGGCCGTTGCCGGACAATTCCGTCGACAGGCTGCTTTGCATTCACAGCCTGGAGCAGGCCGAGCGCCCTGGTCCGCTCCTGCGTGAAGTTTGGCGGGTTTTGAAGCCTGAAGGCCGCGTTCTGTTCGTCGTGCCTAACCGACGGGGCCTCTGGTCCCGTATGGACCGCACGCCGTTTGGCTATGGACTTCCCTTCAGCCGCGGACAGCTCGAAACGCAGTTGACGGACGCGCTTTTCACGCCGCTGGAGTGGGGAGAATCCCTGTATTTTCCGCCCGTCAACCAACGGCTGATGCTGCGCATGGCGCCGGCGATCGAGCGCTTTGGCTCAAGCCTGTCCATCGGTGTGGCGGGCGTCATACTGGTCGAAGCAACAAAAGAGGTCATGGCGCCCGTGGGCGGCGGCAAGCGCGTCGTGCAACCTGGGATTCTAAAACCGGCCGACACGCCAACGTCCGTCGGAATCAGGCCTTTCAGATAGACCCTGAAGATCGTGATGGACCGCGCAACAGAAAGACGGCCTTTTCCCCGAACAGGTTCTGCATCGATAGCGACCACTTGATCGGCAGCCGCGCGCCGTAGGCATTGAACGCCACCGCCTGCTCCACGTCCGCATGCACGAGTTCGCAGAGATCGGCAAAATCGCGGATGGTGCAGAGGTGCGCGTTGGGCGTCAGATACCACTGATCAGGCAGGTTATCGTTGATCGGCATGCGACCTGTCAGAAGTAATTTCGTGCGCACGTGCCAATGGCCGAAGTTCGGGAACGACACGATAGCGCGTCGGCCGATTCTCAAGAGATTTTCGAGCACGGTCTTCGGCTGCCGCGTCGCCTGGATCGTCAGCGAGAGAACGGCGTAGTCGAATGCTTGATCCGGATAATTGTCGAGATCGCGGTCGGCGTCTCCCTGGATGACGGAAAGCCGGCGCGCGACGCAGGCATTGACCTTGTCGCGCTGGAGTTCGACGCCACGCCCATCCACACCCTTCCTCTCGGTCAAAAGCTGTAGAAGCTCGCCGTCGCCGCATCCGACGTCGAGCACGCGCGATCCAGCCTCCACCATCTCCGCGATGAGAACATGGTCGACGCGTGGTGCTTTGGCCGTGCCGACGATTTTTCCGACGTCGGGCGCGTTCATCGCTCCCCCTCCTTCGCAGCGCCAAGGCCGCGCTTTACGGCGGCAGCGTTGAGGAAGCCGCGGATCGTCGCGGAGAATGTCGGTTCGTCGAGAAGGAACGCGTCATGGCCCTTGTCGCTCTCGATTTCGACGAAAGAGACATTGGCGGCAACTGCGTTCAAGGCCTGCACGATCGTTCTGCTCTCGCGCGTCGGATAAAGCCAGTCCGACGTGAACGAGACGATGCAGAAGCGCGTCTTCGTCCCCCGAAACGCATTCGCAAGCACACCCCCCGCGTTCTCGCGCAAGTCGAAATAATCGAGGGCGCGCGTGATATAGAGATAGCTGTTGGCGTCAAAACGATCGACGAACGTCGAACCTTGGTGGCGCAGATAACTTTCGACCTGGAAATCGGCGCTGAATGAGAACGTCTTCTCGGAGCGGTCCTGCAGATTGCGTCCGAACTTCCGGTGCAAAGCCTCTTCCGACAGATACGTGATGTGTGCCGCCATGCGCGCGACCGCGAGCCCGTTTTTCGGCACCGTCCCGGCCGCGTAGTAATTTCCGCCCTTCCACTCGGGGTCGGCCATCACAGCCTGCCGCCCAACCTCGTGGAACGCGATGTTCTGCGAGGAATGCCAAGCCGCTGTTGCGATCGGCACTGCGGCAAACACGCGATCCTTGAAGCGTGATGCCCACTCAAGCACCTGCATGCCGCCCATCGAGCCGCCGATGACGGCAAACAACTGATCAATGCCGAGGTAATCGATCAGGCGCGCCTGCGCTTCGACCATATCACCGAGCGTGATGAGCGGGAAGTTGAGCCCATAGGGAGCGTTTGTCTTTGGATCGATCGACGCCGGCCCTGTCGATCCCATGCAGCCGCCGAGAACGTTCGAGCAGATCACGTAGAAGCGATCCGTATCGATCGGTTTGCCGGGCCCGACCATGTTGTCCCACCAGCCCGGCTTGCCCGTGATGGGATGTGGGCTTGCGACGTATTGGTCAGCCGTAAGTGCGTGGCAAATCAGGATCGCGTTCGACTTTTCGCTGTTGAGCGCGCCGTAAGTCTCATATGCAATTGAAAATGGAGCCAGATCCTGCTGGCAGGCCAGCCGCAGCGGGGCCCCGGCCTCGAACCGAGCGACCGGGCTCGTCGGCGTATGCACTTCCGAGTGCCGCCGCGGAACCGAGGCAATGATATTTGGCGGAGCAGCGGTCATCGTGTCGGTCGATACCCGAAGTTTGGACGGTTTGCGTGCTGGCTAGAACCGGCGCCGATAAAGTCAACTTTAAACTTTGATTTCAAGTGGTGAAGCCCCTATCAATGCGCCCGAATTCCCCGGTTTCGGTCAACAATTCGAGATTATATATGGTGGCGACGGCACCGATTGCACGTCCGGGCATCCTGGACATAGCGGCCTACGTTCCAGGCGAAAGCAAGGTGCCGGGCGGCCTTATCCCGGCGAAGCTGTCGTCGAACGAGACCCCGCTTGGGCCAAGCCCTAAGGCGATCGAGGCGTTCAAGGCGGCCGCCGCTGAGCTGGAGCGCTATCCGGATGGCCAGGCGACGCTTCTCCGCGAGGCGATTGCGCGCCGCTACGGGCTTGATGCCGCCCGCATTGTCTGCGGATCGGGCTCCGACGAGCTCTTAGGGCTTCTTGCCCGTGGCTATCTCGGCCCCGGCGACGAGGCCATCTACACCGCCCACGGATTTCTGGTCTACCGGATCGCCATCCTGACGAACGGCGCCACGCCCGTCGTGGTGCCGGAACGCGACCTGAAAACCGACGTAGATGCCATTCTTGCAGCCGTCACACCAAAGACGCGCATGGTCTTCCTCGCCAATCCGAACAATCCGACCGGAACCTACATTCCGATCGAAGAAGTGCGCCGCCTGCGTGCGGGCCTGCGTGGCGATATCCTGCTCGTTCTCGATGCCGCCTATTCGGAATACGTCAGCCGCAACGACTACGAAGCTGGAATCGAACTCGTTGCGACCACGCCGAATACCGTCATGACGCGCACGTTCTCGAAAATCTATGGGCTTGCCGCACTTCGCATCGGCTGGGCCTATTGCCCGCCCGAAATTGCCGACGTGCTCAATCGCATTCGCGGACCGTTCAACCTGTCGTCGCCCGCGATCGCAGCGGGTGCAGCCGCAATCGCGGACATCGAACACATGGAACGCGCCAAGCGTCACAACGACCAATGGCTGCCATGGGTCGAAAGCGAGTTGAAAAAACTCGGCCTCGCCGTGACCCCGAGCGTCGCCAACTTCGTCCTCATGCATTTTCCGGAAGGCCACGACAAGACCGCATCGGGTGCCGACGCGTACCTGAAGTCGCAAGGCATCATCGTGCGCAAGGTCGGCGCTTACGGTTTCCCGAACGCTCTGCGCATGACGATCGGCTCCGAGAGCGAAAACAAGCGCGCGATCGACGCCCTCGCACGCTACCTCAAAGGCGGGGCCTGATGGCACCGGGAAACAGCGAAAACAATCCGATGTTCAAGCGTATGGCGCTCATCGGTATCGGGCTCATCGGCTCGTCGATCAGCCACGCGGCGCGCCGCGCTGGGCTCGTCAGCGAAATTGTGTGTAGTTCCTTGACCGCGGAAGAACGCGAACGGGCTGAAAAACTGAGCCTCGTCACGAAGGCCTTTGCTGATCCCATTGACGCTGTCAAAGGCGCAGATCTCGTCATTCTGTGCACACCTGTCGGGGCGTTTCGGGAAATCGCCGAAGCCGTCGGACCGCACCTCGAACGAGGAGCAATCGTTTCGGACGTCGGTTCAGTCAAGGGCGCCGCGGTCCGTGACATCGCCCCGCATATTCCCCATGGCGTCCATTTCATCGCCGGCCACCCAATCGCCGGAACGGAGCAGTCGGGACCCGATGCGGGCTTCGCTGAGCTGTTCGACGGACGCTGGTGCATCCTGACGCCGGGCCCGGATGCCGATCCAAAGGCGCTCGCGAAGCTCGAGGCGTTCTGGCGGCAGCTCGGCTCGAACGTCGAGCTGATGACGCCGGAGCATCACGACCTTGTGCTTGCGATCACGAGCCATGTGCCGCATCTCATCGCCTACAACATCGTCAACACGGCGGCTCACCTGGAGCGCGTGACAGACAGCGAAGTCATCAAGTTTTCGGCCGCCGGCTTCCGCGATTTCACACGCATCGCTGCCTCCGATCCGGTGATGTGGCGTGACGTCTTCCTCAACAATAAAGAGGCCGTGCTCGAAATGCTCGGCCGCTTTTCGGAAGACCTCGTCGCCCTTCAGCGCGCCATCCGTTTCGGCGACGGATCGACACTCGAACGGACGTTCGCCGACGCGCGCGCGATCCGCCGCGGCATCATCCAGGCTGGCCAGGACACGGCGCAGCCGGATTTCGGACGTGGCGCCGCTCGGCTGCGCAAAGGTTCGGACTGAGCGCCGCGGATCCCAGCGGCTTCAGGCTGAATGGTGTTCGTTCAGGAATTGCGCGGTAATGAGATCGGCTTCGACAGCTTCCGCTTCCTGGCTCGACGACGCAAGCAGGTGCACGTGGACTTCGTCTGCGCCAAGGGCGGCTGCATGCTGGCGAATTTCCGCGAGATTCTGCGTCGGGCAATGATTTGAAAGGCGGCCGATTGCAAGTACCGTTCGCGTCGAGCGGTCATGGCGCCGAACGAGAATGTAATTCGCATCCTCGAGCGTCGGGCAATCGAAGAGACTATAGACCGTGTGCACATAGCGCTTGCCCGAGGCCCCCGTCCAGAAATGGAATCGCGGGGGCTGCTCAGGAAAAAGGCCGGCGACAACGCTCACCTGCTCCATTGCATTGTCCGACTTTCGACGCGTCCGGAATTCGGCAAGCTGGATAATTTCGGCACTCATTACGCTTAACCCCTGATCGGCGACTTTCGCCGAAGACTGCTTTGAGACCGTGATACCCCGCATGTCCGTGAGGAATGGTGAACTTTGGTTCGAAAATTTGACGTGCCTGCCCCGATCACGCCTCGATGGTCAATGAGGTGTTGAGAACGGCGGGATTTGTAAACACTCAGGCAGAGCAGAGTCCGCTATTGCCGCGCGAATCTAAATGCGCGTTAGCGATTAAGAATCGAAAATTTAGAAATGGCGTGAAAGTGGTCAGGACATCGTTAATCTATTAGCTCAGCCGCATCGCGAATAATCGCAATTGGAGCAGGTCCAGCAGCCCTCGATATGGCGCAGCGCGCGCTCTCCACATTTCGGGCAGATTCGCGCCGTCGCGAGCGTGGCGTCGGGGCGATGCGAATGGTCGTCGTGACGGATGGCGGCCCGCGATCCGGCACTGATCCGTTCGATCTCAGCAATGGGCTGGCGGGCCAACTTGACGTCACTTCCATCGCCTTCTTCGCGTGTCAGGAAGCCGATGTGAAGCATGTGCTGCTCGATGACGTCGCCGATGGCAGCGAGCAGGCTCGGAACATAGCGGCCCTGCATCCACCGCCCGCCCTCCGGATCAAATACGGCTTTGAGCTCTTCCGCCACGAATGACACGTCGCCGCCGCGGCGGAAGACGGCGCTGATCATCCGCGTGAGCGCCACCGTCCAGGCGTAGTGCTCGAGATTTTTCGTGTTGATGAAAATCTCGAATGGTCGCCGCCGTCCGTCACGCACGATATCGTTGATCGTAACGTAGAGCGCGTGCGCGCTCGCCGGCCACTTGATCTTGTATGTCACGCCTTCGAGTGCTGCATCCCGCTCGAGCGGCTTCGTCATATAGACGACGTCGCCCGACTTCGCAGGATCTTCCAGCACTCTCGTCGCTGAATGTCGTCCAGGCTCCGCGTCCGCCGCAACTGAGGTGGTCGACTTGGAAAGAATGGCACCCGTGACGGGATTTGGCCGGTACGTCGTACAACCTTTGAGACCAAGTTCGAAAGCTTCAGCATAGATGCCGCGGAAATCCTCGAACGAAATGCCTTCCGGGCAATTGATCGTCTTCGAAATGGCGCTGTCGACAAAAGGCTGCAATGCGGCCTGCATCGCGACATGCTCGGCGGAGGAAAGACTCTCGGCCGTCACGAACGCTTCCGTCAGCGGCGCGCTGTCGCCGAACCTGGCGCGGAATTCGCGGTGAGCGAAGTCCTCGATCGTCTCCTCGGTCGCCGTTGTTCCTTCGCCGAGAATGCGGCGCTTATAGACGAAATCGAACACCGGTTCGATGCCGCTTGAGACGTTCCCTGCGAGAAGCGAGATCGTGCCCGTCGGTGCGATCGACGTCAGGCAGCCGTTGCGAATGCCGTTCGCGGCAATCGCCGCTCGAACGTCCTGATCGAGCCGCCCGACGTTCGGACGCGCTTGAAAAGCCGCGGCCTCATAAAGAGGAAACACGCCTTTCTCGGCTGCAAGCGCCGCACTTGCGCGATAGGCGGCGTTCTGGATGATCGCCATCCATTCCGCAGCTTTCTTGCGCGCTGCCGCGCTGCCATACGGAAGGCCGAGGAAGATCAGCGCATCCGCAAGGCCAGTGATGCCGAGGCCGATGCGCCGCTTGGCGCGCGCTTCTTGCGCCTGCGCTTCGAGCGGATAACGCGAAATGTCGATGACATTGTCGAGAAAGCGGACGGCCGTCGCCACACGCGCTTCGAGCTTCTTGCGATCGATCTCGGCCGCCGGTGTGAACGGCTGCTCGACGAAGCGTGCGAGATTGATCGACCCGAGAAGGCAGGCGCCATAAGGCGGCAAAGGCTGCTCTCCGCACGGATTGGTCGCCGAGATGGTTTCGCAATAGGCAAGGTTGTTCGCGGCATTCACCCGATCGATGAAAATGACACCGGGCTCGGCGTAATCATACGTCGCGCGCATGATCTTGTCCCAAAGCCCGCGTGCATCGACGGTCTTGTAGACTTTCCCTTCGAACACGAGGTCCCAAGCGGCGCCGCGAGTCACGGCATCCATGAACGCGTCGGTCACGAGAACCGAAAGATTGAAATTCCTGAGCCGCAGCGGATCGGACTTCGCCGCGATGAAGGTCTCGATATCGGGATGATCGCAGCGGAGCGTCGCCATCATGGCGCCGCGCCGTTGCCCGGCCGACATGATCGTCCGGCACATGGCATCCCAGACGTCCATGAAGCTGACGGGACCGGAAGCATCTGCCCCGATGCTCTTGACCGGCGCGCCCTGCGGGCGAAGCGTCGAGAAGTCATGGCCGATGCCGCCGCCTGCCTGCATCGTCAGAGCCGCCTCTTTGACGTTTTCGAAAATGCTCGAAAGATCGTCGGCGATCGTGCCGAGAACGAAGCAGTTGAAAAGCGTGACGTTGCGGTCGGTGCCCGCCCCGGCGAGAATTCGCCCCGCCGGCTGAAAACCAAAATCCGCCATCGCATCGTAGAAGGTGGCGGCCCATTCTGCTTGGGCCAGTTCGCCGCCGTCCTCTACCGAGGCGGCCGCCGACGCCACGCGCCGGAAGGTGTCTTCGATTGTCTTGTCAGCCTCCGCCGCCGACGACCCGCCAAAGCGATATTTGCGCCGCCAGATGGCGTCGAAAATCGCGGGCAGATCTGACAAAATCGCGCTCATTGGGGTCGTCGAGATATAAGAAACGGGAGGCTTTTTTCAATCTATTGTTCACTGTATGTTCTCAGCCGTATTCTGTCAACTGATTTAGGGGGGTGAGTCGTGTCTCTGTTTGAACCCAAACAGCCGCAACCGCCCATTCGGCAGCCGTCCGAAAACACGTGCTGCCCACAGCTGTCTTGGTAAGAAGTGGCAAGCACTCAGCCGTCGCTGAAGCCTTCGGGCCCGACAGCCACGCGCTGCTTGTTCTTGTCGATGATGCGATAGCCTTGCGCGCCGTATTTGGCTTTCATCGCAGGAAGGTGGACGTCCGCCTGATCCTTGGCTTCTTCGATCGTCGAGCCGAGGGCCAGTTCATCAAAGACCCTGGGTCGATCTCGGCCGGCCGGCGACGCGACATACTCGATGATGAACATGGAATGTCTCCGTGTTTTCCTAAAGCATAGCACGGAGACTCGAAATCGCATCTCTCCGATAGACAAATTTGCCGTCCGCCCGGCGGCCGACTGTGAACCCGGCGCGAGCGAACGGCTGTTCAGAATAGCGGTGGGTAGCACGATTAGAGCTTGCAGAGCGTCGCTTCGCCGTAGCACGACCAGCCAATCGCTGCGGCGTTGCACTTATAGTGCCGCGGACCGAACGAATAACCCGGCGTGCCGTTGCCTGAGACCCAGGTGAAATAGATGCTCCAGTCGGTCGATTGCAAAAGGGCCGCGTCGACCTGGAAATGCGCCAGCTTCTCGGTGAGCGCAACGCCCTCGGCGGCTTTTTTGAAGCATTGCTTGGCTTCGGCTGGAACGGCGGCGACGGCAACGCCTCCGACGGAAAGAATAGCCCACATCAAACGGGCGGACATACGCATTGGGTGGCTCCCTGACTGCTGAAACGATCAGACGTATGATCGTGGCACACAGCTACGACCGCCGGGCACAACAAAGCGCCCCTTCCGTGTCGATTTCCGCCGCATTGCGGCATCGGCACACCACGGGGGGCCGAAAGGATGTGGAAAACTCAGCTCACGCCGGCGCCGGCGTTCATTTGCGCCAACGGCGGCGGTGAAGGACTTCGGGCAGCTTCCTCGATCAACCGCGTGCTTGCGGCTTCGATTGCCGTCTCGATCTGAGACCGGAATTGGGCGCGCGGCAGTCCCGGTGGCAACGGCGAAAGAAACTCGACGACGATCGTTCCAGGATACCGCCAAGGGCTGCGGCGCGGCCAGAACAGGCCGGAGTTCAAAGCAAGCGGTACGGTGACGACGCCGAGCGCTTCATAGAGCGCGACGTAGCCGGGTTTGTAATCAGGAGGCGCACCAGGAATGGTCCGCGTGCCTTCCGGAAAGATGATGACTTCGCGTCCGATGCTGATCCTCTGTCGCGCGTCGCGGATCATGGACTTGAGCGCGGCGGAGGCTTTTTCGCGTTTGACGAGGATGTGCTCGAACTTCATGCAGAACCAGCCGTAGAAGGGGATCCACTTCAGCTCATCCTTGAGCACGATCGCAGGATCGCGAAAGAGCGATATCAGGCCGAACGTATCCCACGCTGACTGATGTTTGGAGATGACGAGGCAGCCGGTCTTCGGCAGATTCTCGTGGCCGCGAACCTCGAGCTTCGTTCCGCAGATGAGGCGCAGGAGCCAGACGCAGGTGCGGCCGTGGACTTCGAGGCCCTTCATTGCCCACGGGCGCGGCCCGATCAGCAACCACGACCCGAGAACGAGATAAAGCGCCGTCACGATGTAGAAGACGACGAAATAGATAAGGGATCGTACGACGACCAGCGGACCGGGTCCGCGCAATTCTGACTTAGCCATCGGTGCGCTTCTGCGGCATGATGGCAACGGATTGCCCATCGTGCCAATCGATGAGGCGCTGCGCGGTGAGGCGAGCGACCGCCGGAAGAAACTTCAAATACTCCGATAGCAGCACGCGCGTGGTCGTAGGGTGCAGCCACCAGGCCGTTTCCGGGAACCTCCGTGGCGTCACAGCATACGGCAAAAGCGTGACACCGGGCATGACAAGAGCCAGTTCGGCAAGTCCGCGTGGCATATGATAGCGCGATGTCACGATGATCAGTCTCGTATAACCATTGGAGTTCGCCCACGTGCGCGTCTCGTCGGCGTTGCCGACCGTGTCGAGCGCTTCATAGCCGAGATCGACGCAGCAGTTGAAGAGCTTCTTGTCGATGCCAAGAAGCCGCTGCATTTCCTCGCGGCTCACCTTCCGGTTGACACCTGAGATCAACATCCGTTTGGCGCGCCCTTCGCTCAGCAGCTTTGCGCCCGTTTCAATGCGGTTATCGCCACCGGTCAGCACCACGATCCCGTCTGCCTTGTCCCAGCCCGTCGCGTCATCGCGTGTGACGAAGACGGCAAACAGCACGAACCCGAACGCTAGCGCGGCGGCGCCGAATGCCAGCATCAGAACGAGGGCTTTCGTGAGCATTTTCATGAGTTGGATGTAAGTTCTGTTCGCCCGCATCGAAGACCGTTGGCCATCGCGGGGATGTTTAGCTGATTTTCACCCGAACAGGCAGCCTCTTCCGCCTATCGACCCGAGGCTGTGCCACGCAAATCACAGCAAAGTCTCTGCGCTCGCCAATGTCTGGCTCGGGCCGGGCTAATGCCGGCCATTCAGGATCCGATAGACGCCGACACGCGACGTAACCATGCACAACCCGGCTATCGTCACGACGACAAATCCTAAGATGACATAGCCAAGCGCGTCGAGGGCACCGGTGCCGATCAGCCGCTGCATTTCAACCGCGCTGACGGCACCTCCACCGAGCAGTTCCGTGATGGCCGGCATGCTCATGAAGACAAGCATCGCAAAGGCCGCGCCAACGATGCCGGCCTTGATCCCGAGCCGCAGGAAATGCTTCTCGAATTCGCGTGAGATAAACTTGTCGGTGGCGCCGACGAAATGCAGCACTTCAACGATTTCGCGGTTTGAGGCCATGGCGCTGCGAGTTGCCGAAACGATGATCGCCGTCGTCGCGGCGCCGACAAGCGCGAGAATGGCGAGGCCGCCCAGGGCAAACGACCGCGTCACGGCTCTGATCTGCTGCTGCCATCGCCGGTGATCGTCGAGCGACGCGCCCTTGAATGTCTTGGCGAGCACCTCCCCGACGCGGCCGAGATCCGGAGGATTCGTCCGGTCCACCTGCACCGCGATCAGGCGCGGCACGGGAAGCGACTTCAGCACATCGGAGGAGCCGAGCCAGGGTTGCAGAAGCGCGGCGGATTGATCGAGGCTCATCGCATTGACGTTCGCGATGCCGGGCTGCTTTTGCAGAAAGGCAACGACATCCGCTACCGTCTTGTCGACGTCGCCGCTGTCTTGAGGAACAACCTGAACCGTGACCTCGCTCGCGATGTCGCTGAGCCACGCATCCGAGGACTCTTTGATCATCCACACAGCGCCGGCCGTCAGGCATGCCAGAAAGCACATGATCGCGATGACGAGCGTCAGCGAGCGCCCTGTAACCGAGCCCGGCGGGACGACCGGTGCGGTCACCTTCATTTTTCGGCTGCGCTCGCGGTCGCGTGAAGGCGCCCTCAGATCGCGCTGAGGATCTTCCGTCGTAAGCGTCGGCTCCGTGTAAGGGGGATAACCGGATGTGCGGGATGAAACGCCTGTCACGGGGTCATCATAAGAATCGTAGCCCGGCAGCGGCATTGCTGGCTCGCCGTGTCCGGTGAAGCGGCTAGATGATCCGGACATGACCCTTGTGCACCTCGATACGCGGCGCCTTGAACTGCCGCATGAGCTGATGATCGTGCGTCGCGATGACGACGGAGGTCCCGAGCCGGTTGAGCTCGACGAAGAGGCGCAACAACCGCCGCGCCATCTGCGGGTCGACGTTGCCGGTCGGCTCATCCGCCAGCAGCACTTCCGGCTTGCCGATGACGGCCCGCGCGATCGCGGCCCGTTGTTTCTCGCCGCCCGACAGCACGGAAGGGTTAACATACATCCGGTCGCCGAGCCCCACCCACTGCAGCAGGTCCGTCACGTCTTCCCTATAGTCGGCGGGCTTCTTGCCGACGACCTGCAGCGGCAGCGCGACATTTTCCCAAACCGTCAGATGATCGAGCAGCCGGAAGTCTTGAAAGACAATGCCGATGCGCCGCCGCATCTCGGCGCGCTTTTGCGGTTTGACCTTCGAGACGTCTTCGCTGAACATCCGGATCTCGCCGCGCGTCGGATGCAACGACATGAACATGAGGCGGAGCAGCGACGTTTTCCCCGCACCGGATTCCCCATGCAGGAAGTGGAAGGAGCCGGGCCGCAGGTGGAAGGTCACCTCCGACAGCACCTCTGGCCCCCTGTCGTATTTCAGTCCGACATTCGTCAAGCGAATCAAGAGGTATTAGCCTTGGCAGTGGATATTCTGGGCTCTCTAAACGTCTTCGCGCCTATAGACACGGCGAAAACACAATGATCAATCGATTACGATTGTGGCGCGGTCGTGTACACAGGAACTTCACGGCCTCCGGGCGACCGGCCGCCGCGAATTACAGGATATGACATGCGCGATTCATCCGCCGAACCGGCGATCGAGACAATCTTCTCGGCAGAGGACATCCGAGCCCGTCTGCAGGTGCTTGCTGCTGCGATTGCAGCCAAAACTCCGAAAAATCTGCTGGTTGTGCCGATTCTCAAGGGCAGCTTCGTCTTCGCGGCCGATCTGATACGGGCCCTCCACGCCGCGGGCCTCGCTCCGGAGGTCGATTTCTTGACGTTGTCCAGTTATCGCAAAAGCCGGGTGTCGTCGGGTCAGGTCTCGATTTTGCGTGATCTCGATCTCGATGTCCGGAACCGTCATGTGATCCTGATCGATGATGTGCTGGATTCCGGCCGTACATTGGCATTCGCCAAGGATCTGATCTCGGCGCGCGGTGCCGAGACAATTGAAACCTGCGTTCTGCTCGACAAGCAGGCCCCTCGCGCCGTATCGATCCAACCGGACTATTGCGCCTTTCAATGTCCCGACGTGTTTGTGGTCGGCTACGGCATGGATGTGGCGCACCGCTATCGCGAGCTACCCTTCGTGGGGCGTATCGTCGATTAGAAGTGTAAGAGAACGGGTTCGAGGGAGGGCGGCTTGATGGCGACGATCCTGCTCGCAGACGACGATGCCGCCGTGCGCGATCTCGTCAAGCGAGCGTTGACCTCGGAGGGACATCGGGTACACGTCACCCAGGATGGTCTGGAGGCGCTCGACTATCTCAATGCCGGGAATGGCGACATCGACATCCTGATCTCGGACGTCGATATGCCCCAGCTCGACGGCATATCGCTCGCGGAAAAGGCGCTCGCGTTGAAGCCGGGCCTCGCCGTCATCCTCATGTCCGGATTTTCCGATCAGCTCGAGCGCGCGGCACGTCTCAGGGTGCGCCAGCTTCTCTCGATTTCGAAGCCGTTCACGCT
>Ga0164243_10005137_pt1 | contig 20072 bp, 16 predicted proteins | sample OricompcompostOP_FD_108781 | JGI IMG/M metagenome (GOLD analysis project Ga0164243, IMG submission 108781) | Organic Plus compost microbial communities from Emeryville, California, USA - Original compost - Organic plus compost (OP) | ecosystem: Engineered > Solid waste > Mixed feedstock >... | reverse complement strand
CCCGTGGTGTGGCCCCGTGGTGTGGCCCCGTGGTGGGGCCCCGTGGTGTGGCCCCGTGGTGTGGCCCCGTGGTGTGGGCCCGTGGTGTCCGACGTGACGACGCCGCTTTCGCGCGAGTCCTGTCACCGGGTCCGCAAAAAAGTCAAGGTGGGGCTCGTAGGAGCCAAGTGCCCGGATGTCCGCGGAAAATCGAAGCAACCGGGGATGCTCGGGGAGCCGGAGTCGCCACGCGTTGACACGGCGTGGTCGATCTTCCGTGCGACGAAAAGTAGGTCTTGAAACTGGAGCCGGTCGGATTCCCGTGCGTTAGAATCGATCTGCGGGATGGATTGTCCCGAGGCCCGCGGGTTGCAGTGCTTGGGGACAGGAGCTACGCCCTTAAGTAACTAGTTAGACCGCTCGAACCTCGCTCCGAAAGGTGGTCCGCCATGCTGGATCCCTGGATTATCGAAGAGATCCTCAAGAAGGAAGAAGAACGACGTCGCGAGCACGAGCGCGAGCGGCCTGAGCTCCCGGTGGACCAGTACCGTGATGAAAGGCCTGCCGTCACGCCTGCTCCTGAGCCCGAACGTGGTGTGATGATCATCGACATCTGACCACCTTCGAATCCGCAACCCCCAACCGGGCGGCCTCCCAGCGAAAACTGGTGAGGCCGTTCGCGCTTTCGGGGGCTTGCGGGCCGTAGAAATGCGATAGATACGCCGCTGTGCCGCGTCGAGCCGGGCACCTGTTCACGATCGGGCTGGGCGTCCTGGGCTGGGGCGTGGTGTTGCTACTCCCGGCGCTCGGGTGGCTCCCGGGGCCGACGCGCACCGATCCGCTCTGGATCGCGCTGTTCGTGATCGTGATCCTCGCCGCGCGTGCGCTGGCGTTCCGGCTCGTCGAGGGGAGCGTGCTGTCGCTGGACTCGGCGTACTACGTCGCCGCGGCGCTGTGCGTCGGCTCCGTCGGCGCAGGTCGGCTCGTCGCGATCGCGCTCACGCTCGACGCGTCGGCGCGCCTGTACGCCGCGCGAGCCCATGGGCGCGTGGAGCCCGGGACGTGGTGGGCCGAGGTCGGCTACGTCCTGTACTTCGGCGGGATGAGTGGCGCGCTCGTCACCCTGTGCGGATGGGTGCTCGGAGCGGACACGGTGATCGCGGAGCGACCCGACGCCGTCGCGATCGCAGGGCGCGTCGTCGCGATCACGCTCCTCCTGCTCGCGACGCACTATGCACTCCAGGGCGTGCGCCTGCGCCTTCTCGGGCGCGGCTGGCGCACGTATCTGCATCAGCTCGCGGTCCCGGGGATCATCGCGGAGGCGTCGCTGATGCCGATCGCCGTCGTGCTCGTGCTGCTCTACGACCCCGATCAGCCGCTCGGGTTCGTGCTGCTGTCGCTGACGTATCTCCTGATCAACCTCGTGTTCTCCCGGCTGTCGCGTACGCAGCATCAGCTCGAGGAGCGCGTCCACGATCTCGAGATCCTCACGGCGACGGCGCGCCGACTCTCGGCGTCGCTGCAGCTGCAGGAGCTCGTCGACGCGGTCGCGCGCGAGACCTGCAACGCGATCCCGGAGGCGGAGGCGATCGCGCTCGTGCACCGGCGCGCTGGCGCGGACACCGGGCTCGTGCTCGACGGCTACGACCGCGCCGCCGACCGGTTCTTCCGTCAGTCGATGGCGGAGGGCGAGGGCGCCGCGGGCTGGGTGATGCAGCACCAGAGGGCGCGGAGGATCGACGATCTCGCGAGCTCGGACGTCGCGGTCGGAAGCGGTGGCACCGAGGGCATCCGCTCGTGGCTCGGTGCGCCGCTGATGATGTACGGAGGCTGCGAGGGCGTGATCGCCGTGCAGAGCACGCGTCCCGCCGCGTTCCGGGGAGACCACCAGCGCCTGCTGGAGTCGCTGGCGCTGCAGATCGCCGCGGCGCTCCAGAACGCACACCTGTACGAGCTCGCCATGGTCGACGGGCTCACGGGGTTGTTCATGCGCCGCTACTTCGACGCGCGCATCGACGAGGAGATCGAGCGCTCGAAGCGCTACGGTACGCCATTCTCCGTGGTGATGATGGATGTCGACGACTTCAAGAAGCTCAACGACGAGCACGGACACCTCATCGGCGATCGCGTGCTCCGCTCGATCGCGAACACCGTCAAGTCGCAGCTGCGCGGCGTGGACACGGCCGCGCGGTACGGCGGCGAGGAGATCGCCTTGATCCTCCCGCGCAGTGACATGGTGGCCGCCTACAACGTCGGGGAGCGGATCCGTGCGGCGGTCTCCGAGCTGCGGGTGACGACGGACGCCGAGCCACCGCGCGTCCTGTCGGTCTCGGTGTCGCTCGGGATCGCGGCGTACCCCGAGAGCAAGGCGCGCGACGGAGAAGACCTCATCCGGCGGGCGGACCGCGCGCTCTACCGCGCGAAGAAGACGGGCAAGAACCGCGTCGAGCTGTACTGGAGCGACGAGTCAGGACCCCTGCGGGTCCAGCACGTGGAGAGCCTGACGTGAGCCATGACGAGAGACGACGCGCGGAGCGCCGCGTCGGGTGGGCGCGCCTGTGGGCGCGCGCGAAGCAGGTCGTGACCACCGATCCGACGGGATCGGACGAGGACGACCTCATGGTCGACGAGGAGGCGGCGCGCGTGCTCGCGGAGCAGGCGGTCCGGCTCAAGGGCGGGCTCGCGAAGGTCGCGCAGCTCGCGGCCTACGATCCCGGCGCCACGCTCGGGGGGCGCAGCGGCGCGACGAGAGCGGCGCGCGCGGTGCTCGGCGGGCTGTGGGACCAGGCGCCCGCGGTCTCGGGGGCCGCGATCGCGCGCGTCATCGAGGAAGACCTCGGCAAGTCGCCCGAGCGGTTGTTCGCGCGGTGGGAGTCGACGCCCCTCGCCTCGGCGTCGCTCGGACAGGTGCACGCGGCGCGGCTCGACGGAGACGTCGAGGTCGTGGTCAAGGTCCAGTACCCGGGCGTGGCCGACTCGCTGCGCGCGGATCTCGACGACACGGGGTTCTTGCGCAAGCTCGCCGGGGCCGAGGTCGGCCGCACGCTCGACGAGGACGCCCTGCGCGCGCTCGCCGTGGCGGTGCGCCGCGAGCTCGACTACCGCTCCGAGGCGGGCGCGCAGACGCAGTTCGCCGAGGCGTGGGGCTCGCATCGCGTGCTCCGCTTCCCGCGCGTCCTCCCGGAGCTGTCGTCGGCGCGCGTGCTCACGATGACGCGCGCCCGCGGCAAGTCCGTCGCCGAGGTGGCGAGCGCCGGCGCCCCGGACGTTCGTCGCCAGGCGGCGCTCGGGATCTTCGAGGTCGCCTGGGGCTCGCCGCTCGCGCACGGCCTGCTCAACGCGGATCCCAACCCCGGCAACTTCCTGATCGACGAGCAGCCCGACGGCTCGGTGCACGTGTGGTGTCTCGACTTCGGTTGCGCGTTCGCGCTTCCGGAGGAGGTCCGCGACGCCGATCGCGAGATCTGGTGGGGCCTCCTCGACGACGACAGCACCTCGGCGGCCGAGCGCTTCCGCATGGGCCTCGCCCACGCGGGGCTGCTGCGCCGCGCCGACCTGCTGGCGTCGACGGCACACCGCGACTGGGAGCGGGCGCTCGCCGCACCCGTGACGACGCACGGCGAGTTCCACTGGACGGCGGCCTACGCGTCCGATCTCGCGGAGGCGACCCGGCGCGTGCTGGCGCTCGGCGGCTTGCACCTGCCCGCCGATCTGCTGCTCCTGTGGCGCCAGCGGCTCGGCGCGGCCGCCGTGATCGGCATGCTCGACGCGAAGGCTTCCTTCCGTCGCGTGCTCTACGACCTCATCGGCTCCGGTCGCCGCGCGCTGCGCTGACGTGCGCGAGGTTCGGGCGCGGCGCGGCAGGGTGTGCGCCCGAGGTCGAAGGCTCGACGCTGGTGCACCACCCGCGAGTTGCTCGGTGGACGTCGAGCTCGACTCGACGTCGTCGGCCCGAGCGTGGCCTCGATGTGCTCACGAGCGTGTCGTGATGACCGCAGGCACGGCGTCAGTACGTGTAACGGAGGTACGCGCGGCCGTCGATGCCGCGGATCGCGTCGAACTGCGGCAGCATGAACGCGTCGGCGGCGAGGCCGAACGCGTAGTGGCGGTTCTCGAGCTGGTACTCGAGGCCCGCGCCCGCCGAGAACACGAGCGAGAACGTCTCGCCGGGCTCGGTGATCATGACCTTGCCGAGGATGTTCGACGAGATCATCGCGACGCCGGCGCCGCCCTCGACGAACAGCGCGATGCGGCCGACGCGACCGCCGAGGCGGACGTCGCCACTGGCGCGATACAGCTGGAACCACTCGCCCTCCGGCGGCGCCGGCACCGTCGCCTCGTGGCTCGACGCCGCGAGCTGGATGCCGACCGACAGGAACGAGAACAGGTCGCGACCGACGCGCACGCCGAGGGCCGGGCCCACCGCCGCGTCGTCCGACGCACTCGGCAGGAAGCCGACCGCACCGAGCCCTCCCTCGGCATACCAGCCCTCGGAGGCAGGGCGTGCCTCCGCGATCGCGGTCGTCGCGAGCAGCGCGCAGGTCACGAACGTCAGGCGACCCATCCTTGGCCGATGGTAACCGACGAGCCCCCGCGCTCGCGATTCCGTCGCCCGAAATCCGCGTGACCCCTCCGCGACCTCGAGCTCGGTGGTCGCGCCGCGGAACGCGACGTTCATCAGCGGTCACCCTGACCGTCGCGCGCAGCGCAGCTCTCCCTTGGCGCACCTGGCGTCTTGGCGGTGTCACCCTCTGGCACACGCCCCGCCGCGCGAAGCGCACGAACCTCTGGCACGCGCCTGCCTCGCGTCAGGGCGTACCGGGCGCGGGCGGCGCGGCCGCGAACTCGGCCGGCATGAACGGCTCGAGCTCGGCCATCGCCTCGGGATCGGTGAACGCATCGACCGCGAGCTCGTGGAGGAGGTCGCCGCGGACATCGCGCACGCGCACCGTGAACTCGAGCACCATGTGGCGATCGGGGCGGAACACGAGATCCACGCGCAGCAGCTGCGCGGTGGCCTCCCGCGGGAACACGAGGCCGGTCTCTTCCTGCGGCAGGGGCTCGCCGTCCTCGTCGTACATGAGCGGCGCCAGCTGGGCGAAGCCGTCGTTGTGCTTGTCGGTGACGAGCACGGCGCGGAACGGGTTGATGTTGGCGCGCGTGATCTGGTCGAGGTCGATCGACGCCTCGCGGAGCTCGTCCTCGCGGAAGATGCCGCGCAGCTCCCCGTTCGCGGGGATCCGCAGCGGGATGTCACCGAGCAGCGGCGGGCTCGGCGGCGCGTCGTCGTCGGCGCTGAGGATCACGAGCGCAGGGTCGTACGCGAAGAACTGGTTGGCGCCGTTGAGCTGGATCGTCGCGTTCCCGTCGGTCCCGGTGAGGTTCTTGATCACCCACTCGACCGAGACCTCGAGGTCACCGAGCCGCACGTACGGCACGACGACCGCGGGATCGAGCGTCATCTGGAGCTCCTCGCGCTCGAGCCGGTCTTCCTCGGTCTCGAGCACGATGGGGATCTGGACCGACGCGCGGGCCTCGGTGATCGCGCCCGCGCCGTCGTCGAGCCCGGCCTCGAGCTGCATCGGCGCGGGGAGGTAGACAGGATCGTTGGTACAGGCAGCGGCGACCAGCAGTGATGCAGCAGCGACGAGGCGCATGACTAACCTCCCTGCGTGAACACGAACGGGTAGTTGACGATCGCGCCACCCTTGGCCGGGAACTTGAGCCGCATGATGTTGCTCTTCACGCACGACTCGACGCCGGCGTTCCTGAGGGTGCCGCCGTTGGTGCGCGCGCTCTTCACGGTGCCGTCGGGCTTGATCACGAAGTTGATGACGAGCTTGCCGCCGAGGCCAGGCGAGCGGTTGAGCTCCTTCTGGTAGCAGGCGCGGAACAGGCCGGCGCGCGCGCGGATCACGCGATCGATCTCCTCCTTCGACAGCCCGCTGAAGTCGCCCGTCGCGCCGTCGAGCTTGACGGCCACCGCCTTGGGCGCGGCGCCCTTGCAGTTCGGGCCGACGCACGTCCCGCCCGGGCGCTCCTTGCCGGTGTCGATCGGCCCCTTGTTCGTCACGAAGTCGCCCTCGACGTTGCCGCCGCCACCTGCGCCACGCCCCTTGCTGCCGCGCGTGGTGCCGGTGCCGACGCCGTCGCCGACGCCCGATCCGGTCCCCGGGCCGAAGCCGATCGATCCGCGCGTGGTCGCGTCGCCCTGGATCCCGGTGAACTTCGACAGGCTCGTCGACAGGTTCCGGTCGATGACGTTGTCGAGGTACTTGCGGTTGCGATCCTCGAAGAACGCGACCTTCGGCGGCTCGGGCTTGTCGTCGGTCGGGCGGGTGGTGCGCGCGCGCTCCTCGTCGCCCTTGCCGCCGGCGGCGCCCTCGTCGCCGCGCGTCGCCGTCTTGATGTTCTTCTTGGTCTCGCTCTTCGCCGCCGCCTCGCCCTGGTTCACCACGCCCACGGTGGGCTTCGCCGGCTCCGGCTCGACCGGTGGCTCGGGATCGAGGCGCGTCACGAGGTAGTTGCCGGTCATCGACCGCGGGCCCGGCCACACGAACGGGTCGTGCCCGTCGTAGAGCTGGTACGTCATCACGAGCAGCGCCGCGTGGAGGACGACCGAGAACGCGAACGACGCCTGCGACTCGCCATCCTGCTTGTAGAGCGAGTAGCCGCACGCGGCGAGCACGAGCACGAGCAGGGAGATGCCCATGCCGCGGAACATCGACTCCGACAGCGCCAGGTTGTCCTTGAACAGCCACAGCAGCGTGAGGCCGAGGCTCGACGCCAGGTAGCCGCCGAACCCGGCGAGGAGCACCTGCTTGGTGAAGAACACCGGTGGCTCCTCGAGCGGGACGAACTGGAAGAACAACTTGTAGTCGCCGGACTCGTCGAGCTCGATGACGCCCCAGTCCTTGCCGCTGATCGGGGTCGCGCGGAAGCCCCCCGGAACGTCGCCGTCGCTGCCACGCTGGACGAAGTGCGCGACGTCCTGCTGCTCGCCATCGATGCAGATCGTCCCGCGCATGCGCGCGCCGAGCGTCAGCAGGTACCCGCGGTTGCCCGGCCGCACGATCGCGAAGTCGGCGGGCAGCCCGAGCTCGGGAACGATGAACGTCGACTTCCCGGACGCCCCGAGCGTGATCGCGCGCGGCTTCTCGAGCACGACGTCCTCCATCACCTCGTCGTGCCAGATCAGCGCTGTCCGCAGCGCGACCGTGCTCATCGGAACGCTCGCTTGTCGCGGGTCACAGGGCCTCTTCCTCCAGCGAGCGCACCATGTGCGGGATGAACGAGCGCTTCTCGAGGCTCGCGCGCTCGAGCTCCTCGTTCGCACGCTCGAGGAAGTACAGGAGCTGGGGAGAGCGCATCTTGCCGGCGAGGTCGAGCCCGTCGAAGTCGATCACCTTCGGCGGCTGCTGCTTCTTCTTCGCGTCCGTCGTCGCGGCGGCGGCCGGCTTGTCGCCTCCCTTGTTCGCCTTGCGCGGCTGCGCGGTAGCAGGTGCGAGCAGCGCGCACACGAGCGCCAGGGTGAGCGTGGGCAGCCGCCCCCAGGCGGGGGCACGAAGCCTCACGCTCCGGGGCGTGCTCCTGGGCTTGCTCGTCGGGTTCATGGGCCGAGCTCCTTTCGTCTCTCGTCTGCCGCCGGCCGCTTGGCGTGATTCGACGGAGCCTCTTGCAGGTACCGCTCCAGATCCGCCTTGCCGCCGGCGACGTCCTCCTGGAAGTCGATCTTCAGGATCGCGACGTTGAACAGCGCGTCCGCGCGCGCGGTGCTGCGTTTCGGCGCCTCTTTGATCACCTTGTCCCACGTGCGCTTCGCCTCGGCGAGCTGTCCGAGCCCCCGGTACGCGACCCCGAGCGCGACCGCCGCGGCGTGATCGTCCGGTCGCTTTTCGACCACCGTGGCGAGCTCGACCTTGGCGCGCGCGTAGTCGCCGGCGTCGAGCAGCACGATCGCCTTGTTGAAGCGCGCGTCCGTGTAGCTCGCGTCGATCTCGACCGCCTGCTCGAAGCGCAGGAACGCCTCCTGCGCCTTGCCTTGCTTCATCGCGAGCAGCGCCAGCGCGTTGTAGACCGCCGGATCCTTCGCGTCGAGCTCGACCGCCTTCGCGAGCACGAGCTGGGCGAGCTCCGGTCGCTGCTGCTGGATGTAGATCAGGCCGAGCTCGGTGTAGATCTTGGCGCTCGTGCCCGACAGCCGCACGGTGTCGCGCAGCACCGCGACCGCGTCGTCGAAGTCGCCGAAGTCGCGGAGCAGCGACGCGAGCCGGGCCGCGGCGTCGCGTCGCACCGGGTCGTCGGCCTCCGTCGTGCGCAGCGCCGCCTCGTAGTCGGCGCGCGCGTCCTTCTTGCGCCCGGCGCGGCGGTACGCCTCGGCGCGGCCGAGCAGCGTGGAGGTGTGCGTCGGGTAGATCGCGAGCGCCTTCGTGTACGCCTCGATCGCGGCCTCGTCCTCGCCGTCCTCGAAGGCGAGGGCGCCGAGGTCGTGCCAGGCCTCCCACAGCTTGCCGTCGATCCGCAGCGCGGCCTCGAGGCGAGCACGGGCGGTCTCGCGCGCTTCGGGGCCGCCGAGCCGCAGCGCGCGCATCGCCGACTCGAACTCCTTGGCCGCTTTCGGGTTGACCGGGTCGAGCTTGACGACCTTGACCTCGCCCGGGCCGATCCGGCTCACGGACGAGCCGCCGCACGCCGCGGCGAGCGCGCCGAGCGAGGCGAGCGCCAGCGTCACGAGCCGCGTCCTCATCGCACGATCTCCGTCACGAGCTCGGAGCTCGGCGCGCGATCCCCGATGCGCAGCCCGCTCCGGGCCTCGCGCTCGGGCGGGAACTGATCGGCAGCGAGCCGGCCCAGCGCCTCGCGGATCTTCGCCGTGTACTCGTCGTAGACCTGCATCTGGATCGCCTTCTGGTAGCTCGCGGTGAACAGCTCCACGGCCTTGCCCTGGATGTCGATCACGTAGGCGTCGAGCGCGTCGCGGTACGCCTGCGCCTGCGCCTCGTCGAGATCCTTCGGGGTCGAGGCGTTGACGAGCGACTCGGCGAACGCGTCGTAGACCTGCCCGATGCGGAACAGCGCGGCCGCCGCCCACTTGAGGTCCTCGTACTCGATCACCGACGTGTACACCTTCTCGGCGGCGGAGAGCATCTTCGTCTTCTGCTGCAGCGCCTTCTCGAGCTTCGCGGGCGCGACGTCGAGCGTGATCTTCTCGTAGTCGCGGTAGATCAGCTCGCCTTCGTGATAGCGGGCCTCGGCGGCCCACGGCGTGCCCGCGGTCTTCGTGGCGCCGGTCGCGGACTTCCACAGCCGCTGCGCCGTCGCGAGGTGCTCCTTCGCCTTCTTGAGCTGGCCGAGGCGGATCGCGAGCCGTCCCGCCCGCGTGTGGGCCTCGATCACGCGGCGTCCCTCGGACCGGTACGTGCGCGCGTAGCTCTCGTACGCCTGGAACGCGGGCCCCTCGTCGCCCGCGTTCTCGTACACGACGCCGATGTTGAACGCGACGTCCGCGGCGTCCTTGCGCTCGCGGAACCGCTTCGCGTACTCGCGGTAGTGCGCGATCGCCTGCTTGTCCTGGCCGAGCGCCTGGCGCAAGAGACCTGCGTTGAACAGCGCGTCCGCCGACCGCGAGCCGGTGCGGAACTTGGTCCACACCAGCTCGTACGCCTTCGCCGCGCGGTCGAAGTAGATGACCTTCTCGTAGACCTGGCCGGCCGTGAACGCGGCCTTCTCGCCGATCGCCGGGTGCTTCTCGCCGTAGGTCTCCGCGATGCCGAGGTAGATGTCGGCGGCCTTCTCCGGCTGCTTCGCCTTCTCGTACATCACGCCCGCGTTCATGAGCGACTGCGCCGCGAGCTGCGCGTTCTGCGTCTCTTTCGGTACGCGCAGGTAGAACGCCGCGGCCTGCTCGTACTTGCCGGCCTCGGCGTACTTGTCGCCGCTCTTCTGGATCGACTCGACGATCAGGCGATCGAGCCGCTGCTGCTGGTCCTTGCTCGAGAACGCCTTGGCCTTCTTGAGCTTGCGCGCCCAGGTCTCGATGTTCTCGTAGTCCTGCGCCTTGCCGAGCGCCGACAGGATGCGGTCGCCCGCCGGTCCCGCGTTCGGATCGTCCGGGTACTTGGTGACGATCACGCCGAAGCGCTTGATGGCCTCGTCGTACTCGCCGTAGTCGTAGAACATCTGTCCGTTCTTGAAGATCACGCCGACGAGCGTCGGGTCGGCGGGGAACAGCGTGGCGTACAGATCGATCGCCTCGCCGAACTTCTTGTCGACCGGATAGAGCTGGGTCTTGCCCGCGGTGTCCTTCGGGCGCGCCTTCTCGTACGCGTTCATCGCGTTGAGCAGCGCGTCCTTGTGGAGCGGCCCCACCGGCGCGCTCCGCCCGACGGCGAGGTACTCGTCGCCGGCCTCCTCGGTGCGGCCGAGCTCGAAGAACAGGATGTCGGCCCGGTAGTACCGGATCTCGGTCGCCTTCTCGGTGGCCTGCTTCCCGCCGAACGCGGCGAGGTACTGCTCGTACGCCGCCGCTGCGCGCTGGTAGAGCGCGACGTTCGCCTTCTTGTCGAGCTTCTTGCGTCGCTGCGCCTCCCCGTGGATGTTCATCGCGGTCGTGCGCGTGAGCTCCTCGGTCAGCGCGAGCGAGCGCTTCAGGGCGTCGCGGTTCTTCTGCGCCTTCGCCCACTCGGTCTCCGGGCCGAAGGTCGTGAGCAGGACGCGGATCTCCTCCTGCGCGCGGTCGAGGTCGAGCGCGCTCGTCCAGTTCGTCACGATCGCGCGCTGGTACTCGGCCGCCTTGAGCGACTCGGGATCCATGCGGATCAGGAACCGGAACGCGTCGGTCGAGCGCTCCCACTCCGCCTGCGCCGCGTAGCTCTCGGCGACCTTGACCATCACGTCGCGCGAGTACCGCTCGCCGTCGATCGAGACCAGGAAGTCGAACACCTCCTTCGGCGAGATCGAGCGATCCTCGGTGAACACGACGACGAGGTACTCGAGCGCTTCCTCTCGCAGCGACGCGCTCCGGCGGCGCTGGGCCTCGCTGCCCTCGCGCTGCTGCTTCTCCGCCTTGTCGAGGACGCGCTTGAAGTCGATCGCGGCCTGGGTCGTGTTCCCGAGCTTCCACTCGCACCACGCGACCTTGAACGTCGCGAGGTCGCTCGTCGCCGCGTCCTCGCCGACCTGCTTGTAGGCGTCCCGCGCTCGGGTCCAGTCGCTCTGTGCGAAGTAGTGCTCGCCGACCATCATCCACGCGTCACCGACGAGCGTGGACTGCGGGAACCGCTCGATGACCTCGCGGAACCGGGCCATGGCCTCGTCCTCGCGATCGTCCTCCTTCGCCGCGAACCCGATCAGGTACGTGACGAGGTCCATCCGCCGGAAGTCCGGGTGCTGGGCGTGGAGCTCCTTGTAGAGCGCCTCCGCCTCGCGCAGATCGATCCGCGGCTCCTTCGGCTGCTTGCAGGTCGTCTTGGCCTGCAGGCACTTCTCGACGGCGCGCGCGAACTCGTCCATGCGGACGAGGAACACGCGGCGCGACTCCTCCCACAGCAGCTCGGCGAGCTTGAACAGGCCCTCGGCGCGCGCCTCGCCGGTCGGCTTGGAGGCGAGGAACTCGCGGAGCAGGCCGATCGCTTCGATCCGCTTCTCGTCGCGCCGCTTCTCCGTCGACGCCAGCAGCTTCTTCAGCTCGGCCGACAGCACCGGCGCCTCCGGCGCGACCGGGCGCTTCTGGATGTAGAGCTCGGAGGTCGGGCCCCGGCTCGTGATCGGCACCTCGCGGGCAGGCGCCGCCTGTGCGTGCGCGAGCTGCGGGCCCGCCGCCGCGGACAACAGGAGCGTCAGCAGGACCTTCTTCATGCCGGTCACCTCCACCCCGTGTATTCGTCGGCCCAGTACTCGCCCTCCCACGGCCAGAACTCCTCGTCGTCGCCGATCATGCTCGCGTTCCACAGCCGCCCGATCAGCTCCTCGGGGAACCGGCCCGCGGCGAGATCCTGGACCTCGATGTCGAGCTTGCGCTTCTGCCCGATCACCGCGTCGATCTTGCCGAGCTTGGCCTTGTCGAGGACGCGGCGCGTGTCGCGGTAGAGCCGCTCGATCGCCCGCTGGGCGAGGCGGTCGCCCGCCTGCTCGAGCCGCGCGTGGAGCGCGTGCGCGGCCTTGTCGAGCCTGCGCGCCTCCGCCAGATCGCGCTCGATGAGCGGACGGAGCCCGGGAGCGGCGTCCGCCGTCACCGCGCGTGCGGCCTCGTCGGCGGCCGACTGCGCCTTGTCCAGCGCGCGCCGCTGGCGCTCCAGCAGGCCGTCGAGCCGGCGCTGCTCCTCGGCCGCGGCGGCGGCCTCGATCGTGCCCTCGCGCCGGGCGCGCGCGAGCTCGCGGCGCTGCTCGGCGATCTGACCGCCGAGCCGGCGGAGGTCCTCGACGAGCGCGTTGGCGTCGGCGAGCTGCTCCTCCTCGAGCGTCTTCTCCGTGCTGATCTTCGCGACCCGGGTCTCGGCGACCTGCTTGCCGAGCGTCTGCCACTGGCGCACGGTCGCGGGGGCGCTGCCGGCGAGCTCGGCCGCGCCGGTGATCGCGTCGTTCAGGCGGATGAACTCGGGATCGAGCCGCAAGAGCGCGAGCACCTCGTCGACGGGCGTCTTCGCGGCGTCGGTGCCGACCTTCTGCCCGCTCTGCTTGACCTCGCGGTACCGGGCGAGCGCCGTCGTGAACAGCTGCTTGCGCAGATCGGGATCCTTGCGGATCTGGTCCATCGTCGCGACGATCGGCTGCAGCTTCGCGACGAGCTCGTCGTACCACGTCTGCGACGCGTCGAACTTGCAGTCCGCGAGCTCGACGTAGCCGGCGAGCAGGCTCGCCTCCGGCCACAAGGGCGAGGTCGGGAACTCGCGCAAGAGCTCGCGGACGAGGTCGCGCGAGGTCGCGAGCTCGCGCTTCTGGTACATCGACCACGACGCCTCGAACAGCGCGTCGGGCAGGTACGTGGAGTCGTCGGGGATCTGGAAGTAGTGGTAGTACGCGTCGTCGTACTCGCCTTGCTCGTGCGCGATCCGGCCGAGGCCGAGGCGCGCGAGGTCCTTGACGGTGAAGTAGCGACCGTCGACGACGAACGTGAACTTGTCGTCGTCGGGCGTCGCGGCGATCTCGCACATCGCCTCGGCCGAGGCCTGGTACTCGCCGCGGCGCGCCTTGATCACGCCGCGCAGGTAGAGCGCGGAGGAGTAGAGCCGGCTCTTCTTCGAGATCTGCTCGAGCTCGGCGTCGGCGTCGGTGAGCTTGCCGGCGTCATAGGCGGCGCGGCCCCGCAGGTACGCGCGCTCGCCGGCCGCCGACGGCGGGATCGGCTCGCTCGTCGAGATCGCCTCCATCCGCGCGAGCACGCCGGCCGGGTCCCGGACCTCGAGCGCGATGTCGACGGCGCGGCGGTGCGCGGGACCCCAGTACGGAGCGCTCGGTCCGCGCGCGAGGATCGGCTCGATCGCGTCGAGCGCCGCGCCGTAGCTGCCAGCGCGCGCGAGCGCGACGGCGAGATCGTACTCGGCGTTCTGGTACTCGACGAAGTCCGTGAACGCGGCGTAGCGCGGTGACTTGACGATCGCGTACAGCGCGACCGCGGCGCTCGCGTACGCGCCGTCGCGCAGCAGGTCCTCGGCGATCTGGAGCTCCCTGCGCAGCGTCTCGAGCGTGCCGCTCTCGACATCGACCAGCTTGCTCGCCTCGAGCGCCTCGAAGTACTTCGCGAGCGGATCGCTCTCCGCCGGAGGCTGCGCCAGCGCGGGCCGCGCCGGCAGCCCGACGCCGAGCGCGAGCCCGGCGATCACCGCGAGCGCGCCCGTCGCTCTCATTTCGCGGCTCCCTTGCTCGGCGCCCCGTCGGCGCGCGGCACCGTCTTGATCACGGTATCGATCGCGAGCCCGTAGGTGCCTCGCTCCTTGCGCTTCCACTCGTAGGCGATGTCGCCGCCGTCACGCGCCTTCGCCGCGACGACGAGGTCCTTCCCAGCGACCGCCTTGACGACGATCTGGGTCTCGGTGACGGACGTGAAGGTCTCGTCGTCCTTGCCGGTCGCCTCCACGCGGAACGTCACGAGGTGGCGGCCAGGCGCGACGTAGCCGTCGAACCGCACGCCATCGTCCTCGGCGATCGCGCCGGCGCCGCCCTCGTACACGGTCGCACCGTCGAGCCGGATCGTCGCCTTCGTCGGGCTGTAGTAGCGCGCGGTGGTGTACGTCAGCTTGATCTGCATCCGCGTCGAGTAGAGCTGGCTCGCCACGGTGTTCGCGCGCGCGCGCGACTTGAACAGCTCGTCGCGGAGCGCCAGGTACTCCTGGCGAAGCGAGTCGACGTCGGCGCCCTCGGCGGCGGCGGGCTCGTCCGGTGCGTCGGCGGCCGCTGGCGTCGCGCTCGCGCTGGCACCACCGCCCGCGCCGCCGCCGGCGCCCGCGCCGGCGCCGCCGCCCCCGGGCATGGCCGGCGCGCTCGTCGGCGCGGCAGGTGAGGGCGGGGTGGCGGGCTCGTCCTCGCCGGTCCCCGGATCGGGCGCCGTCGGCTCGGCCGGCGCGGGCTCGACCGGCTTCTTCGCGGCCGGCGTCGGCTTCCTCGACTTCTTCTTCCCGCGCGGCGCACCGACCGCGAGCGCCGGTACGATCGCGACTGCGAGCGCGACCAGCATCGAGCGGCGAACCCAAGGCATAGAACGGCCGATCATCGAAATCTCCCCAGGCGACGAGGAACCCAGTTGGTGGTGTGCACGATCAGTTCGAGAACGGGAGGAAGAGGGACAGGCCGGCGGTGATCGCGGTGTCGGTCACCAGGAAGTGCTCGTCGAGGAGCTCCTGCTGGAACGTGCGACTGCGCGCGTCGATCCGGAACGCGACGGCTTGCCCCAGGAACAGACGGAGCCCGAAGCCCAGCACGCCGGCGGCGCCCCGGCTCGTCTTGGACTCGATGACGCCGACGCCGAGGTCGGCGTGGAGGTCGAAGTGCGCGATCGTCCCTCCGAGCCGCAGCTTGCCGTACACGGGGCTCCACACGAGCACGGACTCCCCGACGAGCATGCGCTCGTAGGTCTCGCCGAGCACGACGCCGCGCTGGCTCTCGAGCGAGCGGATGATGTCGGCGTTGGCGTGCGTGTACCAGCCCGCGAACTCGACCGCGGTCTCGTCGGTCATGTGGTACGTGTACGAGCCGCCGAGGATGTAGGTACCGGACAGCAGGTCGCTCGCGTAGTAGCCGCCGCCGACGGTCAGCTCGTGGCGGCCCTGCTTCACGAACAGGCGGTCGACGGCGCCGCGCCGCTTGCGCTTGAGCGCGAGCCGGTCGGCGATCTCCTGGTCGATGCACATCGCGGTGGTGCTCGGCCCCTGCTCGGGCGGCGTCGCGGGGTCCGCGGCGGCGACGCGCGTGGGGGCAGCCGTCCGCTCGCTCTCGGCGGCGGCCGGCGACGCGAGGGCCGCGCCGATGGTGATGGAGAGGGAGAGCGCGCGTCTCATCACAGCCCCGTCGGGATGTAGAGCGCGAGCCCGGCGGTCGCGACGAGGTTGTTGGTGTAGCGCGTCTCGCCAGCGATCTCCTGCACGGCCATGAGGTCGCGGAAGTCGAGGCGGATCGTGAGCGCTCGCGTGACGAACAGGTCGAGCGCCATCCCCGCGTCGAGCGTGATGCCCTGCACGGCGTCGTGGATCATGCGCCCGCCGCCCGCGAACAGCAGCACGTCGGCGTGGACGATGCCGCCGCCGAGCTTGAGCTTCGCGTGGATCGGCGACCACACGAGGTTGCCGAGCGCGACATAGGCGAGGCCCGGCTCGAACCGGCTGTCCCCGAAGAACTCGCCCAGCGGCGAGTCGAGGTCGAGCGTCAGCGGCGTCACGTCGAACTCGGCGGTGACGCCGAGGTCCTCGGTGAAGAAGAACCCGAGCGAGCCGCCCGCGATCCAGCTCGACGACGTGAGATCGCCGCCGTAGTGGCCGCCGCGCGCGACGAGCACGAGCTTCCCGTCTTTGAGGAACTCGCGCTTCTGCACGCCGCGCGGCCGCAGCTCGGCCCCGAGCTGGTCGCGGATCGACTGGTCGAGACACGACGGAAGCGGCGCGTCCGAGGGGCGGGCCGGTGCGGAGGACGCCGTGGCCGCGGCCGCGGCGGTCTCCGTCGGCTGTGCGTGCGCGGCCCGCGGCGCGACGACCCCGAGCGCCGCGCAGGCGACGGCGCACGCGACCGCACCGACGGTGACTCGCCCCGTGGCCGCGCGACGCGGTGCGTGTGTCGGGGGCGTGTCCCGGAAGCGGGGACGGGACGGCCCCCTGTCGATCAACGCGACCACGGACGCACACACATGGTGTGCGATTCCCCCGATGAAACGCGGCACTACAAGGAGCGTATCGCCGTTCGCGGGCACGAACAATTCCCACGCGCGGGTTCATCGTGTCGGCCCCGCGCCGCCCCGGTCGCGGCGCGTCCGCGCGTTCGCCCCGTGCGCGTGGCCCATCCCGTGGGCTCGACGCGCCGTGCGCGTGATCTCGTCGCGCTCGAGCTCGTGGCGCGCGACGCCCGGGGCTGCCGCCGCGACGCCCGGGGCGTGATCGCGGTACGATCCCGCGGATGGAGCACTTGACCGGGACCCGGATCCGGCGCGAAGCGACGCCGGCCACGGTCAATCTCCGGCGCTGCAAGCTGGTCGTGATCAAGGGGGCGCAGCGGGGGACGGAGTTCGTGATCACCGGCGACGTGTTTCGCGTCGGCAAGGCACCGGAGAACGACCTCGTGCTGTCGGACGAGACCGTGTCGCGCGTGCACTTCGAGATCGCGCGTGACGCCAAGGGCTACCTCGTCCGCGACCTGCGCAGCACCAACGGCACGTTCCTCGACGGCGCGGAGGTGAAGGAGGCGTACCTGCGCGCCGGCTCGGTCATCGGGCTCGGCGCGTGCGAGCTCAAGTTCACGCCGTTCGAGGAGCGCATCGAGATCCTGCCGAGCGACAAGGAGGCGCTCGGCGAGATGGTCGGCAAGTCGCCCGCGATGCGGGAGATCTTCGGCCTCATCGAGCGCATCGCGCCGACCGACGCGACGGTGCTGATCGAGGGCGAGACCGGCACGGGCAAGGATCTCATCGCGCGCACGCTCCACCAGCTGTCGCCGCGCGCCGACAAGCCGTTCATCGTCGTCGACTGCGGTGCGGTCGCGGGCACGCTGATCGAGAGCGAGCTTTTCGGCCACGAGAAGGGAGCGTTCACGGGCGCGGTGACCGCGCGCCAGGGCGCGTTCGAGCTCGCGTCCGGCGGGACCGTGTTCCTCGACGAGCTCGGCGAGCTCTCGCTCGATCTGCAGCCCAAGCTCCTGCGCGTGCTCGAGCAACGCGAGCTGCGGCGCGTCGGCGGGACGAAGACGCTCAAGGTCGACCTGCGCGTGATCGCCGCGACGCGCAAGGACCTCCGCAGCGAGGTCGAGAAGGGCAAGTTCCGCGAGGATCTCTACTTCCGTCTCGGCGTCGTGCCGATCACCGCACCGGCGCTCCGCGAGCGGCGCGAGGACATCCCCCTCCTGATCGACGCGATGCTGAAGAAGCTCGCGACGTCGTCGGGGGGAGGCGCCGCGGTGGAGCTCACCGAGGCGACGCGCGCCGCGCTCATGGCGCACGACTGGCCCGGCAACGTCCGCGAGCTACGCAACGTGATCGAGCGCGCGCTCGCTCTCGGCGCCGATCCCGGCATGCTCGTCGCGCCGCTCGGCGCGGGCGAGCCCCACAAGGGCGCGGCGCTCCGTGACGGCGTCGAGTTCGAGCCCGGGGTGTCGTTCCGCGAGACGAAGGAGCGGTGGAACGAGCTCTTCGAGCGTCGTTATCTCACCTGGCTCATCCGGCGCGCGGACGGCAACATCTCCAAGGCCGCGCGTGACGCGGACATGGACCGGAAGTACCTCCACAAGCTGCTGCGGAAGTACGGCATCTCGGCGGACAGCAGCGACGACGAGAACTAGCGAGGCTCACCGCGCGCCCCAAGGGACACGAGTGAGCCTGCCGTGTTCAGCACGGTCGAGTCGAGAAGCGCGCACCCGCGCGCGTGACGCTCACTGCGCGGTCTGCTCGGCTTCCGTGCCGCGCTTGACGAGGCGCGACACGTAGCGCGAGGCCGTGCGACGCTTGAGGATCCCCTTCGTCACCGCGCTGTCGATGATCGACACCGCGTTCTTGACGAGATCCGTCGCGTCATTGGCCTTCGCATCGACGGCGTTGCGCGCCTTCTTCACAGCGGTCCTGAGGGACGCGATCGCGGCGCGGTTGCGCGCGCGATTCTTGATCATCTTGCGGTTCTGCTTCTCCGCCGACTTGGTATTGGCCACGTGATTCTCCTGCGGAGGCGAGCGTTTACCCCGCCTGGCGAAGCCCTGTCAAGCCGCAACGCCGTCGCATGTCCAAAGGGATCCCCGTTATCCCCCGTGGAAGGTGCAGTGGCCACCCTGTGCGTAAGTTCATCTCTGAGTTCAAGGCCTTGGACCGGGAGTACTCGTAGCGGTCTGTGGAAAACCTGATGGCGAAGCGGTGGGCGGGGCGCAGATGTTGGCGATTTCGCAATCGTTCGATCGCGGCTGCACAAAAAAGCGTCACTTTCGACGGGCGGCGGGGCCGACGCCAGTTTTCGGCAGCGTCACTTCGCGACGCCCGCGCGCTTGGCGTCGTTCCACAGCGCGTCCATCTCCTCGAGGTTCGAGGTCTTCGGGGACTTGCCCTGCTCGGCGAGCCGGTCCTCGATGTACTCGAAGCGCTGCTGGAAGCGGTGCGTGGCGTCGATCATCGCCTGCTCGGCATCGACCCCGAGCTTGCGAGCAACGTTCACGACGGCGAACAGCAGGTCGCCGAGCTCGTGGTGGATCGCGGCGGGGTCACCGGCCTCGACCGCGCCGCGCAGCTCGCCGACCTCCTCCTCGATCTTGGCGAACGAGCCTTCCCAGCCCGGCCAGTCGAAGCCGACCTTGCCGGCCTTGTGACCGATCTTCTGCGCGCGCGCGAGGGCGGGCCCGGGCTTGACGCCGGCGAGCACCCGGTCGGACTTCTTGCCGGCGGCGGCCTTCTCGGCCTGTTTGATCTCGTCCCACTGCGCGAGCACCTGATCGCTTGTCTCGATGCCGGTCGGCTTGTCGTCGCCCTGCGCGAACACGTGCGGGTGCCGGCGCTCGAGCTTGTCGGAGATCCCGGCGATGACGTCGTCGATGCCGAACGCACCCTCCGCGCGGCGCAAGGCGGACTGGAAGACGATCTGCATGAGCAGATCGCCCAGCTCCTCGCAGTGGCCGGCGACGTCGCCGCGCGCGAGCGCATCGAGCACCTCGTAGGTCTCCTCGACGAGGAACGGGCGCAAGGTCTCGAGCGTCTGCTCGCGATCCCAGGGGCACCCGTCGGGGGCGAGCAGGCGATCCATGATCGAGACGAGGCGGGGGAGGGAGGCACCAGCAGCCGGTCCGGACGACATGGACGCACCCTACCGCAAGCCGCGTGCTATACGACCGGGTCCCCGCGGGCCGCAGGATCGCCCGCGAACCCAGAAGAAGCACGTGTCCCAACCCAAGACGATTCGCCGCGAGAAGCTCGCATTCGACGATCCGGAAGCGCTGCAGGCGCTGTGCGGAAGCAACAACGGTCGCCTCAAGCTCATCGAGCGCACCGCTGGCGCGCAGGTCCACCTGCGCGGCAACGAGATCACGATCGAAGGCGACGACGCCTCGACCGAGACCGCGAAGAGCGCGCTCGAGCAGCTCTACGACATGGCGCTCGACGGCAAGCCGCTGTCGTCGGACGACGTCGTGCGCGCCGTGCAGATGCTCAAGGACGACGTCGCTCCCCGGGGCCCGGGCAAGACGATCCAGGGCGTGTTCGGCGAGACGATCCTGACGCCGCGCACCGGCCGGCCGATCGCGCCCAAGGGGGCCGCGCAGAAGACGTACGTCGATCTCGTCCGCGCGAACGACATCACGTTCGGCGTCGGCCCCGCGGGCACCGGCAAGACCTACCTCGCCGTCGCGCTCGCGGTGCGCGCGCTGCTCGACAAGCAGATCCGGCGCATCATCCTGACCCGACCGGCGGTCGAGGCGGGGGAGCGCCTGGG
>Ga0164243_10005134_pt1 | contig 20075 bp, 16 predicted proteins | sample OricompcompostOP_FD_108781 | JGI IMG/M metagenome (GOLD analysis project Ga0164243, IMG submission 108781) | Organic Plus compost microbial communities from Emeryville, California, USA - Original compost - Organic plus compost (OP) | ecosystem: Engineered > Solid waste > Mixed feedstock >... | reverse complement strand
GAGCAGGGACGGCTTAGACACCCAATTTCTTACTTCAGAACAGAGCTTTACGCTACTCCCGCCTACCGCTCAGACACCCCTTGGTGCATAAGAGCGGCTAGGGCTTTAACGCTGCGGCATAGGTGACTATAATCGGTCCCACAATCGTTGCCAGTGTGCGTTCAACGTCACGCGAGAGGCCGGGGACCGGCTGGCCTCCCATGGCATCAATTCCCGATTGTTTTGCTAGGCCGCCGCTTTTGAAGCTTTCGAATGACCTCGACGCGTTAAGCGCCTTGCGCGCTGATGAGAGCGTGAAGCGCTCGCGGCGGGCCTCGATCTTCCGCCTGGTCGCTGCCTTCGGGTTTTTTGCCTTCTTGATGTTGTCGATACGAGCTTACTTCGCTGTCCCCTTGTCGTTCGACGTCATTGCGCCTCGCCGACTGATCGTGACGGCCCTTGCCACCCTGTTGTGCCTGGGGATGGCCGTTATTCTCGACCGGCTGAGAGATACCTCCTTTTGTGGGCGCGTCATTTGCGGATTGGTCGGCGCCCTCATGATTTCAATCTTGGTCACCCTATTCAGCTTTGGCCTGAACCACATGATAGCGCCGCTTCCCCACCTTTCTAGCCTGACCGTGTCACACGTGGTTCAGTGGACGATGGCTTGGTTTGGCTACACGCTTGCGTGGACCGGAACCCATCTCGCGCTAATCTACCATTGGGAAGCAGAAGACCGGCTTCGGCGCGTGCACGCTCTCCAAGGATATGCGCAAAAGGCGAAGATTGCGGCACTTGAGAATCAGATCAGCCCCCATTTCCTCTTCAATGCGCTGAACTCGATATCCGCGCTGGTTCTCGAGCGCCGAACCGAATTGGCTGAGGCGATGCTTCTCAACCTTTCGCACTTCATCCGCGCCGCCCCGGAGCGTGCGAACGATGGCATGATCAGCCTCCATGAAGAAATTCGCCTGCTCCAGCTCTATCTCTCGATCGAAGAGGTTCGGTTTCATGACCGGATGCGGGTCGAAATAAACGTTCCAGAACCGCTCCGTTCCGTGAGGGTGCCGTCGCTGATATTGCAGCCTCTCGCCGAGAATGCCGTGCGCTACGGCGTGGGCCGATCCGAGTCGCTTACGACGATCAGCATCACGGCGCTTCAGAGAAATCGGCTTTTGGTTGTGACGGTGGAGGACAATGGCATGTCTTGTCAGACCTCCTCGGGAGGGAGCGGGCTCGGCCTTCAAAATGTCCGAGAGCGGCTCCAGGCCCATTTTGGCAGCAGCGCCAGCTTGACTACCGGACCGCGCCCCGAAGCCGGATATCGCGCTGCCATCAGCCTTCCCATTTCGGCGGCGCCATGAGACCGTTGCGAACGCTCCTCATCGACGATGAGCCCCTGGCGCTTCGCCGCCTCGCCGCTACGCTGAGCGACCTCGATGGCGTCGATCTTCTGGAGACGACCACCAGTGCTCGTCGGGGCGTGGACCTTATCAGGCATTTAAAGCCCGACGTGGCGCTCCTCGATATAACTATGCCGAGCCTGGACGGTTTTGATGTCCTCGAGAATTTGTCTCCAGAGGAGCGCCCCGCGGTAATTTTTGTAACGGCTCATGCAAGCTTCGCGGTGAAGGCGTTTGAAGTGGAAGCAATCGATTATTTGCTGAAACCCGTGTCGCGCGACCGCTTGCGCCGCGCGATGACGCGCGCGCGTCGCTGGCTCGCGCGCGGCAGCGTCGCGCCCTCCGCTTCGACGGATAGAATTGAAACCCCCGATACGCCCTTCGGCGATAGTCTCTGGGTGCATCGTCACCAGATATTCGATCGGGTGACCATGGAGGACATCATGTGGATCGAGGCGCAGGGCGACTACGTCCGCGTTCACGCTCCCAATGGCGGCATGGCGAGAATGACGCTTACCGAACTCGAACTGATCTTGGACCCGAATCATTTTATCCGCGTTCACCGCTCGGCAATCTGTCGCCGGAGCGCGATTGTCCGGGTGCGGCGGAAGGCGACAGGCGCGGTCGTTGCCACCCTGGTCAATGGCGATGAGGTTCCCGTCGGGCGAACTTACAGCGGCGGATTGCGGACTTTTTTGAACCGGATCGACCCGGCAGAGGAGAGTGTAGCTGGCCGCCGCGAGCGCCCTCGCTAAGCTCAGCCCAGATTGTCGATCCTGTGATGTTTGTCGCCCATTGATGACGCTGGGCGCATTTCCGATTGGCGCCGTCCGAAACCGTCTCTAGCGCGCGGCGTCGGGGCCCGATTAGGCCATGGCGTGGGGCCATGCCCGCTCAAGCTCGGACTGCTGCAGAAATCGTGGGGAAAAATGCACACAAATATAACCGCTAAGACAATTCTCACCGTGCATGACCGAGCGCTCGGCCGTGCACGGGCCTCCTTGGGCGTGGAGCAGTCCTTCGCCCTATTAGGGGCGAGTTTCGCGGAATCTGAAGCTTTAGCCCAGCTGATCCATTAGAGTAGCGAAGCCCATGATCGCGCTGATCGCGCGATCATGGGGGCGGACCCCGCACGGCGCATTTGCCGGGCGGTATCTCGCGCCCGGGCCCCCAATACCTTGCAAATATCCTCCGGGCTCCGGGAAGGACCACAGGCCGGTTGACGGTAGGTGCTTGCGATTGGCGAAGAAGAAGGGGCGGGGGCCTCGGGGCGAGAGAATTGAACTGATAACCAAGTGGGGAAGGAAGACAGGGGATGGGCGATTCAGCGCGTTGGACCACATATGACGGAAAGGGCCAGCGCAAATATTTAACGCAGGCCGAGCGCAAGGCGTTTTTGCGCGCTGCGAAGCTTCGCGAACCAGATATCTATATTTTCTGCTGGCTTTTAACGGTGACCGGCTGCCGGATTTCAGAGGCATTGGCGCTGACAAAAGAAAGCTTCGATTTTGAAGCAGGCTGCGTGATCGTGAAATGCCTGAAGAAGCGCAGCAAGCTGGTTTTCAGAGCCATTCCCCTGCCACCGCCTCTTCTTGACGCCGTCCGAGACATGACACGTGCAAGTGGGCCGAGCGACGGCAGGCTATGGCCCTGGTCGCGAATGACCGGCTTTCGCCGGGTGTGCGAGGTGATGCGATCCGCGCAAATCGAAGGGAAGCATGCCACGCCCAGGGGATTGCGGCATGGCTTTGGTGTAAGCGCAGTGCAGGCCAATGTGCCGCTCAACCTTGTCCAGAGATGGCTTGGACACGCCGATATCAAGACGACAACGATCTATACCGAAGCCACTGGCCCCGAAGAGCGTGAATTTGCATCCCGCTTCTGGGTCGTCGGCGGGCGCGTAGCGCAGCCCGGGCGGCGAGGCCATCCCGGGATCGATCCGATGCCCCCCGCGCTCGGGAAGCGCGTGAGGTCCGCCCCGGTCCGCCACGAGTGCATGCACCGGCCCCGTAACCCGAGCAATCGAAGCGTCGCGCTGCTGAAACTTGCCAACTTGATCAACTATCGTGTTGCTCGGACGATCAATACTTCTGCTTCGGAAGATCACCCTGTGGACGGGTAGCGAACGGCGATAGGGCGGGGCGCCAACGGCGCGGCGCCGGGCCATGTTCATGGACCGGCGATTCAGACGTTTGCGCTGTGCAAAGGCTTCGCCGCGACGGATGGGAGAAGGGGTGGCCAGAGGCGACCCCATCAACGAACTGGCGAGGCATTCGGGCACGTCTGCGCGCGGGGCGGCGTGCCAAACGTCGCCAACATCACCCGGGGTGGTCGCAAACATTTTATCCTACGCCGGATCGATTTCGTCGATCTCGCGTAGAGTATGGACAGGAAATGATTAGAATGCGGCCGAATCACAAATCGGAAGACGACCCGCATCCCCGCGGTGGGGTTCGATGCTCTTGCGAACAAATGCCGAACAAGGAGCTTTGCATGGTGACGGAAGTCGATCCCGGGCGCGTTGCCTTCGCGCTTGCCCAAACGACCCTGTCGATGCTCGTGGCCTCCGGCGTTCTTGATGAAAGGACGGTTAAGGCGGCCGCAGACGATATTGAAGAGGATCGCGATTTAGGCTTGTCCGCTCACGAGGCGGGCACTCTTGCCGACATATTGCGATCCTCTTCAATGTAAGCGGCAAGCGATTGAGCGCTTCCCGATTCCGGCTTGCGGTCCGACTCCCGTGCACTTGGGATCTTCGCTCCTCGACATGAAGCGAGCCTTTTCGTACGGACGCACGAAATCGCTCTGACGACGGCTACATGCCTCCGCGCGGAGAAAGGTCGCGCCGAGGCAAACGCCAGGGCATGGCGGCTATTTCTACAAGAATGTTCACTTGCTCCCAGCACGGTCCAGCAGCGTCCCAAGGATATCCCCCTTATTCGAGGATCGCGCCCTGGGCAGCGGGGCTGACTGCTTTTTGATAGCGTCGGAGAAACCCTGCCGGAACATCGTTATGCATGGGCTCGACGGCGGCCAGGCGCCGTTTCACTTCCTCCGGCGTGACGTCAAGATGGAGTCGGCGTTCGGGGACATGGATAAGAATCCGGTCGCCGTCTTCAACCGCGGCAATCGGGCCGCCCGCGAACGCCTCAGGGCCAATATGGCCGACGCAGGGACCCGAGGTGCCCCCCGAGAAGCGCCCATCCGTGATAAGCGCGGCATTGATTTTGAAAGCCTTGAGCATGGACGTGACACCTAGCATCTCCGGCATTCCGGGCGCGCCTCGGGGTCCGAGATAGCGCAAGACCACCACATGGCCGTCCTTTACCATCCTGGTGCGAATAGCCTGCACGGCGGCCTCCTCGGAATCGAAACAGATCGCCGGCCCGTCAAAGACGAGAAGCTCAGCTGGAACGCCCGACTGCTTGATAACGCAGCCATCCGGGGCCAGATTGCCTTTCAGTATTGCAATTCCGCCATCCTGTCGGAACGCCCTGTTACGGGGTGGAATGACCTTTGGGTTCAATATCCGCGCCTTTTCGACCACGTCGAGAAGCGTCGTCCCCATCACCGTCAGGCAATCAAGATCAAGGTCATCGCGCATGACTTTCAGGACCGCCGGCATGCCGCCCGCGGCCCAGACATCAGTCAGGCCCCAGGGACCATTAGGCGCAACCGCGAGCAACGTTGGTACCTTGCGGCTGAATTCGTCGAACGTGGCAAGCGGCAATTCGAGACCGGCCGAATGCGCGATAGCTGGTAAGTGAAGCGTCGCATTGGTCGACCCACCAATGGCCATATTCATGATGACGGCGTTCAATATCGCTTTCTGGGTCAGCACTTGCCGGAAAGTCAGTCCTTCCTCGACCATGCCGACGATGCGCTCTCCGGTCATTCGTGCATAGCGCAGCTTGTCTGCATGATAGGCGGGGACGTTCGAGGATCCGGGAATGCAGATACCCATCGCCTCGGCGAGGCACTGGAACGTGTTGGCCGTCCCCATGATCTCACAGGCACCGCAGGTGCCGCATTGGACAGTGGCGCGCTTCGCCTCGCTCTCCTTATAATCGCCCGGTTCGATGCTGTCGGCGAAATCGTGGCGATGCCGCACGTCGTAAAGATTAGGACCCCCGGCCAGGTAAATTGCGGGAAGATCGAGACGCGCAGCCGCCATCATCATCGCGGGATTGATCTTGTCGCAGCTTGCGATGAGGACAAGCCCATCGAACCGCTGCGACCGGACGTGCGTTTCGATCATATCGGCGATCAGATCGCGCTGGGCGAGAACGAAACGCATCCCGTCGTGCCCCATGGCCATACCGTCACAGGGCGCGGGAACATTGAATTCCACGACCTGGCCGCCCGCCATCAAAATCCCTTCTTTAACCTTTGCGCCGAGCGTCGCGAGGTGGGTGTGACCGGCGGTGAGTTCGGAGTGCGAGTTGGCGATCGCGATCAGGGGCTTTCGTCTGAGGACGGCGCTGTCAACACCGAGCGCGTGAAAAAGACCGCCGCGAAAAACGTCCATTACAGGGTTGCTGCTATCGGTCAGAATTTGGCTTTTTTCTTTTCTGGGCATTTGATCGTCTCCACAAACACGCCTCCGCGGCGCACTCCGGAGGATTATCGGAAGCTGCGCGGCGCTCTGTCGCAAAGGTGACAGACGCAAGGGGCGAAGGGGCGCACCTTCTGCTCGGACGGGCACAGGCAATCGAAAGTCGGTTGTCGGGGCCTGCACCGCGAAATGAGGAGACAGGAATGAAGAAGCTGACGTTGCGTGATCGTCTGGGGGAAGGGGAGAGGCTTTTCGGGGTGCTCAATCCGTATGCCGATGCGAACCAGGCTGAGCTGTTGGCTATGGCCGGCTGGGACTTCCTGATCTTCGATGCAGAACATGGCAGCTTCGGTCCATCCGATTTCCAGAATCTCGCGCGGGCGTGCGAACGTCGCGGGACAACCGCCCTCGTGCGCACGCCAGGACGCGAAGCGCATATGATCAACCGCTTTCTCGATGGCGGTGCGAAGGGCGTGATGGCACCATTGGTCAATGATCAGATGGCGGCGGCTGAGCTCGTCGAGGCCGTGAAATATCCCCCCCTTGGCTCGCGAGGGCTCGCACCGGCGCGCGCGGCCGATTTTGGCCTCGCGAACCCGCTACCCACGGTTGTCCAAACCGCAAACGAGCAAACGATGACGATCGTCCAGATTGAAACTGCCGCCGCTGTGGAACGGATCGGCGAGATTGTGGCGGAGCCCCATGTCGACGTCATCTTCCTAGGGCCCGCAGACCTTTCCACTAGCCTTGGACATTGCATGGACCTGAGCCACCCCGTTGTCGCCGGCGCCATTCGGAAGGTGGCGCAGGCCACCGCTGGAAGCGGAAAGCATCTCGGCATTCTGATCACGGGCCCGGAACATATAGCGATGGCCGATGCGTTGGGCGCGCGCTTCATTGCTTGCTACATGGACTCCATACTCCTGAACGGCTGTCGGTCGTTCCTGAAGGCGCGATGGGAATCGGTCACGAACGGCTAAGCCGATGGAGTTTCCAGCTCGGCAGCGATCGCCGCGCTGTTCACCCAAAGCGATTTTCCGGATCGCCACGACATCAGCCCTTCTCGTTGCAGCCTCCGAAGGGCTCCGTTGACCCGTTGCCGGGAGGCGCCAACCCATTGAGCCAAATTCTCCTGGCTCAGGCGGACATCGATTTCGACACCGCCCCGCACACGGTGCCCACAATCATGGGCGAGTATTGCGAGCCGCCGCAGAAGACGTTGGCGTAACGAGAAACAGTGATGCTCGGCCATCAGCGCAACTGTACTGCGCAGGCGGCCGGCAACAAATTCGAGCATCCGTTCGGTGATTTCCGGGTGATCCCGGCGGAGCCTGTCGAAAACCTGCCCGTCAAGCGAAGCGAGCCGCACCGGGCCGCAGGCGCGGGCCGCAGTGATGCGGGGACGATTTGCGATCGTCCCTTGTTCGCCAACGCAGCTGCCAGGACCAAACAACGCCACCAGGATTTCCTCGCCTTCCGCCGACAGGCGCACGATGGCAACATGGCCTTCAAGGATTTCGAAAAGGGTGCGGCGATCGTCGCCCTGGTGAAAAATTTCGGCGCCGTCCTCGACGGTGCGCAAGATCATGGCGGCGCGCACCGCCGTGCGCGTCGGCGGTGACAGGGCTTCGATCCAGTTCGAAGGCGGGCCAGGCGGAAGAGGCATTCCGGACGGGTTCATTCGAAACTGCTGGGTAGCAATCGCTCAAGAATAAGCGGCAACATCGAGGGGGGGACCGCGGCGGGATCGGTGAGACGCTCAAGGCCAAGGCCATTGGCGAGGGCGAAGACCAGCGTCGCGGCTGTTTCAGCGGGAATGGGCATGTCGTCGTGGAAGCCCGCGGCGATCGACTGGCGGAGTCGCTGGCGCACCGCGCCTAACTTGGCACGCAGCCGGGGATTGCGAAGGGCATGGATCCAAAATTCCAGCAGAAGCGGCGTCCAGTCCGGATCTTGATCCATGAGTTCACCAAGCGCTCGTCCGAGGGCTCGCGCGCCCTCGCGGCCGCGCGGAGCGCCTTGCATTGCGGCTTCGACATGGGCGGCCCGTTCCTCGACGCGCCGTTCGAGCAATTCAAGGAAAAGCTCGTCCTTGTTTGAAAAGCTCGAGTAGACAGCGCCTTTGGTGAAGCCGGCGCGCTCGGCGATCTCCTCGATCCCCGCAGGCTGAAAACCGCGCTCGCGGAAAACGTCAGCGGCTGCCTTCATAATTATCTCGCGCGTCTCGTCGCGCGTCGGTCGCACCCGGACCCGGCGCCTGACTTTTCGCTGCTGCGTCATCGGCAACTCCTTTCACACCGCCTCTAGACGATCTCGGACGACCTGACAATTCGATACGGAGCGTATTGACATTTCGATACGGGGCGTATTGAGTTGCGCAATTGGATGTTGAAAGGAGAGGCGAGTGCCACGCGAACACAACAGGAAGCGCGCGCGTTTTGCGGCCATGACAGAGGGGACGCTCGACGATTGGAAGATTATCGGCGCGCAGGCAGAAGAGTTTGCCCGCGCCTTACCCGACCGCTTGATCGAGCATCTTAGGCAGCTAGGCGGAGACAGCGGCGGGTTCGCTGTGGATCGGCTCGAACATAGCCTGCAGACAGCAACCCGTGCCTTTCACGACGGGCGCGATGAGGAATATGTGGTCTGCGCGCTTCTTCACGACATCGGGGATTTGCTGGGCTCGCGCAACCATGCGGACCTGGCAGCTGCCATCGTTCAGCCCTTCGTTTCGGAACAAAACCACTGGATGATCGAAAAACACGGCATCTTCCAAGGCTATTATTTCTTCCATTTCGGCGGGTTGGACCGAAACATGCGCGACCAGTTCCGTGGGCATCCCTGCTTCGAGTATACGGCCGAATTCTGCCATCTCTACGACCAGGCGGCCTTCGACCCCGATTTCAAGAGCATGCCCCTCAGTGCCTTCGAACCAATGGTCCGGCGCGTTTTCGAATGGCCCAAGCGTTCGATCTACACGCCTCGATCGGCCTGACCATCACATTCAGACAGGATCGGCGACAGCAGAAGCGCCAGTCCCAGGGAGATATTCATGCGTACAACTATCCTTATGGCGTGCACGGCGTTGTGCACGTCGACCGGCGCCGCTGCCCAGGACGCGTCGCGATCCTTTGCCGAACCCGCAAGCGAGATCATCGTGACTGCCCAAAAGCGTGCCCAAGGCGTGCAGGATGTCCCGATATCCATGACCGTGTTGCATGAAGGCGCTTTGCGCGACGCAGGCGTGCGGGATATCAAGGATCTTACAATCCTGGCGCCGGGCCTTCAAATTGTCTCAACGTCGAGCGAGGCAACGACGACTGCGAGGTTGCGCAACATCGGCACCGCAGGGGAGAACCCTGGTCTCGAATCTTCCGTCGGTATCGAGATCGACGGAGTATACCGGCCCCGGGCCGGCGTCGGCCTGGGCGACCTTGGCGAGATAGAGCGGGTCGAAGTCCTCAAGGGGCCGCAGGGCACGCTGTTCGGCAAAAACAGCTCGGCTGGCGTCATCCGCGTGATGACGAAGAAGCCCGAATTCAGCGCGGGCGGATCAACGGAGCTCACCGTCGGTAATTTCAGCGCGGTCGGAGTGTCTGCGGGCCTCACCGGTCCGATCGTTCCTGACGTTCTCGCGGGCCGCTTATACATTGCACGGCGCAAGCGCGGCGGCTTCTACGAGGTCCGCGCTGGCGAGGGCCCGCGTTCGGCGAACGATGACCAAACGCAGAACTACATCAGCGGTCGCGGCCAGCTTCTCTTTACCCCCAGCCCTGAGCTCGAAATTCGCCTGGTCGCCGATTATAGCCATCGCGACGAGCGCTGCTGTGTCGCCGTCGCCACGGAGAATGGGCCAGCGGCCGCGATCATCGACGCGTTGACGGGGGCGGCCCTCTCGCTTGCAGCCCCTTGGAGCCGCGTCGCTTACGCAAACCGCGACACGCAACAAGTCATCGAGGACAAGGGGATCTCCGCAGAGCTTTCGTGGACGATGCCGTGGCTCGGCAACGCCCAATTGACGTCGATTACTGCCGCCAGGGACTGGAAAGTGCTGAACGGAGAGGATTCCGACTTTACCGCAGCGGACATATGGTATCGCGTAGCCGATGATCTGAACAGCAACCGCTTCACGCAGCTTAGTCAGGAAATTCGTCTTTCGGGGAGCACCCTAGACTGGGACTGGCTGGTCGGCGGCTTCTATGCCAGCGAACATCTCGACCGCAATTCCACGCATTTTTATGGCAATGCGTATGAACCTTTTCTCGGTCTCCTGCTTTCGGATGGCGCGCGTCCAGACTTTGTTTCCAGTCTGACGGGGCAGCCGTTTGGGACCAATTATGCCGGTCTCAACACCCAGTCGCTTTACAGCCAGAGATCAAGCGCTGTCGCCATGTTTACCAACCAGACGCTGCGGCTTGGCAGCGCGCTCTCGCTCACCGCGGGCCTACGATACACCAGCGAAAAAAAGTCTCTCAAGACTCACTATTCCAACGGTGAGAGTCCAGCATGCGCAGCCGCGCTCAGTCGTATCCCGACTATCGCAGCGATGGTCGGCGCATCCAACCTTGAGACTGTTGTCGGCACGCTTTGCCTCCCTTGGGCGGACGCCTCGTTCGATGGCCTCGTCACCAGTCAAATGCGGCGCGACCACAGATGGAGTGGGGAAGTCAAGGCAAGTTACCGGTTCGGCAAGGCGTTGATGGTCTATGGCGGTTACGCGAGGGGCTACAAGGCAGGAGGATTTAATCTCGACCGCGCTCGCAAGGCCATCGGCGTTCCCGATCCCGACACCAGCTTCGGTCCCGAGACGGTTGACGCGTTCGAGATCGGCGCGAAGGCAGTTCTGTTAAACGGTAATCTGTTGCTCGACGGCGCGCTGTTTCACCAGCTATTCGAGGGTTATCAACTTAACGTCTTCACGGGGATCAGCTTCGCGGTGGCGGGCCTTCCCGAAGTCCGTTCGCGCGGCGCCGAAATGAACTTGCTCTGGCGAACACCGCTTTCCGGCTTCATGCTGCAGGGCGGCGTCACATACGCCGAAACCCAATATGGCGTGTTCGACCCACCTGCCGGATTGTCGCCCAAGATTTCGGGGGCACGGCTTCCCAATGCCCCGCGCTGGTCGGGGACTCTGGCAGCTACATTCGAATGGCATCCGGCTGGGGGACTCAAGCAGAGGGCGAATATTTCGACACACAGCACGTCGCGTTATCCCATGAGTGCCACTGACCTGTCACGGGCGCAGGGCGCGGTGTTCCTCGTCAACGCGAGGCTCGGCCTGGGATCGGAGGATGATAGCTGGGCAGCCGAGATTTGGGCGCAGAACCTTACAGGCGAGACATATTATCAGGTTCAGTTCGATGCACCGCTTCAGCCAGGGTCGAGCAATGGCTTCCTGGGCAACCCGCGAACCTTCGGCCTCACGCTTCGCCATCGGTTCTAGGGCTTAGGCGATGCGTCCGCACGACGATTTTTCCAGCGAACCATGCGCTGCAGGCTGCGGAGCGCCTCACCGCGGCGGGACAGCTCGTCTCCCGGCATGGGTCGTCGCCGCCTTCGCCGCCCCGTGCATGCCCATTGCGGCCCTGGGGCTGCCGATTTCGCTCTATCTTCCGCAATTTTACGCCAGCGATATGGGGCTCGGACTCGGCGCGGTGGGCACCGTCTTCATGCTCGCTCGGATTTGGGACGTCATTACCGACCCGATGATCGGCATCGTCTCGGATCGTTATCCCAGTCGATGGGGGCACAGGCGGCACTGGCTGGTCATCGCGACGCCGCTGATTTGCCTTGCCACCTATTTCCTGTTCTTGCCGAGGGCTCCCGTTTCACCATCCTACTTGCTCGGCTGGCTCTTACTGCTCTACCTCGGCTGGACGATGTTCACGATACCCCATCTTTCGTGGGGGGCGGAACTCTCCGACGATTACCACGAACGCTCGCGCGTCCATGGTTTTCGCGAAGGGGCGGAGATCATCGGCATACCCCTCGTGCTCGCTGCGCCCGCAGTTATCGAAAGCATCGGCGGACCGGAAATGGACGCGAACCGCGTCGCAGCGATGGGCCTCTTCATTATTGTGCTGCTTCCCATCGCGATGCTCATCAGTATTGGTCTCGTTAAGGAACGGCCTGCAACCCCTCAGCCGCGCTTGTCCCTGCAAGTCGCGGTTAGGACCATTGCAGGGAACCGGCCGCTTCGAAGGCTTGTCGCAGCAGATGCGATAAGCGGCTCTTCGGGGGCGGCGGTGGGCGCGCTCTTTCTTTACGTCGCTACCCATCGCTGGGGACTTGGGAATTCTGCGAGCCTGCTCATGCTCATTTATTTCATCGCGGGCCTGGGCTTTGTGCCGCTTGTCCTCAAGATGAGCTACCGCTTTGGTAAGCAGCGGACGCTCGTTGGCTGCTGCGCCTTCTACGTCGTGGGTCCGCCCTTGGCGCTGATCGTGCCAACGGGAAACCTTGCAGCGGCAGCTGCGCTGATGATCCTGTTAGGCGTGAATGTCGGGGGCGCCGGCGTGCTTTTTCGCTCCATTATGGCCGATGTCGCCGACCTTGATGAACTTGAGAGCGGACAAAAGCGGACAGGGCTGCTTTATTCGTTTCTGGCGCTGACACGAAAGGCGGGAAGCGCGTTTGCCGTGGGCGCGACTTTCTGGGCCCTTCAGCTCATCGGCTTTCAGCCCGGAACCTCCAATTCGATCCTCGTGACGAGGAATCTCACGTCGCTTTTCGTGATCGCCCCCGTGGTGGGCAATCTGGCCGTGATCCTGATCATGTGGCGCTTTCCTTTAGGAATGGGCGCCCACGCTGCGATCCAGCGCCAACTGCACGAACGGCGCATTAATACCGCGACCGCAGACGATGTAGCGCCCGCTGCCGCTGACTGAATGGTCTGCCGGGGCCAGCACGCGAGGTTCCCGGCACTACTTTACGCTGATCACTGCCTCAGCGTCGCGGGCGCGTCGACCGGCGAAATATAACGGCGCAAAACCGAGCGCCCGTTATCGCCGCACGGGTGTTCGCAGTGATGGGCAACGAAACCTGTTTGAACGCCTCGAACCGGCATCACCGTCCGGCGCGGAGAGTGAATGGGACAACGGATCGAAGTCCGCCGGGGCGGTCCACGAGCGAACAGGGCGCTCCGACCCTTGCATATGTGCCGATTCCCGGAGGAGGGACGCCGGCCGGAAGGCTGACGCTATACTGAGAAAGCGGGGTGGCAAAGCTTGGGGCGGCAGAAGCAGCTAAACCGAGGAGCGCTCTGCGAGCGGCCCTTTCTGGCCACATGGGCCGTTGCTGCGCGAGGCACCAGTCTCAGATTCACAAATGATGGATGGCGGCTTCCCGGGCGACGCGGGGGAACAATGTTCCGATCTTTGCATTTGTCATTGCCCGCGTTGCGCTGGAGCTGAATGCCGCGATTAACCCCTTTGCGCCCTTGCCGACGGCGGCACTATCCTTCGTCTCCTTCTTGCGACCTGGGAGAGGATCCTTTTGCGGGACAGACACAACGAGATGTAAAATGCGTTCTTCGGCGCTAGGCTGTCAACGGGACCAGTTCACGTCAATTTAACCAGGGTCGTTCAATGGAAGGAAGGCTATCTGAAATGATATTGCCTGAAATCCTTGCCCCATTGAGGTAAATATATGAAAATAAATGTTAATTTCTGTTACAAAATAGCCAATAGTGTATCATGGTGCAAGTAGCTTTTGATTTGGCTCGATAATCTTCAGATTCCCGAGGGTTTGGCCTGAGAAAAATTGGCGGAAAACCTGGCCGAAAGCCACTACCCGAAGCTTGAGCAGGCCCCGGGCGAAGGGTCTTGTGACCGAACGTGCCGGCCCATGGCGCCGGATGAACGGGCCTTTTCAAGCCGTCTCGCATTGCGCTTGTCATGCCACAGGCGGGAGGCAAACTCGCGTTCCTCAGGTCCGATTGCGTTCGTATATATTGCCGTGGTTTTGATATCGGAATGTCCGAGCCATCGCTGGACTATATTGAGCGGAACATTGGCCTGAATAGCGCGCACGGCAAAGCCGTGCCGAAGTCCTTTGGGGGTCGCGCAGCTGCTGTTTAAACCCGCTGCACTCATAATGGATCGTACCCGGCGGTATCCCGTCATGCGCGACCACGGCCACAGACGATCTTCGCCCAGAATTCCCTTGTCGATCCACTCGCCCAACTTGGTCAGAAGTTCGGGAGGAAGAGGGATGGCCCTGAACACTCTCTTCATTCTTTTTTTCAAGCATAATATGATGACTTGGCCTTCCTCAAAATCGATGCTGTGGCGAGTGAGGGAAAGTGCTTCAGAAATTCTGCATCCTGTCATAGCAATAACCCAGCAAAATGCATAAGTAGATCCTCCTTCTTTTTTGGCTTGAATGAGAAATCTGTCTATCTCAGATTTTGTAAGATATTTCCTCTCTCCTTTCAGATCATACATCGTCCACGGGACATAACTTTGGCTCTCCTCTTTATCAGCGTGCGCGCCCGCGGCTTCGCGATGGCCACCAAACTCCCCGACGGAAGAGGTTGATACAAAATTGGCTATTCGGTCGCAGAATCGAGCGAAGGCTTCGCACGATCTGTGGGGGCGACTATGTCAGCGAAATCGGAGGGGAAGACGGGCGCGAGCATCCACTTTTTGCGACCGCGTGCCCGGCACTGTGCCGCTCAAGGCATTCACTTCGCTTTTCGAATCGATAATCATCGACATATCCTGCGCGCCTATGGGGCGGATGTTGCGCGATCAGCCGTTGGCGAACTCAATCGGTTTCTAGCGGATTTTTTCGGCGATGATGGCTTGGTGGTTCCCGAGCCAGACGGGCGCCTTGAGGTTCTCCTCTGGGATCGGGCGCTGCTCGGCGAATTGCCGCTAGAAAGTGCATGCGAGGCCTGGATCCATTCGTTCTGCGCTGCCGTCGCCATGGTCCCGATCGAATGCGAAGGCCAGTTATTGCATCTCGCCGTGTCGGGTGCATGGGCAGCTGCAGAAATCGAAAGTTATGATGGGCCCGATGCCGCATCGCGCGCTCAGCGCGCACTTGAGCGCGTCCCCTTTCCCGGGGAGGCCCCCGGCGATGGCGACATCTGGAGCGCGCGCTATCGTGCCGACATGGCCATCGCCGCCGAAGTTTTGGGCGCGATTGGTACAGGTCCCTTGGCCAGTTCCTTTGGGGCAATCGAGAATCGGATGGGCTTCGAGCAGCCTCGGCATGACGGTCAGCAGGTGGCGCTTGCCTGGCAAGCGGTGCGCGCGGCCGGCAATGGCAGCAGCATATTGTATCACGAATGCCTGATCCGCCTGATTAATTCCGAAGGAGGCATTCATCCGCCTACGGGTCTGTTAAGGGCGCTTGAGCGCCTTGGACTCGTTCGTGCTCTCGACTACTACATTCTCTCGGCGGTACTTACCGAGCTTGAAAATAACCCTTGGGTAACGCTCGGCGCCAATATCTCTGCCCAGAGCGCGCAGCTGGACGGCTGGTGGCAAGGCATCGAGCAGCGACTTGCTGCGAACCGGTCCGTTGCGCAGCGCCTTGTGATCGAAATTACAGGGACAGCGGCGATCCCGAGCGTTTCGGTTGCAGCAAATTTCGCATCGCAGATGCGTTCGCTCGGTTGCAAGGTTGCGCTGGACGATTTCGGGGCCGGCTTCACGTCGATCCGCCAACTCCTTGCGCTTAAGCCAGACATCGCAAAGATCGATGCTCTCTTTATCGCCCGCGCAGGACAATCCCTTCAGGAGCGGGCCGCTTTCACGCATCTCGTCGGTCTCGCCGGCGCTCTCGTTCCAACCGTGATCATTCAAGGTGTCGATAATGGTCAGCAGAGCCAGCTCGCGCTCGAAGCTGGCGGGGTCTGGCAGCAGGGGCATCATCATGACCGGCCTAGTTTGACCCGGAATTGGAGATGGACGTCGGAGGATACGGCCAGCGCGGCATGGGCCTTCGCCAAAGATCCCCCCGCACAATCAGCCTTCGTGGGCCGGCCGTCATGATGTTCGCCGAAAAGCACGCAGGCCGCGATGCCGTTCGAATGATGCTCGCCCCTGTTAATCGCTGTTTCGCCTCGAGCGAGGCCGAATGGCTCCATCGTAGGTCTCGGGTTGCCGCGCGAGTCCGGCTGGCCCCTTTCCTGCCGGTCCCTTCGGGGCGCAGCCTGGGAAGGCCAGGTGCACCGCTGAACGGAGCAAATGCGCACTCTCTTCGGCGGTGCGCCTGGTCGACGTCTTCCCGTGATGGTCCTGATGACTGCGGCACGCACTCGCTCAAGCGTCTCGCGGCGCTGTCAGAACCCGTTCTTTGCTCCGGGGATTTTCCACGGAGCGGCCACCTTCTTACAGTCAATTCCGGCCTTCGTGGCGGTTTCCCGGAGTATTTTGCATGAAAAGATTGCCCAAGGTTTCGGGGGCGATCGTCGCTGCCTTCCTCCTGTCCACATCCGCCGCGGCAAACAATCTGAACGAGAATGTCGGCTGGCAGTTCCAGACCACCGCCGACAAGGTCAACAGGGCGTATCTCGAGGACATGCGGCAGAAGCGAGAGAACGGATATTATGCCCCGCCTCAATATAACACCACGATCGAGCGCCAGTATAACTGCTCGGTGACGGCCGACGCGACAGGTAATGCCAATTCATCCTCGGCTGTTGCCAACTCGCCGTCGACAGGCGGGCATTCCTCCACGTCCACCGGCAACGCGAACTCCAACTCGAGCGCCAATGGCTACGGCGCAGGCGACAGTTCGAACAGCGCCGATCAGTCGAATTCAGGATCGGTGAGCGCCGATACGTCTGGACGTATCTCGACCAGTGTTCGGGGTGACAACCAGCAAGCGCTCAATACCGACCAGAACAATTCTGGCGATCAACACGCCACCGTCAACGGATCGACCGCGTGCGACTTCGGCGTCCTCAACTGATGCGTACGGGGAGCAACCACATGTCGGGAAGATCCGCCGTTTTGCGATATCTGGCGAGAGCCAGTGTTTTGAGTCTCACCGCCTTTGGCGCGTCGGGCTGCGCGGTCCTCCATCCCGGGCTCGATACGCAGCGCCTCGCGCCCGGCGAAGTGCCGATACCCTTGGGACCACCGGTCCGCGATAATCGCTCACCTATGGAGGCAGCGCTTGCCTGCTTCGGCGACCAACTCACCGCCAAGGGTGGTCCGGGCCGTGTTATCGCCGTGGGGGACGTCAAGGACTATACGGGCAAATATTCGATTAACGAAGGCAATGCGATCACGCAGGGCGGCGCCCTGATGGTCTATTCAGCGCTCGGCAAGATCGGCGGACCGCTGATGATCGCTGAACGCTTCGATCCGACAATCGCCGAACGCGAACTCGCCTATACCGACCGGCGCCAGCTCGGTGACGGCACGGTTCATGAGGTCAACGGCAACGCAGTGCCGTGGTTGCCCTATTTCGGGGGCACGATCACCAAGTCGAACTATTATATCGTCGGCGGCATAACCGAGCTGAACTACAATATTCGCTCGGGCGGCGGCGAGATTCAGGTCAACAATATCGGTCCCAAGGCGCGCATCTTCACGCAGAGCGTGGCCGTCGACCTTCGCATTGTCGACACGAAATCGCTTGTGGTCGTCAAGACGGTGAGCCTGACCAAGCAGTTCAGTGGTTATGAAGTCGGGGCGAACATCTTCCGCTTCTTCGGCACCGATCTGTTCGACATCAATGTCGGGGCGAAGGGCCAGGAGCCCCTGCAGCTTGGTATTCGCACCGCTCTCGAAGAAGCGACGATCCGGTTGATTGCGGCGGTCGAGCGCGTCGATCCATCGCTCTGCATGGCGCAGCGGCTCGATACCATTCCCGACCTCCCGGCCGAGCAACTGCGCGGACGCGCGTTGCGCCAGGCAGGGGACTCGGCGAGCGCATCAACGACGCCGCCGGAAGCGGTCAGGAGCCAGCCCTCGGCGTCCGGGTCGCTCAATCAACCCAATGCATCCTTCAACAGTCTGAACTCGAACGGCAGCTCACCGAGCGGCGACATGCTGCAGATCGGCTTCGAGTTCGGTGATGCGGTGCTCATGGGGGCGGCGCAGTCCGCGCTCGACCAGGTCGTGCTGCGTGCGGCCAAGGGACCGGTCAACATCATGGTCGTCGCCCACGACACCGAGAACTGGGATCCCGCCAAACGGGACAGCCTTCTAGACCAGCGCCTTGCAGCAATCGTTTCGGCGCTTGCCAACAGGGGGGTCCCGCCCGCCGGGATCACCGTGACGTGGCGTCCGGACAAGGCAGATACGTCAATCCACCGCGACGGACCTGGGAAACAGGAAATCGCGAGGATTCAGATCAGGAAATAGAAGGGAGCAGCAAGGGGGAACGGAAAGCCGAAGGTATATAGTTCGGAATACTTATAAATTCCTAGTTGGACCAGAAAGGGAATCCATTTTATGAGTAAGAAGTCAAGGAGTCTGCGCTCTTCACTGATGACCGGTGCGAGCACAGCGTTCATCGCCACTCTTGGCGTCACGGCGGCCCAGGCAGCCGATCCGCTCGTTGAGCAAACCTCGACCAATTCGATCTCGGTCGAGCAGAATTTCAACGACTTCAATGATGGCGAGCCCGCGACGACCGTGGCGCTCGAGAGCAATTCTGAGGGCACGGTCAGCGCAGAGATAAACAACAGCGATCCCGCGAACTATGCACTCCAGGACAGCACGGTGACTGTCGGGTCGGCCGGCGATGGCAATATTTCGTCGGCGACCGGCTTTGCCAACTCAGCCGATCTGACCGTCGATGCTGACCTCAACAACGTGGTCGGCTCAGGTCTCGCTACGGTCACGGCGTCATCGAACTCGATCGTTGATGGCGCGAGCGTCGTGGGTATGAATGATTTCGGCGCTGCGCTCAGCCAGCAAAACATCCAGACGACGGCATCGGCCACCGACAGCACCGACTTCGGCATCTCGATCGACAATGGCGCGACGGGAAGCACCGCACAGGTGGTGGGCAACCAGCATGGCGCAACCGGCGTCCTCAACATCGGCACGACCGCGCTCAACAGCGACGCCAACAATAGCAGCGGCTCCGCGAGCGCGGCTTCGGCGCAGTCGAGCGTCGATGCCACGCTGACGGCCTCCGTCACCTCGGTGGACAGCTTTGCGACCGGCCCGGGTGTTTCGGGTACCGCGCTCAATGGCAGCACCGTTCGCCTTTCCGGCAATAGCCAGACTGCTACGGGCGTTGCCAACTCCGGTTCGAACACGCAGAGTGTGAGCGGCAATGGCATCGTGCTTGCCGATGTGGCAGCCGGGCAGGCCCAGGCCGGTGGCAACGCTGCAGGTGCTATCGGCGGCTATGTCACCGCGTCGAGGCAGGAACTGGCGGGCGACGATGCGGCGAGTGTCGCTGCTTCGGTGGCCGGCGGCTATGTCGCTTCGGTTGCCGGGGACATCGTGGGCTCGACCTTGCGTAACGACAGCAATTCGGCCGCTGCCCTCGCGCGCGGTAACGAGGTTGTCAATTCAACGACGCTCAATGCCAATAGCGGTACGACCGACGGAGCCTCTGGCACGGCCGTGGCGGTCGCCTCGCAGCAGGCGATCACGGGCAATGTCGATATCAACGCGCTCGTCACGGGAGCCGCGGTCGTCTCCAACGCCATCGACGGCGATGTGACGGGAAGCTCGCGCGTCACTGCCTCCGGCAACAGCCTGGAATCCAACGCAGCGGGCAACCGCGGCAGCAATGCGATTGCGGCTTCGGCGACCACGATTGATACGGCTGGAGTTGAGGGTGGCAGCGCCACCAACACCCCGATCTCGGCGGCTGCCGACGCCGGCTTTGCCGTCGCGAGCAACCAGACCGTCTCGGCTGGCACGGCGATCACGGCAGGCCTCGTTGACAGCGCCGATTTGGCTGGTGTCACGCAGGGAGCTTCGGTACTCACGGCCATTAGCGGTGAGGTGAATAGCTCGCGGGTTGAAGCCAACGGGAACGCGTTGATCGCTTCGGCCGCCGGCAACGAGACGCTGGCCAGCGGCAACTCGATCGCGCTTGAGGGAACGAATGTTTCGACAAACGCGGCAGTCTCCAACGTCCAGACCATGAATGGCGCTATCAACGCGCTGATCGGTTCTGGCGGGATTGCGCCGGTACCCCCGACGACCTTC
>Ga0164243_10005133_pt1 | contig 20077 bp, 26 predicted proteins | sample OricompcompostOP_FD_108781 | JGI IMG/M metagenome (GOLD analysis project Ga0164243, IMG submission 108781) | Organic Plus compost microbial communities from Emeryville, California, USA - Original compost - Organic plus compost (OP) | ecosystem: Engineered > Solid waste > Mixed feedstock >... | reverse complement strand
GCACAAAAATTGGCGGTTTGGTTTCCTGGCAGAATGGTGTTAGATTTGCAGTAAGCACAAGGGGTGTTTCCCAGCCCCGCGGGGCTGGGAAACACCCCTTGACACAGTTCATTTTACAGACCCGAGCTGTGCGCAATCAGCCGAAAGATAAATTCGTGCCTTCGCCCTAAGGTTTCTTTTTTAGTCATCGTATTGTCTATTTAACAAACCTTAACAAATTCGTTGTAACAATCCGCCGCTGTAACGCGTTATATAATCAGTAATAAAAATTGTCTTTTTCATAATTTAGGTTTATAATTGGTTAGTTTGCAAGCCCCGATTCTCCCCGTTTCGGGGCTTCTTTTTGTCGGCCTCGTCTTTGTTGTCCGTATTGATCGATAAGGAGAAATTGCTCGTTGACACCGGTTGATTAAACAGCGCCGTATTGTCTGCACCCATCAATGTGGTTTTGCTGCTGATCGGAAGAGAAATGTGCATAATCTTATGGTCCTGGTCCGTAAACAACCCGCGGTTATTTTGCGGCACATCCTTATATCGGCCTATAAAATTGAATTCAGATTTAAATACTGATTTGTAGAAATCGAAAGCCTCTTCGCAATTCCCGTTGAAATAGAGGTATGGGTTTACGGTTATCATAAATAGTTAGTTTCAGTTTGTTGATCCTCTGATTCGCTGTTAAAATTAGCAATCAATTTCTATTCGTCAAACCGTGTATAATGTTTATGTTTCCGATTCTCCCCGTTTCGAGGCCTTGTTTTTAGAATCTTTTGTTTTGTGGAGACCTTATTTTTCAACCAAATACGGATTGTCGTTTCTGTCCTGTTTTACCCAAATCAAATTAGTGGTATCAAAGCCAATTTCCTCGGCAAGCCTCAGGTAATTAGTCTTAACCTCCTCGGGAATCGTCTTCTCTCTCGATAAAATCCACAGGTAATTCAAGTTTTTTCCACAAACCAACGCATATTTGTAATTTTCATCCAACGCCAGCACATTATAATCGGCATAAAAAGGACCAAAAAAACTTACTTTCAATTCTGCAATATCTTTATCCCTTCTGAATTTCGCTTTTCCTTGCGCTTTTTCCCATTCTCCTTTTTTATAGTTATAACCACTGTTCAACACCGTAATATTACCTTTGTTATTAAGGGTATACTGAGCGGAAACATTGTCCAGATCCTTTTCAAAACGAAAATCAAAACGGGCAATTTCATACCAAGTGCCTAAATATTTATTCACATCAAAGTTCCTTATCGCCTTCGCGTTTTTTGGGATAGAGACACAGGAATTGAAAAGAACCACTAAGCCGGCAGAACAGACAATTATTAAAACTTTATTTTTTGCTTTCATCGTAAGTATGTTTAAATCGGTAAAAATACAATGTCAAAATCTTGAAATAGGCTATTTACCACAAGAAACCAAGTATAAATATACGGAACTTTTTCAAGGAATCGTCCGTCTTATCCCGCCCGTTGTTCTTCACATCAATCGAAAGAATCTTGCAATTTGCAAAACGTCTTTTCTGAGCGGCAGTTATATTCTTCGGCTTCAAAAACTCATTAATTCCACCTGTTCCACGCGGAGGAATACGTCCTTATGCGCAAGCAGCATCTCCCTTATCTTGGTATAGATACGCATAATCTGGACCATGACATTACATTTCCATCATAGTTTTTATCAAATGTTTCTCTCGCAGTATATAAAAATGTCATTTCTATAATCTATATTTCGCCAGTTATTTTCCATTGTATTGATCTTTTTTGCAAGTCTAATGTTATAAAGAAACGCAATCATTCAGGGTATCAGAAGACCTGCATTTCCAACTCTATTCCTCATCTCTCTCGGTTCCGCTATCCGGCAGTTCCATATGCACAATCGGGAACGGCCGACCGGTGGCATCCAATTCGGAGCGGCCTATCGCCTTAAACCCCATTCTTTCGTAAAACTGAATGGCCAGGGCGTTCTGTTCATTCACATCCACGTACAGTGGTTTCCCTTTCAGTTTAATAGCTTTCGACATCAAGAAAGCGCCGAGACCGCATCCAGTGTGGTCGGGATGGATAAACAACATCTCAACTTTATTGGCAGCGAGACCAATAAAACCCATAATTTTTCCATCTCTATTTCGGATGCAATAGACTTCCAGCGATGGAATGAACTCGTCACGTACCATCGGTAGAAAAAACTGGATATCTTGTTCTTTCAGAAAATGATGAGTGGAGCGTACAGCGGCCTTCCAGATTTCAACTAGTCGGCCGATGTCCGAGGCATGTACCAATACAATCTCATGCCAATCATAGTAATGATCCCGAGTGTCGATGGAGGAGCACATCAGCGTGCCATTGTTTCGCAAAAGTTTAGCTATCGCTCGCTCCAAATCCATCGCAGTAAACGACCCAGCAGCTAGGACCTCTTTCAATTCTATATATAGCGGCAGCGCTAACCGTGGCTTGCGGAAATATCCCGAGGCGACTTTCTTTTCCAAAAACGCCAAGACCGCAGTATTAATCTTGTGCCGTCCACCTTTCACAAAAGTTTTTTTCCAGATTATCTTTTTGCCCTTATCGCCTTCCGGTGGATAAATCATATGGCTATAGGTGACTGTTTTACTTTTATCATTGTCTTCCACGTTTCGCGTGGCATGGTGCAGTTGGATCATTTCTCCTGGCCCGACATCGAGGGGGATGATTTCACGGTGAAGTTTACTGAAAATAGCCGCAAGCGGATCTGCCTGGTCAGTTTTTAGCTTCTGCTTTTTGCGAGGGTCGATCACGTCAAATAAATACTGATTGCGTTTGCCCAAGAGGAAGGAAAATTCCTCGTCGTCCATGCCTGTTTCCAGGAGCAACTGCAAGACATTGCACACCAACTCGTAGTCCATCCGCGAAACATTCACAAATGAACTGGCAGGCTTCCGCTCGGTTTTTTTGACAATGGTAACGATCATTAACAGTTATTGGTGCTTTTCAAATATCAACTTTTTACAGCTAAGAAGCTAATTGCTTTTCATTCTTTGGTAGTGTTTCAGTTTTAACGAGTGTATTATGGATTCGGCAAATCAGTAACAGGCTAATAGAATTTATATAAGAACGAAAAAAGATGGGCTGAACCATCTTTAATCCTTCTTTTCTGTCTTTTCTGTATAAATTGTAAATCGTATCCCGGATAATCAATATCAAGGTATCAGTAGCTTAGGTTTCTCTTGGTTTTTCCGCTGAGCTTCAGCCTGTACGTCTACTACTTTCCCCCTGATGGTGTCCGCATTCAGTTTAACAGGCTTGACATCTTTTAGCGGAGCCCAGTTTAAGCGGTCTCCTTTTGCTTTCTTTTTTGTAGTCTCAAGTTGCATAACCATTAGAATTTTTATACTGTCTTTGCCGGATGTTATTTGCTTCGACAACAGTAAATGCATTTTCAAATGAAATCTCTGTATTGTTCATCAGATGCTGAAGCATTCGACCGGTGAATAAGGGCTCAAGGCTCTTGTCTCGAAAATAAATGACCGATGGAGGATTGTCCAGACCATAGCGGTAAATGATTTCACCGTAATCGCTGTCGAATGTCAGTATAATGCGTTGTTCATTTTGGGCTACGGTTACCACCTCAGTGTCGGATATTCCGAACATCTCTTCGGCTATACTTTTTACATTAAAGCCTAACTCGCGTAATAATTTAGTGCTCGGCAACGGAAAATTCTCATTGGCAAGAAACTTCACATTAGGCGGTCTTGGTTAACGAAAAAAACAGCTCGTTTTTCATGCAATCCCTTAGATAAGCAAATACTGCTTTAATGTGGTCGGTTTTCAGCGGTGGATAGCTCTCAAGCAGCTGCTGTTCAGACCAACCCGATGACAGCAATTCGAGAATCAGTTCAACAGATATACGCGTCCCTTTAATAGTAGGTTTACCAATCAAAATGTTCTTATCCGATACAATATAGTCTTGCCAAATCATGATTGCAAACAATTAAACTATGAATTATTACAAATATAGTGATACTTGTTTAAGTACTAAAAGAGCCATTGGCTACCCTGGGCTTCCCTTCCTTTGGCTCCAATTCAAAAAATAGATTACTATCAATATAAACGTTTTGCTCTAATCGAGCGGGTGAATACATCAAGGCGATGACGGGTCACTACGCATCAAATGGATTCACTAATTTAATTTTGTTGATTCGCTCAAAATCTTTTGTATTGCGGGTAATCAACGTCAAGTCATTTGCTAATGCGGATGATGCAATGATGGCGTCGGGCAGTTTTAGGTTATAACGTTTTCGGATGTCTACGGTTAAATCCTTAATAGGCTGTTCCAATTCAATGACGTAGGCATCTCCAATGAATTTTTTGAGCACTTTGATGTCGTTGACAGTAGCCGTTTTCCAACACAGCAACTCAATCTCGGTAATCGCTGATATAACCGGGCGGGTTTCCTTCAATACGCTATCCATAAACCGTTCGGCATTTGGGGGGAACTGATTTTGAAGATAGTAGATAACCGTATTGGTGTCCCACAGATAGTCTAATCCCATTCGTTGCGCAGGTCTTGAAGTTGACGGTCTATCTCATCTTTATTTTGGGGAGTCATTGCCCCTTTGTATTTAGCGATGAGATCTTTCTTCAACTCTTGATCGGTCGAGGTCTGCCTGCGAACACGGACGAGCTTCAGCAATTCCAAATCCTTGAGCAGGTTCATCGCTTTATCGTTCAAAATATCTAATGTCACAGTTTTCATAATACACAAAGATAGCAAACTTATTTTAAGCAAAGTAATGCACTAACGATTCATTGAGTAGCTTTCATTTTCTACTATCAACTTCCCCTCCTTCACCGCCTCCCCCAACACCCCTTCCAGTACTTTCTCATCATCCTTCCCGTCAATATACAAATGCTTCGCCACATCCGTCAGTGACTTCGGTTCGTTGAAAAAACCATACGCAACCAACCCATCCACCACCAGCCGCATATCCTCTGGGTTGGAGAGGCTCAATACCTTTTTCTCTACTTTGGTGCCATCGCCGACAGGCCAATTGTCGGGTGGGAGCAAATCTTCAATTGTCCATTTTAAGGCTTGGGCTATTGCTGAGTAATCATGCGTATTGTATTGCGCTTGCACATCGGGGTCTTCAATCTTGTAGATGAACGATTCAGATTTTTCTATCAACGTCGCGAAATACCATGATGAGATACCCAAAACAAGCCGTCGGAATTTTACACGATTGATTATATACAACGATAGAAGTGTAATTTTTGCCATGCGGCATTATAAATCATTGACCACCTAAACGTATTTTTATAATACTTGAATAAAATTTTCATTTTTGTAAAAAGCTATTTATATTAGCCCCGTCAAAAGACATATAAGTAATTATTTGTCTTTAATTTAGTTTGGCGATTGACGCTGAATCTTGCTCAGAAAACCTAGGAAATTTTCAATGAACGCAAGATCAGAAGTCAAGACCCATCCTCTTACCTTTGCGGGAAGAGATGGGTTCTTGCTTTTGTTCTCGTTCATGGGCTTCCTAGGGCCTTCTGAGGGAATGAGGTAAGGCCCATCTCTTTTTGGATACCGACCTAAACAGTTCCATATAGATATCATCGGCGATGCCAGCATAAACTGAGCAATTAGGCCGATGAAAAAAACACATTCCCTAACCAGCAACCGCTACTTGCAATGGACGGACGGAACCGTTATCGTCTCTATCGCGTGGATGATTACTACGGCGAACCTACACAAAAGCGTCATACGGAAACCAACGTGACTTAAGTGTAAATCAGCGATTAATCATCCTATTTTTCACTTAAATCAAACTCTTAGATGAAGCAAAATTTACGCTTGTGGGACTGCTATGCCCAAATTATTCATAAATTTAAATATCCTAAAATAAAATATTTCAGCCTTTTGGCTGTATCAACGATCATGTGTTTGGAAGCCGTGCAGCAGGTCTTCGCCCAAGGGGCGGAGCCTGCCGTTACGGCAATTCAGATGGATAACATCAAACCGTTACAAATCGGCGACACCATCCCTGAATACCTTTGGCACCTGCCGCTACAAGTTGTCAACCATCCCGAAGGGCGGGAAACCATCACGCTTAATGATTATAGAAACAAACTCATCATCCTTGATTTCTGGGCTACCTGGTGTGTACCCTGTGTCAAATCCCTTGGCAAACTTGATAGCCTGCAAGGGCAATTTATGGATAACCTGGCTATCATTCCAATCACCGATGAAGATTCCCAAAAAGCAGCATCGTTTTTCAGGAAAAGAGGATGGACACTGCCTACGGCCACCCGGGAGGCCATACTGAAACAGTACTTCCCCCATGAAAGCATTCCCTACCAGGTGTGGCTGAAGGATGGCCGTGTCTTTGCCATTCCGATGCACGAATATGCCACCGGCGAGGTGGTAGCAAGTGCAATCAAAGGCGAGCCGCTACCCATGCAGATGAACGAATACGTGCCCCTGGATAGGACCAAGCCGCTCTTTTTGAATGGCAATGGCGGGGATGGGAGTGAAGTGCTTTACTATTCGGCCATTTCATCCCGCATAAGACCAAGGGTGGCAGGTGGCGGGGTGGATGCACATGCCGAAGGTAACAAGGCGCTGTTCATCAATATGTCGCCGGACAACCTGTTCCGGTATGCATTTGAGGGAGATATCGGTTTGGATAAAAGAAGGGTGATCTGGGAAACCAGCGATTCACTCTACCGGCAAATAAAAGGGAAGGATATCGCCAAACCAACCGGTGACTATGCGGGAGACAGAGCTTTTTATGACTGGGCGGCACAGCACATTTTCTGTTACAACCTTTTCTCCAAAAAAGAGATGGATGCGGCCGCCATATATGCAACAATGAAAAAGGACCTCAACCAATATTTTGGGGTGCACTATGGGATCAATGCGGTATTGGAGCGCAGGAAAATCCCATGCCTCGTGCTCAGAACGGTGCACGCGGACACGGCGAGACTCAAATCAAAGGGAGGGCCGCAGGTTATAGCACTGGACAGCGCTGAGGGATACCAATGCACCAATGCACCCTTCACGCCGATGATCAGGGCCATCCTCGCCGGGGTTGAACCCGGAGCTTTTCTGGTCGATTCCACATACTACCATGGAATGGTGGACATCACCATGCCCAGATCAATAGACGGAAACTTTGCAAAAGCACAGAAAGAACTTGCCAGATACGGTTTGAAGCTTTTCCGCGAGGAAATTGAAATGGATATGCTGGTGATCAAAGAAATTTTTAACCAATAAACTGTACAATGAAGAAAATAATAATCAGCCCGATCTTTGTCCTATTTCTGTCTACGTTTTGCCAAGCCCAGTATTTGGGCAAAGGGAGGGTGGTTTCAGCAGAAACCAACGAGCCGGTAGGAAATGCTTCGGTTACGCTCAGAAACGGTAAGACATTGGTACTTACGAACACCAACGGTGAATTTTCGTTAACCATCAAATCACTGCCCGATACACTGCTCGTTACCATGGTGGGATTTAAGACGGAGGCGATTCCGCTGGTGGACGCGTCGTCCGCGCAACAGATAACGGTGAAATTGTCGCCCGATGTTATCCAGTTGGAGGAAGTGATGGTAAATACCGGATATTATTCGGTGCCCAGGGAAAGGGCAACGGGATCATTCACCGTCATCGATAACCAGTTGCTGAATCGGAGTGCAAGTACGGACATCATAAGCCGGCTGGAAGGAGTTACCAACGGTCTTCAGTTTGAACGAACGGAAACGTTCCTGGAAAATGGCGAACGGACAAATCTGCGTATCCGGGGCATCAGTAGCATCAATTCGGATACCAGCCCGCTGATCGTGGTTGATAATTTTCCATATGAAGGGCAGATTAACGACATCAACCCGAACGATGTCGAGAATATCACCGTACTGAAAGATGCCGCGGCGGCATCGATCTGGGGAGCGCGGGCCGGCAACGGTGTCATTGTCATCACCACGAAACGCGGCAATTATAATCAGCCGGTGTCCATTTCGCTCAACAGCAGCGTCAACATCCGGCAGCGCCCAGACCTGTTCCGCAACCCCGGTTTCATACCTTCTGCGGAATGGATGGCTGTAGAGGAGTTTTTATTTGACCGGAACTTCTACGGGGAGGAAAGCGACTACTCGCCCCTGCCGCCTTATGTTGAATTACTGATAAAGCAGCGGGACGGACTGATCGGTGAAGCTGATTTTCAAACGCAGAAAGAGCACCTTCAACAAAACGATATCCGAAACGATGCATTCCGCTATCTTTATCGCAATGCGGTTAATCAGCAATATGCGGTGAACCTGAGCGGTGGTACGGCAATCCACAGTTTTTATCTGTCAGGCGGTTACGACCGGAACCTTAACAATATTATCGGCGACGAATACAGGCGGACAAATCTGTCGTTTACGAATTCAGTGAGTCTGCGCCGGAACCTGGAGGCGAATCTGGGTATTTATTACACCGGTGCCAAGAACATCAATAACGGAGTCTCGCTGCAGGATATGCGGCCGGTCTCATTCAATATACCCCCTTATACAGAACTTATTGACGATGAGGGAAACCACCTCCCGGTCGTGAACAACTTACGCATTCCCTATTACGAGCAGGCAACTTCACTCGGCTTGCTGGATTGGGCATACCGGCCACTGGATGAGCGCGGCCTTTCGGACAGCAGGAATTCCAACGATAGGATACGGTTTGACGGTAGCCTGAAGTATGACATCGCATCTTCATTCACTACCGAGATCAGGTATCAGTTTCAGGGCAGCAGGGGTGAAAGAAGAGTGCTGAACGGAAAAGATAGCTACTACGCAAGGAACCTGGTCAACCGGTTTACGCAGGCCGATGGAACGCAGCTTATCCCCTACGGCGGCATATTGCAGGGCGGCGGTTCCAGACAGACGTCGCACTACGGAAGGATCCAACTGAATTACCGGGGCCTTTTTGCAAATAGGCACCGGATTTCAGCACTGGCCGGTGCGGAAATCAGAAATGACCAAAGCAGGGCAGACCGGGGCTATCTGGTCTATGGGTATAACGACGACGTGCTTGCGTATGTCGATCCGCTTGATTTTACGGGCGTATATCCGACAAATCCCGCCGGTGCAAATGCGCGGATTCCTGCCAACACGGCTACGTTCATGGATATACTCGAACGGAATCTCTCTTATTTTGGAAATGCTTCTTATACGTATGCCGATCGTTATATCCTGTCTTTCAGCAGCCGTTGGGATGCCTCCAATTTATTCGGGGTGAAGACCAATCAAAAGGGTGTCCCTCTGTGGTCAACGGGAGTAAGCTGGGATGTCAGTAAAGAGCCGTTTTGGGGCAGCAACCCCATCTCTTATTTACGGTTGCGTACCACCTATGGTGTGAACGGGAACATTAACCGGACGGTAAGTGCCCTGCCGACCGTTTATATTTCGTCCGACTACGTCACACAGAATAATTTCGCGATGTTGACGAATCCCGGAAACCCAAACCTGAGGTGGGAAAAGGTAAAATCTTTTAACGCGGGAATAGATCTGGGGTTGACCGATAACCGGATAACCGGTAGGGTGGAATATTTTGTAAAGAATGCCGCTGATCTGATCGGAGAAAAATATATGGACCCGACCACCGGAGTGGGAGGACTAGGACTCAGGAACATGATAAACTACGCGAATATGCGGACCGTGGGATGGGACGTTGAGGTGAGCTCGCGCAATATAACGGGTGTTTTTAATTGGAATACGGTCGTTTTATTTAATTATTCCAGAAATGAGATCACGAATTATGAGTTGGAAGATCGCTTTTCCTTATCGCGCCATGTAGGGGCTACGCCACCGCCATTGGTGGGTAAGTCAAAAGATGTCCTCTATTCATTGCCCTGGGCTGGCCTCGATGCGGATACCGGCCTCCCGTTGGTCGCACTGAACGACATACAGAATACGGATTACGCCGGATATATGGACAACCTGACTTACGGGGATCTGATTATGTCCGGTGTGCGGATACCTCCGTACTATGGAGCTGTCCGCAATACCCTGGCCTGGGGAAATCTGTCATTGAATTTTAATATAACATGGAAGGCCGGTTATGTTTTTAGAAGAAAATCTGTCAATTACAGCCAGATGTTTAATTCAGGGGAGATGCATGCTGACTTTCTTGAGCGGTGGCAGCATCCCGGGGACGAAAGCCGTACAGACATTCCCGCAATGCCCGTTGATATAAACGCAAACCGGGATTACGTGTTCCTGAATTCGGAATACTTGGTAGAAAGCGGAAACCACATCAGATTACAGGATGCTCAGCTGAGTTATCTATTGGATTCCCGCTCTTTGTTGAAGGGCAATGCCCCTGTCAAGAGTGTGAGGGTATCTGTATACGCCAATAATATCGGGATGTTATGGCAGCAGAGCAAATCGGGACTGGATCCCGATTATCCGAATGCATCCTATCCCAACCCGCGGACATTGGCCATTGGTTTACAAGCAAAATTTTAATCAGAACGAAAATGAAAAAGATAATTCAAATCCCCCTGTTTATGGCAGTATTGTTTTTGCCACTGGGTTGTGCAAAGGAATTTTTAGAGGTGAAAAGAGACAAAACACAGGCGATTCCAAGCTCTTTGCAGGACTATCTGGCAATGCTGGATAATATAAGTACGTTCAATACCCGCTCGGCGTTTCAATTGAATGCGGTAGGTACGGATGAGTATTATATAGAAGATCAGCATTGGGACTTGCTTTCGTCGAATATGCAGAAAAACGCCTATATCTGGGCAAAAAATATATTCGAAGGCGAAGAGAGCGATTCATGGAATTTTGCCTACGAACGCATTTTGTATGCGAACACGGTACTCGATGGACTGAAAGATTACGACTATACAGATGTTGAAGAACCGTTGTATTCGACCATCTATGGGAGCGCACTTTTCATGCGCGCGTATACGTTTTATCAATTAGCGCAGACATTTGCACCTCAATATGATATCCAATCGTCAGCTACCGATTTAGGGATACCTCTTCGGTTGGAGATGGATATTACACTACCCGTTAAACGGGCGACACTTGAAAATACGTATCAACAGATGACCGGAGATCTTGAATTGGCGGTCAGGCTGTTGCCGACAAAATCTACTCTGAAATTCCGCCCCACGAGACAGGCCGCCTATGCGTTGCTATCAAAAATCTACCTGCATAAAGGTGACTATGAAAGCGCATCGAATTTTGCAGATAGCTGCCTGACAATGAGCGATGGTTTACTTGATTATAACACCCTGGATACGAGGAATAGATATACGTTTGCCGATTTCCAATTGGGGGAAGGAAATCCAGAAGTTCTCTATACCGAGCTCATTCCCGGTCAAACGGTTTTAAATAGCTCCCGCTTCTGCATTAATCCGGAGGTATATGATTTGTATGAAATCAAAGACATCAGGAAAGATGCCTTTTTTTATCCCACCCGCGGAACATACACGTTTAAAGGATCCTATACAGGAATGTACAATTTTTTCGGTGGGTTGGCATTGGATGAAATAGTATTAATCAGGGCTGAATGCAGATTGCGACTGGCCGATCCGGAAGGCGCTTTGGAGGATATCAATTATCTGTTGGAAAATCGGTATGAAAAAGGTGGGTTTGTTCCCTATTTCGGTGATAACTACAAGGACATCATGCAAAAGATAATACAGGAAAGACGCAAGCAACTATTGTGCAGGGCCATAAGATGGGAGGACCTGAAGCGATTTAATAAGGAAACAGCGTTCCAGACAACATTGAGACGTGATCTCAAAGGAGATACTTATCTGTTACAACCAAATGATCCGCGCTATACGTGGCCTATTCCTGATGAAGTTATATGGATGAGTGGGATTCCGCAGAATGTTCGCTGATATGAATAGATAAAAGCCCTATAAATAGCTATTTTTAATCTATTTATAGGGCTATCGCACAGGCAATTAGCAACAACCTAAATCGGACTATTCAGGTTCTTCACTATATGCACGGGGGCCTACCGCCGTTACCTCCGGTTTGTCGGCTGCTTCGCTAACAGTACTTCCTTCCGGATTGAATAACATCGGATCGTAAGTAAGACGAATGGCACACCGATACTCGTCTGATGAGAGGGTGCTGCAATCTTCTATTTCTTCATCCGGTTGGTTAATCGTACCCCCGATAACATCATCCTCCTCATCATTGGGATCATTAAATGTAATGGTGTGCCATTGATTGCTTGGGGCATGCCTGTGTATCAGTTTGAACGACATAAACCCGAAGGTAAACATTGCGGCTAATACCAGCATAAAATTAATTTTAACTACCTTTTTCATTTTTTTACTTTTTTAAGTTTACGAAATATTTGATTATGTGATGTCTTTTGGCCGACCCGCCCTCGGCACCACCAGCCCGGCCGGCGCTGCGTCGTATTTTGTTCGATAAAATAAGTCCCCAGCCGCTGAGGGCAAGGAAGAATAGGTTAAATCCGAAATGCTGCTTCCACGAAAATTCGCTGATGATCTTCATGCAGCCGCACGGAATCTTTACCCAACCGGATACGATGGCCAAACCGACATAACCGGTGAATGCCAGCATCAGCGCGAAAGAAACCCACATGCCGATCAGGTTTGTTTTTGGGTTTGCCAGGAGGATAATCACCGTCGCCTCAGCAAGGGGGATGAATCCGATCAGAAAATGACGGAACCACAATGGAAAGTACTGGCGCAGCATGGCGGTCCTGAACAACTCAAAATCTTCTGCCTTCCCGTACAGTACGGGTATCCACAATGTCAGCAATATAAATGTGATGATAAAAAGCCGAAGGTTTATTCCGCTGATCGGCCCGCCGTATGTGAGGATGATTTTCATGAGCGTTTAGGGTTTGTAGGGGGTGTATGAATAGTGCTGAACCGGGCTTCGATGGCCGTGGGGCCGTATGCGTCGGTTAGTTTTTCCCAATCCTTGGGTGTAAGTGGCATCAGGATACCGTCTTTGCCAAGCTTCTTGTCGCGGAAGCGCCGCAGCTCGTAGTCGGGCTGCAATACGCTATTCAGCACTTTGGCTAGGTAGCCGATGGGCTGTTGTTTCCCCGCCGGATAGGCCATTGCCTCGCGTTCTCGGTAGCGAAGCAGATAAAACTCAGTATCTTTGTCTCCTTCGCGACAGACGGTATAACGGAAGTGCTTTTCGTCTTTATGCAGCCCCTCGGAAATCCACGAGAGGAATTGTTCAAAAGGCTCCTTGCTGTTGAGGCCATACACCCACATATCGATTTCCTCTGAAAGTGTTTCCTCGGGGCGGCCACCCTCAAGTAAGTTGGTCCGCACCCAACGTACACGGTCCCACGGGCCGAGCATTTCAAGCGCACCGTTTAGCGATTCGGGGAGTTCGGCTTGGAGGTAAAAAGCTGCAAACAGTCCATCCAGCCATTGCATCAACACCGGGTCATGCACGATGGGGCAGCGCGCGTAGCGTACTTCTGAATGGGCGTACCGCCAGTTGACGGTTCCATTGGCCAGCGTGAGGTAGGCCACGTGCCCCTTGGTGTGAATGGGGTTGGAAAGCCGGATGATAAAAGGATCGGCGTTCGGGTCGGCAGTAAGTCCGGGGCCGAGGATGGTAAATCCGGACATGATCAATAAGTCCTTATCCGAATGGTTCAGTTGGAGATATCGCCGGTAGTGCTCCACCATCGCAGGCGTAGTTGCGGGAACAGGCCGGATTGCTTCTGTTTTAGCAATGATGTCTGCTGCCTTAATGGGGGTGTCTTCTGCTTCTTTCATGAAAGCAAAAGTAGGGCAGGGCAGCGGGGTACTTTTGATTTATCTGATCTGGAAAGTGTTGATTTATTTGATACGTTGGCGCCACAAATTGCTGTGCCGGCTATGGGTAGCTCAGGGAATCGTTTTCTTGTTTAAGAAGAGTTATTGGTGGTTCAAGCATTTCAATTTACCAAAGCAGCCTTACATCGTATAGCGGAAACTTTTCATCTTTGGTAATAATGGCTAAGTCTTCCGCAATAGCCTGACCGATAATCATTCGGTCAAAAGGGTCATGGTGATGGAAGGGTAAGGATGTTGCCCTTAAAGTATGTTCTATGCTAATAGGTAGTATATCAAAGCCCGATTGTTCTATAATGTCAAAAATAGTCGATATCGGCTTCTTAAAATCTAACCGTCCCAGAGAATTTTTAATAGCCATCTCCCAATAGGTTGCTAGGCTAACAAAACAATGGTTTTCCGAAAGTTCTATGAGTGTTCGTGTTTTGGTAGGTAGCTTGTCGTCATCGGTTATATACCAAATCAGCGCATGGGTATCCAGCAAAAGATTCATTTCGTGTAGTCTTCAAACCCGGGTATGGGATCGTCGAAATCAGATTTCATCACAATTAAACCTTTGGCTTTTCCCGAAATCCTGGATCTCTCTTTCTTTTCTTTAGCCTTTGATTTATACACAAGAAAATCAATAAAATCAGCAACCTCGCTCTTCAAAGAAGAAGGAAGACTGGATAGTTTGGTGTAAAGTTGCACGTCTGACATAGCATTCTCGCTTATGACAAAGATAGGTGAAAGATTCATAAACTGCAATAAAGTAGGATGTTTCTTGCGGACTATGAACGACATCAATCACTTGGTGGGTGTCTGAATTTAGCGCGGTAGACCCGACTGAAATAAGCAAGCTGCCCCGAAAACATCGTTTTCTATAACATTGCCCGTATTGCCCATTATTTAGTTTTCCGGCGAGAAGCGATAATATCTTGTACGGTTTCCGTTGTCTCTGGGCTATCCCAGCCGGCTGCTATTTCACTCCGCAGATCTTCCAACATCCTCTTCCGGTAATACGCATGTAGCCTAAGGGCATCCCGAACAACCTCGCTGGCATTTTGATAATCTCCTGAGGCTAATTGGCTTGCGATGTATTTTTCTTGACTATCGGTGAAACTAATATTCATATGATTATGTCTATATATAGCAAATATCGCCACACCAAATTAAAAATTCAAATTTTGACCACTATGTTTTTTCGGCGATGCCCCGAACCGTGCCTTATAGGCCCGGCTGAAATAAGCAGGCGTCCAGCCAAGATACCGGGCCACCCGGACGGGCGGGTCGCCTTCCCGCAGCAGTTGAACGGCCAGGTCCAGTTTCTGCCGTGTGATGTAGCTGCCTATCGTTATACCGTGGTACGTTCTGAATAGCCTGCGGGCGTAGACAGCCGAAATACGGAATTGCTCCGCAACGCTGTCGGCAGTTACCATTTTGCCCTGCAAAATACATTGGTTAATGTGTGCTTTTAGCTGTTCGGCCCATTCCGTACCGATGGCTTTTCCTTCGGCGTAGCCGTGCAGGGTTTGGTGGGCGATGAACACCAGTTCAAGCGAGAGGTGCATAATGGATTGCCTGCGCCTGAGGTATGTGTTTCCAGGTGCGCGCAGAAACCGATGGATAGACGCCCCCGAGCCATCCTGCATGGAGAGTGCGTGGCTGGCGGCATGGGCAGCCAACTTGGTTTTCACGGCGTTGATGACCGTAGCCTCCATGCCCAGTTCCGGGCTTTCTTCGCGGAACAATGCCTTCGGCTTGTGCACCACATAAAAAATGCGGTGCGTGCCTTCGTTGAAGCTGCATGCATACCGGCCTGCCGGAAGGTAGCTCACCCGGTAGTGGTTTTCCGTTGTTTTTACCAGGGTTTTCCGTGCTTCCGGTGTGGTTATATCCATTGTGCCCCGCAACAGATACAGCCAATAGAGATCATACCGGGGGCAGTAAATGGGAATCACCGCGGAAGCCGTGTACGCCTGCACCTCGATGTAGCTTACATAAACGTCTGGCAGGTCGTAGGCCTGCTCTACTACCTGCCAGTTCCGGTGCTGCCATATGATTGCTTCTGCACCGGGTAACCGGTAGGCGCATTGCGCCAAAGCCGTGTTGGTGGTTGCGGCATCGGCTATGCGGGCGTCTTCATCGTGGATCTGGATAGCGGGTAGCATAGCTGTTTAGGTTAGCCTGCGCAATCCACCCAGGGGCATCGCCGGGGTTCAAGCACAGGCTAACGGGGTTATCAGATAGGCGAGTGGGGCTGGATTTCGTGAATGGGTGTAAGATGTATGCGGTGATCGGCAATGGCGAGCGTCTGTGGCCGGTGGCTGATGAAGATGATCGTCGTCCCCCGGCTTCGGCAATTGAGTATGCACCGGTGGATAACTGCTTCGGTCTCTTCATCCATCGCCGCCGTGCCTTCATCGAGGATGAGAACTTCGGGTCGCTTGTACAGCGCACGGGCAATAGCAATGCACTGGCGTTGGCCGCCGGACAACGTTGCGCCGCCTTCGCCCACGGGGGTATTCCAACCCAGGGGAAGGCCGTTGATGAAGTCGGTTAGCCCTACGCTTTCAAACAACTCGGCTAATCGGCCGGCATCCGGCCTGTGTTGTGCGCATACGTTTTCAGCAAGGGTGCCGGCAGTGAAATCGGGATGCTGTTCAACCACGCCCATGCGCTGCTGGATGGTGCGAAGGCTGATGAGATGCAGGGCGTGGCGTCCCATCCGGATCACGCCACGCGATGGTGCATACCGTTTGGTGAGCAGGTAAACCAGCGTGCTTTTTCCCGAACCGCTTTCACCGGTAACGACCGTAATGCGACCGGTGGGAAAATGGCAGGATAGCGAGTCGAATACCGGCAGCCCGCGGAGGTAGCCAAAACATACGCCTTCCAAACGGATGTCTCCGATTCGTTCAGGCTGCAGGAGTGTGGCCTGATGGGATTCTGCGGGTGGTACACGCTCAAGGTCCTGCAGGTGGGCGTTGGCCAAACGGGCGTCATGCCAGGTTTGGCTGAGGTGCGCCAATTGGTAAGCTGCCCGGTGGAAATAGCCGCTGAGCGCATATAGGGCAAGGACTTCGCCCAGTTTCAATACACCATCGAGCACCAGCGCACCACCTACCCACAGTACGGCCAGTGTGGTTCCCTGGGCAATGGTGTCTGCGGCGCTCTCAGAAAAGACACGGTTCAGCCCCGAACGATAGGTAGCATGCAGCACCGTGGCCAGGCGGGCTTCAAGTTTACCCGTGGCTAGCGCTTCGGTGCCGGAGAGGCGATGCGTCCGCACCGTGCGAAGCGTATGGGTAAGCTCGGCTTCAAAGTTGCTTTGAGCAGCAATGAGCTGTTGTTGGCTGCGCTGGTTCATCCGGCTGGCCACGATGTGGCAAACGAGGTAACCGATTAGGGTACCTGTAAAGAGGAACGCCAGCCGACCGTGGCTGCCCAGTAGCATGGGAAGCAGCAGGACAACGGTAAACAAGGGCATGGTACATTGGATGGCCAGATCGCAGGCAAAATTGCGCAACTGTACGGCATTGCCAACGCGGGTAAGCAGCTCACCGGTGCGGTAACGATCGAAGATTGCCAATGGCAAGCGCAGCAGATGTCTGCAAAAACCGCCGATAATGCGGGCATCGAGCAGCCGGCCGATGCGCAGCAGAAGTACCGCGCGCCAAGCACCTGCAAACTGTTGCAGGCATAGCGTGATCAGCATGATAACTCCCAGCACCGGAAGCAGATTGGCGGCTTTAGTGGCGAGCACACGGTCCGTAAGTGCCGCGATGAAAAGTGCACCGGCATAGGAAAGCAGGGTGTAGCAGGCCGTGGCGGCGATGGCGGCGGTTACCACACGGCGATGGGGATATAAGAGCAGCCAAACTTGTTTCAGCAAAGGTAACGGACCCTCCTGTTGGCCAAAACCGGTACCGGGCATCAACAGGATCAATACACTTCTCCACACTTGGATGAAGGCGGGCCGATCATACCGTTGATACCTTCCCGTTGCCGGATCCATAATGCGGACCCAGCGCGGATGTACCTCCGTAATGACCACATAGTGGGGCAATCCGTGTTGCCCCGTGATGAGCGCGATGCAGGGGAGTTGTACTTCCGCAAGGTGCGTTTCTGTTACGTGGATACAGGCTAGTTCGAAGCCAAGCGCTGTACCTGCGTATTCGATATCTGCTAAGGAGGCTTCGTTTGGTGGAAACAAGAGCCGCACTTCTGCCAGGGGTACGAAACGGCCGTAATGCGCAGAAATGGCCGTAAGACAAGCTGCACCGCAGTCGTGCTCGCCTTGCTGTTGAATGCACTTCATGTCTATAGGTTTGGTAGTTTCCTGATGTTTTGGTACCTTCGTTTAAACAACTAATTAATCGGCAACTTAAATTTGAGAACCATGTTTCCACAATTCAGGGAAGCGACTATAAGCTACGTATTTTTAACTGGGGTAATCGCCGCCAGCCTGGTGGGTTTTTATCACCGTGGGTTTTATTATGCCAACGTTTTCCAGCCCAGCCAGGTGTTTTCCGGAAAGCGGGTATGGACGGTGGTTACATCTGCCTTCATTCACGGCGGATGGCTGCATTTACTTTGCAACGTTGTGTTCTGTCTCATCTTTATGACCGACGTAGAATACATGTTGGTGGATGATTTTGGACCAGTGGCGTCCAGCGGCATTTTATGCCTGCTTTTCGTTGGTACGGTATCAACTGTTAACTTGATAACGGGATACCGCTTTCGCAAGCAGCCGTATGTGTCTGCCGTGGGTCTTTCCGCGTTTTGCTTTGCCATGGTTGTCTTTTATTTCATTTATTTTCCCTTGGATACCTCGCCTAACCTACCGATGCTGCGGGCCTACCAGTATGCAATGGCGGTTCCGTTGGGATGCGTAATCGCATGGGCGGCCAACATCCCCGGAAATCATGCGGTGCACCTGGCAGGGTGCGTGTTGGGGATGCTGGCGGCCCTCGTGATCCGTCCGGAAATCATGGCTGAATTGTGGGCTCATTTCAGGACGTGAACCGATGGATTATAGGAAGAAAAATCCCAGACCCGGCAGGCCGAAAAACTGCATGCCTACCAAGGCCTGTCCCGCGTTCCAGGCAAGACTGTTAGGCCGGCGTGCACCGCCGTTTTGATGTTCCTTTTCTTCGTGGCTCATCAGGACGGCACCGTTTGGAATCTGAACGGTACCATGTACTTGTTGTGTTGAATACGTTTTCTTTTTCATGTGATTATGAGTTACTGGACGTCACGATTGACGGCCGTTACAAAGGTCTTTATTGTTGATTTAAATAATTGTTTTTCATTTACTTATGTAAGTACTGGGAGTTCTTGAATTGTCGGTTTTTCAGAACTTACGGTACTACGTTTTTCCTTCTAAAATTTGTTTAAGTCATGGAAAATATTTACAAGATTCCGACTGTGGGTGGACGGATTAAATACGTCCGTCAACAAAAAAAATTTGCGCAGATAGGCGTAGCGATGGGGGCGGGTATCTCGCAGAAAGCGTTATCTAAAATCGAGCAGGATCAGACCAAACCCTCCATTTACCGGATATACCGCATAGCCGAAAGCCTGGATGTGGATGTGCATTTGCTGATCCCAAAGGAGCGGTGGAATGCGATGTATTCCGCATATGGCGTGTTTGGTGGTCTGTTCTTCAGGCTGCTGCGGCTGGTACGCCGGAAAAACACGTAGCTGTAATTATGCATACGCTGTGTTTTGAGGTATAGCAGCAACCGGTTATCTTAGCATATAATTGATAACCTGCCATATCAGTTGGTGCAGCTGCTTTGTTATCGGGGCCGGGGCGTAGCAGCTGCCGGGCATACAGTTGTGTTGGCTTAACATCTACTGTTATGTTAAACCATTCTGAAAATTTGGATGGACGATTAGCGTCCATCGATGACAATCTACGCCCGCTTGCAGCGGTAGCGGTTTACCTATTGGAAAGCGGCCTGCTGGAACAGCTTGTCAAACACCTGCCGGAACTCGCAGCCTTCATCCGCCGGACTTTTCCGAGGGATGAACCTAAAATGCACCTGCCCGAAGTGTTGAAATATCTGGGCTTCAGTGAACGGACGTACTATCGCCGGATAGCGGATGGTAAGCTGATTCCCCGAAAGTGGGAAGGGCCGGATTTCTTTTACCCCAGCGATCTGGAAGAAGAACGCAAAGAGAGCAAGCGTCGCGGACGGATCTGACCTTCGTGGCACATCCATCCGGGATTAGGTATGGATGGGTTCGCCCTGCTTTCGGCTGCGGTTCGGCCAGCTGCCGAAG
>Ga0164243_10005132_pt1 | contig 20078 bp, 18 predicted proteins | sample OricompcompostOP_FD_108781 | JGI IMG/M metagenome (GOLD analysis project Ga0164243, IMG submission 108781) | Organic Plus compost microbial communities from Emeryville, California, USA - Original compost - Organic plus compost (OP) | ecosystem: Engineered > Solid waste > Mixed feedstock >... | reverse complement strand
GTGGGAAGCGCTGGAAGTGCATATCTTCCCCGAGGCCATGCGCGGCGCGGGCGAAGGCCACTATGCCTGGGATATCCCGGAATCCACCATGACCAATGCCGCCGTGACCGGCTCCACCACGTCCCGCGACGGACGGCTGCTCACCCTCACCTACAAGGGCGGCACCACCGACGTGCAGGTCACCGACGACACGCAGATCGTGGCCTTCGTCCCCGGCAGCCCCGATCTTCTGGTGCCGGGGGCGGCCATATTCGCGCTGGCGGTGCCGGGGCAGGACGGCACGGCCACCGCCGTGGCCGTGGTGGCGGAAACCGACGGTGTGAAGCCGCCCATGTAAGCCGATTTCGGGCGTTCCGTGCCCCTGACCTTGTGTCCCAACCCGCTTCCATGACGGGCATTTTGGGTGGGACGGTCATTGCCATGCCTTCCCCCCATTATTGACACAATGGGCGGGCACGTATGATATGCATGCACGGCTCATCCGGGCCCCATGCACCATTTGACGAAAACATTCGAGATGAGCCCGCTTACATGATCGACGAAGTTCTCTGGACACTGGCCGCCGCCCTTGGCGCCTGGCTGATCGTGGCGACCGCCATCATGTTCAAGCGCAAGGCCATTTCCTTCAGGCCGGACCACCTGCGCATCATCGCCGGAGACGTGCGCAACTATTTCCGGTTCCGGGCCACCGACCACCGCCAGAGCCTCGATGAACTCTATCACCTGCTGGACCTGCCGGCCGGCACCCTGCCCCCCACGCGCGGGCGCGCCGCCTCGCCGGATTTCCTGCTCATCCTGGCCAAGCATATCCTGACGCATCGCCCCGAACGCGTGCTGGAATGCGGTCCCGGCGTTTCCACCATCGTTATCGCTGCGGCGCTGGAAAAGGCGGGGTGCGGCAAGGCTTGGTGCCTGGAGCATCTGGAAGGATATGGCCAGCGCGTGCAGGAATCCGTGGACCGGCTGGGATTCGGCAGCCGGGCGGAGGTGATGCACACGCCGCTGGTGCCGCACGAGATCGGCGGCAAGACATGGTACTGGTACGATATCTCCAGATTGCCGGACGAAAGCTGGGACATGGTCATCATCGACGGCCCGCCGGCCTCTGTCGGCCCGGCGGCGCGCTATCCCGCCGGCCCCCTGGTGCTCTCCCGCCTCAGCTCCGATGGCCATGTGTTCGTGGACGATGCCGACCGCCAGCACGACAGGGACATATGCCTGCGCTTCGCCCGGGAATTCTCCCTGCGCGCCACCAGCTTGAAGGCCGAGAAGGGCTGCTGCCGCCTGTCCCGCGACAAGGGGACGCCCCCAGCCGCCAATGCCTCCCGGAAAGCCGAGCCCGGGCACAAGGATGCCGGGCTGGAACGCCCGGCATCAGTCGATACGAGGGAGACAATTCATGTGGGGGTGAACCATGAACCGTCTGGGGGACCGGAAGGATCCGGTCTATAGGCTCGCTGGAATACGAAACGGCGGAATAGGTTCCCCTCTTCTCCCACTCCTGGCCTGCGGGCAAAAAAAAGCCGGGTTGCAAGAACCCGGCAAGGTGGTTGGGAGGCTTCATGTCAGGGGAACATGAAGACTGTCGGAACTCCGGAACAGGGGAGCTCAGGGAGTTCCAACTGATTGGAGGGGATCCAATCAATATTGCAATGCAATATGGTTATAACCTACGCGGTCTCACCGAGACTGTAAACCGAGAAAAACACAACCCTGCCATGCACCGCGCGCAATCCTCGGGCGGACATCTTTTCTTCGCGGCCGCACATCAATCGGGCGCCCCGATTGCCGAATCCTTCAGTGTCCCTTCATGTTTTCCTGTTCACCCAGGCTTCCCCACCGTTCGGGCTGAGCCTGTCGAATCCCGGCACCCGGAACACCGGCGCCGGCAAACGGCCCAAAACGGCCGACTGCAAGAACATGCAACCACCAGTGGCTATACTCCGGGCAAAAAAAAGCCGGGTTGCGAGAACCCGGCAAGGTGGTTGGGAGGCTTCATGTCAGGGGAACATGAAGACTGTCGGGATACGGAGCAGGGGAGCTCAAGATGTATCCCAACGCGATTGGAGGGGATCCAATCGATATTGCAATGCAATATGCTGCTAATCTAGGGGCGAGGACGTCTTTTGTAAAATGTCTAATCTACAACCCTGCTATGCATGGAGCGCATATCTCGCAGCCGCGAAAAATTGTCGCACCTACTGCGCGGCGATGGTGCCCACATTCTTCAGCAGGAAATCGCGGAAGACAGAGACGCGCTTGGAATCCCTCAGCTCTTCCGGGTACGCCATGTAAAGCGTGTGCTTGGGGCCCACGACATTGGGCAATACCCGGACCAGGCGGGGGTTGGTGATGCCGAAATATTCCGGCAGGCCAGCAAGGCCGAGACCGCTTTCCACCGCCTGCAGCAGCCCGTAGATGCTGTTGATCTGCAGGATGGGCTTGTGCCGCATCTGGCCGTTCTCGTCCTGGGCGATCCAGTCCACCGCCCGCACGCTGGGCGGCGCGTCGGGCCCGAAGGTGATGAGGTCATGGTTGGCCAGGTCCTCGAAGCTCCTGGGCTCGCCCTTGCGCTCCAGGTAGCTCTCCGAGCCGTAGATGTTGAAATGCACGTCGGTGATGGCCCGCTGGATGAGGTCCGGCTGGTGCGGCGGCTGGAAGCGGATGGAGACATCCGCCTCGCGCATGGCGATATCCACGTCGAAGTCGCTGACCATGAGCTGGATGTCGATATCGGGGTAGTCCCGGATGAAATCCCCAATATGGCGCGGCATCCAGACGGAGCCGAAGGCGATGGTGGTGGTGATTCGCAATGTGCCGGAGGGGCTTTCCTTCGATTCCTTCAGCCGGCCCTCGACGATTTCCACCTTGGTGTAGAAGTCGCGCGCCAGGCGGAACAGGATCTCCCCCTGCTCGGTCAGGAGGAGGCCGCGAGCATGGCGGTGAAAGAGGGCCACGCCCAGGCGGTCCTCCAGCGTGCTGATCTGGCGGCTCACTGCGGACTGGCTGAGATGCAGATGCTCTCCCGCCTTGGTGAAGCTGCCGGATTCGGCAGTCACGTAGAAAACGCGCAGCTTGTCCCAGTCCATTGACTGCATGAAACTCCCCTTTTCAAGACAACCGGCCCCCGCCCCCACGGCGCCCGGCATTCGCTCCCCTGAGAGGTCATTCTATGACCGATTTGTGTTGCAATGCAACAAGCGAGCAGGGATCGCTCCCCGCCCGCTTGCCGCAAGTATGCTTTGCCGTATTGGCGAAAAGCTATTCCGCCGCCTCCACTTCCACTTCGCCTTCGGCGATCAGCCGCTCGGCCTCCAGGGCCGCCATGCAGCCCATGCCGGCCGCCGTCACGGCCTGGCGGTAGACCTTGTCCCGCACGTCGCCGGCGGCGAAAACGCCCTTGACACTGGTGGCGGTGCTGTCCGGCGTCGTGATGATATAGCCTTCCTTGTCCATCTTGAGCTGGCCCTTGAAGAGGCTCGTCGCCGGATCGTGGCCGATGGCGATGAAAACGCCGTCGGTCGGCATTTCGGTGATCTCGCCGGTCTGCGTGTCCTTGAGCTTGACGGCAGTGACGCCCTTGGGGTCATCGCCGCCCACGATCTCGTCCACCACGGCGTTCCAGCGGTATTCGATCTTCGGGTTCTTGAACATGCGGTCCTGCATGATCTTTTCGGCCCGGAGCGTCTCCCGCCGGTGGATGAGGGTCACCTTGTGGGCGAAGTTGGTGAGGAAGATGGCTTCTTCCACGGCGGAGTTGCCGCCGCCGACCACCACCACGTTCTTGCCGCGGTAGAAAAAGCCGTCGCAGGTGGCGCAGGCGGAGACGCCGAAGCCCTGGAACTCCTGCTCGCCCTTGAGGCCGAGCCAGCGCGCCTGGGCGCCGGTGGCGATGATCAGCGTGTCGCCCACATATTCGTCACCCGAATCACCCTGGGCGACGAAGGGCCGCCTGGAAAGGTCGACCTTGGTGATGTAGTCGCCGATGATCTCCGTACCCACATTCCTCGCCTGGCTCTCCATCTGCTCCATCAGCCAGGGGCCCTGGATGGCCTCGGCGAAACCGGGATAGTTTTCCACCTCGGTGGTGATGGTCAGCTGGCCGCCCGGCTGGATGCCCTGGACGAGGATCGGCTCCAGGTTGGCGCGGGCGGCATAGACCGCGGCCGTATAGCCGGCCGGACCGGATCCGATGATCAGCACCTTGGTTCTGTGGGTCGTACCCATGGGGGTCTCCTTGGAAGTGGCCGGGAGCATAGGCTCCCGGCGGTCTCACTCGGTTACGCGATATCAGGCACCAGCCGGTCAGAGCGCTTCGGCGTGCTCCGACAGATACTTGGCCACGCCTTCGGCGTTCGGCTTCATGCCCGCCTGGCCCTTCTGCCAGCCGGCCGGGCACACCTCGCCATGCTCTTCATGGAACTGCAGGGCCTCGACCAGACGCACGATCTCGTCGGCGTTGCGGCCGAGCGGCAGGTTGTTCACGAGCTGGTGCCACACGATGCCTTCCTTGTTGATGAGGAAGGTGCCGCGCAGGGCCACGCCGGCATCCTCGACCAGCACGTCGAAGTCGCGGGCGATCTGCTTGGTCTTGTCGGCGATCATGGGGAACTCGACCGGGCCGAGGCCGCCCTGGTTCACCGGCGTGTTGCGCCAGGCGGTGTGGGTGAACTCGGAGTCGACACTGACAGAAACGATCTTGGTATTCAGCTCGGCCAGCTTCTTGGCGCGGTGGCTGTAGGCCAGAATTTCGGACGGGCACACGAAGGTGAAGTCGAGCGGATAGAAGAAGACAACGCCATACGAGCCCTTGAAATAGTCAGAGAGCTTGAAATTGTCGACGATTTCGCCATCGGGCATGACGGCGGCTGCAGTGAAGTCCGGACATTTTTTGCCAACGAGAACGCTCACGATCAGATCCTTTCTTTGAAATCAGCGGATGGGTCATCCGCATAATTAGAATTATTCTAAACTAATGTCAAGGAGGCAGAGCGCAATTCCCCTCACCCCACACTCCAATGCCTTCCAGACATAGCGAATGACCCTGCATTTTCAAGTGAATCCTAGGCCATGGCGACAATCAGTCTGGCCTCTCCGTCTGCGAGGGCGATTGCCTATGAGCGAAGGCATGGCTTTCCTTGATCGTCATTCGCCGGCTTGACCGGCGAATCCAGTACTGGACTCGCCGGTCAAGCCGGCGAGTGACGAAGAGAGTGGGAACAAAACCACTCATGCAATCGACCTGCTCCGTCTGCTCTACCGTCATGCTGAATACCCGCCTTCGCGGGCACAGGCCCGATTCAGCATCCACTCCTGAGACTCTCCGTCTGAACAGTGCTACCGGAAACGCTCAGGAATGGACCCTGAATCAAGTTCAGGGTGACTTGTGGAGAATGGCGGCTTGCGCCGTACTCTCCGGGAAAGACGGAAGTCCTGGGGAACCATGCACCGCCCCTTGCACATTGACCGGCTTCGCCGCCCCCACCTATGATACGGCCAGCCACTCATCTCAAGGTCTGCGCCTCTCGTGAAACTCGACCATATCGACCGCAAGATTTTGCGCATCCTTCAGGAGGACGGGCGAATCACCAATGTGGAGCTGGCCCGCCAGGTGGGCATCTCGGCCCCGCCCTGTCTCAGGCGCGTGCGCGCGCTGGAGCAGGAAGGCTATATCAGGGGCTTCCATGCCGACCTGGACCCGGCCAGGGCGGGCTACGAGATCACCGTCTTCGTGATGGTGGGCCTGCACAGCCAGGCGGAGGCGGACCTCCAGGCCTTCGAGAAGCGCTGCCAGGGCTGGCCCCTGGTCAGGGAATGCTTCATGCTCAATGGCGAGATCGATTTCATCCTGAAAGTCGTCGCCCGCGACCTCAAGCAGTTCCAGACCTTCCTCACCAGCGAGCTCACCCCCGCGCCCAACGTGGAGAGCGTGAAAACCGCCCTTTCCATCCGCAGCGCCAAGAACGCCCCCATTGTCCCCTTCGAGGGGGAAGCAGAGTAGAGGCTCCACCCTCCGCCCGAGCCTGTAAAGCACGCACGCTCCCTCGCCCCGCCATATTTGCACCACAAAGGTCGCAGATTAAGGCGGCGTATTGCGCTGAGAACATTCATGAATCGCCGTCAAGGCGAAGCGCGTGTCCGAGTAGGAGGAAACATGATGAAGACCTCGATCGCCATTCTGGCTCTCACCTTGGCCGCCGGGACGACATCCGCCCAGGCCATGGATTTCAACGGATTCTATGCCGGTGCCGACATCGGCGCCGGGTCCCTGCAGTACGACGTCCCCGGAACCGACCTGACCGCCCATGACGGCGGCGTGGCCTATGGGGCGTTTGGCGGCTGGCGCACGAACATCACGCCGCACTGGATCGCCGGCGTGGAAGCCCGCATCGGCGACACCGATGCCAATGTCGACGCGGGCGCGCTGAGGCTGTCCTCGGGCCGCCAGTGGAGCGCCTCCGGCCTGATCGGTTATCAGCTCGGCGAGAGATGGACGCTCTTTGGGACGCTGGGTTACGAGAATCTCAGGACCACGGCCACGGGCGGCACGACCCTCCGCCACAAGTCACTGGACGGCCTGCGCCTCTCGCTGGGTGCGGAATATGCGATGACCGAGCAGATCAGCCTGCGCGTCTCGTCCGTGGGCAGCGTCTATGAGGATTCCAACTTCCAGGGCGCCAAGTTCGACAATACGAGCTTCGGCAGCCTCACCCTGTCGGCGCTCTACACCTTCTGACGCCGTCCTTCGAAGGAGAGAAAGCCCGGCCCCGGCCGGGCTTTTTTTGCCGGCTTCGCCTTTTTGTCTTCTGCCCCTCAAGCGCCGGGCGGCGTGCCTCCGCACGCCTGGGCTCCCTCGCAAAGGCTCGGCGCGCCCTTGGCGCTACTCGGGCTTCGCCCGCGGTCCTTGGCCTTTCCGCATCACCCGTCATGCTGAACTTGATTCAGCATCCATTCCTGAGCGTCTCCACGCGACGGACAGTGGAGCGGCCATGGATGCCAGCCTCCGCTGGCATGACGATGGAGGAAGGACTGTGCCATATACTCTACCCGTCACCCCCGCCCTGTGTGGGGGTCTGGCGCACCTTGGCGCGGATGCCCGCTCGGAGGCGGGCATGACGGTAGGTGGCGGTGGCGCCACTCGCATCCCGCGTCACTCCAGCCCTCCCTCCAGCTTCGCTGGCCGGTGGACAGGCTGTGGCCGGGAGTTCATTGGGCCGTTCCGCATCGCTGGTTCAAACGACCTGCGGGAGTGGTTACCCCTCCCCCTCCAGCGCATACCTCTCCAGCGGCACATAGGTGGAGCCGGTGTGGCCGAGGAGGCTTTCGAAGAGGACGAACTCGGTCACCGGAAACGTTACGGTAGCGAAATCATTATGGCCGGTGAGATAGTCGGCCAGGCGGCGGGGCTTCTCGCGGCCGAAGCGGGCCAGTGTCAAATGCGGCTTGAACTTGCGGGTCTCTCCCGGCAGGCCGGTCCTCACCAGCGCCTGCTCCACCTTGTCGCGCAGATGCTGTATGGGTGCCGCGGGCTCCACGCCGGTCCAGAGCGAGCGCGGCTTGTTCACCTCGCCGAAGATGTCCACGCCCCGAAGCTGCAGCTGGAAGGCCGGCACGCGGATGCGCCCCAGCGCGCTGTTGATGTCCGGAAGCCGCGACTGTCCCACCTCGCCGATGAAGCGCAGGGTGATGTGCATCTGTTCCGCACTCTGCCAGCGGGCCCCGCCCACGCCGCTCATCAGCATGGCCAGATGGGATTTGACGGTCTCGGGAATCTCCAATCCCACAAACAGTCGCATGGCGGCTCTCCCCGTTACCTTGCCCCAGTTTACGGACAGGGATTCGGATGCTGCAAATGAATTTGCTCGATTCCGGCCAGCACTTCCGCTGAAAGCTCCAGGTCCGCCGAGGCGATATTGCCGGCAAGCTGCTCGAGATCGGTCGCCCCGATGATGTTGCTCGCCAGGAACTCCTGGGCATTGACGAAGGCGAGCGCCATCTGCGCCGGGTCGAGCCCGTGCTCCCTGGCCAGGCCGACATATTTGGCGACGATCCCGTCCACATGCGGGGCGGAATAGCGGGCGAACCGCTGATAGAGGGTGAGCCGCGTCCCCGCGGGCCGGGCACCGCCCAGATATTTGCCGGAGAGCACGCCGAAGGCGAGCGGCGAATAGGCGAGCAGGCCGACATTCTCGCAAAAGGACATCTCCGCCAGCCCCACCTCGAAGGTGCGGTTGAGCAGGCTGTAGGGGTTCTGTATGGAGACGATCCTCTCCAGCCCCATCTCCCTGGCGGCATTGAGATACTGCATCACGCCCCAGGGCGTTTCGTTGGAAATGCCGATATGGCGCGCCTTGCCCTCCCTCACCAGCTCGGAGAGCACGCGCAGCGTCTCCTCGATGGGCACCGCCTCGGGATCGATCTCCGGCTTGTAGCCATGCTGTCCGAAGCGGTTGTTGGGGCGGTCCGGCCAGTGCACCTGGTAGAGGTCCACATAATCGGTGTTCAGCCGCTTCAGGCTGCCCTCGATGCCCCGGCGGATATGCTCCTCATTGAGCCGGAAGGGATGGCCCGGCACGGTGGCCAGCCCCGGCCCGGTGATCTTGGTCGCCAGGATCACGTCATCGCGCCTGCGGTTCTTCAGCCATGAGCCGATGAAGGCTTCGGTGTGCCCCTGGGTCTCCGCCGTGGGCGGGGTGGGGTACATCTGCGCCGTATCGATGAAATTGACCCCGTGATCGAAGGCGTAGTCGAGCTGCGCGTGCGCTTGCGGCTCCGTGTTCTGCTGGCCGAAGGTCATGGTGCCGAGACAGATGATCGAGACATTGATGCCTGTCTCGCCGAGCGGGCGATATTTCATAAGAACTCCTTGATGATGTGGCCCCGAAAGCGGGCCGGGATGGTCAGCCCTTGTCGTCAAGCATCCGCGTGACCAGGGGCAGGATCTTCTCGACGATGACCGCCACGCCTTCGGCTGTCGGGTGCAGCCCGTCCCCCTGGATGAGGTCCGGATGGTCGATCACCCCTTCCATGAAGAAGGGGTAGAAGGTGAGGTCGTATCGTCTGGCGAGGGCGGGATAGATGGCATCGAACGCTTTCACATAATCCGGTCCGAGATTGCGCGGCGCCATCATGCCGGTGAGGAGAACCGGAATGTCCTTGGCCTGCAATGTCTCGATGATGCGGGTCAGATTGTCGCGGGCCTGCGCCGGCGGCTGGCCGCGCAGCGCGTCGTTGGCGCCCAGTTCCAGGATCACCAGGTCCGGCTGTCCCCCACCCAGCACCCAGTCCAGCCGCGCCAGGCCCATGGATGTGGTATCGCCCGAAACACCGGCATTGGTGACCGAGACGTCATAGCCCTTCTCCTTCAGCCGCCTTTCGAGCTGGCTCGGGAAGGTATCCGCATCGGCAAGACCGAGGCCCGCCGTCAGGCTGTCGCCAAAGGCCAGAATCGTTGTAGTCTCGGCCCTGGCGGGCGCGGCGGCCAAGACGGCCAGCGCCCAGACCGCCAGAAGGACCGGGAGGACAAACGCCGGAGCATACTTGCCGGGGAAGCGTATCAAGATACATGCCTTTCAGAGCCTGCAGCCTGCGGGCCGGGATCAACCAGGGAGGGGCCCGCGCGTGACAGTGGCCGATGACTACACAGTTGCCGATTATATTGCCGTCGATGGCGTCTCGCTAACACTTAGCAGCCGCGCCGGCCCCGTCAACATCCTGCGCGACGTGACCCTCACCATCCGGGAAGGTGAATCCGTGGCCCTGCTCGGCCCCTCGGGCTCGGGCAAGTCGAGCTTGCTCAGCCTGGTCGCCGGGCTGGAGCGCCCGACCAACGGGTCGGTCACCATCGGCGGCACGCGCTTCGGCGATCTGTCGGAAGACGAGCTGGCGCTCTACCGCCGCGCCCGCATGGGCATCGTCTTCCAGTCCTTCCATCTCATCCCCACCATGACCGCCATCGAGAACGTGGCCCTGCCGCTGGAGCTGGCGGGCGACCCGGCGGCACGGCAGAAGGCCCTCGCGGAACTGGACCTGGTGGGCCTGAAGGCCCGGGCCGAGCATTATCCGGCCCAGCTCTCGGGCGGCGAGCAACAGCGCGTCGCCATCGCCCGCGCCGTGGTGCACGCCCCGCCCCTCCTGCTGGCCGACGAGCCGACGGGGAACCTGGACGGCACCACCGGGCACGGCATCATCGACACCCTGTTCTCCCTCCATGCCGAGCGGCGCATGACCCTCCTGCTCGTCACCCACGACATGGCACTGGCCGAGCGCTGCCAGCGGGTCATCCGCATGCGCGACGGGCGGTTGCAGGAGGCGGCATGACCGCGGGGGCCGGCGCCATGAGCCTCGCCACCACCGCCCGCTGGGCCCTGCGCGAGGCCAAGGGGGGGCTGAGGCACTTCCGCATCTTCATCGTCTGCCTGGCCATCGGCGTCGGCGTCATCGCCGCCGTCCTCACCCTCAATCATTCGCTGACCAGAAGCCTGGAGGAGGAAGGCCAGGTGATCCTGGGCGGCGACATCGCGGTGGAGATGCGCCATGTCGCCCTGGGGCCGTCGGATGTCTCGGCGCTGGAAGGGGTGGGGCAGGTCTCCGCCATCGTGCAGATGCGCGCCATGGCGCGGGTCCCGGACAAGGAGCCGGCGCTGGCCGAGGTGAAGGCGGTGGACGACGCCTATCCCTTGTACGGCCGGCTCGCCATCACGCCGGACCAGCCGCTCGAAGACGCCCTGGCGGCCCAAGGCGATGCCTGGGGCGGGCTGGCGGACCCCACATTGCTGGCGCGCTTGGGGATCGGCGTGGGCGACAGGCTGACGCTGGGCAGCATCCAGGTCCTCATCACCGGCACTATCGAGACGGAGCCGGACCTGGCGAGCGACGGCTTCCTGCTCGGTCCGCGCCTGCTCATTTCCAGGGCAGCGCTCACCGCCTCGGGCCTGGCGATCCCCGGCAGCCTGATGGAGAACCAGTACCGCATCAAGCTGCCGCCGGGGGCGGACCTGGTCTCCGCCGTCGACAAGGTTTCCGCCGTCTTCGGCGACAAGGGCGTGGAGATTTCCGACCGCCGGCAGGGCGCGCCCGGCATCGAGCGCTTTCTCGACCGCACCACCTTCTTCCTCACCCTTGGCGGGCTGATCAGCCTCATCGTGGGCGGCGTGGGCATCGCCACCGCCACCTATTTCTATCTGGAGAGCCGCACCGAGACCATCGCCACCCTCAAGAGCCTGGGCGCCCGGCAGGGGGACATCGCCCGGCTCTACCTGCTGGTGCTTCTGGTCATGGGCACGCTCGGCATCCTCGTGGGGCTGGCCGTCGGCCTGGCCGGGGCCTATGCGGGTTTCTCGATGCTGGGCGGCGAGCTGCCGTTCCGGGCGCGGTTTCTCCTGGGCTGGACGCCGCTCCTTTATGCCGTGCTGGTGGGCTATCTCGTCGTGCTCGGCCTCGGCATATTGCCCGTGGGCCGGGCGGCGCGGATCAGCCCGGCGGCTCTTTTCCGGCAGGTGGGGCTTTCGGCCAGGGGGCGCGTGCAGTCGGGCATCGGCGTGGTGGCCGGGCTCTCCGGCCTGGCGCTTCTCTGCCTCGTCATGCTCATCGCGCCGCGCCCCGTCTTCGCCCTTTATTTCCTGGCGGGCACCGCCGCCGTGGGCGCCCTGCTCTGGGGTATCGGCACCCTGATGGCGGGCACCTTCCGCCGCCTGCCGCGCCCGCATGCGCCGCGCCTGGCCCTGGCGCTCGGCAACCTGGCCCGGCCCGGCCATACCATCCAGATCATCATGGTGTCGCTGGGGCTGGGCATGAGCCTGCTGGTCGCCATGGCGCATCTGCGCGCCAGCCTGGGGGACGAACTGCAGGGCGCCGTGCCCGAGAACGCCCCCAGCTTCTTCCTCACCGACATCCGCCGGGAGGACATGCCCCGGCTGGAAGCGCTGCTGGACGAGGCGCATGTGGAGGACTTCAACTCCATGCCCATGATCCGGGGGCGGGTGACGCACCTGAACGGCGTGGAGCCGGAGATCGACGAGCTGGACCCCGACGGCCGCTGGATCATGCGCGGCGACCGGGGCTTCACCTTCGCGGCCGAGCCGCCCAGGGACACCCATATCGTGGAAGGCGAGTGGTGGCCGGCCGATTATGACGGCCCGCCCCTCGTCTCCATCGAGGCGGAGGCCGGCTACGCCCTGGGCCTCAAGCCGGGAGACAAAATCACCATCAACGTGCTGGGCCGGCCCATCGAGGTGACGGTGGCCAATTTCCGCAAGGTGGACTGGAGCACCATGGCCATCAACTTCGCGCTCGTCTTCTCGCCCAACACGCTGGCCGGCGCGCCCTACCAGTATCTGGCCACGGTGCGCGTGCCGCCGGCGGCGGAACCGGCGCTGGCGACGAAAATGGGCGGCGCCTTCCCCAACATCACCATCATCCGCGTCTCCGCCGTGCTGGCCGAGGTGTCGGCGCTTCTGGGCAAGGTCATGTCGGTCATCAGCGCGGCGGCGGGCGTCACCATCCTCTGCGGGCTCCTGGTGGTGGCCGGGGCCACGGCGGCGGGCTTCCGCCAGCGGCTGAAGGAAACCGCGATCCTGAGGGCCATCGGCGCCACCTCGCGGGACATCCAGTGGGCGTTTCTGGCTGAATTCCTGGCGCTTGGCGCCGTCGTCGCGGTGCTGGCGCTCGCCGCCGGAACGCTGGGCGCCTGGTTCATCGTCACCTTCTGGCTGGAGGGCACATGGTCCGTGGGCTGGCATCTGGCGGGCTGGGTGCTCGTCGGCGTCATCGCCACCGCCATCGCCTTCGCCATGGTGAGCTACCGCCACGCCATGCGCCAGCCGGTCACGGCGGTGCTGCGCATCCCCTGACGTCGTGACGTCGGGGATGCATTCTTGATAATTTCGGGTATGGACGCTGCGCGCCATCCCATGAAACGCGCTCAAGGCTGGTGAGGAATGTAGGTGGAATTGCTTTTGCGTTCGTCACTTGCCGGCTTGACGGGCGAGTGACGCAAAATGGACCTGAACGCTCTCGGCGCTCATTCTGGCCTTGGCGGCGGCGGGCAGCAGCATCGGCAGGGCCGCCGAGGCGATCCCCCTTTTCATCCATGTCATGTTCATCCCCATGATGTGGTCCCCTATATTCGGAACATGCCTGGACGGTTAGCACATGACAGCGGGATGAACAGGTTGTGAGACCATCCGGTTTTGCTTGAAATGCGGGGGTTTGACCCCGATATTATGCGTCAAGACAGGCATTTCACCATCAGGAGGTAATCGATGCCCGAACAGTTTGACCGCCGGTACGCGGCCCACACCACCGCCCGCCCGCGCGCGGACGCCAGTGTGGACCAGGGCCTGCGCAGCTACATGCTCTCCGTCTACAATTACATGGCGTCGGGCGTGCTGCTGACCGGCATCATCGCCGCCCTGGTCGCGGCCACGCCGGCCCTGGCCGAGCTTTTCTACCGCTTCACGCCCGATGGCCGCATCATGGGCTATACGGGCCTTGGCTGGGTGGCGCTCCTGGCTCCCTTGGGTTTCGTCTTCTTCATGGGCTTCAAGGCCAGCAGCATGAGCCTGCGCACATTGCAGCTCTGCTTCTGGGGGTTCGCGGCCCTCTTTGGCCTGTCGCTCTCGTCGATCTTCTTCATGTATACGGGCGCGTCGCTGGCCCGGGTGTTCTTCATCTCCGCCGCCTCCTTCGGCGCGCTGAGCCTGTGGGGCTACACCACGAAGAAGGACCTGACGGGCATGGGCACCTTCCTCTTCATGGGGCTGATCGGCATCATCATCGCCGGGCTGGTGAACATCTTCCTGCAGTCCTCCGCCCTCTATTTCATCGTCTCGGTGGTGGGCGTGCTGGTCTTCGCCGGCCTCACCGCCTATGACACGCAGAAGATCAAGGAGAACTACTACGTCTCCGGCGGCGGCGAGAGCACGGCCAAGCTGGCCGTGATGGGAGCCCTGAGCCTTTACCTGGACTTCATCAACCTCTTCCTCATGCTCCTGCGCCTCTTCGGCGACCGGCGCTGACGGAAAGGACATGACTGCGCAAAGCCCGGCTTCGGCCGGGCTTTTTGTTGACGTTCATTCCGGGATCAATGGCATAACGGCACACTGGATGGCACGCCGTCCCCGACGTTCGCGCTGAGCCTGTCGAAGCGCGGCCACGGAATGAACGCTCGCCATGGCCTTCGACACGCTCAGCCCGAACGGAAATTGGAAGCTACTCCACCAGCTGGAAGCGCTTGCGGTCGAAGAATTTGAGCACCTGCTTGAGGTCGTGGCCGCGCTTGAGGATCTGGCCGCCCATGCCCAGTATGGCATAGGCGCCCTGACGGCGGGCCAGGTGCGGGGTCTTGGTGATGCTGTAGAGCGGCAGTTCGCTGGCGCGCCGGAAAATCTCGAAGGTGGCGGTGAGCCGGGAGTCACCGATGGCGTAATCCCGCCAGAAGCCGGCGGCCACCATGCGGCCGTAGACATTCAGTATATCCTGCAGTTCATAGCGGTCGAACGCCACCCGGGCATCCTTCGCGGCAACGCGCGAAAAATTTTTTTGCCCGGGAAACTGTATTGAATCCGAACTTTCCATCCCCCTTATGAAACTCCTCGAAGGGGGATTTCGCAAGCCCGAAATGGCGGTTGCGCGAAATGCTCGCATTTAGCCTGCCTGGCGGGATTCCGCCAAGGGTACAGGCACTTGGCGCCCGCCATATTTAGGTCACAATTCGTCCCAACTGCCGCCCCATTAACCATCAACTATCCTCTCGTTGGCCTCATAGACCCGGTGGATGTGACCGCGATTATTTTTGCCCCCAAAGCCCATTCGCACCATATTCACCGGGTCTATTTTTTCCCCTCCTCCTTTCCCCATGATGCTCCAATTTGTCGCACCCTGCCGGCTTGCGCATCGGATGCGCTTTGTTTACCAATAGCATCACGTTCTTGTTGGGATTTTCAGTCAGGTAGCGTCCACCACACATGAGCGGCCTTCTCGAAGTCACCGATATCGTCAAGAGGTTCGGCCCCATTACCGCGGTTGACGGCATCAGTTTTTCCGTCGCACGCGGTGAAGTCCTGGGATTCCTCGGCCCCAATGGCGCCGGCAAGTCCACCACCATGAAGGTGGCCACGGGCTTCCTGCACGCCGACGAGGGGGCGGTCAGCATCTGCGGCGCCGACATGGGCGCCGATCCCCTCACCGCCAAGGCCCGGCTCGGCTATCTCGCCGAGGGCGCTCCCGCCTACGGCGACATGACGCCGCTCACCTTCCTGAAATTCATCGCCCGCGCGCGCCGCATGGCCGATGCCGACGCCGCCATTGAGCGGGCGGCCCGCGCCGTCTCCATCCGCCACGTGATGCACCAGCCCATCGGCACGCTCTCCAAGGGCTACAAGCGTCGCGTGGGCCTGGCCCAGGCCATACTGCACGACCCGGAAGTCCTCATCCTGGACGAGCCGACGGACGGGCTGGACCCCAACCAGAAGCACGAGGTGCGCGAGCTCATCCACCGCATGGCGGCGGAGAAGGCCATCGTCATCTCCACCCATATCCTGGAGGAGGTGCAGGCGGTCTGCACCCGCGCCATCATCATCGACCGCGGCCGCATCGTGCTGGACGGCACGCCGGGCGAGCTCATCGCCCGCTCGCGCTATCACAATGCCGTTTCCCTGAAGGTGGCCAAGGCCGACCTGGAGCGCATCCGGCGCGATATCGAGGCCCTGTCCCACGTCTCCGGCGTGGAGGCCCGCATGGTGGCCGCCGACATCGCCCATATCGTGGCCTTCGCGCAAGGCTCCGATTCCCTGCTGCCCCATATCGGCGGGCTGGCCCGGGAAGCGGGCTGGCAGGTGCATGAAATCTATGCCGAGAGCGGGCGCATGGACGACGTGTTCCGCGCCATCACCACGGGCGAGAACATGCCAGAAGACCCCGACGGCAAGACGGAGGAACGCTGATGGCGAGGAACCGCACGGCCCGTCTGCAGCTCGATTTCCTGACCGGCACGGGCGCCGTGATGAAGCGCGAGCTGGCGGCCTATTTCTCCACGCCGCTGGCCTACATCTTCATCGTCATCTTCCTCTTCCTCACCGGCGTCTTCACCTTCTATGTCGGCGCCTTCTTCGAGCGCGGGCAGGCCAACCTGCAGCCCTTCTTCACCTTCCATCCCTGGCTGTTCCTCTTCCTGGTGCCGGCCATCGGCATGCGCCTTTGGGCGGAAGAGCGGCGCGAGGGCACCATCGAGCTGCTGCTTACCCTGCCCATCTCGCAAGGCGGCGCGGTATTGGGAAAATTCCTGGCCTCCTGGGCCTTCACCGCCATCGCGCTGGCCCTCACCTTCCCCATCTGGATCACCGTCAATTACCTGGGCGATCCCGATAACGGGGTCATCGTCGCCAGCTATATCGGCAGTCTCCTGATGGCGGGGGGCTATCTCTCCATTGCGGCCTGTCTCTCCTCCGTCACCTCCAGCCAGGTGATCGCCTTCGTGCTGGCCACGCTGGTCTGTTTCCTCTTCACCGTTTCCGGCATGCCCATCGTCATCGATTTCTTCCATAGCTGGGCGCCGGAGGTGATCACGGACACCATTGCGTCCTTCAGTTTCCTGACCCACTTCAATTCCATCATCACCGGCGTCATCACCTTCTCGGACATGGTCTATTTCCTCAGCCTCATGGCCTTCTGGCTGGTGGCCGGCGCCGTGGCCGTTGAACTGAAAAAGGCGGGATGATGCCGAAACTGACCTACAGATCGTCACTCGCTTTGTTCCTCGTCTTCGCGCTGGTGATCTTCTTCAGCGTCAATATCATCGCCGGCGGCATATTCCGTTCGGCCCGCATGGACCTCACGGCCGACGGCCTCTACACCTTGAGCGACGGCACCAGGGAGGTCCTGAAGTCGCTGCCGGACACCATCACCCTCACCTTCTATTTCTCCGACGAGCTGGCCGACCAGTTCCCCGCCACCCAGGCCTATGGCGAGCGGGTGAAGGACATGCTGAAGGAATACCGGAGCCTGTCCGACGGCAAGATCAATCTCAACATCGTCGATCCCGAGCCCTTCTCGGAAGAAGAAGACGAGGCGGTGGCCCTCGGCCTCACCGGCGTGCCCACCGGCAACGGCGACCAGCTTTATTTCGGCCTGGTGGGCACCGACACCACGGACCGCCAGGAAGTCATCCCCATCTTCGACCAGCGCCGCGAACGCTTCCTCGAATATGACCTGACGCAGCTCGTCCAGAACCTGAAGGAAAGCAAGCGGCCGCTGGTGGGCGTCCTGTCCTCCCTGCCGCTGGCCTTCGGCCCCGGCGGCCTGCAGGCGGCGATCCAGGGGCAGAGCCAGCCCTTCTCCGTCTGGGAGCAGCTCAACCAGAACTTCAACGTCACCACCGTCGCCCAGGATTTCGAGGCCCTGCCCGACGGGCTCGACGTGCTGGTGCTGGCCCACCCCGGCGCCCTCACCCCGCATCAGCTCTTTGCCATCGACCAGTTCGTGCTGCATGGCGGGCGGGCGCTGGTGATGGTGGACCCCTTCGCCGAAAGCGCCTCATACATGGCGGGCGGCGCGGGCAACATGCCGGTGCCCCAGTCGTCGAACCTGGAGCCGCTGCTCACCGCCTGGGGCGTGAAGTTCGACACGTCGGAAGTGGTGGCCGACCGGGCGCTGGCGCAGCAGGTGGCGACCGGCAACAACCGCAATTCCATCACCGATTATGTGATCTGGATGCGCCCGCAGAAAGACAATATGTCCGCGGACGACCTGGTGACCGCCAATCTGAACAACATGCTCATCGCGGCCGGCGGCTACTTTACCCCGGCCGACGGCGCCACCACCAGTTTCGAGCCGCTCATCAGCAGCAGCGACCAGGCTTCGATCATCCCCTCCACCACGCTGGAGGTGCAGCCCGATCCGAACATGCTGCTGCGCGACTTCCGGCCGACGGGCGAGCATTACGTCATGGCCGCCCGCGTGACCGGCATGGCCAAGACGGCTTTCCCCGACGGCCCGCCCCAACTGGAGACCGACGCCACCACCAATGTTGACGTGGTGGAGAAGCAGAACCTGCCCGAAGCCAGCCTGCTCAAGGAATCGGAAAAGCCCATCAACGTCATCCTGATCGCCGACAGCGATTTCCTGGACGACCGCTTCTGGATCCAGTCGCAGAACGTGCTGGGCCAGCGTATCGGCATCCCCACGGCCGACAACGGCGCCTTCGTGCTCAATGCGGTGGAGAACCTCACCGGCTCCGATGCGCTGATCAGCCTGCGCAGCCGCGGCACGTCCGAGCGGCCGTTCACGGTGGTGGACGAGCTGCGGCGCAACGCCGAGCAGCAATATCTGGCCGAGGAACAGCGCCTGCAGCAGCGGCTGGACCAGACCGAGCAGCAGATCGCCCAGATGGAGGGCCAGCAGACCGAGGGCGGTCTCTTCCTCAGCCCGGATCAGCAGGCCGCCATCGCCAAGTTCCGCGAGCAGGCGCTGGAGACCCGCAAGCAGCTGCGTGAAGTGCAGCGGCGCCTGCGCTCGGACATCGAGGCGCTGGCCGATACGCTGCGCATCGTCAACATCCTCGTCATGCCGCTGCTCATCGCCGGCCTGGCGGTGGCCCTGGGCGTCATGCGGCAGCGGCGCTACCGCCGTTCGAGGAGGGGCCAATGAACCAGAGATCCCTTGCCGTCACCGGCGTCATCGCGCTCGTCAGCCTCGTCCTTGCCATCGTCGTCATCGTGACCGAGGCGGAAAGCGTGAAGCCCGAGGCGGAGGGCCTGCTCTTTCCCGGCCTCCAGGCGCAGCTCTCCGGCGTCAACCGCATCGAGTTCACCACACCCGGCACCAGCTTCAGCCTGGAGCGCCAGGGCGATGCGTGGGTGATGCCCGAGAAGGACAATTACCCGGTGGATATCGAAAAGGCGCGCCGGCTGGTCTCCGGCATGGCGGAGGCCCAGCGCGCCGAGGCCAAGACCGCCGCCCCCGAACTCTATGCGCGCATCGGCGTGGGCGACCCGAAGGAGGACGACCTGGCCCGCCAGGTGACCGTCTTCAACAAGGCGGGCGACACCCTGGCCTCTCTCATCGTCGGCAAGACGCAGGCCACCACCGGCGGACCGGACATGGCGCGCACCTTCGTGCGCATCGCCGGCCGGCCCCGCGCCTGGCTGGTCACCGGCCTTGGGGACGTATCGTCCAAGCCCATGGACTGGCTGCGCCCGGACTTCGTGAGCATAGAGCCCGCCCGCGTGATGTCGGTCACCGTGGACCATCCCGAGGACGACAAGGAAGGCGAGGACGTCACCATCCTGAAGGCCGATCCGAAGGACAGCCATTTCACCGTGAAGGACATGCCCGACACCCACGAGCTCAGGAGCGAGGCCGCCGCCGACCCGCTGGGCAACGCCTTCGCCTCCATGCGCTTCGAGGACGTGATGAAGGCGGACAAGCGGCCCCAGGACCTGGAGCCCACCATCGTCACCGCCCGCGGCTTCGACGGGCTGGTGCTCACCTTCCGGATCACCGGCACCGACGGCGACCATTGGGCCACGGTATCCGCCTCGGTGGACCAGGATCAGAAGAAACACTTCGAGCAGGATGAAGGCGCCGCCGCCATTCCCTCCAGCGGCGACCCCGAGGCGGAAGCCCAGGACATCAACGCCAGGCTGGGCGGCTGGGCCTTCCGCCTGCCGCGTTTCCAGGCGCTGGACCTCCTGAAATACAAGCACAGCTTCATCGAGCCCAAAACCCAGCCGGAATCGGGGAAGAAGTAACACCCCGTTCACCCTGGGCCAGTCGAAGGGCGGCTAGCTCATCTTCAGCTTAATCATGGTCACGCTTTCCTCTATCGTCACTCGCCGACTTGACTGCTGAGTCCAGAGCCTCCTGGATTCGCCGATCAAGTCGGCGAATGACAAAACGAGAAGGTGATTCCGATTATCATGAAACTGCTCTAGGTTGTGTGGACAGTTGGCTTTTCTGCCTATTCCGTCGTCATGCTGAACTTGATTCAGCATCCAATCCTGAGACTCTCCGTCTGCGGCAGCGATCCCGGCTGCACTCAGGAATGGACCCTGAATCAAGTTCAGGGTGACGCAGAAAAG
>Ga0164243_10005131_pt1 | contig 20078 bp, 16 predicted proteins | sample OricompcompostOP_FD_108781 | JGI IMG/M metagenome (GOLD analysis project Ga0164243, IMG submission 108781) | Organic Plus compost microbial communities from Emeryville, California, USA - Original compost - Organic plus compost (OP) | ecosystem: Engineered > Solid waste > Mixed feedstock >... | reverse complement strand
CTAACGAAAGTGCCACGATTGTGGTGACTTATTTCGCGTCCGGCAGCCAGTCGCCGTCCGAGGCCACCACCGTCAGCTGCTGCGTCGCGCGGGTCAGCGCCACGTACAGCACCCGGCGGCCGGTGGTCGATTCGGTGATCAATTCGGTCGGCTCCACCAGCACCACGGCGTCGTACTCCAGGCCCTTGGCGTCCAGGCTGCCGACCACCTTGAGCCGCTCGTCGGCCTGCCCGCGCACCCAGCCCGCGACCTCGTGGACCCGGTCCATCGCGCACACCACGCCGACCGTGCCCTCGACCGCGTCCAGCAGCTCCTTCGCCGCCGACTGCACGGCGCCGTCCACCCCGGCGCGGTCGACCGTGCGGATCTCCGGTTCCAGCCCGGTGTTGCGGACCGCGCGCGGCAGCTCGTCGTCGCCGGCGTGCCCGGCCACCACCCGCGCGGCGAGCGCGAAGATCTCCGCCGAGTTCCGGTAGTTGGTGCGCAGGGTGTACCGCCGGACCGGGGTTCGCGGACCGAACACCTGCTTCCTGGCCCCGGCCGCCTCCTCCGGATCCGGCCACGAGCTCTGCACCGGGTCGCCCACGACCGTCCAGCTGGCGTACTTGCCGCGCCTGCCGACCATCCGCCACTGCATCGGTGAGAGGTCCTGCGACTCGTCGACCACGATGTGCGAGTACTCGTCGTAGTGTTCCGGCCGGTGCGTCTGGCCCTGCGCACCGCGCTCCGGCGGCGCCGCGTCCAGCTCGACCTGCTGCACCCGCCTGCGCCGCTTGGGCGGCGGGCCGACCAGCACCCGCAGCTCGTCCAGCAGCGCCACGTCGGCCGCCGTCCACTCGCGATCGCGGTCGGCGAACGACGCCGACAGCAGATCGACCTCGTCCGGCGTGAGCACCCCGCGAGCGGCCTTGGTGAGCCGCTTCGGGTCGCCCAGCCAGCGCAGGATCTCGCCCGGGTACAGCACCGGCCACCACACGACGAGGAAACGGTGGAAATCGATCCGCTCGCCGAGGTCGTGGATCAGCTCGGCGCGGTCGATCTCGCGCCCGTCGGTGCGCGCGTTCTCCTCGGCCCGGTCGGCCAGCGCCTCCAGCAACGCCTCCGCGGCGCGCACCCGCGACCGGTTGGGCGGGCCGCCGTGGCCGTGCACCTTGCGGCGGACTCGCTCCAGCTCCTTGCGGGTCAGCTTGAGCACATCGCCCTTGTAGAGGATGCGCATCTCGTCCGGCACGTCCGGCGGGGTGTCCCGCAGCGCCTTGAGCAGCACCTTCCGCATCCGCAGCGACCCCTTGACCGCGGCCAGCGGCGCCGGGTCCTGACGGTCGGTGTCGATCCCGTCGAGCACCGCGCCCAGCGCGCGCAGCTCGACGTTGGTCTCCCCCATCGAGGGCAGCACACGTGAGATGTAGTTGGTGAACACACCGGACGGGCCCACCACGAGCACGCCCGCGCCGCCGAGCTGGCGCCGGTACCGGTACAGCAGGTACGCCGCGCGGTGCAGCGCCACGGCCGTCTTGCCGGTGCCCGGCCCGCCGGTGATCTCGGTGACACCACGCCACGGCGCCCGGATGACCTCGTCCTGCTCCTTCTGGATGGTGGCGACGATGTCGCGCATCTTCTCGCCGCGCGACCGGCCCAGCGCGGCCATCAGCGCGCCCTCGCCGACGACCTGCATGTCGTCGCCGACCGCGTCCGGGATCAGCACGTCGTCGTCCACGTCGAGCACCGTCTGCCCCGAGCAGCGGATGACCCGGCGGCGGACGACGTCCATCGGCTCCTCGGCCGTGGCCTGGTAGAACGCGGCGGCCGCGGGAGCGCGCCAGTCGGTGACCAGGTTGTCGAAGTCGGCGTCGCGGATGCCGAGGCGGCCGACGTAGATCTTCTCCCCGCTGGTGTGGTCGAGGCGGCCGAAGACCAGGCCCTCGTACTCGGCGTCGAGGGTCTGCAGCGTCTGCGTGGCGTGGTGGACCATCATGTCGCGCTCGAACAGCATCGACGCCTGCTCGAACACCGCTTCGCGCTGCGCGCCGTGGCCGATCTCGTAACCCTTGGCGCGCATCGCCTCCGCCTGCGCCCGGAGTTCGGCGAGCCGGGTGTAGACGCGGTCCACGTGGTGTTGTTCGAAGGCGATCTCGGCCCGTCTGACCCGAGGTTCCGACACGCAGCGCTCCTACAGCTCACTCGCCGGCAACAGGAAGATTGACTCTACGCGTGCCGGGCGCGCCGTTCACCGGGTCCTGGGCAAAACACCGCGCGGAACACACCGCGAGAATGGACCGGTGACCAGGATCGTGGCCGGAGCGGCGCGCGGCAGGCGGCTGAAGGTGCCCCCGCAGGGCACCCGCCCGACCTCCGAACGCGTGCGCGAGGCGTTGTTCAACGCGCTGGAGGCGGCGGGGGAGCTCGCCGACGCCCGGGTGCTCGACCTCTACGCCGGGTCCGGCGCGCTGGGCCTGGAGGCGCTCTCCCGCGGCGCCGCGGGAGCGGTGTTCGTCGAGTCCGACCGGCGGGCCGCTCAGGTGCTCAGGGCGAACGTGTCGGCGCTCGGCCTGGGCGGATCGGTGCGCGCGGGCGCGGTGGAGTCGGTGCTGGCCCAGCCCGCCGACGAACCGTTCCACCTCGTGCTGGCCGACCCGCCGTACTCGGTGGGCGCCGCGCGGATCGGCGCGGTGCTCACCGCGCTCGCCGACCGCGGCTGGATCGCCCCCGACGGGCTCGTGGTGGTCGAGCGGGCCCTGCGCGACGGCGAGCCGGACTGGCCCGCCGGGTTCGAGCCGGTGCGCACGTCCCGCTACGGCGACACGGCGCTGCACTGGGCGGAGTACGTCACTTCCGCGCGCCGTGAGGAGTAGACCTTGATAGCGTCCGCGCCATGCGGCGTGCGGTGTGTCCAGGTTCCTACGACCCGGTGACCAACGGCCACCTCGACATCATCGAGCGGTCGGCCAAGCTGTTCGACGAGGTCGTGGTCGCGGTCATGATCAACAAGTCCAAGAAGGGCATGTTCTCCATCGAGGAGCGGATGGAGATGCTGCGCGACATCACCGGTCACCTGCCGAACGTGCGGGTCGACTCCTGGCACGGCCTGCTGGTCGAGTACTGCAGGCAACACGAGATCCAGGCGATCACGAAGGGCCTGCGCTCGGTCAGCGACTTCGACTACGAGCTGCAGATGGCGCAGATGAACCGCGAGCTCTCCGGCGTCGAGACGCTGCTCATGTCGAACAACCCGGCCTACGGTTTCGTCTCCAGCTCGCTGGTCAAGGAGGTCGCCACGTACGGCGGCGACGTGAAGAACCTCGTGCCCGGCCCGGTGTTCGAGAAGCTGCACGCGAAGCTGGCCGAACGCGCCTGATCGGGCGAAAACTTTCGTCGGGACTTCGGCTCCGTTTTCCGCGCGATCTCGTGCCCGGTAACGCGACCGGGTTACGGTCCGACAATGACCAACACAGCGAAGTCCCGTGCGGCCGGTGTGCTGCTCGCGTTCGTCCTGACGTTGTTCGGCGGGCTCGGTGGAGTGGGCCTCGGCGCGCCCGCGCAGGCCACGACCCTCGCCGCCGAGTGCGGCGACACGTCCGGGTTCACCGAGGTGGCGCTGTCGTCGCTGCCTGCCGAGGCCACCGACACCTACGAGCTGATCCAGCAGGGCGGCCCCTACCCGCACGAACAGGACGGCACCGTGTTCCAGAACCGGGAGGGCCTGCTGCCGGACTGCGCGACGGGCTACTACCACGAGTACACGGTCGAGACGCCCGGCAGCGATGACCGTGGCGCGCGGCGCATCGTCACCGGCGAGGGCGACGAGTACTTCTACACCGACGACCACTACGCGAGCTTCGACCTGGTGGATGTGAATTCCTGACGGCACGCGTCGCGAGCAGGTCCGCCCGCCGCCCGCCGCCCTCAGTCGTGACGCTGACACGCCCGTTGGGGTCGCATTCCGCCCTTTCCCCGGGGGAGCGGGCAAACTAGGCGGTGGATGGGACAGGCCACCTAGGGAGTCGCTGTGTACCGGGTGTTCGAGGCGCTGGACGAGCTCGTCACGATCGTGGAAGAGGCACGCGGGGTGCCGATGACATCCAGCTGCGTGGTTCCGCGCGGTGACGTCCTCGAGCTGCTCGACGACGTCCGCGACGCGCTGCCCCGCGAGGTCGACGACGCCCAGGACGTGCTCGACCAGCGCGACGAGCTGATCACCAAGGCCCGCACGGCGGCCGAGACCACGGTCGGCGACGCCAACGCGGAGGCCGAACGGGTCACCTCGGAGGCCGCCGCCGAGGCAGAGCGCCTCGTGGCCGACGCGCAGGCACGCGCCGAGCAGGTCATGGCCGACGCGCGCGCCGAGGCCGAGCGGATGATCGCCGCCGGTCAGGCCGAGTACCACAACCTCACCGAGCGGGCCCGCGCCGAGACCGAGCGCATGATGCAGGCCGGCCGCGACGCCTACGAGCGCGCGGTGGAGGACGGTCGTATCGAGCAGACGCGCCTGGTGTCGCAGACGGAGGTCGTGCAGGCCGCGCACGCCGAGTCCGCGCGCATCGTCGACGAGGCCCACGCCGAGGCCGACCGCCAGCGCGCCGACTGCGACGCCTACGTCGACGGCAAGCTCGCGGAGTTCTCCGAGCTGCTGTCCACCACCCTGCGCACGGTCGACTCCGGTCGCAACCACCTGCGTGCACCCGCACTGGGCGCCCAGCGCCAGACACCGCTGTACGACTTCCAGCCCTGACCCGGCGGGGGCGTAGAGTGGTGGGGTTGCCCGCCACCTCCGACCCAACGGAATCCCCAACACAGATGCCTTCGCAGAACGACGCTCCCGACGCCCGCAACCCGTGGGTCGTCGACACCCGTGAGCTGGGCCGCCGAGCCGGTCAGAGCCGCACCGTCCAGCGCAACGCGCCCACCGGCGTCGAGTGGGGTGTGCCGGACGTGATCGTGGTGCCGAAGGGCGCCGAGGTCGAACTCGACCTGCTGCTCGAATCGGTGGTCGAGGGCGTGCTGGTCTCCGGGTCCGCGGCCGTGCGGACCACGGGCTCCTGCTCGCGCTGCCTCGACCCGATCTCCGACGAGGTCGAGGTCGAGCTGACCGAGCTGTTCGCCTACCCCGACTCGACCACGGACGAGACCACCGACGAGGACGAGGTCATGCGGCTGGTCGACGACCGGATCGATCTCGAACCGCTGGTCCGCGACGCCGTCGTGCTGGCCCTGCCGCAGGTGCCGCTGTGCCGCGAGGACTGCCCCGGTCTGTGCCCGGACTGCGGTGGGAAGTGGGCCGATCTCGAGCCCGGACACGGGCATGAGACGATAGACCCTCGGTGGGCCGCGCTGGTCGAGCGTTTCGGCGACTCGTCCGCGGGTGGACCCGGCCGGCAAGCCTGACGGGCATCAGCTCGTAAGCAGCAAGTAAGCACGCTCTCGCCCGCGCGTGAGCGAACTGGTGACAGAGGAGATTCAGTCGTGGCCGTCCCGAAGCGGAAGATGTCGCGCTCCAACACGCGCCACCGTCGTGCGCAGTGGAAGGCGACGCCCGTGCAGCTGGTGCCCTGCTCCAACCGGGCCTGCCGGCAGCCGAAGCCGCAGCACGTGGCCTGCCCGACCTGCGGCCAGTACGACGGTCGTCAGGTCGTCGAGCCCGCCTGAGGTAGCTGACCAGGATGGGGGGCAGGTCGAGATCGGGAGGGTCGGCCGCCGACCCGAAACCGTTGCTCGAAGCGCTCGGCGTCGACCTCGACGCCGAGTTGCTCACGCTCGCGTTGACCCACCGCTCGTACGCGTACGAGAACGGGGGGTTGCCGCCGAACGAGCGGCTTGAGTTCCTCGGCGACGCCGTGCTCGGTCTCGTCGTCACCGACCACCTCTACCGCGCGCACCCGGACCTGCCCGAGGGGCAGCTCGCGAAGCTGCGGGCGAGCGTGGTCAACATGCACGCGCTCGCCGGGGTGGCCCGCGGGCTCGGCCCCGGTGGTCTCGGCGCGCACCTGCTGCTGGGCAAGGGCGAGGAGCTCACCGGCGGGCGGGACAAGGCGAGCATCCTCGCCGACGGGCTCGAAGCGGTCATCGGTGCGGCCTACCTGGCGCACGGGATCGAGGCCGCTCGCTCGCTCGTGCACCGGCTGTTCGACGGTCTGCTGGCCGAGGCGCCGCTGCGCGGTGCCGGGCTGGACTGGAAGACGAGCCTGCAGGAGCTCACCGCGTCGGCCGGTCTCGGTGTTCCGGAGTACAAGGTGGAGGACACCGGGCCCGACCACCGCAAGGAGTTCACCGCCACGGTCATCGTGGCCGGGCGTGACCTCGGCACCGGCTCCGGCACCACCAAGAAGGAAGCCGAGCAGAAGGCGGCCGAGACCGCCTGGCGCTCGCTGTCCGATGAGCTCAAGCCCGAGGGCGCCGAGTAGTCGTTTCGCGGAGGAGCCGGGCCACCGCGTCGTGCGGCGGCCCGGCTTTCCGTTGTTCCGGGCAGATCCGACGGGTTCGCGTCGTCGTGCGATCGGCGTCACGCTGCGTCGCGCGCACACGACCCGGTCGGACGTCGGGAAGTGTCGGTGGTCGTCGATAGGGTGGTGTGGTGCCGGAGCTCCCCGAAGTCGAAGTGGTCCGCCGCGGGCTGCAGGCCCACGTGGCGGGCCGGGGTATCGCACACGTCGAGGTGCTGCACCCCCGCGCGATCCGCAGGCACGCCCTCGGGCCGGACGATTTCACCGGGCGGCTCACCGGCGCGCGCATCGAGGCGGCCCGGCGCCGCGGCAAGTACCTGTGGCTCGAGCTCTCCGACAAGGAAGCGGTCCTCGCCCACCTCGGCATGAGCGGGCAGATGCTGGTCCAGCCGGAAGGTGCGCCCGACGAGAAGCACCTGCGGGTGCGCATCCGGTTCGACGACGGCGGGCCGGAGCTGCGGTTCGTCGACCAGCGCACGTTCGGCGGGCTCGCCCTCGCCGATCTCGTCGAGTCCGACGGCACGCTGCTGCCTTCGCCGATCGCGCACATCGCCCGCGATCCGATGGACCCGCGGTTCGACCCCGAGCAGGCCGTCCGGGCACTGCGGTCGCGGCGCACCGAGATCAAACGTGCGCTGCTCGACCAGACCCTCGTGTCCGGGGTCGGCAACATCTACGCCGACGAGTCCCTGTGGCGCGCGCGGCTGCACGGGGCCCGCCCCACCGAGAAGCTCACCCGCACGCAGGGCGCGGCGGTGCTCGAGGCCGCCACCGCGGTCATGAACGAGGCGCTGCACGCGGGTGGCACGTCGTTCGACGCGTTGTACGTCAACGTCAACGGTGAGTCCGGTTATTTCGACCGATCACTGGACGTCTACGGCCAGGGCGACCGCCCCTGCCGGCGCTGCGGCACCCCGATCCGCCGCGAGCCGTTCATGAACCGGTCGTCCTATTCCTGTCCGCGCTGCCAGCCCCGGCCGCGCCGCACGCACTGACGGAAGGCGGGATACGTGCCCACAGAAGAACTCGTGGTGCTCCTCGACGAGCGGTTCGCCCCGGCGGGGACCGCCCCCAAGCGCACGGTGCACGACGCGCACACGCCGCTGCACCTGGCGTTCTCCTGCTACGTCTTCGACGAGGGCGGCCGCGTGCTGCTCACCCGGCGCGCGATGTCCAAGAAGACGTGGCCCGGTGTGTGGACCAACTCGTTCTGCGGGCACCCCGGCCCGGGCGAAGACATGGCCGACGCCATCCGGCGCCGCGCGCAGCAGGAACTGGGCCTGCCGGTCACCGGCCTGGAGAAGGTGCTGCCGGACTTCCGCTACACCGCCACCGACGCGGGCGGGGTCGTGGAGAACGAATTCTGCCCGGTGTGGACTGCCCGCGCCACGACCGACCCGCGCCCCGAGCCGGACGAGGTGTGCGAATGGGAGTGGGCCGACTGGGCCGACGTGGTGGAGAGCATGCGGCGGACGCCGTTCGTGTTCAGCCCGTGGTCGCGCCTGCAGGTCGCCCGGCTGGCGGAAGTGCTGACCGCAGGCGCGGGGCGGGGCTGACCGCCGCCGGCGGCGGTCACCCGACGTGCGGATCTGCGAGGACGACGACCCGATCGGCCTCGACGTCGGAGCCGAGCACCGGATTGCCCAGCCGCCGCCCGCGGCACCGGTCGCACGGTCCCTCCCTCGCGGTACCGGCACGCCCAGCCCTTCTCCGCGACCAGATCGAGGACCGCCTGTCAGTCGGCCACCGAGGCATCCGGGACGCGCACGTCCGGCAGCGACCCCATCACGTCGGGGTCGAACAAGCCCTTCACGTCGTCCCACGCCAGATCAGCCACCCGCCATGCTGGCCCGGACGTGGCAGAGCCCCGAACCCAGGGGGTGGGGCTCGGGGCTCTCGTCAGGGGGTGGGATCACATGAAGGCGGAACGGGCGGCCAGGTCGGCCAGCAGCTCGCGGCCCTTCTCGGCGTTGCGGGGCTGGCTCAGCACGTCGTAGCGGCGCGCCACCAGCTGCGTCTGCGACACGAAGTCGCGACGGCCGCGGGTCGTCCCGTAGCTGATGGCGGCGAACACCATGCTGAACGCGACACCCGCGACCAGACCGAACAGGATCGGCAGCAACCCGGCGCCCGGCGTGAACAACGTCAGCAGCAGGCCGACGAAGATACCGAACCAGGCACCGGACATCGCCGCGCTGCCCAGCACCCGTCCCCAGCTGAGCTTGCCCGCGACGCGCTCGACCAGCATCGGCTCGACACCGACGATCGTGACGTCCGTGACGGGGAAGTCGTTGTCGGCGAGGTGGTCGACCGCCTGCTGGGCCTGTTCGTACGACTCGTACGACCCGATCGGCCAGCCGGTGGGCAGGGTCGGGAGCTGTGGGGCGGTACGGGCGTTGGTGAACGCGGTCTGCGTGAATGCTTGGGTCATCTGTCTCACCTCTCCTGACCTGTTCAACGCTCCGGTGTACCCGGTTGTGCCCTTTGCCCCACCTTCACAGCGAATTTTCAGGAACTTTCAGACGCGCAGCTCCGGCTGGTAGAGGTCGAACCAGTGGTGCAGGTCCAGCAGCCGGTCCAGACCGTGCCGCGTGGTCGACGTCATGGCCGCCGGGTCCTGGCTCACGGCATCGGTGGCCCAGCCGCGGTCGATGATCTCGAACACCGGGCTGCCCGACGCCGCGAGCACCTCCTTCGCCTGCTGCTGCAGCGCTCCGGCGTACCCCGGGTCCTGAGTGGACGGGTACGGGCTCTTCACCCGGTCCACAACGGACTCCGGAAGCACGTGCTTGGTCGCGTGCCGCAGCAGGCTCTTCTCCCGCCCGTCGAACGTCTTCAACGACCACGGGGTGTTGTAGACGTACTCGACGAGGCGGTGGTCGCAGAACGGCACCCGCACCTCGAGCCCGACCGCCATCGACACCCGGTCCTTGCGGTCCAGAAGCGCCCGCACCATGCGGGTCAGGTGCAGGTGACACACCTCGCGCATCCGCCGCTCCAGACCGGTCTCACCGTCGACGCGCTCGACCCGGCCCAGCGCGGTGCGGTACTCGTCCGCGATGTAGCCGTCCAGGTCCAGCGTCTTCGCCAGGTCGGGGCGCAGCGGGCCGCCGCGGTCGTGGACGCCGGTGTCGAAGGCCAGCCACGGAAACGTGTCGGCGTTGCGGGCGGTCTCGTCGTGGAACCACCGGTACCCGCCGAACACCTCGTCGGCCGACTCGCCGGACAGAGCCACCGTCGACTCCGCTCGGATCGCCTTGAACAACAGGTACAGCGAGGTGTCCATGTCGCCCATGCCCGCCGGGATGTCCCGCGCCGCCAGCACCGCGCGCCGCACCTCGGGGTCGCTGAGCGCCTGCGGGTCGAGCACGACGTCCTGGTGCGCGGAGCCGACCAGCTTCGCCACGTCCCGGATGAACGGCGAATCCGGGGTGTCGCGCATCTCGTCGGGCTTGAAGTTCTCCTCCTGGCCCGCGAAGTCCACGGAGAACGTGCGCAGCTGCTCGCCCTCCGCGCGCAGCCGCTCCGCCGCGAGACCGGTGATGGCGCTGGAGTCCAGGCCACCGGACAGCAGGACGCACCGCGGCACGTCGGCGACGAGCTGGCGGTGCACGATGTCGGTCATCAGCTCACGCACGCGGGCCACCGAGGTCTCCTGGTCGTCGGTGTGCTCGCGCGCCTGCAGCGTCCAGTAGGTGCGGGTGCGCACCCCGTCGCGGTCGACCCGAACGATCGTGCCGGGCTCCACCTCGGACATCCCGTGCCACAGCGACCAGCCGGGCTTCTTGGTGAGGGAGAACAATTCGCGCAGGCCGTCGGCGTCGACGGCCCGCTTCGCCGCCGGATTGGCCAGGATCGCCTTGGGCTCGGAACCGAACAGCACCCCGTCGCGCGTGGGGTAGTAGTAGAACGGCTTGATGCCCATCCGGTCGCGGATCATGACGAGCTTGTCGTCACGGGCGTCCCAGATCGCGAAGGCGTACATGCCGTTGAGGTGGTCGGCGACGGCCTCGCCCCACTCGAGGTAGCCGTGCAGCACGACCTCGGTGTCGCTGTCGGTGCGGAACTCGTGGCCCTTGCCCGCCAGTTCCCGGCGCAGCTCGGTGAAGTTGTAGGCCTCACCGCTGTAGACCATCGCCACCTCGCCCGCGGGCGTGTGCACCGACATCGGCTGGCGCCCGCCGGGGAGGTCGATGATCGCGAGGCGCCGGTGACCCAGGGCGGCGTGCGGGGCGACCCACGTGCCGGAGTCGTCCGGACCGCGGCACGCCATCGTGCCCGTCATCGCGTCGAGCACCTCGCGGCGCTGGGTGAGGTCGGCCTCGAAGGAGACCCACCCGGTGATACCGCACATGCGCACTACCCTCCCAATGCTTAGCCACTACAACTATGCGTAACACCGTGGTAACACGACTCGCGGGAAGTGTCTGCCCGATCTGACCGCTCTGACGGGATGGATACGCGCTGTGATCGAACGCACACGGAATTGCTTCACCCGGAGTGCTGATCAGGGATAGCTCGGGGGTGATCCCCGATGTGCGGGTCGCGCGATCCCGGCAATCTTGACGACATGCTCAAGGGGTGGGGGCACGCGGCCGTCTGGCTGCACATCATCAGCTCGGTCGCCTGGATGGCCGAGGCGCTCACGTTGTTCACGCTCATGGCGGTCGGTTCGGGCGGCGATCCAGGGCAGCGCGCGAGCGCCCTGTCGATGGCGCACGTGGTCGACCACCACCTGCTGGCCCCCGCGGCGAACGCATCGCTGTTCACCGGCGTCCTGCTGGCCGGCGCGACGTCGTGGGGCTACTTCCGGCACTGGTGGATGTTCGCGAAGTTCGCGATCACCATCGTGCAGTTCAACGCGGCGATCATCCTGCTGTCGCCCGCGCTGGGGGAGGCGGAAGCGGCCGCGCGGGCGGGCGACCCGTCACCGGCGCCGTGGCCGCTGATCGCGGGCACCGCGCTGATGGCGAGCGCCATCGCGTTCCAGGCGTGGCTGTCCGTGGCGAAGCCGTGGAAGCGCACGCCGTGGGCGGCGCAGGCCAAGCCGAAGACCGCGCCGGTGTGGGTGTTCGTGCTGGCGGTGTGCGCACCGCTGGCCGACATCGTGGTCGGCGCCGTGCTGGGGTTCCCCTCGCCGCTGCTCTCGCTGATCGCCGTGGTGGTGGTCCTCGTCCACCGGCGCAGGTCAGTGCGAGCTGGGCGTGCTGCTCCCCGTGTTGCCGCTGCTGCTTGACGAACCCGACGACGGGGTCGAGGTGGTCGGCGAGCTCGGCGTGCCGGTGCTCGTCCCCGTCGACGTGGTCGGGCCGGTGGTCGGCGACGTCGGGTCCGTCGGGTCGGTGGGAGTCGTGGGCCGCGTGGTCGTGCTGCTGGTCGGCGGCTTGGTCGGGGTGGTGTCGTCCCGCGGCGGCGACGTCGTGTCCGGCGGCAGGGTGGTGCCCGGAGGGACCACCGTGCCGGGCGGCAGCGGGGTGCCCGGCGGCAGCACGATCGGCTTCTCGCCGGAGCCCTCCGGCGGCAGCAGGGTCACCACCTGCGTCCCGTCCGGGTTGGTCGTCACGACGGCGGTGCGCGAGCCCTCGGGCAGCGCGACCCCGTCGACGGTCACCGGGGCCTGCCCGGGGGCGGCCTCACCGGGGATCAGCTGGGCGCCGGAGCTGGAGTTGGGGCCGCTCGGGATCGAGGCCCTGGCGGAGTCGCCGGGTGCGATGAAGGAAGCGAGGCCCGCGAAGGCGGTCACGAGGACGACACCGCTGACCGCGAGCAACGCGTAACCGCTGCGCTGGCTGCGCGCGGCGGAGTCGCGCGGCGGTGAGACCTCGGTTCGACGGCTCGATCGTGACCCCATCTGGGCCATGTGCTCGCTCCTTGCAACTGGCGGGGAAATCGGCTGGATACACCCGGGCGAGTGAGCCCGAATGGTGGCGCCTGGCACGCAGATTAGCACCGGGAGTGAGGGTTCGACTGCTCAGGAGCGCTCGAATGGTCACGCTCCGCGACGACAAGTATCGGGCACGATGGGGGACGTGACTGGTGAAACGGATGCCGTCCGCCTCACGGCGTGGGCCAGCGGGCGGGTGCAAGGAGTGGGTTTTCGCTGGTGGACCCGGTGTCGAGCGCTGGAGCTCGGCCTGGTGGGCAGCGCGTGCAACCTCGACGACGGCCGTGTTCGGGTGTTGGCGGAGGGTAGCAAGAGCAACTGTGAGCAGCTACTCGAGCTGCTCCGGTCAACATCATCACCCGGTCGTGTAGATCATGTCGTCGAACACTGGTCCGCGTCGCGGGGCGGTCTGGAGGGCTTCGTCGAGGAGTGACCGGTGTGGTGTGCGGGATCGTTGTGGCTGATGGGGACAACACGCCCACGGGCGAGCCGGAGCATGGCGGGCCGTCCCGATAGACTCTGCGGATCACTCAGGCGTTGAAGGGTTCCGCCACGTGCATCTCAAGAGCTTGACGCTGAAGGGCTTCAAGTCCTTCGCCTCGGCTACCACCCTGCGGTTCGAACCGGGCATCACCTGTGTCGTCGGGCCGAACGGGTCGGGCAAGTCGAACGTGCTCGACGCGTTGCGCTGGGTGATGGGTACGCAGGGGGCGAAGGACCTGCGCGGCGGCAAGATGGAGGACGTCATCTTCGCCGGCACCTCGGGCCGCGCCCCGCTGGGCCGCGCCGAGGTCACGCTGACGATCGACAACGCCGACGGCGCGCTGCCGATCGAGTACAGCGAAGTCTCCATCACGCGCCGTATGTTCCGGGACGGCGCCAGTGAGTACGAGATCAACGGCAGTTCCTGCCGCCTGCTCGACATCCAGGAACTGCTGTCCGACTCCGGTATCGGCCGGGAGATGCACGTCATCGTCGGCCAGGGCCAGCTGTCGCAGATCCTCGAGTCGAAGCCGGAGGAGCGCCGCGCCTTCATCGAGGAGGCCGCGGGCGTGCTCAAGCACCGCAAGCGCAAGGAAAAGGCGCTGCGCAAGCTCACCGCGATGCAGGCCAACCTGGACCGGCTCAACGACCTCACCGCCGAGCTGCGCCGCCAGCTCAAACCGCTGGGCAAGCAGGCCGAGATCGCTCGCAAGGCGCAGACGGTGCAGGCCGAGCTGCGCGACGCGCGGCTGCGGCTGCTGGCCGACGACCTGGTCACCCAGCGCGAGGCGATCGCGCGGGAGGAGGCCGACGAGAACGCCGCCCGCGCCCGCCGCGCCGAGGTCGAGCAGGCGCTGGAGCTCGCCGGCGCCGAGGAGGCGCAGCTCGAGGCGATGGTCGCGGAGGACGCGCCCCGCCTGAACGCCGCGCAGGAGACCTGGTTCAAGCTGTCCGCGCTGGGCGAGCGGTTGCGCGGCACCGTGCGGCTGGCCGTCGAGCGGCAGCGGCACCTGTCCGCCGACGTCGACACCTCGACCGGCGGCCGCGACCCGGAGGAGCTGCTGGCCGAGGCCGAGCAGGTCGCCGAGCGCGAGGCGGAGCTGAACGAGGCGGTCATGATCGCCCGCGAGACGCTGGCCGAGGCCGTGTTGCGCCGCGAGGAGCTGGAGCAGGAGGTGCAGGCCGCCGAGAAGGCGCACATGGCCGCGGTGCGGGCGATCGCCGACCGGCGGGAGGGCCTGGCCAAGCTGACCGGTCAGGTCGAGGCGTTGCGCAGCAAGAACAGCGCGACCTCCGACGAGATCGACCGCCTGACCGCCGCGATCGACGAGGCGGCGGCCCGCGCCGAACTCGCCGTCGAGGAGCTGGAGGAGGCCCGCGCCGAGGGCGGGGTCGAGGAGTCCGACGACGCCGACCTGCAGGAGCGGCACGACCGCGCGGTCCAGGCCAACCAGGCCGCGAAGGCGCGGGTCGAGGAGCTGGTCAAGGCCGAGCGACAGGCCGACCGCGAGATCGCCTCGGAAAAGGCGCGGGTCGACGCGCTGTCGATGGGGCTGCGGCGCAAGGACGGCGCGGGCGCCCTGCTCGGTGCGAGCGATCAGCTGCCGGGTCTGCTGGGATCGGTCGCGGCGCTGCTGGCGGTCGAACCCGGTTACGAGGTCGCGCTCGCCGCGGCGCTCGGTCCGGTGGCCGACGCGGTGGCCGTCGAGGGTGGCGAGCAGGCCATCGCGGCGTTGAAGTTCCTGAAGGACAACGATTCCGGCCGTGCCGGGGTGCTGCTCGGTGGCGCCGCGTACACAGTGGACACCTCGTCGTGGCCGTCGCTCCCGGACGGTGCGCGCTGGGCGCGGGAGGTCGTGACCGCGCCGGAACCGCTGCGGCCCGCGGTGGAGCGCGCGCTCGACCGGATCGCCGTGGTGGACACGCTCGACGTGGCGCGACAGCTGGTGGCCGCGCACCCCGACGTCAGCGCGGTCACCGCCGAGGGCGACGTGTTCGGTACGCACTGGGCGGTCGGCGGTTCGGGCCGCAGCGAGAGCGTCATCGAGGTGCAGGCCGCGGTCGACGAGGCGCGCGAGCGGTTGCTGGCCGCGGAGCGCAGGCTGGAGCAGACGGCCGCCGAACTCGAGGGCGCCCGCGCCGAGCAGCAGGACCGCCGCGAGGAGGTCGCGCAGGCGAAGGAAGCGCTGTCCGAGGCGAAGGTCCGCAAGGCGCGGTCGTCGGAGCGGCTGAACCGGTTGCAGCAGGCGGCGCGGTCCGCGGAGGCCGAGGTCACCCGGCTTCGGGACCAGCGTGCGAAGGTCGAGGCCAGCCGTGAGCAGGCGCTGGCCAACCTGGCCGAGCTGGAGGAGCGGCTGGCGGCGGTGGCCGAGCAGCCGGTCGACGAGGACCCGGACACCACGGCACGGGACGAGGCGGCGGAGAAGCTGGCGGCGGTGCGCCAGGAGGAGGTCGAGTCGCGGCTGGCGCTGCGCACCTCCGAGGAACGGGCGCGCAGCATCGCGGGCCGGGCCGAGTCCCTGCGCCGCGCCGCGCACGCCGAGCGCGCGGCGCGGGAGCGGGCAGAGAAGGCGCGCGCCGCGCGGGCGCGGGGTGCGGAGATCGCCGCGGCGGTGGTCGACGCCGGTGAGCTCGCGCTGGATCGGATCGAGCTGTCGGTGCAGCGGGCCGCGGCCGAGCGCGACGAGGCCCAGGCGGTGCGGCAGGAGCGGGAAGCCGCGTTGACGCGGGTACGCAACCGGGTCCGCGAGTTGACGCACGAGCTGGAGAAGCTGACCGACGCGGTGCACCGGGACGAGGTGCTGCGCGCCGAGCAGCGGTTGCGCTTGGAGCAGCTGGAAACGAAGATCGCCGACGATTTCGGCATCGGTCTGGACGATCTGGTTGCCGAGTACGGTCCCGACGTGCCGGTGCCGCCGAGCGCCGCGGAGCTGGCCGAGTACGAGGAGGCGAAGGCGAACGGCGAGCAGGTGAGCGCGCCGCCGTCGATCCCGTACGACCGGTCCACGCAGGAGCGCCGCGCGAAGCGGGCCGAGCGCGACCTGGCGACGCTGGGCAAGGTCAACCCGCTGGCGCTGGAGGAGTTCGCGGCGCTGGAGGAACGGTACAAATTCCTGTCCACCCAGCTGGAAGACCTGAAGGCGACGCGCAAGGACCTGCTGACGGTGATCAAGGAGGTGGACGACAAGATCCTCGAGGTCTTCACGTCCGCCTACCACGACGTGGCCCGCGAGTTCGAGACGGTGTTCTCGGTGCTCTTCCCCGGTGGCGAGGGCCGGATGATCCTCACCGAGCCGGACGACATGCTCGCGACGGGTGTCGACGTCGAGGCGCGTCCCCCTGGCAAGAAGGTCAAGCGCCTGTCGCTGCTGTCCGGTGGCGAGAAGTCGCTGGTAGCGGTGGCGATGCTGGTGGCGATCTTCCGCGCCCGGCCCTCGCCGTTCTACGTGATGGACGAGGTCGAGGCGGCGCTGGACGACACCAACATGCGCCGGCTGATCGGGCTGCTGGAGCAGCTGCGGGAGTCCAGCCAGCTGATCATCATCACGCACCAGAAGCCGACTATGGAGATCGCGGACGCCCTCTACGGAGTCAGCATGCAGGGCGATGGCATTACGAAGGTGATCAGCCAGCGCCTGCGCCAGGAAGCGTAAGCAGTGAGGCGGCGAGGGCCGGAAGAGCTCGCCGAACGGGCAGGCTCCGGGTTCTTGCGCGGCTCAGGTGGCGCGTCGCCCGAGTGGGCACCTAACCCGTGTGGCGCTAGACACACCGGGGCGATCCGGGGCTAACCTTGGTAATCGATTTCTCGCGCGCCGGCGCGGGGGCCGGTCCACCAGGCTGGGGGTCACGCTGTGCCCGAATCTTGCGTTGCCGTGCCCGGAAAACGCTCCGTCCTGGCGGTGGCCGCACTCGCCGCCGCTCTCGTGACCGCCGCGCCGGCCCACGCCGCGCCGCCACCGGTGGGTAAGGGGCCCGTCGGCTGGGACGTGTACCGCTCGATCGACGCAATGGCCCGCATGCGCCCCGGCGAGCAGGTCAAGCAGTTCTCCAGCTTCGACCGCACCGGGGGCAACGACGACGGGTTCGACGGCACCCACTCGTGCCTGCGCCGGGAACCGAACGGGGAGTGCCTGATCGCCGACGCCCGCGGTCCCGGCGAGATCTCCTCCATGTGGTTCACCTACCAGTCCACCAGCGTGGCACCGGCCGGGCGCGTCACCGTCGAGCTCGACGGGCGCGTCGTGCTGCGGGGATCGTTGCAGGACATCGTCGACGGTGCGCACGGTGCGCCGTTCGTCTGGCCCCTCGTCGGCAACTCGGCCGACACCATGGGCGGCGCCGTGATCAAGGTGCCGATGCCCTACACGCGTTCGATGCGCATCACCACCGAGCACAACCCGCACTTCTACCACGTCACCTACCGCCAGTTCGCCGACGCGACCGGGGTGCGCACGTTCGACCCGGCCGACCCGGCCACCGACGTCATCGCGCGCCTGCGCGGCTACGGTGTCCGCGATCCCAAACCCGCCGGACCGGGCACCCGCGCGCAAGCAGCGCCGGTCGACGTCCCTGCCGGGGCCGCGACGACGGTGCCGCTCGCCTCCGGCCCGCACCGCATCACCCGCCTCGGTCTCCGCCTCCCGCAGGTCATCGCCGCGCCGGGACTCACCGACGACGGGCGCGCCTACGGTCCGGGCGGCAGCGGGTTCACCGCCACCGTCGCACCCGGCAACGACGGGGTGCGGATCACCCGCCGCGCCGACGCGGGCATCGGCGAGCAACGCGCCGACCTGATCGTCGACGGCAGGGCCGCGGGACAGTTCACCAGCGGGCCCGCCCGCAACGGAGGTGGCTGGATGGACCAGGTCGTCGACCTGCCCGCCGACCTCACCCGCAACCGGTCCCAGCTGCGCATCGAGACCCGGTTCGTCTCCTCCGCCGAGGACGTCAACGAGTTCCGCTACGAGGTGCACAGCAAGATCGGCGGCCAGTGGGTGCGCACCGACGTGCTCGACGTCGGCCACAACCACGTCAGCGACGAAGCCGCACACGGGTACACAGTGGACGGCCAGACCTGGTCGGGTCTGCGGCACTTCCGCTACCCGGCCGACCCGGCCCGCGCCGCCGCGTCCGAGGCCGTGCTGGAGGGACTGCGGCTGCGCCTCACCTTCGACGGACAGACCACGGTGGACGCGCCCGTCGGGGAGTTCTTCGGATCCGGTCTGGGCAAGTACGCCGTCCGCACGCTGCTGCACAGCATCGACACCACCGACAACGGCGCCTTCGCGGCGTGGTGGCCGATGCCCTACGCGACCGGCGCCGTGGCCGAACTGGTCAACACCTCCGGCGTGCCCGTCGCCGGCGGCAGCCTCGAGGTGACCACCGCGGGCGACCCGACGGTGGCGGCCGGGCTGCGAGACGGTTCACTCGGCTACTTCCACGCCACCCAGCGGCGCGCCGGCACGGTGCCCGGGCAGGACTGGAACTTCCTCGCCACGTCCGGCCGGGGCGTGTTCCACGGCGTCACCACCACCATGCGCGGCGGCATCCCGCCCGGGCAGAACCAGCTCAGCTTCCTGGAAGGCGACGAGCGGGTGTATCCGGACGGCTCGGCGAGCCCGTCCCTGCACGGCACCGGCAGCGAGGACTTCTACGAATCCGGCTGGTACTTCCAGGACGGCCGCGACGGTGGCGTGGAGGGCGTGCCCTACGCGATGCCGCAGGCCGGGCTCGTCAGCCGCGAGGACGCCACCGACGGGTGCCGGTACGTGTGCCTGGGCGCCTACCGGCTGATGCTCGGCGACGGGGTGCCCTTCGGGGCGGGCATCGAGTTCGACATCGAACACGGCGACCAGTCGGCGATTCCCGCCGAGTACAGCTCCACGGCCTACTGGTACGGCCTGCCTGCGCCGTCACTCACCCCCAGCGACGTGGTCGAGGCCGGTGACGACGCGAGCCGCGACCAGCACGGGTACACCGCGCCCGGCGACACCCGCACCACGCTGACCTCGACGTTCGAGGGCAAACGGGACACCCGGCCGGTCACCGGAACCACCACGTCCACCACCGGGCCGGTCACGTTCACCACCACGGTCGACCCAGGTGCGGGCGGGCTGCGGCTGCACCGGGTGTCCGACCAGGCACAAGCCTTCCAGCACGCGCGGGTGTTCGTGAACGACCGGCTCGTCGGCGAGTGGTACCAGCCGCTGGGCAACCCGCACTCGCGGTGGCTGGACGACGCCTTCGACATCCCCGCCCCGGCGCTCGCCGGGCAGGCATCGGTGCAGGTGCGGCTGGAACCCGTGGCGGGCGCACCGGCCTGGTCGGCGGCGCGCTACACCGTGTTCACGCAGTCGGCGCCCGGCCCGCGGAGTGGGCAGGACTAGGTCGGGTCTGACAACGCTGTGGTCCAGGTGATCGCGGCGTGGAGGACGACCGCGGAGCGGTCGGCGATGGCGAGTTTGTCGTAGCGGGTGGTCAGGCCGCGCCGTTGTTCGAGCAGGTTGACGCGGCGTTCGACGACGTTGCGGCCGTGGTAGTCGCTCGAGTCGAAGGCGGCCTCCGCGGCGTTTTCGGCGCCCGACCTGATCGGCAGGTTCGGGGATCACCGCAGTGATGCCCCGACCGCGTCCGGCTCGCGCGACCCGCAGGTGCCGCATGAGATGCGGGAACATCGGCGCGTCCCCGGCCTGACCGGGCCCGATCAGCGCCACCAGCGGCCGGTCGTTGCCCTCAACGAGCTGATGCATTTTCGTGCTCCAGGCACCGCGGGACCGGCCGATCGCGTGATCAGGCGGCTCGCTCAGCAGATCCGTGTAGTTCGACCCAGCCCCCTGTGGAGCGGGTGATGTTGGTGGCGTGCATGCGCCCGCGCGATCGTGGAGTCCACCGACACCGCCCAGTCGATCTGCCCCGCCGCGTCGGCAGCGGCAAGCAGCCGCTGCAGCACAGCGTCCCAGGTGCCGTCACCAGCCATCCGGCGATGCCAGGTCCAGATCGTCTGCCACGGACCGAACACCGCAGGCATGTCCCGCCACGCGATCCCGCACCGATACCGGCAGTAGATCCTCGATCAACTCCCACCGAGCATCCGAGAGCAACGCAAACCGCGACACAACCGGCAGCATCCCAACCACCAGCACCGGTCTTTGTCAGACACGCCCTAGTAGTGCTTTGTTAGGTGTGGATCTTGGTGTGGGATGATCTTGTTGTGAAGCAGGGTGATCTCGCTCGGGTGCGTGGCCGGTTGGAGAAGTTCGCGGCGGAGGTGTTTG
>Ga0164243_10005130_pt1 | contig 20079 bp, 13 predicted proteins | sample OricompcompostOP_FD_108781 | JGI IMG/M metagenome (GOLD analysis project Ga0164243, IMG submission 108781) | Organic Plus compost microbial communities from Emeryville, California, USA - Original compost - Organic plus compost (OP) | ecosystem: Engineered > Solid waste > Mixed feedstock >... | reverse complement strand
GTCGTCGGCGCCCAGCACCGCCGGCTCCCGGCCCGCCGAGGCCAGCAGCGGCCCGACGGGGGTTCCGGCCGCCCGCCAGCGCCGGCCGCCGGTGCGCACGTCGTACCCGTGCACGCCGCCGTTCTCGGCCGCCACGACCACCACGTCCCGCACCGCGACCGGCGCCGGGGCGTCCTCGCGGGCCACCGTGAAGGGGCCCCACAGGGCGGACGGCGGCTTGCCCGTCTCGTAGCGGGACAGCGGCTCGGCGTCCCACCCGCCGTCCTCGCCACCGCCGTCCCCCAGCCAGTACCAGGCGCCCGCGCCGCCCGCCGCGAGGACGACTCCCCCGCCGGCCGCGGCGGTCAGCAGCCGACGCCGCGACGGGCCCCCGCGGCGCTGTTCACCGGCCGCAGGCCACGCGGTCAGCCGCGCCGCGTTCCGCTCGCGCTCCGCGATGTCCTCGGCCAGCGGCCCCTTGCGCCACACCCGCCGTGCGGTACGGGGCGGCGCCAGCGCCCGCGCCACCCCGGCGGGCGCGGGGCGGCGCGCGGCGTCCTTGTCGAGACACGCAGCGACCAGTGGCAACAGCCCCTCGGGCACCGCCTCCAGACGCGGCTGCCCGTGCACCACCTCGTACTGCACCGCGGCCACGTGCTCCCCCGTGAACGCCCGCCGGCCCGTCGCCGCGAGGACGAGGACGGCGCCCAGCGCGAACACGTCGGCCGCCGGGCCCACCCGCTGCCCCAGCACCTGTTCCGGCGGACCGTAGCCGGGGGTCACGGGCGCCTGACCGGTCGCCGTGAGGGTCAGCCCGTGCTCGGGCCGGGCGATCCCGAAGTCGATGACGCGGGGGCCGCGGGAGGTCAGCACGATGTTCGACGGTTTCACGTCCCGGTGCACCAGGCCCGCCGCGTGGATCTCGTGGAGCGTCTTGCCCAGTGCAGCGCCCAGCAGGCGGACCGCCGCCTCGTCCAGCGGGCCGTGCCGCTGCACCGCCTCGTGCAGGGTGGGTCCCGCCAGGAACTCGGAGGCGATCCACGGCCGCCCGCCCTCCGTCCGCGCCGCCAGCACCCGTGCCACGCCCGTGCTCCGCACCGCGCTCGCGGCCTGCGCCTCCCGTACGAAGCGCTGTGCCATGCCCGCGTCGTGCGCCAGTTCCGGCCGCAGCACCTTCACCGCCGCGGCCCGCCCCTGCCCGTCACGTCCCAGATAGACCTTGCCCATGCCCCCGGCGCCGAGCACGCCCACCAGCCGGTAGGGGCCCAGCCGCAGGGGGTCGCCGACACCGAGAGGATTCATCGAGGGGCTCCTGGGTTCGCGCGTGCGGTCATGTCAGGGGGAGGGCGAAGACGCGCCGGTCGGTGGCGACGACCAGTTGGCCGGAGCGGCGGTGGGCGAGCAGCCGCGGCGCCAACTCCTTCCTCTTGCCGGCCGATGTCCACCGCACCGCCCGCGCGGCGGGGTCCACCGCGGTGACCAGCGCGGTGCCGGCGGAGGGGAAGTAGAGGTACCGCCGGCCCGCCACCGGGACGGCGTCGGGCGGGATCCGTGCGGCGATGTTCGTCTTCAGCTCCCAGCGCAGCTTTCCGCTCGTGGCGTCGAGCGCGACCATTCCGTTGCGCGACTCCAGCGCGTACACCGTCCCGCCCCGGGCCACGGGCGGCCCGTAGGCCGCGTAGTCCTGCGAGTCGGTCGTGTGCTTGCGGCCTTCCCCGAAGCGCCAGAGCGTTTTCCCGTCCCGGGCCCGGAGGGCGACGATCTCATCCAGGTTGAGGTACAGGGTGCCGCGCGTGTCGGCGCCCGAGGTGACCAGCGGGCGCCCGAAGCCGAGGTGGAAACTCCTGGACCAGACTTCCTCGCCCGTTTCGATGTCGAGCGCCCACACCTTCTCGTCGAGGGCGCCGGCCAGGACGAGCAGGCCGTCGGTCGTCGCCACGACGCTCGTCTCGCGTGGGATCTTCTTCCGCCATCGTTTCCGGCCGGTGTCGCCGTCGAGGGCGACGCACGGCTGTTGCGGGTCGAAGCCGCCCCGGCGCACCACGACGATCCCGCGGTGCGCGGCGAGGACGGACACCGGCTCGGTCGCCTTGCTGCCCAGCAGTTCGTGCACCGCGCCGAGGGGTTCGGTGAAGGCGCCGGCCCGCGGATCGAGCGGGCGAAGTTCGCCCTCGGCGCCCTGGATTCCGTAGAGGCGGCCGTCGCCTCCGCCGGCGGCCCGCACGTCCTTGAGCGTCCCGGCCTCCTCGCCGTCCGTGGAGAGCAGCAGCAGTTCGTTCGCGGGGACGGTCGCCACGGCCAGCCGCTGCCCGGCCGCCAGCGGAACCGGCACCGTGACGCTGTCGAAGAGCGTCTGCCACCGGGGGCTCGGCGCGGTCCGGGCAGCCGCGGCGGGCGGGGAGGAGGGGGCGGGCGCCGTGGTGGCGTCGTCCGTGGGCCGCGTCCACAGCCACGCGCCGGTCGCTGCTGCGGCGGCCACCAGTCCGCCGCCCGCGAACGCGACCAGACGGCGACGGGACGGCCCCGACGCGGAGTCGCCCCGCTGCTCGTCCGCCTGCGGGCCGGCCGGCGGCTCGTCCCGCGCCGGCCGTATCGCGCAGACCTCGGCGCTGCGCCGGAGGATCTCCGCGTGCACGGTGTCGGGCAGCGTGTCGGCGAACTCGGCCTCGCCGTCGCCGCCTTGCGCGCCTGTTGCGCCGTCCCTCAGCAGTGCGGCGAGTTCCGCCGGGTCCGGGCGGCGGCCGGGGTCCTTGTCCAGACACCGGGCCAGCACGGGGACGAGACGTTCCGGTACCCGGGTGAGGCAGGGCTCCGCATAGCGGACGCGGTAGAGCAGGTCCGCCGTCGTGCCCGTACCGAACGGGCCGCTGCCGGTGCAGGCGAAGACGAGCACCCCGGCCAGCGCGAACACGTCGCCCGCGGACGTGTGTTCCCGCCCGGTGGCCTGTTCCGGGGACATGAAGGCGGGCGTGCCCGCCGCCGCGCCCGTACGGGTCAGTCTGTCGTCGCCGGCGGCACGCGCGATGCCGAAGTCGATGACCTTCGGGCCGGTCGCGGCCAGGAGGATGTTCGAGGGCTTCAGATCACGGTGGACGACGTCCGAGGAGTGCAGCTGGGAGAGGGCCTCGCACAGCCGGACGCCCACGGCCCGCACGGTCTCCTCGGGCAGCGGCCCGCACAGGGCGACGGCCTCGTCGAGCGGCGGCCCCAGCACGTACTCGGTCGCCAGCCACGGGGTGTCGGCCAGCGGGTCCGCGTCGACGACCTGGGCACCGTGGTGGCCGCCGATGATCCGTGCCGCGTCCGCCTCCAGCCGGAAGCGGGTGCGGAACTCCGCCTCCGCCGCGATCTCCCGGTGCATCGTCTTGAGCGCGACGGTCCGCCCGCGCGCGGACCGGCCGAGGTAGACCGTGCCCATGCCGCCGCTGCCGAGCCGCGCCACCAGCCGGTAGGGGCCCAGGTGTGCGGGATCGTCATGAGCGAGGGGAAAAGCCATGTGATCAGTCCACCGGAAGTCCGTAGATGCCACCACTGTCGTTCACCACGACGGCGACTCCGGGCGCGCTGACGGGAACCACGCCCGCGTTCGCCGCCAGTTCTCCCTCGCCCACCGTCGCGAGCCGCCACCGCGGTGATCCGTCGCGGGTGTCGAACGCGTCGATCTCCGTGCTGCTCGACCGGAACAGGGTGCGCCCCGAGGCGCTGAGCGTCATGGCGGAGACGGAGGAGTCCTCGTCGGCAGCGCCGTTGTCCTTCCTCCTCCACCGCACCGAGCCGTCCCGGAGGTCGACCGCGTAGGTCGTCAGTGCGGAGTCGGCCGCATAGAGCAGGTGACCACGACGGGCCGCGCCGGTGGCGACGGTGCCGCTGACGGGGACGCGCCACCGTTCCGCGCCGTCGGCGAGGTTCACACCCAGCAGGGCGTCGTCGACGGCCGCCACGAGGAGTCCGCCGGGCAGGGGCAGCAGCAGCCCCGCCGCTCTGCGGGGAATGCCGTCGTACGTCCTCTTCCATTTCTCGCGGCCGTCGCGCACGTCGATCGCGCGGTAGACCAGATGGTCGCCCGTCGCCAGCAGGCCCGCGTTGGCCAGCAGCAGGGTGGAGCCCACCACCGCGGGCCCGGCCACCCCTTCCTGGGGCGGCTCCAGGGTCTCGATGAGTCCGCTGGGCAACCGGCGGCGCCACAGCTCCTTGCGGTCCCGCACCCGGTAGGCGAGGAGGAAGGTGTCCGGTTTCTCCGATGCGGAGACGTCCTCCGCCACGAGGAACAGCACGCCCGCCCGGTGGCCGGCCACCAGCGCCATGGTCAGCGGCTGGTCCGGGCCGGTGCTCAGATACTTCCTCTCGTGCCATTTGACCGCGCCTTCGCGGGCCGACAGCAGGCTGAACACGCCCTGGTCGCCGGACGAGGTCGCCACCACCCGGCCACGCGCCGCGGGCAGCAACTGCCCGGTCAGGACGTCGTCCCGCCTCCACAGCTGCCGCCCCGAGCGCACGTCGAGCGCGAACGTTCCGGCCCCCGCTCCTGCCGCCATGACGAGGGTGCGCTCGCCCACCAGCGTCAGCGCCTGAAGTCCGTCGCCGGGTGTCTTGCGCCGCCACAACGGCGCGGGCGCCGCCCCCGGCACGGTGCGGGGGACACTGGCGCGCCGCGGAGGGCTGACGGTGCGCCATGTGGCGACCGCGGCCGTGCCGACGGCCAGGCCGGCCACTCCGGCGCCCGCGGCGAGGAGGAGGGTGCGGCGGGCGGGGGCCGTCCCCGGCGGGGGCCCGGGCGGTGGTGGGGGCGGAGGCGCGGCGGGTGCCTGTGCCCGCTGGGCGGCCAGGGCCGCTCGGACGGGCTCGGGGAGAGCCACGTCGTGCGGTCCCGCCGGGCGCAGCCCGCGCAGCACCTCCTCGGCGCGGGGCCGGTGCGCGGGGTCGGCGGCCAGGCAGCGGCTCACCACTTCTGCGAGGCCGCCCGGTGGTTGCGGCGGACGGTGCGGCAGCCCTGCGGCGTGCGCGAGGACGGAGCCGAGGGCGTAGATGTCGCCGGCGGGCAAGGGCCTGGCGCCGGCAGCCTGTTCGGGAGGCACGCTGTCCGCCGGGACGCCGGGCACACGGGGGCGTGCGGAGCCTTCCGGGGCCGCCGCACGCACCAGGCCGTATCCGGTCAGCCGCGGCCCGTCGTCGGTGAGCAGCACCGAGTGGGGCGACAGGCCCGCGTGCACCAGCCCGTGCGAGTGGGCGGTGAACAGCGCCTCGGCCAGCGCCCGGCCCAGTACGACGACGGTGTGCTCGGGCAGCGGCCCGTCGTGTGCCGCCAGCGCGGCGCTCAGGGTGAGCGCCGGGAAACAGCCGTAGCTCACCCAGGGGACGGCGGCCCGCGCCGGGGAGACGTCCTTGACCGGTGCCGCCCAACGACTGTTCAGCCGCCGCGAGTTGCCCGCCTCCGACCAGAAGCGCAGGCGGTACCCGGCGTCTTCCGCGCGGGGCCCCTCGGCGGCCATCAGCACGCACGGGGCACCGTCGGGCCCGGTCGCCGTCCACCAGCCGATGTCGCCCGGCGGGGTGTCGAGGCGGCTCAGGAGGACGTGGCCGTCCAGGGTGTGCGGGGCCGGCGGGGGCGGCGTGTCCGTCCGTTCGGCTCCTGTGACGGGTGTCGGTCCAGTCGGTGTCGGCATCTCGTCCCGGTTCAGGCTCGGTCCAGGGGCAGTGCGTGGACGCCGCGTCCGCTGACGACCAGTACGTGCCGGTCGCCTGCGGCGACACGGCGGCGGCCGGCCACCTTCCGCGACGACGGGGGCAGGTCGGTGAAGCGCCACAGCAGGGTGCCGTCGGCGGCGTCGAAGGCGTCGGCCTCGAAGTCGCCGGCGCACAGCAGCACTTCGCCGTCCGGGGTGAGGGACACGTCCGGCGCGGCGTTCCGCGCGGTGGGCCGCAGCGCGTCGGACGGCTGCGCCCGCCACTCCACTTCTCCGCTGCCGGCATCGATCCGGTGGACGACGTGGCTGGTGTCGGCGATGTAGATCCGTCTGCCGCGGGGTACGGGCACCCCGAAGTACGCCGACTTGTCGTCCAGCCCGCCCTTCGCCTTCACCTTCCACTCCGTTCCGCCGGACGCGGTGAGGGCGTAGCCGCGCAGGGTGGAGCCGGTCGCGGCGACGAGGGTGGCCGGTTCGGCCACCGCCGTGGCCGTCTCGGCGTGGCCGGATCCGCAGGCGCGGGCCGAGCGTGTGCGGCCGGTCCTCCGGTCGAGGACGGTGCATCTGCGCGGCTCCCCGTCCGCGCCGGTGACGACGACGAGGAAGTCACCGAGCAGGTGGGCCGTCCGGAAACCGGCGGGCAGCGGGCTGCTCCACAGCTCCCGGCCGGACGCGATGTCGTGGGCGACGACGGTGCGGCGGCGGGCCCGGCCGCCGGAGCGTGCCTCGACGGCCAGCCACACGATGCCTGCGTGTGCGGCGAGCACCGCAGTCCAGGGGCGGTCGCCGCCCCTGCGGTAGCGGGGTGCACGCCACGTGGTGCTGCCGTCGTGCGGGTCGAGCGCCATGAGGTCGTCGCCGGCCAGCAGCACCGAACCGTCGTCCAGGCCCCAGGCGCGCCCCCGGGGGCGGAGTGCCGTACGGCGCCACAGTTCGTTGCCCGTGCGGATGTCGACGCCGACGGCGGTGGTCCCGTCGGCGAGGAGCGCGATGCGGTCGCGCCACAGGAACGGGGAGAAGCTGCCGGACGGTTCGCGCAGGTCGTACCGCCACAGCGGGGTCGGCGGCGCCCCTTCGGGACGCTTGCGCGTGCTGCGGCGCGCGGCCAGTTTCTGCGCCTCCGTCAGCCGGGCCGGGGACGGCGAGGTGAGGGCCCACGTGCCGGCCCCGCCGACGGCGGCGCCGGCCACCCCGGTGCCGGCGGCGGTCAGCACTGCCCGCCGTGAGGGGGCACGCCGGGAGCGTGCACGGGGCTGCGGGGACGGTTCCGTGCTGCGGGGCGGTACGGGGGCGTGCCCGCCCGCGGCGGTGGGTTCGGGAGCCGGTACGGCGGCCGGCACCAGGTCCTCGTCCGCCTCGGCGGCGAGGACGGCGGCGGCCTGCACCGCCAGGGCGGCGCTCACCCGCCGGGGCAGCCACCCGGGCGCGAGCGGCACCACGCCCGCTCCCCCGCCGGGCGGGGCGGAGAAGCCACCCGTGTGCGCTCCGGCGGCGCCGTCGAGCACGGTGGCGCCACGGCCGGCGGCTTCGCCGCCGTCCACCACGGTGCCGCCGCCGTCCAAGGCAGCAACGCCGTCCCGCACGGTCACGTCGCGGTGCGTGGCCTCGCCGCCGTCAGGCGTCGCGGGCTCCCGGGGCGGGCCGGGCGTCGTGACGGGGACGCGCGGCGGGGCCGGGGGCGGAAAGCAGGCGGGGAGGCGCGCAAGGACGGTGTCCGCGGTGGGGCGGGCGGCGGGGTCGGGATCGAGGCAGGCGGTGAGGAGGTCGCGCAGGGGGCCGGGCGGCAGGCCGAGGGGCCGGGGCGGTCGGGCGGTGGCCGCGAAGGCGAGGACGGCGGCGAGGCCGTGGACGTCGCCGAGGGGGTGGGGCGGGCCGCCGTCGAGCTGCTCGGGCGGGAGGAAGGGATGGAGGTGGCGCGGCGTGCTGCCGGCCGCCCTGATGCGGGCGGTGCCGTAGCCGGTGAGCCGAGGTCCGTCGGCGGTCAGCAGGACGGAGTCGGGGAGCACCCCGGCGTGGGTGAGCCCGGCGGCGTGGAGCCGGGCGAGGGCGTCGGCGAGTGCGGTGCCGATCGCGAGCAGGGTGCGGCCGGGCAGGGGCCCGTGCGCGTCCAGCACGGTGGGCAGCGGCAGCGCCGGGCGGTAGGGCGAGGCGTACCAGGCGGTTTCCGCGTCGGGGCCGCCGACCTCGCCGACGGGCAGCAGCCAGGGCGCGGGCGCGGTGGCAGCGGCTGCCGTCGTCTGCGCTGCGCGGGCCTCGGCGTGGAAGCGCTGCCGGTGGGCGGGGTCGTGCGCGGCTTCGGCGGGCGGGGTGACGAGGAGTGCGGCGCCGTCGCCGTCGGGCGCCAGCGCGAGGAACCGCCGGGCGGCGGGGCTGATCCGGCCGGTCTCGGGCTCCAGGCGTCCGACGGGTGTGTACGGCCCGAGACGTCGCGGATCGTCCTGGCGCAGCGGTTCCATGCCCTCCCCCATGGGTTACGGAGAGCAGCGAGCCTACGCCAAACGGTGTCGTCGCAGCCACACGGTGCTGTGGGCGGCTCACCGTCCGGAACCGGCATCCGGCACACCTGCGGATGTGACGTGAATCACGAACCTTGTGGTGATTTCTTTCCCCTCACTGTTCACCCGGCTGGTCGGCGGGTGAGTTCCGATCGCCCACCGCAGGCGCTCTTCGGAAGGAGGAAGAGGACCATGGCAGTGCCTACCACCGGCAGCAGCATCGAGCACCACCCGGATCTCGTGGAGATGCGTGCCCGGTACGAGAAGGCGGGATCGACGCCGGTCGCTCAGATCGTGGAGGGTCTGAGCTTTCTCACGGGCCTCTACATCGCGATCTCGCCGTGGGTGGTCGGGTTCAACACGACGACGACCCTGGCGGTGAGCAACCTCGTCGTGGGTCTGGCGTTCGCGGTGCTGGCCCTGGGATTCGGTTCCGCGTACGAACGGACGCACCTGCTGGGCTGGACGGCGCCGCTGCTCGGTGTCTGGGTGATCGTCTCGCAGTGGGTGATCCGGGGTGCGCCGGACACGACGTCCATCGTCCTCAACAACGTGATCGCGGGAGGTGTCGCGGCCCTGTGCGGCCTTGCCGTCATGGGCCTGGCGATGACGGGCAAGCGCAAGAAGCACTGAGTCCGTCCATCCGGCCGGTGCGGGCGGGGCGGTGACCGACCGCCCCGCCCGCTCGCGTCCGCACGCCGGCCCGGCCCCGGCGGACGCCGAACGGCCCCCGGCACCGTGCGGGAACGGCGGCCCTGGGATTGGCTGGGCTGGGGGCTGAGCGTCCCGCCCCGGCACGGCGGGCCCGGGCGGACGGGCAGGGAGGCTGCTGAGAGACGATGGGCAGGGCCAAGGGCACCGGTACGGCGCGGCGGATCGACGCCTTCCAGCAGCGGCACCGCTGGGCCGGGCTGCCCCTCGCCGTCGTCTACAAGATCTTCGACGACCAGGCCCTGTACCTGGTGGCCCTGCTGACCTACTACACCTTCCTGTCGATCTTTCCGGTACTGCTGCTGTTCGTCTCCGGGCTGGGCGCGTTCCTGGAGGGCGACCCCGAACTCCAGCGCCGGCTGCTGAACTCCGTCCTGCGGGAGTTCCCCGTACTGGGCGATCAGATCCAGGGCCGCATCCACCCCTTCCGCAGCAACGGCGTAGCCCTCGCCGTCGGTGTCCTGGGCAGCCTCTACGGCAGTCTCGGTGCCGCACAGGCCGCCCAGTACAGCCTTAACAAGGTGTGGGCGGTGCCCCGGCACCAGCGGCACAACCCGTTCCTCTCCCGGTTCAAGGGCATGCTCTTCCTGATGACGGTCGCCGGCGGCCTGAGCGTGACGCTGCTGCTGTCGCTGGCCGCCTCGGAGGCGGAGACGTTCGGCACCGATCTGGGCTCCGGGCTGCGGTCCGCCATCACCGTGGTGGCCGTCGGCGTGAACGCCGGACTGCTGCTGGCCACCTACACCTTCCTGACCCACCACCAGGTGCCGCTGCGGCACATGTGGGCGGAGTCGCTGGGCGCGGCCTGCGCCTGGCAGGGCCTGCAATGGGGCGGCAGCTACTACGCGACCCATGTGCTGCGCGGGGCGAGCGCCACCTACGGCATGTTCGGCATCGTGCTGGGACTGCTCGGCTGGATCTACCTGGGGGCGCTCATCTTCGTGGTGGCGGCGGAGGTGAGCGTGGTACGCACCCACCGGCTGTGGCCGCGCACCCTGCTGACCCCGTTCACCGACCGGGTGTGGCTCAGTTGGGCGGACCGCAAGGCGTACACCTCCTACGCCACCACAGAGACTTTCAAGAGCTTCGAGACGGTCACCGTGGAGTTCCACCAGCGGCCTCCCCCCGGCCCGCCACCGGACGACGACCCGCCGCGGGACACCTCGCCCGATGCCCAGCCGGACAGCCCGCCTGGCACGGACGGCGGAGACGGTGCGGGCGGCGGAGACGGCGCGGGCGGCGAGCACCCGGAGAACTGACCCGACGGCCGACGGGGAAAAGGGGAAAAGGCGTGCGAGGCATCCGTCCCCGCTGTCAGCATGTCCGCGGCGAGGGCCGGCACAAGCTGCGGGAGGAACACATGGCCTCGGGCACGGGGTGCCTGATCCTGTCCGGGATGCCGGGGGCGGGCAAGTCGACCGTGGCACCACTGGTCGCCGCGCACCACCCGCGCGGGGCACACATCAGCGGGGACGTGCTGTCCTACATGGTCGTCAAGGGGCGGGCGAGTCCGCTCGGCGACGGCGAGGAGTCACAGCGCCAGCTGCGCCTGTGCTTCCGGAACATGGCCGCACTGGCCGACAACTTCGCCGAGAACGGCGTCTTCCCCGTCATCGAGTATCCCGTCACGCGTCCGCTGCTCGATCTGCTGGTGTCCGAGCTGCGCTGCCGGCCCCTGCTGTTCGTGACGCTGGCGCCGCCGCTGGAGGAGTGCCGGCGCCGGAACGCAGCACGACCCGCACCGCAGCGGGTCGCCTACGACATCGCCCCGTACTACCGGGCGATGCGCAGGGAGCTGGAGGGGACCGGCTGGTGGCTGGACTCCTCGGGTCTCACCCCGCAGGAGACGGCCGCCCTGATCGCGGCGGAGGCCCGGGAGCGGGCGCTCCTGGCGGTGGACTGACGGCGCGGAGCACCCCACGCGGCCGGTGGGCGTGCCCGCGCGGGGGTGCGCCGCGGTGGCCGGGGGTACTCGGCCGACGGGGTGGTGTGCGGCCATGCGCCGGCGGAGGGGTTTACCGGACGTCTTCCCTGGAACTCCGTGGCGTGTGTGGCTGCTGAGACCGCCCGGGGTGTACGCCCCGCAAGGCGATTCCGAACTTCTGCTCGAAGCGCTGGCAGAGGCGACCGTCCCGCGCGGCGCACGCATGCTCGATGTGTGCACCGGCACCGGTGTGGTCGCCCTCGCGGGCGCACGCCTGGGTGCCCGCGAGGTGCACGCGGTCGACATCTCCGCGCGGGCCGCCCTGGCAGCCGCCTGGAACGCCCGGCTGCGGGGTCTGCCCGTGCGCGCCCACCGCGGCGACTTCCTGGAGCACGCCGCAGGACGCTTCGACGTCGTGACCGCCAATCCCCCCTACGTGCCGCACTCCGGCAGCCGTCACGGCGCCCCGCGCCGGTCCCGCGCGTGGAACGCCGGGCAGGACGGACGCCGCTACGTGGACCGGCTGTGCGAGGCGGCGCCCTGGCTGCTCACCCGCAACGGGGTGCTGCTGATGGTCCACTCGGCCCTGTGCGGGCCCGACCGCACGCTAGAACTCCTGCGCCGGGCCGGGCTGGAGGCGGCCGTGACCGCGCGCCGCATCCAGCCCTTCGGCCCCGTGCTGCGCGAGCGCGCCGCCTGGCTGGAACAGCAGCGACTGATCGCCCCCGGACAGCGACATGAGGAACTGGTGGTCATCCGTGCCGACCTCGTCCCCCCGGAAGAGCGCTCCGACAAGCGGCCGGGAACGCTCCACGCCCGCGCCGGAATCCGGCACGGCAGAAGGCTCTCCCCCGGTGAGCGGCCCGGCGCACAACCCGCGGAGGACTGACACGCCGGCCGGCGCCGCGGACACCGCCGTGTCCCGCGACACGAGCCGGCCGGCACGTCGGGTGACGCTGGAGCGGGGCGGGCCCGTCCTGCTGGAGGGGCCGGTGGAGGTGCGTCTCGACGACGGCCGGACCGTCACCTCGGACCGGTTCATGGTGGCCCTGTGCACCTGCCGCCGCAGCCGCACCTACCCCTGGTGCGACACCAGCCACCGCCGCCGTTCCCGCACACGCTGAAACGCTGAAACGCTGAAACACTGTCACACCCTGCGCCCAAGCCGAGCGCCGAGCGCCGGACGCTGCGGCAGCGGATGCGCCCGGCGCGGCGGCGGTGCCGCGCCGGGCGTATCCGGCCGAGGTCTGTCAGCGGGTGTCCGTCAGTCCGCCCGTCACGGCGATGATCTCGCCCGTGGTGAAGCTGGCGTCCGGATCGGAGGCCAGATAGACGTACGCCGGCGCGATCTCCTCCGGCTGCGCGGGGCGGCCCTCGGACGCCTCGCTGCCCACATGGGCCAGGCCCGACTGGGGCATGTGCTGGTCGGCGACGTTCAGTACCGTCCAGGTCGGCCCGGGGGCGACGATGTTGGCCCGCACCCCGCGCTTGGCCAGGTCCGGGGTGATCGACTTGGTGAACGCGATCAACGCGGCCTTGGAGGCGGCGTAGTCGATCATGGTGGGGCTGCCCTTGAGCCCTTCCTCCGAGGCCGTGGCGATGATCGAGTCGCCCGGTTCCAGATAGTCCAGCGCCGCCACCACCAGGTGGAAGTAGGCGTACACATTGGTCTTGAAGGTGCGGTCCCAGTCGGCCGAGGTCAGTTCCGACAGCTTCAGTTTGCTGTTGAGGTAGGCGGCGTTGCTGACGAGGATGTTCAGACCGCCCAGCTCCCGCACGGTGCGGTGCACGCTCTGACGGCAGAACTCCTCGTCGGTCAGGTCGCCGGGGATCAGCAGACAGCGGCGGCCGGTCGCCTCGATCTCGCGCCGCGTCTCCTCGGCGTCGGGTTGCTCGTAGGGCAGATAGACGATGGCGACGTCCGCTCCCTCCCGCGCGTACAGCAGGGAGACGGCCCGGCCGATCCCCGAGTCACCGCCGGTGATCAGCGCGATCTTGCCCTCCAGTTTGCCCGCCGGCCGGTACCGCTCGGCGCGGTACCGGGGGCGGGGCCGCATCTCGGATTCGAGCCCCGGCGGGTCCTGTTTCTGCTTCTCGAACGGCGGCAGCGGTTCCGCGTCGATCTGCGGGGTGCCCGGTTTATCCTCCGGCATGGTGCTCACTCCTGTTCGCTCGGTCCGCGGCGGCACGGGCACGCCCGTGTCCCGCCGGGCGGCGGCCGGCGGCCCCGGCCCGGCCCGCTCAGGGCAGCGGGGTGCCGCCGGTCGCGTTGAGGATTTCCGCGGTCACGTAGTTGGCGTCCTCGGAGGCGAGGAAGACGTAGCCCGGTGCCATCTCGGCGGGCTGCGCGGGCCGTTGCAGCAGGCTCTTGGCGCCGAACTCGCTGGTGTCGGGCAGGGTGGAGGGGATCAGCGGCGTCCACACCGGGCCGGGCGCGACCGCGTTGACGCGGATGCCGCGCTCGGCCAGGTTCTGGGCCAGGCCCTGGGTGAAGGTGACGATGCCGCCCTTGGTCGTCGCGTAGTCGAGCAGATGCGGCTTGGGCTGGTACGCCTGCACCGAGGTGGTGTTGATGATGCAGCCGCCCGCCGGGATGTGCGGGAGCGCCAGCTTGGTCACGAAGAACATCCCGTACAGATTGGTGCGCACCACCCGGTCGAACTGTTCGACGCTGATGCCGTCGATCCCCTCCGACTGCGCCATCTGGTACGCCGCGTTGTTGACGAGCACGTCGATCCCGCCGAACGCGTCCACCGCCCGGTCCACCAGCCGGCGGCACTCCGCCTCCTCGCGGATGTCGCAGGCCACGGGCACCGCACGCCGGCCCGCGTCCTCCACCAGCCGCGTCGTCTCCTGGGCCTCGGTCTCCTCCTCCGGCAGATACCCGAACGCCACGTCCGCGCCCTCCCGGGCGAACGCCAGCGCCACCGCCCGGCCGATGCCCGAGTCGCCCCCGGTGATCAGCGTGCGCCGCCCGGCCAGCCGGCCCGTCCCCCGGTAGGTGTGCTCACCGTGGTCGGGACGGGGGTCCATCGCCTCGGTGTCCCCCGGATGCGGCTGGTCCTGCTGCGGATACTCCGGCTTGGGATGCTTGTCGGCGGGGTGCCCGCCGGCCGGCTCGGCACCGGTGCCGTCAGCGTTCATGGCTCTCCTCCTCCGGATGCGGGCCGGGACACCCACCGGGTGTCCCGCGTACAGGGAGGGCACCGCACGGGTGCCCCCGCTCGGGGCGCCTACCGGGCCGCCGGTCACCGGCGCGGCGGTGCGCCGTGCCGCGTACTCGTACGGTGCCGGCGGCCGGAAAGGGCGGGGTGACGGGGCAGTGCGACGGGGCCCGGCCGCCCCCGCGGGACCGGGCCCCGTCGCGGAGTCACCGCGTGGCCGTCGTACCGGGCGGGAAGCGGTCCCACACCCGGTGACGGGTCAGCAGGTCGGTGACCTCGGACAGGACACTCCCGGGGTCCTGGGAGACGACCACGCCGGGCGCGTCCTGCGGACAGCCCGCCGCGGCGAGCGCGTCGGCGCCGCCGCCCCACGCGCCGAGCGCCTTGGCGTGCCGGTACGCCTCGGAGAGGAGCAGCAGCACGCGCGGGTCGATGTTGCCGCTGCCCTGGCGCTGCGCCGCCTTGACGTCGCGGGCCCCGTAGGCGTCGGCCCCCATGCCGGGAGCACCGGCCACGAGGAGGGCGTCGAACTCCACGGAGCGGGCGTTGGCGAAGGTCCGCTGGACGGTGACCGGGCCGCCGCTGCCGGCCAGCTCACCGCCGTGCGGGGCGATGACGAGCGGCACCATGCCGCCCTCCAGCACGGTGGAGCGCAGGTCGCTGAGTGCGGCGAGGTCGCTGTTCTCGTCGGCGATGATGCCGATGATCCTGCCGTCGGTCGGCCAGGTGTGCCCGAGCTGGGAGAGGGCCGGGCTGGGCTCGACGTCGGGCAGCGGACCGGACGGCTCGGGCGCGGGCAGACCGAGACCGGCCGCGACACCGGCGCACAGCTCGGGGTCGATGTCGGCCAGTACCCGCAGATTGCGTTCCTTGACGGCCTGCTCGTAGCACTTGCTCAGCTCGAACGTGTACGCCGCGATGACGTGTTCCCGCTCGACCGGGTCGAGGCTGAGGTAGAAGCGGCGCGGGTGGCTGGTGTGGTCGGCGAACGAGGCGGGAGCGGCGCGCACCTTGGTGGACTCCGGCACGGTGACGGGCGTCTCGACGTAGGCGCCGTCCGCCGCGCCGGCCAGGAACGGGCAGCCGCCGTCCAGCGAGTTGGGCCGGTAGGGCGCCACCCCGCTGTGCACGGCGGTCTGGTGCAGCCCGTCCCGCAGCATGTCGTTGATCGGCGCGTGCGGGCGGTTGACGGGGATCTGCGCGAAGTTGGGGCCGCCCAGCCGGGTGATCTGGGTGTCGATGTAGGAGAACAGCCGGCCGGCCAGCAGCGGGTCGTCCGTGATGTCGATACCAGGCACCAGATGGCCGGGGTGGAAGGCGACCTGCTCCGTCTCGGCGAAGAAGTTGGAGGGGTTGGCGGTGAGCGTCATCAGCCCGATCGGCTGCACCGGGGCCCACTCCTCCGGAACAATCTTGGTCGGGTCGAGCAGATCGATGCCGCGGAAGGTCTGCTCGGGGTTGTCGGGGAAGGTCTGGATGCCCAGCTCCCACTCCGGGAAGGCCCCGGCCTCGATGGCGTCGGCCAGGTCCCGGCGGTGGAAGTCCGGGTCCACGCCCCCGGTGATCTGGGCCTCCTCCCAGGTCAGGGAGTGGACGCCCAGCCGCGGCTTCCAGTGGAACTTCACCAGGGTGGTGCCGCCCTGCTCGTCCACGAGCCGGAAGGTGTGGACGCCGAAGCCCTCCATCATCCGGAACGAACGCGGGATGCCCCGGTCGGACATGTTCCAGAGGGTGTGGTGGGCGGCCTCGGTGTGGAGGGAGACGAAGTCCCAGAAGGTGTCGTGGGCGCTCTGCGCCTGCGGGATCTCCCGGTCCGGGTGCGGCTTCCCGGCGTGGATGATGTCGGGGAACTTGATGGCGTCCTGGATGAAGAAGACCGGGATGTTGTTCCCCACCAGGTCGAAGACGCCCTGCTGGGTGTAGAACTTGGTGGCGAAGCCCCGGGTGTCGCGCACCGTGTCGGCCGAGCCGCGGGAGCCGAGCACCGTGGAGAAGCGTACGAAGACGGGCGTCTCGACGTCCTTGCCGAGGAACGCCGCCTTGCAGATGTTCGAGGCGGTGCCGTAGCCGCGGAAGACGCCGTGGGCCGCGGCGCCCCGGGCGTGCACCACCCGCTCGGGGATCCGCTCGTGGTCGAAGTGGGTGATCTTCTCGCGCAGGTGGTGGTCCTGGAGCAGCACCGGGCCCCGCTCACCGGCCTTGAGCGAGTGGTCGGTGTCGTACAGGCGCAGGCCCTGGGCGGTGGTCAGCCGGCTGCCGGTCTGGGAGCGCACCGTGGGGTCCGCGTCGAGGGCGCGGCCCGTGGCGGTGTAGACCTCCGGGCCCGACTGGTCCTTCTTCGGCGGCAGCGGCTCGCGCGGTTCGGTCGGCTCCTCCAGCTGCGGCGCCTCCGGTCCGGGACGGCCGGGGATGGGCGGCTCACCCTTCTGCTGCTTGTCGTGCGTCGGGCCGGCCATGGCACCTCCAAAGAGCTTTCGGGACGGACCACCGCAGGGGTAACCCGGCCGCCCGACGTCGAAACGGACGGTGTGCGAAGTAACCGCCGATGCCTCAGCACACGACCCGCACGCCCCTCCCCCGGGCCGGACGTGTGCCGCCTCGACGGTCCTTCGCCCGGCGGTGTCCGGCGCGCCCGGGTCCGGTCCGGCGCGTCCGGGCCTGGTCCGGTCCGGCGGCTTCGGCCCGGCGGTGTCCAGCCCGCCCGGTGCCGGGCCCGACGGCGGTGTCCGGCGCGCCCCGGCCCGGTCCGGCGGTCGGTTCGGCGCGCCCGGTGCCGGCTCCGGCGGGTGTCCGGCTCAGTCGGCGTCGGGCAGGCGGACCTCCAGCACGCCGTCGCTCACCCGCGTCTCGAAGCAGGGCTGCGGTGCCGTGGCCGGGCCGGAGACGTTCTGGCCGTCCGAGAGGCGGAAGGTGCTGCCGTGCCAGGGGCAGGTGACGCAGCCCTCGGCGACGGTGCCCTGCGAGAGGGGACCGGACTGGTGGCTGCACCGGTCGGCCAGCACCCGGACGGCGCCGGAGGACTCACGGTGGACCAGCAGCGGCACCTCGCCCAGCATGGCGCGCACCGCCTGCCCGACGGGGAACTGGTCCACCTTGCCGACCCGCTGCCAGCCCTGCCCGACGATGTGGGGTACCGGCTCCGCCTTGTTCGGGCCGACGCCCTGACGGTATGCCAGGTGACCGCCGATCAACCCGCCGAGTCCTGCGGCGGTCAGCCCGCCGTATCCCAGCAGCCGGCCGCGGCACTCGCGTCCGCGGGCCCGCGCCGCCAGGGACGCGGTGTAGAGGCCCAGGGCCACGGTGTTGGCGGCGGCGTGCACCAGCCCGCTGCGCAGCTGGGGCTTGTGCAGTTCGGCCCAGTCGGCGGCGCCGGTCAGCGCCGCCGGCACGGCGGCCAGCACCCCGGTGGCGATCAGCACCCGGCTGGCGCGCCGGGTGCCGGGCAGCATGTCCAGCACCCCGGCCGACATCCAGGCGCCCACGGGCAGCTGCACCAGTGCGGGATGCAGGGGGTGGCCCAGCCACCGGCCGTGCAGCACGTCCCGCAGTCCGCCGAGGGGAAGCTTGCGTACCGCGTTCTGCACGGGGCTGATCACCGGGTCGAGGGCGCGCAGCCGGCCGAGCGCGTCGAGCGGACCGACGACCGGCAGCCGTTCCAGGCCGCTCTCCATGGCGCGGACGGCCCGGGGGCGCTCCAGGCTCTCCTTGGTCAGGTCTTGAGTCGACATACCGCTCCGGTTGCCACACCACGCCGCGCACAAACGGTCCGCGCACGGCGCCACTCCGTCAGCGCGCCCAGGACCGCCGTTTGGGCACATCCGCCCCCGGCTACCCGGCACGGGCCCGACCGACGGCCGGCTGTTCTTCCCATCCCGAGTCCGAGAGGAGCCGAGATGACCACGGCACGAGAGATCATAAATCCGGGCGCCGACTGTGTGCGGACCGACCAGACGGCGGCCGACGCGGCGACCCTGATGACCCGCCTGGGGGTGGGCGCGCTGCCCATCTGCGGGAAGGACGACAAGCTCAAGGGCGTCGTCACCGACCGGGACCTGGTGGTCAAGGTGCTGGGGCCCGGACGGGACCCGGCCACGTTCCCGGCCGGCAGCCTCAACCAGCAGGAGGCCGTCACCATCGGCGCCGACGACAGCGCCGAGGAGGTGCTGGAGACCATGGCGCGGCACAAGGTGCGCCGCCTCCCGGTGATCGACGGTGACCGGCTGGTCGGCATGGTGGCGGTCGCGGATGTGGCCCGTTCGCTGCCGCACCCCGAGGTGGGGCGGCTGGTGGAGGTCATCTCCACGGACTGACCCACAGGGCGGCTCGCGCGGCGGCCGGGCCGCAGTACCCGCACGGCCCCGCACGCACCCCCGTTGGTGTGCCGCGGCCCGGCGTCGGGGGCAACCCTCGGGCGGACGTGTTTGGTGTGACAACTGCGGGGGACTGAGGTATGCGGTCATTCCGAGGGAGGGCGACCGCATGACACACTCGCGGGCCCGTGCGGCCCGGCGGGCCGCGCTGCGCAAGGCCGCCGAGCGCGGCTTCCGCGGCGCCGACGACCGGCTGCCGGTGGCGGCGGGCGGCCGGGTCCTGCTGCGCAAGGCGTTTCCGGAGCACTGGTCTTTCCTGCTGGGCGAGCTGGCGCTCTACAGCTTCGTCGTACTGCTGATCACGGGTGTCTACCTCACCCTGTTCTTCGACCCGGACATGACGCAGATCCGGTACCAGGGGCCGTACGAGCCGATGCGCGGTCAGTTGGTGTCGACGGCGTACGACTCGGCGCTGAGGATCAGCTTCGAGATCCGGGGCGGGCTGCTGGTGCGGCAGATCCACCACTGGTCGGCGCTGATCTTCCTGGCGGCCATCGGCGTGCACATGCTGCGCATCTTCTTCACCGGGGCGTTCCGCAAGCCGCGGGACGTCAACTGGCTGGTGGGGATGACGCTGTTCGTGCTGGCGCTCGCCGAGGGCTTCACGGGCTACTCCCTCCCCGACGACCTGCTGTCCGGTATCGGGCTGCGCATCGCGCAGGGGATCATGCTGTCGATCCCGGTGGTGGGCACCTATGTGGCGCTGTTCGTCTTCGGCGGGCAGTTCCCCGGCCACGAGATCATCGAGCGGCTCTACCCCATGCACATCCTGCTGCTGCCCGGGCTGCTGGTGGCCCTGGTCGTGGTGCATCTGATCCTGGTGGTCTACCTCCAGCACACCCAGTGGAGCGGTCCGGGCCGCACCGACAAGAACGTGGTGGGGCACGCGATGGTGCCCCAGTTCGCCGCCCGCTCCACGGGGCTGTTCTTCACGCTGGCGGGGATCATCACGGTGCTGGGGGCCGTCGCCCAGATCAACCCCATCTGGGACTACGGGCCCTATGAGCCCTCGCAGGTCTCGACCGCCGCCCAGCCGGACTGGTACGTAGGGTTCCTGGAGGGCTCGCTGCGGCTGATGCCGCCCTTCGAGACGAACCTGTTCGGGCACACGGTGATGTGGAACGTCCTGGTGCCCGCCGTGATCCTGCCGGCGCTGCTGTTCGGGCTGCTGTACGCCTACCCGTTCTTCGAACGGTGGATCACCGGCGGCACCGAGACGCCGCACGTGTGCGACCGCCCCCGGAACCGGCCGGTGCGCACCGGGCTGGGCGTCGCGGGCGTCACCTTCTACGCCGTCCTGCTGCTGGCCGGCGGCAACGACGTCATCGCCGAGGCGTTCGGGGTGTCCCTCAACGGACTCACCTGGTGTTTCCGCGTGGCGCTGGTGCTGGCGCCGCCGCTGGCCTTCGTCCTGACGAAGCGGCTGTGCCTCTCCTTGCAGAAGCAGGACGCGGAACGGGTGACGCACGGCGAGGAGACCAGCCGGGTGAGGCAGTCGGTGGAGGGCACGTTCGGCGCGGACCACGAGCCGCTGCCGCAGAGCGAACGCTTCCGGCTGGCGGCCCAGCGCTTCCCCCGCCCCCTGGAGGCCGGCGAGGGCGCCGGCCGGATCGCACGGCTGCGGGCCGCGCTCAGCCGCTGGTACTACCGGGACGCGGTCTCCCCCGCCTGGCAGGCCGTCGACCGGCACCGGGAGCGGGCGCAGGCCGCCGTATCGGGCGCCCGCCCACGAGAGGGCGGGCCCGCCGGGCG
>Ga0164243_10005129_pt1 | contig 20082 bp, 23 predicted proteins | sample OricompcompostOP_FD_108781 | JGI IMG/M metagenome (GOLD analysis project Ga0164243, IMG submission 108781) | Organic Plus compost microbial communities from Emeryville, California, USA - Original compost - Organic plus compost (OP) | ecosystem: Engineered > Solid waste > Mixed feedstock >... | reverse complement strand
GGCCATGTCCGTCTCCTCGCCGGCAGCGTTCTGGATGCCCGGAGCCTCCTGCCCGGCGGCGCCGGGCAGCCCTGCGCTGCCCGTCGTCTCCTCGGCGGCGGTGAGATAGCCGTGGTAGTCGGGCACGCCGATGGTCACCTCCCAGCCCTGCAGGCGGCCGTCGCGCACATCCGGGGTGAAGGTGACCGGCTGCTCGTTCACGCGGAAGGTGCGCGGCTCCGACTCGGGCAGCTCGCTGAAGTCCGACAGTTGCGGGTATGCCTCGTCCATGTCGCCGACCTTAGGCGCGGCGCCGGGGCGCGGCCACCACTTGCCAGCGCGGGCGGAACGCTGTAGTGCCTGCGGGCACGCGGCGCCGGTCAGCATCCAGCGGCGGCCGCAGTCCCATCACACATCCACCCCGCCCCCGCAAGCCCCTCGCCGGTCGCGTGCCACGGTCCTAGCGTGGCGATCGCTCGGAGCGACAGCGATCGGAGAACGCGGAGATCGGAGATCGGAGAGAGCACATGACGAGCGGATTCTGGGGACAGGCCGGGACCGGGCGCGCGACCGAGCCGAGAGACGAGCCCCTGGGCGAGCTGGAGCTCGTGCACGCCTTCACCGACGGCCCCATGCCCACCGGGGTGACCGTGTCCGCGACGGGCAGGATCTTCTTCTGCTATCCCCACTGGGGCGACGAGGTCGTCTTCACGGTGGGCGAGCTCGTGGACGGCACCGTCCGGCCCTACCCCTCGCCGGAGCTCAACAGCCCGTCCTCCGAGACCGACCCGGACGCCCTCGTCTCCGTGCAGAGCGTGGTCGTGGACGGGCTGGACCGGCTCTGGATCCTCGACACCGGCAGCCCCCTGTTCCGGCCCACCCGGCATGGCGGACCCAAGCTCGTCTGCGTGGACCTCGCCAGCGACACGGTCGTGCGCACCATCCTGTTCCCCGAGGACGTCGCGCTGCCGACGAGCTATCTCAACGATGTGCGCTTCGACCTGCGCCGCGGCTCGGGCTTCGCCTTCATCACCGACTCGTCCGACCGGGGCCCCAACGGCATCGTGGTCGTGGATCTGGGCAGCGGCGAGTCCTGGCGCAGGCTGCACGACCACTCCACCACCAAGGCGCAGCCTCGCAGCGAGTTCGTGCCGATGGTCGAGGGTCGGGTGTTCCTGCAGCGGCCGCCGGAGGGGCCCGCCGAGCCGGTGACGATGGGTGCGGACGGCATCGCGATCTCCGCGGACGGCAGCCGTCTCTGGTACTGCCCGCTCGCCTCGCGTCGCTGGTACAGCGTGGAGGTGGACGCCCTGTGCGACCGGGAGCGGAACGAGCTCGCCGTGGCCGAGACGGTCACCGATGAGGGCGACAAGGGCGGCGGCGCCGATGGCCTCGAGTCCGACGACGGGGGGCGGATCTACGCGACCAGCTACGAGCACAACGCCATCCTGCGGCGGCTGCCCACGGGGGAGCTGCAGACCGTGGCCCACGACGAGCGGCTGCTCTGGCCTGACACGCTGTCGCTCGCCGCAGACGGCTACCTGTACGTGACGGCGAACCAGCTGCACCGGCAGCCGTCGTATCAGGGCGGGCAGGACCTGCGCGCCCGCCCGTACGCGCTGTTCCGCGTGGCCGTGGACGCAGACCCGGTGCGTCTGCGCTGAGATGCCTCAGTCGCTGCTCTCGCGGTCCTCCAGGCCCACGGCCTGGCGCAGCTCGCGGGCGTCCGCCTCGAGGCCCTTGCTGCGCATGAGATCGCTGAGCGAGTCCGCGATCGCGTTGAGCTTGTGCTGAACGGCGCGATCCGCGCGGGTCTGGCTGTTCTGCAGGAGAGCGACCAGCAGGAAGGTCACGATCGTCGTCGCCGTGTTGATGATCAGCTGCCAGGTGTCGACGTCGTGCAGAACGAGGATCGACGGCCCCCAGATCACGACGAGCAGGACGCAGCAGCCGAAGAACCAGGCCCGGCTCACGAAGTCCGAGGCCTTCTGGGCGAAGCGGTCGAAGAAGCCGAGCCGCCCGCGGATGTCCGAGGGCATCACCGGCTGCTGCGGGTCGGCGTCGGGCGCCATCCGCCCCGAACGGCTCTGCGGGTCGCCGCCCTGATCAGCGGACGGGGTGACGGCACTGTCGGCGATCATCGCGCACCTCCTGAGCTGGGGGTACCCCGCAGAATGCCGCCTCAAACGCCGCCGAGCCCCGCGCCGGTGCAGCGCATGCCTGCGGGGGCATGCGCTGCACCGGGCCGCAAGGCCCGAGCGCCCTCGTCAGTCGTGCCCGCCGAGGCCGCCGTTGTCGTGACCGCGCTCGGCGGGGGAGGACGAGACGTCCTCGCCGTACTCGTCCAGCACGGTCGTCGTGTCGCCCGTACGCGACTCCTCGACGTGCTCGCCTTCGCGACGCTGCTCCTCGGCGAAGGCGTCGGGCACCTCGTTCAGCTCGGCGGCGTGAGGGCGCTCGTCGCGCTGGCCGTGCTGGGGCGCCTGCTCGCCGCTCTGCTGCGGGCCGTCCAGCTGCGCTCCGCCGGAGCGCTCGCGGTCCGGCTCGGGCGCGGCATGCCGCGGCTGGCCCTGCTGCCCGCCCGCCTCCTGCTGCCGGTCCTGCTGCTCGTCGTTCATGGGCGTGCTCCTCCCGTCGTGTCGGCTGCGCCGCTGCTGCGGCTGCTGTTCGGATCCTCCGGCGCAGCGGCCGGCGACACCACATGCTGCTGACGATCGCGCTCCGCGACGGCCTGGTCCGGCGGCTCGGGCTCGATCGGGCCGCCCCGCCTGCCCCCGCGCACGCGGCGCACCCGGAGCGAGACGATGATCGCGACGATTCCCGCCGCCAGCAGCAGGGCCCCGATCGTGTAGAGGAAGGCGGGCAGTCCGCTCTGGGACGGACGCGACTCCTGCGAGACCGCGGGCAGCACGATGGCGATCACCAGGCCGGCGGCTCCGAGCACGGCGAGCACGATGCCCGCCACCAGCCAGCCGCGGCCGCCGTGCGCTTGATTCGCATTCTGAGGCAGGGACATGGTCACCCTCCGGTTGCGTGTCGGTGTCCTTGTGTGCTCAGCCCTGCCCGTTGCGGGGTCTGCGCAAACGCCGGACGCGCCGGCGGGAACGCGGAAAATACCCCATCTTCGGGGGACACGTCAAGCCTCCGCGGAGATCCGCGCGGTCCTTCACAATCACTTGCATGAGCGCATACGATCTGGTCCCCGGCGACATCTCCCCGTTCCCGACGGCTGCGCACTGGCGCGCGGCGATCGAGACGCTGCGGAGCGTGGACTACCCCGCTCATCGGGAGGACATCCTGGCGGCGGCGCGCATTGACCGCCTCCGCCCGTCCACCATCCGGCTGCTCGAGACCCTGCCCGAGCGCGGCTTCAGCGGCATCTTCGACGTGCTGCACGAGCTGCGCGCGGAGGGCCAGCTGGCGGAGGGGAACGTCGCCTGACATACCGCACGCGGGGGAGCCGCGCCCGGCGAGGCCGGGCCGGCTCACCCCGTGAGCGCGCACTCCGCTCACGGCGCGACCGCGGTCGCCCTCACTCCTGCTCGTCGCTCTCGGCGGCATCCGGCCCGGGCTGATGTCCGCGGCGCGCGATGTCGGAGATGTCGAGGTCTCCCGCGTCCACGTCTCCGGCGTCGTCCGGCCCGCCCGCGCCGGGCAGCGTGCGCACCCGCGCGGGATCGATGTCGTCGGCGCGCAGCTCCTCGCTGCGGTCGTCGTCCTGGATGCGCGCGGACTCGGTGTCGCTCGCCGGCGAGTAGGAGGTGTCCTTGCGGATGAACTCGTTGTCGTTGAGGCCGTGCGGGTCGTCGTCGGTGGAAGGGTCGCGTGTGTCCATGCCCCGACGCTAGGCGCTGCGCCCCGCCCTCGGCAGGCGCTTCCCTCGCCGGCCCGACACCGGTACCATGACCGGCTCCGCAGCCCGTGCACGTGCGGGATCGCCCCGGAGACGGCGCCGCGCGCGCTCGCGGCATCGCACCCCGGACGGCCCTTCGCTAGCCTGCGCGGCTCTCCAGCCGCGGCAGCAGCCGGGCAAGGTCCACGTCCCGGTCGGGAACCGTCGTGGGCGCCTCCAGGTGCACCGCGCCGCTGGGCAGCAGGCCCGCCCCGCCGCGGCGCTCCATCACGCGCCACTGCGCCGCCACGTCCTCCCCGGCATGGGCGGCGGGCAGCTCGACGCCGAAGTCGAAGCCCCCGGCCTCCAGCAGCGCAGCCCGGTCGTACAGCACACAGCCGCCGATCCAGGCGATGCGGTACGCAACCCAGCCGTCCCGCTCGACCGGGAGCCGCGCAGCGATATGCGCGAGGTTCGCGGCGTTGTGCAGCGGCCAGCGCTCGAAGGCCTCCGTGCCCGGACGCACCCGCTCGGGCACGACGACGCCCGGCCAGGGCTCGAAGCGCTCCTGCTGCTGCGGGCGCTCATCGTCCAGATACGACAGCCCTTGCACGGCGCAGCCCACGAAGCCGCAGTCCAGGGCCCGCAGGGCCTCGTGCATCCGGGTGAGCGTGCCGGGCTCCAGCCACACGTCGTCGTCCAGGAAGAGCACCTCGGGGGCGCTCGAGGCGTCCAAGAGGAACTGCCGCTGGTCGGCCAGGCCGCGGCGAGGCACACGCCGCAGCAGCCGCACCGGCCTGCCCTGCGCCTGCAGCACCCGCACCATCGCCGCCACGGCGGGCGCCCGCCACACCGGCGCTGGGGCCGACTGGTCGCTGACGATCACGCCGAAGGGCGGATCGTCCTGCGCCGCCAGGCCCGCGAGCGTGGCCGTCAGCTCCGCGGGGCGGTCCACCGTGGGGATCAGCACCTCCAGCAGCGGCTCGTCCGGCTCGCTCCTGCGCCCCCATTCCCCGGACCAGCGGCGGCTCACAGCGCCTCCCGCTCGGGCACGTAGTCCAGGATCCGCACCTGCCCGCCGTGGCGCCGCACGACCGCGGCCTCCTGCGCCGGCTCGGTGAGGTAGTCCCCGCCCTTGACGTAGACGTCCGGGCGCACCCGTTCCAGCAGGGGAACGGGCGTGTCCGTGCTGAACACGGTCACGTAGTCCACGCACTCCAGCGCGGCGAGGACGTTCGCCCGGTCCGCGGCGGGATTGACCGGCTGCTGGCCGCGCAGCCGCGCCACCGAGGCGTCGTCGTTCACCGCGACGACGAGCACGTCGCCCAGGCGCTTCGCGCGGCGCAGCGAGACGGTGTGTCCCCGGGTGAGGACGTCGAAGCAGCCGTTCATGAACACCACCCGCCGGCCCTGGGCCCGCTCCTGCTCCAGGCGCTCGATGAGCTCGTCCTCCGTCAGCGCCTCGTCGCGGGGGGATCCCAGCGCCGCGACCAGGTCCTCGGTGCTGCACACCGAGGTCCCGAAGCGCTGGACGACGATGTCCGCGGCCGTCTGGGCGAGGTCGGCGCTGGTGGGCAGCGGCAGGCCGCTGGCCATCGCCAGGGTGGCGGTGGCCACGAAGGTGTCGCCCGCACCTGAGGCGAGCTTCTCGGTGGAGGGGCGGGCCCAGGTGCGGTGCGCGAAGCCGGAGCGGTCCAGCACGACCGTTCCCTCCCGGTCGAGGGTGACCACCACCGCGTGAGCGCCCGTGCGCTCCAGCAGCTCGGCGGCGTGCTCCGCGACAACAGCCGGGCGGTCGTGGGCCCGGGAGAGCGGGAAGCCGAGGATCGCCGAGGCCTCCGCCGCGTTCGGGGTGACGAGGGTGGGGCGCAGCGGCGACCATCGCGCCGCGTCGTGCGCGTCGACCACGCACACCGGCGGACGGGTGCGCCGACGGGCCATGGCGGCGATGAGGTCCTCGTCCAGCAGCCCCGAGGAGTAGTCGCAGATCACCTCCGCATCGCTGTCCGCGCCGACCACGTGCACCGTCTCCATGAGCAGCTCGCGGGCGGTGGCGGGGAAGGGCCCTGCCTGCCGCTCGTCCAGGCGGACGAGCACCTGGTCGCCGCCGAGGATCCGGGTCTTCGTCGTCGTCTTCACCCGGGGGAACGGCACGAGGCCGCTGACGTCCACCCCCGCCTCCAGCAGCAGCGTGCGCAGGCGATGCCCGGGCTCGTCGTCGCCGATGATCCCGATCGCGCTCACCCGCGCCCCCAGGGAGGCGAGGTTCATCGCCGTGTTGGCAGCGCCGCCGGGGGAGAAGAGCTTCTCCTGCAGGTCCACCACCGGCGCGGGCGCCTCCCGGGAGATCCGCTCGCTGGTGCCCTCCCACCAGCCGTCGAGCATGTGATCCCCGATCACCGCGACGCGCGGCGAGGCCGCCCGCAGAGCGAGCGGCAGATCCGGGCTGACGCCTCTCGCCGGGGACATCGTCGGGATGTCGACGCTGGTCATCGCAGGCCGGGGGCGCCCAGATGCACGACCTTCGTGCGGGTGAACTCGCGCAACAGCTCCGGTCCGTAGCCGTGACCGGTGCCGCTCGCGCCGCGCGGCACGGCGGAGCCGCCCGGGGCGCCGCCGAAGACCGCGTTGACCTTGACCGTGCCGACGTTCAGCTCCGCCGCTGCACGCTGCGCGTGGGCGAGGGAGGCGGTGAGCACGGTGGCGGACAGCCCGTAGACGTCCGCGTTCGCGAGCTCCAGGCCGGTTGCGAAGTCGGGGACGATCTGCACCGGCGCCACCGGGCCGAAGGTCTCCTCCTGCATGATGCGCATGCCCGGCTCGCAGTCGGCGAGCACCGTCGGCGGATAGTAGGAGCCCGGCCCATCCGGGACGACCCCTCCGCAGAGCAGGCGCGCACCTCGCGCGATGGCCTCTGTGACGTGCTCGTGCACGCGGGAGCGCAGCGCGCCGTCGACGAGGGGACCGAGCTCTGCCGAGCGCTCCAGCTGCTCGGCGCGCTCCACGAGGGCCCGCAGGAAGGGCTCCGCGACCGCCTCGTGGACGAAGATCCGCTCCACGGAGGTGCACAGCTGGCCGCTGTTCTCGAAGGCTCCCAGGGCCGCCTGGTGCGCCGCCCAGACCGGGTCCACGTCCGCGTCCACCACGAGGGCGTCGTTGCCGCCGTTCTCCAGGACGACGTGCGCCCGCGTGAGCGCCGCCGCGCGCACGATCCGCTCGCCGGTGGCGGAGGATCCCACGTGGGCGATCGCGTCGACGCCCGGCTCCGCGGTGAGCATCGCGCCGACCGAGCCGTCGCCGAGCACCGTGCTGAGCACGTCCGGCGGAAGCGCCGAGGAGATGGCCTCGCCGAGCATCGCGCCCACGCGTGGGCAGTGCTCGCTCGGCTTGTGGATCACGACGTTGCCGGTGACCAGCGCGGCGCCGATCAGCCCGCAGGCGATGGCGACGGGGTCGTTCCAGGGGGTGATCGCCACGACGAGGCCGCGAGGCTCCTCGCGTGTGTAGTCGACGGCACGGTCCGCCCCGCGCAGGCTGTGGCCGCGGTCCACCGGGCCGAGCTCGGCGTACTGCCGGAGGGTGCCGATGCCCGCCTCGACGCCGCCGCGCGCCCCCTCCAGGCGCCGCCCGGTCTCGCGCGCGTTCTCGGCGGCCAGCTCGCCGGCGATCCTCTCCAGCGCGTCCGCCGCCTGCCGCAGCAGCGTCCCCCGCTCGGCGGCGGGACGCCCCGCCCAGTCCTCGGCGACGGCGCGTGACTGGCGGACGGCGGAGCGCACCGACTCGAGGTCGTCCTGGGGCACGCTCGCGATCACCTCGCCCGTGCGCGGGTCGAGGTCGAGCAGAGGCTGCGGCTCCAGCAACGGCTGCGGATTTTCAGGCGCCATGGGTATCCTCCGGAAGCACGGTGGCGTTCTCGTCCGATCGACCCTCCGCATACCCGCGGTCGAGAAGCAGCACACGTCCGGCTTCATGCCGTTTCGGATGCGACGCCGCCGGGCACGGCGAGGGGTGAGGCGGCGACCGCCGCCGGAAGGGCGGACCGGATGGCGGGATCGACGGGCGCGCAGCCGCAAGGAAGCGCCGCCGCCGGCGCGCAGCCCGTGACAGACCCCGCCGCATCCGCGCAGGCCGTCGCGCCAGGCGCCGCCGGCGCGGCCGCGGAGCCGGAGACCGGCACCCGGCCGAGCACGCCCGCGGCGCCCGCCGAACGGGCCGGTGTCGCCGTCGGGCCGCTGCTGGAGCCCTTCGAGGACGTGCACCGCATCGCGGTGCTGCGCGGCGGGGGGCTGGGAGACCTCCTGTTCGCCCTGCCGGCCGTGGAGGCCCTCGCCGCGGCGTACCCGGAGGCCTCGGTGAGCCTGCTGGGCATGCCGCTGCACGACAGCCTGCTGCGCGGCCGCGGAACGCCCGTCCAGGAGGTCCACCTGCTGCCCGTGGCCGAGGGGATCCGCCCCCCGCAGCCCGGCGAGGAGCCCGACCCGGCAGCGGCCCGCTCCTTCCTGGCCCGTATGCGCCGGCGACGTTTCGATCTGGCCGTGCAGCTGCACGGCGGCGGACGCAACTCGAACCCCTTCCTGCTCCAGCTGGGCGCGCGGCACACCGCCGGAGCGGCGACCGAGGACGCGCCGCGCCTGGAGCGGACCCTGAGCTACCGCTACTACCAGAACGAGGTCATGCGCGCCCTGGAGGTCGCCGGCCTGGCCGGCGCCCCTGCCGTGACCCTGCGGCCCCGGCTGGCCGTGCTTCCCGAGGAGCGCGAGCTCGCCCGGGAGCGGATCGGGCAGAGCGCGCGGCTGCTCGTCGTGCATCCCGGCGCCACCGACCCCCGCCGGCGCTGGCCCGAAGCGCGCTTCGCTCAGACGGTGGCCCGCGCGGTGCTGGAGTCCGGGGCGCACGCCGTGATCGTCGGCGACGCCTCCGAGCGCAGGCTCACCTCGGCGGTGGCGCGGCAGGCGGCCAAGCTCACCGGGCCGCGGCGGGCGTCCCGGATCCTGAACCTCGGCGGCAGGCTCACCCCGAGCGAGCTCGTCGGCCTGATCTCGCTCGCCTCCGTGTTCCTGGGCAACGACAGCGGGCCCCGGCACCTGGCCGAGGCCCTGGGCGTGCGCACCGTGGGGATCTACTGGGTGGGCAATCTCATCAACGCCGGGCCGCTGGGGCGGCAGGAGCACCGCGTCCACCTCGGCTGGACCGTGCGCTGCCCGGTCTGCGGGGCCGACCTCACGCAGGTGGGCTGGACGGCCGAGCGCTGCGCGCACGACCCGTCGATCGTCGCCGAGGTGGACGTGGCCGACGTCTACGAGGACGTCGCCCAGCTCATGGCCACGACTCCTCCAGAGCGTGGCAGATGACCAGCTCGCGCACTTCGCAGCCGGCCGGCTGCCGCAGCGCGAACAGCACCGCCTCCGCCACGTTTCTCGGGTCGTTGAGCCGCGCGTCGTCGCCGGGACGGTAGCGCTCCTCCCGGTCGTCGAAGAACCGGGTGCGCATGCCGGAGGGCACGAGCATCGTCACGCCGACCGTGCCGCGCAGCTCCGCGGCCAGCGCCCGGCTGAAGCCGATCACGCCGAACTTCGAGGCGCAGTACGCCGTCGCGTCCGAGACCGCCTTCAGCCCCAGCGAGGACGCCACGGTCACGACCCGGCCGGCCGACGCGGTCAGCGCCGGCAGCGCCGCGCGGACGACCGCGGCCGTGCCCAGGAGGTTGACCGCGATCACCCGTTCCCACTCCACCGCGTCGATGTCCTCCAGGCGCCCCGGCCGGTCGATGCCGGCCGCCGTGACCACGGCTTCCAGCCCGCCCAGCTCCTGCACGACGCGCCGCACGGTCTCGCCGACGGCAGGGGTGTCGGCCACGTCGCACACATAGGCGTGCTCGTGAGGCGTGCGCGAGACGTCGCGGTCGAGGACGACGGGCACCCCGCCCGCCTCCGCGACGGCGTCGGCGACGGCGGCTCCCAGCCCTGAGCCGCCTCCGGTGATGAGCACCCGGCCGGGCGTGTTCGATTCGGTCATGCCTTCTCTGTCTCCTCTCGGTGCCGGGGCGCGCTCGCTCAGCGCGGTGCGGGCGATGCCGCGCCCCGTCGTCTTCTCGGGCCCGGCGGTCAGCCCACGCGGGCGAGCGCTCCGGCAAGCCGGGTCGTGGAGCGCGCCGGCTCGTACGGCAGCAGCAGGCAGCGGCCGCCCCAGCTGCGCACGAGCTCCGCCTCGGGCAACTGCTCCATGGCGTAGTCGCCGCCCTTCACCCACACGTCCGGCCGCAGCCGCCGCAGCACCGCTTCGGGAGTGTCCTCGTCGAACACGGCGACGGCGTCCACGCACTGCATCGCCAGCAGCAGCTCCCGCCGGTCGGCCTGGCCGATGATCGGCCGTTCCGGGCCCTTCAGCCGGCGCACGGAGGCGTCGGAGTTGAGGCACACCACCAGGCAGTCCCCGAGCGCCCGAGCGGCCGCGAGCATGCGCACATGCCCCGCGTGCACGAGATCGAAGCAGCCGCCGGTGGCGACGACGGTGCCGCCACGGGCCTGCACGCGCCGCACCAGCTCGAGCGCCTCCGCAGCGCCGTCGGCGATGCGCAACGGCGCGGGAGCGGGCTCCGGCGGGTCGTCCAGCCGGGCGACACCGCCGGCGGCGAGGAACGAGGCCGCCTCGTGCACGGCGGCCTGCACGGCCGCGGGCACGGCGCTGCCCTCGAGCAGCGCGGTCGCCAGCGAGGCCGCGAAGCGGTCGCCGGCGCCGCAGGAGTCCGGCGCGTGCACGGCCGGCGCCGCGACGAAGTAGGGGCCGGCGGCGGAGCCGTGCGCCCCGTCGGTGGCCACGACCGCGCCGTGCGCCCCGAGGGTGACGGCCACGGCGGCGCAGCCCCAGCGAGAGCGCAGCTCGCGGGACACGCCCGCGGCCTGGTCGGGCCGCGCATGCGGATCCAGCCCGGCCTCGCTCGCGTTCGGCGTGGCGATCGTCGCGGAGGGCGCCGGGGCCGGGCCGCGCGGGTGCGGATCCCACACCAGCGGGCCGCGCCCGTAGGAGCGCAGCGCCTCGCGCAGCAGCGGGTGCTCGATCAGGCCGCGGCCGTAGTCCGCGACGATCACGGCGTCCGCTCCGGCGAGGGCGTCCGCCATCGCGAGGGTGACCTCCGCGGGAGGCGGCGGGGCGCAGTCCTCGTCCAGCCGGCCGAGGGTGCCGTCGCCCACACGCAGGCGCGTCTTCAGCGGGGTGGGCACACCGGAGGCGGCGGCGACGATCTCCACGTCCTCCAGCGCCGCGCGCAGCTCGCGGGCGCGCTCGTCCTCGCCCAGCGCGGTGACGAGGGTGACCTCGTGGCGGCCGTCGCCCGCCAGCAGTCGCGCGACCAGGCCCGCGCCTCCGGGCCGCCGGCGCTCCGCGCTGACCTCGACGACGGGTGCGGCGCCGTCCGGGGAGAGGCGGGTGGCCCGTCCCTCGATGTCCCGGTCCAAGAGCGTGTCCCCGACCACGGCGATCCTCATCGGCTGCCTCCCGACACGCGTGCGAGCTCCTGCTCGAAGGCCAGGCAGAGGCAGTGCACTGCCAGGAGCTGAGCCTCCTGCACGTTCGAGGCCGCGCCGGGCAGCTCTATCGCGTCGTCGCAGGCCTCGGTGAGCGGGTTCGGGCCGGGCCCGGTCACGCACCAGCTCGTCGCGCGCGCGGCGCGCGCGGCCTCCGCTGCGCGTACGAGGTTGCGGCTGCGCCCGCTGGTGGACAGCAGGATGAGGATGTCGCCGGCGCGGGCGTGCGCGGACACCTGCCGGGCGAACACCTCCTCGTAGCCGTAGTCGTTGCCGATGGCGGTGACGGCGGAGCTGTCGCCGTGCAGGGCGATCGCCGAGAAGGGCCTGCGGTCGCGGTCGAAGCGGCCGACCAGCTCCGCGGTCAGGTGCTGCGCCTCGGCAGCCGAGCCGCCGTTGCCGGCCGCCAGAAGCCGCGCGCCGCCCAGCAGCCGCTGTGCGAGCTCCACGCCCCAGCCGGCGAGATGGCCGGACTCGGCCTCCAACGCGGCGACCACCGGCCCCAGGGCCTCGATGTGCCGGGTGACGGCGCCCCAGGGGCCCGCGACGGCCGGTGCGGCGGATCCGATCCTCGTGATCGTCACGGCGACACCGCCTCGACCGCGCGCAGCGAGGGATGGGCCGCCCGGGAGCGCAGCCGGCTCGCGGTGCGGCTGCTGCCGGCGATCGCCGAGCGGTAGACCGCCTCGGTGCTGGCCGCCACCCGTGCCCAGGTGTAGCGCTCGGTGACGCGGCGCCGGCCGGCGCGTCCGAAGGCGCGGGCGCGCTCCGGGTCCTCCAGCAGGCGCTGCAGCGCCTGGGCCGTCGCCTCCGGGTCCTGCGGGGGCACGTGCAGGCCGGTCACGCCGTCCACGACGGTGTCGATCAGCCCGCCGACGCAGGAGGCCACGACGGGCACGCCGCAGGCCATCGCCTCCAGCGGGACGATGCCGAAGGGCTCGTACCACGGGGTGCAGACCACCGCCTCCAGCGAGCGCAGCAGCGCCGGGAGCTCCGGCTGGGGGATCTGCCCTCGCAGCACGACCCGGTCGGCGACACCGAGCTCCTCGGCCAGGGCGCGCAGTCGGCGCAGCTCCGGTTCGTCCTCATCCTTGCCGCCCCCGACGATGAGCAGCTCCACGTCGTCCACGCCCCGCTCGTGCAGCAGGGCGAGAGCGCGGACCACGGTGTCCACGCCCTTGCGGGGGACCAGCCGGCCGATCGTCGCGATGCGCCGGCGGCCCTCGCGCTGCTCTGCGGGCCCGTCCGGGGTGAAGCGGCGGGTGTCGACGCCGCAGGGCGCGATGGCGATGCTCGAGGCGTCCACGCCGAGGGCGCGCAGCTCGAACACCTCGTCCGAGCAGGTCGCGATGACCCGGTCGACGGTCTTGCCCACCCAGGGCTCCAGGTCAGCGCGCTCGGCCGGGCTGGTGTCCGCCGCCCCCTGGTGGCGCCGCTTGACCGAGCCGAGCGCATGGAAGGTGTGCACCACGGGGACGCTGCGGCCGTGCAGCCCGGATGCGCGCAGGGCGGCCAGTCCGGACATCCAGAAATGGCTGTGCACCACGTCGGGGACGGCGGCGCTCCAGTCCGCGGCGATCCCGGTCCCGAGCTCCTCCATATAGGGCAGCAGCTCGTCCTTCGGGATGTGCCGGGGCGGCCCGGCGTCGATGTGGACCACCTCGACGCGCTCGGCCAGCGGCACCCGCCGCGGCAACTCCGGGTCGTCGCGGCGCGTGTACACGGCCACGTCGTGCCCGCGTGCGCCGAGCGCCGTCGCCAACGCGGCGACGTGGACGTTCTGCCCACCGGCGTCGACCCCTCCGATCGTCGCCAGGGGGCTGGCGTGCTCCGAGACGAGGGCGATTCTCATGCGGTGCTCCTTTCGGGGGTCCTGCGCGCATGCCCGGACACGACGTCCGCGAGGAGTCGGTCCCAGTCCGCGAGGAAGCGATCCAGTCCGTACCGGGCGAGCGCTGCCTCGCGGGCGGCGGCGCCGCGCCGGCGCGCCTCCTCCGGGTCGCGCAGCAGGCGGCGGGCGGCGCGGACGAGATCGTCCACGTCCGTCGAGATCGCACCGGCCTCGGGCGGCACGGCGCGCACGGCCTCGGTCGCGGCGACGACGAGCACCGGCATCGCCAGATGCATCGCCTCGATGAGCGACAGGCCGAGGGAGGTCCAGCGCATCGGGTGCACGTAGGCGCGCCGCTGGGCGAGCCGCTCGTGCAGCGCGAGCGTGGGGAGGTCGCCGTGCACCGCCAGGCGCTCCCGGCCCAGCCCCAGGTACTGGGGCAGCGCCTCGCCGCGCATGCCGAACACGTCCAGGGGCGCCGCCGAGGCGAAGGCGGGCAGCAGGTCGGTGCCGGCGACCCTGCCGCGGCGCACCGGCTCGTTGACCACCACGGCTAGGCGCTCCAGCTCGCCGCTGTACAGGGGGCCGGGATCCGGGACGCCATGCTCGATCACCGTCGTCGGGGTGCGCCCGGTGTCCCAGAACAGCCGGTTGAAGTGCGTCACATGCGCGATGGTGAGCTCGTCGCGGTCGGCGAGCGGATGCAGCGTCTGCGGAACGTCGGGGCGGGGCGCGTTGTGCTCCACGTACACGGTGGGCAGCTCCCGGCCGGGCCGTCGCCCGAGCAGCTCCTGCGCCGCGGTGAGCTCCTCGGGACGCTGCGCCACGAGCACGTCGACGTCCTCGTCCCGGAGCGCGGCCGCGTCGACCTCCCGGGCGTTCTCCGGCCAGGGCCGGCCGCCGCGTCCGAGGCCCCAGGCGTCCCGTTCCGCGTTCATCGGCAGCAGGTACTCGTGGTCGCCGCGGACGAAGGCCTCCATCCACCCGCCGTGCACGTGCCAGAGCAGGATCCTCACGACGCCGTCCTCTCTCGCGGGCGCGCGCGGCGCTCCGTCCCGTCCTCCCGGTCGAGCAGCCGCTCGCAGGCTTCGAGCACCTCCTCCGGGCTCACCGATGCGAGGCACGGGTGCCCGGGCACAGGGCACTGCACGGCCCTGCTGCCGCGGCAGGGCGCGTCCTGCCGGCCCAGCAGCTCGACAGGCACCCCGTAGGGCGCCCACCGCACGGCCGGCACCACGGGGGAGAACAGGCTGACCACGGGGGTGCCCACCGCGGCCGCAAGATGCGCGGGGCCGGTGTTGCCGCTGATGAGCAGGCGCGCGCCGGCGAGGATCCCTGCCAGCTCGTCTATGCCGGCCAGCCCGCCCAGGTCGATCCCGTGCTCGCCGGCGACCTGCGCGGTGAGCTCGCGCTCCCCGGGGCCGCCGGTGACGAGCACCCGGTGCCCGCGCTCGGCCAGCAGACGGACGGCCTCCCGCGCGTGGGAGGCGGGCCAGGTGCGCGCGGGCGCGGTGGCGCCGGGGTGGATGACGAGGTAGGGCCCGCTGCCGGTGAGCGCGCTCGCCTCGGCAGGGGCGTTCACGGCGAGCCGCCCGGAGTCGTCGGCCGGCAGGCGGTAGCCGGCGGCCCCGGCGATGGCGAGCGCGCGCTCGGGCTCGGGCAGGTCCTCCGAGAAGTCCTCGCCCGGTCGCAGCCGCACGTCCAGCAGTGAGCCGGCGAAGTCGACCGAGGCGCCGGTGATCCGGCCGACGCCGAAGAGCCGCAGCGCGAGCGCGAGCGGCAGCGGCGACTGGTGGAAGGAGGTGAGGATGACGGCCTCGTCCGGCAGATTCTCGCCCAGCGCGTCCCGCAGGGATGCGAGGCCCATGCCGTCGGCCGGGGGAGCGTCGCGCAGGATCCAGGGGCAGGACCACACCGCCACCCGGTCCACCCCGGGCAGCATGCGCGCGGCGGGAGCGCCCTGCGGGCCGCACAGCAGGACGAGCTCCGTGTCGCGGTCCAGGCCCGCGGCGACGGCGCGGATCGCGGGGCCGGCGAGCAGGACATCGCCGAGACCGTCGAGGCGGGCAACGAGGACGCTTCTCATCCGGCTCATCCGCTGCCTCACCGGTCCGCCGTCCGCGTCTGCGCGGCCGGATCGGCGGCGGGCAGCAGGAGCCGGCCGGCCTCGACGAGATCGGCGGCGACCTCGTCGGCGGCCTCGACCTCCTCGGGTCGCGTCACGGGGGTGGGCACGAGGATGCCGCGCGCGCCCGCGGCGCGAGCAGCCTCCATGTCCGCGCCGATGTCCCCCACGACCGCCAGCTGCTCGACGGGAACGCCCAGCTGCTCGGCGGCGGAGAGGATCATCCCCGGCTGCGGCTTCCGGCAGTCGCAGCCGTCCTCGGGGGAGTGCGGGCACATCTGCCAGACGTCGAAGGGCCCGAGCAGCTCCTCGACGCGCGCGTTCACCGCGCCGACCTGCTCCGCGGTGACCAGGCCCCTGCCGATGCCGGACTGGTTCGTGACGACGCCGGTGCGCACGCCTGCCCGTCGCAGGGCGGCGAGCAGCTCGGAGGCGCCCGGCATCGGCCGCACGAGCGCAGGGGAGCCGTTATACGGCTCGTCCACGACGAGGGTGCCGTCGCGGTCGAAGAGGACAGCCGCCGGCACCCGCTCCGGGGCCCGCATGGCGGGCCGGCCGGCGGCGCTCGGCATCGCCTGCGCCGGGGCGCTCGCGTTCTGCTCCATGACCTTCGAGTTCCCGCTTCTCCGGCGCCCTAAACTCGTGCCCCGGGGGACGCGGGGCGGCCGCGGCGTGTGCCAGGCTGGGGGGATGCGCACCGGCTCGGAGGGCGAGGACCGCCCCGTGCTGCTCGCGTTGCGCGCCTTGAAGCTGGGCGATCTGCTCGTCGCCGTGCCCGCGCTGCGAGGGCTGCGCAGGGCGTTCCCCGACCATCGGCTCGTGCTCGCCACCAGCGGCTGGCTCGCTCCGATCGTCCGGCTCGTGGGCGGGATCGACGAGCTCATGGCGGTGCACGGGCTGGACGATCCGCTGCCCGTGCCGCCGGGCCTCGTCGACGTCGCCGTGAACCTGCATGGCAACGGCCCGGAGAGCCGGGGGCGGCTGGAGGCGTTGGTGCCACGGCGGCGGATGGGGCATCTGGCGCCGGGCTGGGAGGGCCCGCCGTGGCTGGACGACATCCACGAACGGGAGCGCTGGGCGCGTCTGGTGCGCTGGCACGGGGTGCCCGCGGACGCCTCCGATCTGCAGCTGCTGCCGCCCGGCCTGCCGAGCCCGGCGGAGGGCGCGGTCGTCGTCCACGTGGGCGCCTTCTACGGTGCCCGGCACTGGCCGGAGGAGCGCTTCGCGCGGGTCGTCGCGGCGCTGCGCGCACAGGGCCGGCGGGTGGTGCTCAGCGGTGGCGCGGAGGACAGGGCCCGGGCGGAGCTCGTGGCGGCGGCCGCGGGACTGCCGGCGGAGGAGAACCTCGCAGGACAGCTGCCCTTGGAGGGATTCGCGGCGCTCATCGCCGCCGCGGCGGCGGTCATCAGCGTGGACACGGGCGCTGCGCACCTGGCCTCGGCCTATCGACGGCCCTCCGTGGTGCTGTTCGGGCCGGCAGCCCCGGAGCACTGGGGTCCGCCGTCAGAGGGCCCCCATATCGTGCTCACCGACGCCGCGCGGCGCCGCGGAGAGGTCTTCGCCGCCGAGCCCGACCCGGCGCTGCTGGCGGTGCAGCCCGAGGACGTGCTCGAGGCCTTCGCGACACTGCCCCCGCCCGGGCCGGCGTCCGTCCCCGCGCCCTGACCGCCGCCGCGGGACCCGTGGACGCGCGGAGCGGGCGGGCCACCGCGTGACCCGCCCGCTTGCTCGCGCCGCACCCCACCGGGGGATGCGTTCAGGCGACGTTGGAGACGACCTCCTCGTGCACGTTCGCCTGCGTGAGGTCTGTGCGCAGCTTCTCCAGGATCGCGGCCAGCAGCCGGGAGATCTGCATCTGCGTGACGCCGAGCTCGCGGCCGATCTCCTGCTGGGACCAGCCGCGGTAGAAGCGCAGGAACAGGATGAGCCTCTCGCGCGGGGCGAGCCGCCGACAGGCACCGGAGAGCATGAGCATCAGCTCGGCGTGCTCCAGCCGTCCGTCCTCGACGCCGACGAACTCGGACAGCGGCGCCCCGTCCTCGGTCCCGCCGACGACGACGTCCAGCGACACCGGCTCGCCCAGCTCCCGTGTGCGCAGCGCCTCGCGGATGTCGCTCTCGGCGGCACGCAGCTCGCGGGCGAGCTCGGCGGGGGTGGGCTCACGGCCCAGCTCCTGGGCGAGCTGGGGGGAGACCGTCCAGATGGCCGAGCGCAGCTCGTGCAGATGCCGGGGGGAGCGCACCAGCGCGGCGTGGTCGCGCAGGTAGCGCTTGATCTCTCCGCTGACCGTGGGCACGGCGAGGGACGCGAAGGGGTTGCCGCGCTCGGGGTCGTAGCGGCGGGCGGCTTTGACGAGGCCGAGGTAGGCCACCTGTCGCAGATCGCGCCAGTCAACGGACGGGACGCGGTAACGGTTCGCGATCGCCTCGGCCAGGCCGAGATGCTCCACCACGAGCCGGTCCTCCTCACGGCGCCGGGCGTCCTGCTCCCGCGTGTGCTGGCGCTCCTGCCTGCCGGCCGCCTCGTCGCTGGCCGCGCCCGCACGGGGCTGTCGGCGCCGCGGGGCGCGGGCGGGGTCCTGCTCGTCTGCCTCGGCTGTCAGCTGTCTCATGGCGAGATCTCCATCCGTCAGGGTCGGGGCGGGAAGGCTCCCGCCGGCGAGGGCGCCCTCTTCGCGGAGGGCTCGGAGCCGCGCGCGGCGGTCCGTGATGGTGCTCATGACGGTGACGGTAGGGGGGCCCGGCCCTGCTCAGCAGCCGCTTGACATGACCCCCGAAGATGTGGCAGGAAGTGGCCCCCGAATGGAGGGCAGCCCGCGCCGTGGGCCGCATGCCCGGCGGATGCTGCTATGACAGTTCCATGGGACGATTCCTCTACGGCCGGTCCGGCGACCCCTTCAGGGTCGGCGACCGCGTGCTCGCGCACCTCGAGGCCGCGATCGGTGCGAAGCTCGGCCGCGGCGAGCCGTTCCTGTTCACCCTGCGCGGGCGCGAGCTGCCCGCCGGAGAGGGCGCTCGCTCTTTCTGGATGCATCCGGGCATCGCCCTGCAGTTCCAGTACGACGACGAGCGCCCTGCGTCGCTCAATCGCGCCTGGGTGGAGCTGCTCATCCTCAGCGCGTCGAGCAACGAGGGCCTGCGCGTGATGCCGGAGCCCGCCGAACGGCGAGGGCGCGCCGCCGACGAGGTGATCGAGGACATGTGAACGCGAGAGAGGACCGGGCCGCAGGGCGACCCGGTCCTCTCTCGCGCCGCGCGGGCTCGCCGCGCGGGCCGTCAGTAGCGGTGGTCGGCCTCGCCGCCCGTGTCCATGCCGTCGACGGTCGTGGGCTGCTCCTCGTGGATCTCCCCGCGCCAGCCTCCCGTCTCGCTGCCGCGCGACTCGATGAAGCGCTTGAAGCGCTCCAGATCCATGTCGATCTGGCGCTCGTCGAGGTTGAGGGAGGAGCCCACCTTCTCCAGGAGGGTCTCCGGCTCCCACTCCATCTGCAGCGACACGCGGGTCCGTCCCTCGCCGGCGGGGGTGAAGGACACCCTTCCGGCGTGCACCTTGTCGACCACGCTCTGCCAGGCGATGTGGTCGTCGGGCACCTGGTCCACGATCTCCGCGTCGAACTCGCGTTGCACCCCGCCGACGCTGACGGTCCAGTGGGTGAGCTGATCGCTGATCTGCTCCACGGACTTCACGGAGTGCATGAACTCCGGCAGCTCCTCCAGCTGCGTCCACTGGTTGTACACGGCGTGCAGGGGGGCGTCGACCTCCACCTCTGCGGTGAGCATCTCGGACATCTCGTTCTCCTTTCACCTTCTCTGGTCGCCGCGGCCGGGTCGGCGTCAGTCGACCGGCTCCTGTTGCGTGGCGATGTATGCGGTCTCGTGCTCGTCCAGGAGCGTTCCCGGGGCCACGGCCTGACCGGTGAGCCGTTCGATCTCGGCGCGCACTTCGTCGCTGAGCGGGTCGGTGGGGTCCTCCAGCAGCGCGTGGCGCGCCTCGATGCTCAGGCCCGGCCACCAGGACTCGATGGGCGGCAGCTCTTGCCTGTCGTTGCTCATCTGGCACCTCCTCAGGCCGGCAGGATGCCCGCTGGCGACGACCCCATGGGAGGGGCTTGACAGCTGCGCGAGGCGCGGGGCATTAGGCTCAGCGCGTGGGACGCTTCATCTACGACACCGTGTCGACCTCGATCGACCTGGACGACCGGACGCTCGCGCACCTGCGCATCGTCGTGATGAACAAGCTCCGGCGCTCCGAGCCGTTCATGTTCGACGTCGAGCTGGGCGAGGGCAACGGCCGGCGCAGCTTCTGGATCCACCCCTCGGTGCCGATGCAGTTCCACTTCTTCGGCAGCCGTCCCCCGCGCATCAACCTGCGCTGGGTGGAGGAGCTGATGCGCGCTGCCAGCGGCCCGGGCGGGCTGACGATCCTGCCCGAGCCGCGTGAGACCGAGGCAGCGGCCTCGGATCAGGCGTCGGAGTAGACCCGCCGTCGGGAGGGCAGCGCGTCAGCAGCGCAGCGCGCGTCCGGTGGGCAGCGCGTCACGTGGGCGGAGCTCAGCCTGCCGAGGCCTCAGGACTTCGCGCGCCCTGAGCGCGGGCTGTCCGGCTGCTCGTTCGCGCCTTCGGCCGACGGTTCGCCGAAGTGGTCGGCGACGAGCATGATGCCGCCCGAGGAGTGCGCCGAGCTGGCCAGCTCCTCCAGCCACTGGCGGCTGAGCACCGCCGGCTCGGGGTCGTCGAAGACGAAGCGCAGCGGGATCGAGGGGTGCAGCCAGATGGTGCTGCGCCCGCGCGGC
>Ga0164243_10005128_pt1 | contig 20083 bp, 19 predicted proteins | sample OricompcompostOP_FD_108781 | JGI IMG/M metagenome (GOLD analysis project Ga0164243, IMG submission 108781) | Organic Plus compost microbial communities from Emeryville, California, USA - Original compost - Organic plus compost (OP) | ecosystem: Engineered > Solid waste > Mixed feedstock >... | reverse complement strand
CTTCTTGAGGTCATCAGCGACCTCCAGATGATCGGTGAGGTAGCTCCACCAAATCCCGGACATCCTCTTGCATTCTTTGACGAGTGCAGAAGGGGTCGGCTGCTTGAGGCTGCACAAAGTATCTTTCCCGTGCTGCATGGCCAGCCATCGGGTGATGCTTACGAGCTGCTGCTGCGATCCCGTGTAAGGGGCTGCGCCGATCTCATCGGGGATGTCGAGATCAGTTAACAAATCTGCGACCGTGATCGCCTCAACTGACGCTTCGGTCTGGATCGCTGATTTGATGGTCATGGTTCTAGCTCCTTTCGTGTTGAACGGAAGGAGCGTCGGGAATAGGAATACTGTCGCAAGTCAGCGTCGCCCCGGCGCTCCTGAAGGCCCTCGCCCTGCAAGGCGGGGGTTTTCTCGTTTCAGGGTTGTCGTGCGAGGCTGCTGTTATCCTCGGCAGCATCAGACTGAGCCGCCAGACACCGATCTGTTCCGGGATTATTCCGGGAGTTCCGGTGCCCATTCCGGGATTTTCGGGGGTTTTTGTTCCCTTCGAGGCGAGAGAGGAGGACTTGCTTATCCACCTCAATCGCCTGAAAAATACAGGAAAAATTGGTCGGGGAGACAGGATTTGAACCTGCGACCCTCTGCTCCCAAAGCAGATGCGCTACCAGGCTGCGCTACTCCCCGAGTCCGCGGTCGCTTAGCGGAGACCCGGGGCAGGGGCAATCGCCAAGGCGGGGCCGTGTCCCCAAAAGCAAAGGGCGGCGCCGCATCGCGGCACCGCCCCGTCGAATATGTTCGCCCGGACAGGGCGAGCCGCGATTACTCTGCGGTGTTAGCCGTGTTCGCCACGGCGTTGGCGGTGTCCGCCATCGCGTTCGCCGCGTTCGCCATGTCGTTGGAGGCGTTGCCCAGAGCGTTGGCGGCGTTCTCGACCGCCGGCACCTCGTTGGCGACGTTGTTGGTCTCGGCCGCGGGCTTCTCGCCGCATGCGGCCAGGCTCATCAGCGCAACGGCGGCGCCGGCCACAGCAAACTTCTTCATCTTGTTTGGCTCCCATAGCAAATGCGTGCCAAGCGAAGGCACGAGCGGCCCCATTAACGTGCTGCGCACGGAAATCAACAGTTGTTTTCAACCGAACCAATTGGCAATCTCGGAATTTTTCCCGGATTTCCGCCGTTTTCCAGCTCTTGCGCGTGCTTGCCCCGATCACCGGCTATGAACGCCCGCCTCCCCATTTGCCAAGTTTCGTCACCTCGGCTAACCGGGCGCGGATTCCCGAACTTCCTGTCAGCGCTCCGAGAAGGACCGATTCCCGATGGCCGTCCAGTACAGCTTCGTCATGAAGGGTCTCACCAAGACCTTTCCAGGCGCCAACAAGCCCGTCTTCAACAATATCCATCTCCAGTTCCTGCCCGGGACCAAGATCGCCATCATCGGCGTCAACGGCGCGGGCAAGTCGACGCTGATGAAGGTGATGGCCGGCATCGACACGGAATTCCAGGGCGAGGCCTGGGCCGCGGAAGGCGTCAAGGTGGGCTATCTGGCGCAGGAGCCGCAGCTCGACCCGACCAAGACCGTCATCGAGAATGTGAAGGACGGCGTGCGCGGCGTCGCCGACATGATCGACCGGTTCAACGAGATCAGCATGATCATGGGCGATCCGCCGGAGGACGCCGATTTCGACGCGCTCATGGAGGAAATGGGGACGCTGCAGGAGCAGATCGACGCCGTCGACGGCTGGACGCTCGACAACCAGCTCGAGATCGCCATGGAGGCGCTGCGCTGCCCGCCGGGGGACTGGAGCGTCGAGAATCTGTCCGGCGGCGAGAAGCGCCGGATCGCGCTGTGCCGCCTGCTGCTCGAAAAGCCCGACATCCTGCTGCTCGACGAGCCGACCAACCATCTCGATGCCGAGAGCGTCCAGTGGCTGGAGCAGCATCTCATTAACTATGCCGGAAACGTGATCCTCGTCACCCACGACCGCTACTTCCTCGACAATGTCGTGGGCTGGGTGCTGGAGCTGGACCGGGGGCGGGGCATCCCGTTCGAGGGGAATTACTCCAACTGGCTGGAAGCCAAGGCCAAGCGCATGGAGCAGGAAGAGCGCGAGGAAGCCGGGCGCCAGAAGGCGATCAAGGAGGAGCTGGAGTGGATCCGCCAGTCTCCCAAGGCCCGGCAGACCAAGAGCAAGGCGCGCATCCGCGCGTTCGACGAACTGGTCGAGAAACAGGAAGCGCGCGCGCCCGGCAAGGCGCAGATCGTCATCCAGACGCCCGAGCGCCTCGGCGGCAAGGTGATCGAAGCGAAGAATCTCACCAAGGCCTATGGCGACAAGCTGCTGTTCGAGGATCTCAGCTTCATCCTGCCGCCCGGCGGCATCGTCGGCGTGATCGGCCCGAACGGCGCGGGCAAGTCCACGCTCTTCCGCCTCATCACCGGGCAGGAGACGCCGGATTCGGGCGAGATCGACATCGGCCCGACCGTCAGGCTCGGCTATGTCGACCAGAGCCGCGACGCGCTCGATCCCAATCACAATGTCTGGGAAGAGATTTCCGGCGGTCATGACCTCATGACCATCGGCAAGCATGAGATCCAGACGCGCGCCTATGTCGGCGCCTTCAACTTCAAGGGGCCGGATCAGCAGAAGAAGGTCGGCCAGCTCTCGGGCGGCGAGCGCAATCGCGTGCACATGGCCAAGATGCTGAAGGAGGGCGGGAATGTCCTCCTGCTCGACGAGCCGACCAACGACCTCGATGTCGAGACGCTGCGTGCCCTCGAGGATGCGCTGGAGAATTTCGCGGGCTGCGCGGTGGTCATCAGCCACGACCGCTTCTTCCTCGATCGCCTCGCCACGCACATCCTCGCGTTCGAGGGCGACAGCCATGTCGAGTGGTTCGAGGGCAATTTCGAGGCCTATGAGGAGGACAAGCGCCGCCGGCTCGGCGACGCGGCCGATCGCCCGACCCGGCTGGCCTACAAGAAGCTGACGCGGTGAGGCCGGGCGGTATCCTGCCGCCCTCCCGTGATCGCGTCGCTGACGGCGCCGCATAAGTCCCGCCGCCGAGGTGCCTCCGCGACAGGCCGAGGCGTGCGACCGGTCATGCCGGGAGGGCGAGGCCGGCCTTGAACCGGCCTTTGCGGTGCTCGCTCGCGCGAAGGCGGAAGCCACGATTGCGGGTCGCCGCGGGCGGTGCAGCCGCGTGTCTTCATGTCCCGGGTCGGACATGGCCGGCCCGCGCGATGGAGCCCCTTGCCAGACAGGCCGAACATGTCATGCTGGGCGGGCGCCGGAGCTGCGCCCGACATGTGAGGGGGATTTGAAAATGGCTACCAATCCACCGCCAGACCTTGCCGCCGAATCCAAGGCGATCTTCGACAATCTTCTGAACTTCGACGTGATGATCGGCGGCCGGCTGATCCGGATCATCTATTATGTCGGGCTCGTCGCCATCGGGCTTGGCACATTGGGCGGCGCGCTGGCTGCGCTCAGCGCGATGAGCTATTCCTTCGGGACCGGGCTGGGCATGCTGATCGGCGTCGTCGTCGCGCTTGTGCTCGGCGTTCTGTTCTGGCGCCTGACCTGCGAGCTCTGGGTGCTGATGTTCCGCATCTATGACGCGCTCGTGGCCATCCGCGACAAGCCCTGATCCCGGCTGCGCAGGGGCGGGCGATCGCCCCTGCGCGCCGGCCTGCGCGGGGACGGGGCCGGGCGGCGGGGAAAGCGACCCGTCTCCGGATCGTGTCAGCGCACGCGCCAGTTGCCGGTCGCGATGATCGGCTTGCCGGCGATCGAGCGATTATATCGATAGGTCCATGCCCGCCGCGCGGAATCAAGCAGGTCCACCTCGACCCGCAGATATTCCGAGCCGGCCGGATTTTCCGGATCATAGAGCTCATAGGCGTCGATCTCGTCGAACAGGCCGGGATGGGGCAGACCGAGCAGCTCGCCATGCACGACGCCCTGCGGCCCAGGGATCAGTCCCGGATAGTCGCCCAGATGGTGGAGGCGGCCGGCAATGCGTTCGGGCCCGAGTCGTTCGACCCGGTCCGCGAGGCCCAGTGCCTGGAATCCGGAGCTGCCGGGCATGAGCAGTCCATAGACGAACAACAGCACCGGTTCATTCATAGGGCGTGAACTGGCCCGTCATTTCGTCGAGCAGATGGAGAACGCCGTCCGAGATGGCGAAGAACGCGCCCCGCAGGGTGAGGACGCCCTGCGCCTCCTTCTCCCGCAGCCAGGGGAAACTCCGCAGATTGTCGAGGCTCACCTTCACCGCCGCCTGCTCCATCGCGCGCGCGGCCGTGCGGCCGCGATCGTCGCCATGCGCGGCGACGACATCGGCGCGTGCGTCGTCGAGCAGGGAAATCCAACTCGCGATGAAGCCGCCTTCACCGGGCGGCGCGCTGCGCAGGTCCTGCGTCAGCGCCGCGTGACAACCCCCGCACAGGCCATGGCCCATGACGAGAATCTCGCGCACGCCCAGGATCTGCACCGCGAATTCCACGGCGGCGGAGACGCCATGCCGGCCCGGCGTCGTCTCGAAGGGCGGGACGAGCGCCGCGACATTGCGCACCACGAAGATCTCGCCGGGACTGGTGTCGAAAATCTGCGCGGGGTCGACCCGGCTGTCCGAACAGGCGATCACCATCACCTGCGGATTCTGGCCTTCGCCCAGTTCCGCCCAGCGGCTGCGCTGATTCGTCCAGCCGTTCGCGCGGAACCGGCGGTAACCGTCCAGCATCTCTTTGACAGTCGGGGCCATGGACATTGCGTCTGCCCAAGATCGACGGGGCTGGCAAGCGGGGAGCACAATCGCTATCTGGGCGCGATGAACGACATCTCATCCGAGCCGCTCGGGCCGGGCCGGCGCAAGCCGGACTGGATCCGCGTCAAGGCCCCGGTCAGCGCCGGCTATGAGGCGACTCGCAAGCTCATGCGCGACAAGGGCCTCGCCACCGTGTGCGAGGAAGCGGCCTGCCCGAACATCGGCGAATGCTGGACCAGGAAGCATGCGACGGTGATGATCCTGGGCGACGTCTGCACCCGCGCCTGCGCCTTCTGCAATGTGAAGACCGGCATGCCCCGGCCCGTCGACCCGCGCGAGCCGCAGAATCTCGCCGATGCCTGCGCCGAGATGGGGCTGGAGCATATCGTGGTGACGTCGGTGGATCGGGATGACCTGCCGGACGGCGGCGCGCGCCAGTTCGTCAGGGTGATCGAGGCGCTGCGCCGGACGACCCCGGACACGACCATCGAGATCCTGACGCCGGACTTCCGCAACAAGCATGAAGCGGCGGTCGCGGCGATCGTGGAAGCGCGGCCCGACGTCTATAATCACAATCTGGAGACCGTGCCCCGGCTCTATCCCACCATCCGGCCCGGCGCGCGCTATTATGCATCGCTGCGCCTGCTGGAGATGGTCAAGAAGCTCGATCCGTCGATCTTCACCAAGTCGGGCGTCATGCTCGGCCTGGGCGAGGAGCGGCTGGAAGTGCATCAGGTGATGGACGACATGCGCTCGGCCGATGTCGATTTCCTCACCATGGGCCAATATCTGAGGCCGACGCCCAAACATGCCCCGGTGCGCGAGTTCGTGACGCCGCAGGCGTTCAAGGCCTATGGATCGATCGCCCGCGCGAAGGGGTTCCTGCAGGTGGCGTCGAGTCCGCTCACGCGCTCCAGCTACCATGCCGGTGAGGATTTCGCGCAGATGCGCGCGGCGCGCGAAGCGGCCCTTGCGCGCGCGAAGGCCTGACGACCCGCGCCATGCCGACGCACAGCGAAACCAAGCATCTCCCCTATTCGCCCCAGCAGATGTTCGATCTGGTGGCGGACGTCGCCTCCTATCCGCAGTTCCTGCCCTGGGTGAGCGCGATCCGCGTTCGCGAGGACAGCGAGACGGAAATGGTCGCCGACATGATCGTGGGCTTCAAGAGCCTGCGCGAGACGTTCACCTCGCGCGTGGTCAAGCGGCGCCCGGAGAGCGTGCATGTCGATTATGTCGACGGGCCGCTCAAATATCTGAGCAACGACTGGCGCTTCCGGCCGGATGGGACCGGGGGCGTGCTGATCGATTTCACGGTCGACTTCGCGTTCAAGAACCGCATGTTCGAAATGCTTGCCGGGCAGGTGTTCGATCGTGCGTTGCGCAAGATGATCAACGCGTTCGAGGCGCGCGCCGCCGCGCTTTACGCGCCGAGATCCTCGGGCAGCAGCAGTTCGAGCGCGCACAGCGCCGCCTGAAGGCGCACGCCGCCGCGCCCCGTGTCCGGGAAGCGGCGAAGATCCGCCACGACATTCTCGCTGTCCTCGCCGCGCTCGGCCCGCGCGAACACGACCGTGCCGACCGGCTTCAGTTCGCTGCCGCCATCCGGGCCCGCGATGCCGGTGATCGACACCGCGATGTCCGCGCCGCTGCGATCGAGCGCGCCCTGCGCCATGGCCCAGGCCGTGGCGATCGAGACGGCGCCGAATGTGTCGAGGACATCGCCGCTGACGCCGAGCAGCGCCATCTTCTGCTCGTTCGAATAGGTGATGAATCCGGCTTCGAACACGGCCGAAGAGCCCGCGATTTCGGTCAGTGCGGCGGACACAAGTCCGCCCGTGCAGCTTTCCGCCACCGCGACGCGCCGCCCGAGTTTGCGATTCACCTCGATCACTTCGCGTGCGAGGGAGACAAGTTCTTCGGGCAGAAGTGTGTTTCTGGCTTCTGCGACCCCGGCCATCATACGCTGACCATGGCCGCATTCTTCCGCAAAGGCCATCGTCTTTACCTTTTCTGACGCGCGCCGTGGTTTTTTCGGACGCAGGTGCCGGCTTCATCCGGGCAGGCGCACCGTCGCGACGGCCTGGGCGGCAATGCCCTCGCCACGGCCCGTCAGCCCCAGTCGCTCGGTCGTCGTCGCCTTCACGCTGACCCGCGCGACGGGCAGGCCCAGAATCTCCGCCAGACGGGCGCGCATGGCCTCGCGGTGCCGGCCGATCCGGGGCGCCTCGCAGATGATGGTGAGATCGACATGATCGATGAGGCCGCCGCGCGCGCGCACCCGCTCCGCGGCGAAGGCGAGGAAGCGGTCCGACGTCGCCTTGTGCCATTGCGGGTCCGTAGGCGGGAAATGGGCGCCGATGTCGCCTTCCGCGAGCGCGCCCAGTATCGCGTCGACGATCGCATGGATCGCCACATCGGCATCGCTATGGCCGGAGAGGCCGTGACTGTGCGCGATCCGGATGCCGCCGAGCCAGAGCGCTTCCCTGGCCACGAGACGATGGACATCGAAGCCCATGCCCGTGCGACTCACCATGGCCGGGCGGGGGGTCAGGGCTTCCGCACGCGCGAAATCCTCCGGATGCGTGATCTTCTCCAGCATCATGTCTCCCCGGACGATCGTCACATCATGGCCCGTGTCGCGCACCATCTGCGCGTCGTCCGTCGCGTCCTGTCCCTCCGGCCAGCGCCGGTGCGCGGCGAGGAGGGCGTCGAAGAGAAAGGCCTGCGGCGTCTGCACGCGATAGAGATGATCGCGCGGCACGGTCTCGCCCATCACGCCTTCGAAGCGCACCAGCGTATCGGCGACCGGCAGCACGGGGACCGCGCCTTCATGTGTGAGGAGCGCCGCGAGCAGATCGTCGATCACCCGCGCGCTGACGAACGGGCGGGCGGCGTCGTGGATCAGGACGCGGCGAGGAGGGCTGGCCGTCGCGGCGGCATGCTCCAGCCCGGCGCGCACCGACGCCATCCGCGTGGCGCCGCCGGGAATGAGGGCGGGGCAGGGCAGATCACCCAGCGCGGCCCTGACCGCCGCCTCCTGCCCCTGCGCGATCACGATCGCCATGTCGTCGATCGCGGGATGCGCGCCCAGCGCCTCGACGCAATGGCCAAGGAGCGTCCGGCCGCCGATCTCGCGATACTGCTTGGGCACCGCGCCGCCAGCCCGGCTCCCGGCGCCCGCCGCGACGATAAGGGCAAGGGTGGGGCCGCTGGCTGTCATCGCGGCCGGCCCTAGCCGATGGCTTGCTTGTCGGCCAGCCGCTTTCGCGCTACAGGCGCTGCCTGTTTTTTAGGCAATCGACGTGACGACGACGTGACGACAATGCTCAAGCCCATCCAGATCGGTCCGGTGCGGATCGACATGCCGGTGATCCTCGCCCCGATGACGGGCGTCACCGACATGCCGTTCCGCACGCTGGTGCGCCGCTACGGCTCGGGGCTCAACGTCACCGAGATGATCGCCTCGCCCGCCATGATCCGGGAGACGCGCCAGTCGTTGCAGAAAGCCGCCTGGGACCCGGTGGAGGAGCCGGTCTCGCTGCAGCTCGCCGGCTGCGCCCCCGCGGAAATGGCGGAAGCGGCGAAGCTCAACGCGGACCGGGGCGCGGCCATCATCGACATCAACATGGGCTGCCCGGTCAAGAAGGTGGTCAATGGCGAGGCGGGATCGGCGCTGATGCGCGACCTGCCGCTCGCCGCCAGCCTGATCGAGGCGACCGTGAAGGCCGTCGACATTCCGGTGACCGTCAAGATGCGCATGGGCTGGGACCATGGCAGCCTGAACGCGCCGGAACTGGCGCGGATCGCCGAGGATCTGGGCGCGCGGATGATCACCGTCCATGGCCGCACGCGCAACCAGATGTACAAGGGCTCGGCCGACTGGGCGTTCGTGCGCAAGGTCAAGGATGCCGTCCGCGTGCCGGTGATCGTCAATGGCGACATCTGTTCGATCGAGGATGCCCGCGCCGCGCTGGCGCAGAGCGGCGCCGATGGCGTGATGATTGGGCGCGGCGCCTATGGGCGGCCCTGGCTGCTGGGTCAGGTGATGCAGGCGCTGGCCAGCGGCGCGCCTGTTCCAGACCCTTCGATCGACGAGCAATATCACCTGATTACAGATCATTATAGATCGATGCTCGATCATTATGGCACGCATGTCGGCGTCAACATGGCGCGCAAGCATCTGGGCTGGTACACGCGCGGCCTGCCCGGTTCGGCCGAATTCCGCAATGCGGTCAACCAGGTGGACGAGCCGGCGCGGGTGCTGGACATGCTGGCGCGCTTCTACGCGCCTTTCCTCGAGAGCCCCGGCGCGCTGACGGCGGATGTCGTCCGCCCGGAGCCGGACACTGTCCGGAATGCAGCCTGACCTGCTTCGGGAAGGCTTGCCCGTGACCGGGTTCGTGCCGCCCGCGCCGCAGCCGGCCTGGTCCGATCTGATCGCTTCCCATCCTGTCGCCACGCTGCTGGTGGGGCCGGACGGCCGGATCGCCTCGGCCAATGCCAAGGCGGAAACGCTGCTCAACATGGCGCGCTCGGCGCTGGTCGGCAGCATCGTCAGCCATGTGCTGCGGATCGCGGACCCGCGCGTCGACGCCGCCATCTGGATGAACGACACGCCGCTCAGCGCCTATGACATCCAGGTCCATGCCGGCCGCAACGAGGCGGTGGAGATGGACATATTGATCCATCCGCTGATCGAGGACGAGCGTTGGCGCATCGTCGCCCTGCATCTCCACGGGCAGACGCAGACGCTGGGTATCCGGCGCGCTTCGCTCGGCGCACGCTCGGCCACCGGCGCCGCCGCCATGCTGGCGCACGAGATCAAGAACCCGCTGTCCGGCATTCGCGGCGCGGCGCAATTGCTCGAAGGCGATGCCGGCGAGGCGACGCGCCCGCTCACCAGGCTGATCTGCGACGAGGTCGACCGGATCGCCGCGCTCATCGACCGGATGCAGCATTTCACCAGCAATCATCCGCTCGAATGCAAGCCGGAGAATATCTATCCGCTGATCGACAGGGCCGTGGAGATCGCCGCGGCGGGCTTCGCGCGCGATTGCCCCATCGCGCGCAATTACGATCCCTCGCTGCCCTTTGCGCAGGTCAATGGCGATGCGCTCGTGCAGGTGGTGCTCAATCTGGTCAAGAACGCGGTCGAGGCCGTGCAGGATGTCGAGGACGGCACCGTCCAGGTCGCGACCGCCTATCGCCACGGCCTCTCCGTGCTCAGCACGCGCGGCAAGGGCACGGCGCCGCTGCAGATCGAGATCCAGGTGATCGACAATGGCCCGGGAGTGCCGGACAATATCCGCGATGTCCTGTTCAACCCTTTCATTTCAAACAAGAGTTCCGGGCAGGGCCTCGGCCTCGCGCTGGTCGACAAGCTGGTGCGGGACATGAACGGCCTCGTCCAGTATGAGCGCGACAAGGCCGGCGCCCGCTCGATCTTTCGCGTCCTCCTGCCGATGGGAATGACCGCATGACGCGGCTCACCGGCAAGATTCTCGTGGTCGATGACGATCCCGCGATCTGCGTCGTCGTGTCCGAGGCGCTCAAGCGGCAGGGGCATATCGTGCGCACTGTCGGCTCCGTGGCGGAGCGCGCCGAGATGCTGCCGCGCTTCGCGCCCGACGTGCTGGTGACCGACGTGCGATTGCCCGATGGCGACGGGCTCGACAATCTGGGAGACCTGTTCGCGACCGATCCCGATCTCAAGATCATCATCCTCTCCGCGCAGAACACGCTCAACACGGCGGTGCGCGCGACGGGGCAGGGGGCATTCGAATATCTGCCCAAGCCCTTCGATCTCAACGAACTGGCCCGCGCCGTCGCGGAAGCGATCAGCGTCCGCTCCAGCAGCCAGGCGCCGGGCGCGACGGAAGATGCGCCGTCCGAGGAACTGCCGCTGGTCGGGCGCTCGCTGCCCATGCAGGAAGTCTATCGGACGATCGCGCGCGTCGTGGGCAATGACCTCAACATCCTCGTCCTCGGCGAATCGGGCACCGGCAAGGAACTGGTGGCCGAGGCCATCCACAATCTGGGGCCCCGCCGCGCCGCGCCCTTCGTCGCCATCAACATGGCGGCCATTCCGCGCGAGCTCATCGAGGCCGAACTGTTCGGCTATGAGAAGGGCGCCTTCACGGGCGCCATCACGCGCTCGGCCGGCAAGTTCGAGCAGGCGGAAGGGGGCACGCTGTTCCTCGACGAGATCGGCGACATGCCCATGGACGCGCAGACGCGCCTGCTGCGCGTGCTCCAGTCCGGCGAGGTGACCACCGTGGGCGGCACGCGCCCGGTGCGCGTCAATGTCCGCATCATCGCGGCGACCAACAAGGACCTGTCCGTGCTGATCGCGGAGGGGCGGTTCCGCGAGGATCTCTTCTACCGGCTGAATGTCGTGCCGATCCGGCTGCCGGCCCTGCGCGAGCGGGTGGGGGACGTGCCGCTGCTCGCGCGGCATTTTCTCGATCAGGCGGCGAGCGACGGCCTGCCGCGCAAGATCCTGTCCGACGAGGCCGCGCTGTTGCTTTCCCGACACGACTGGCCGGGCAATGTGCGCGAGCTGCAGAATCTGATGAAGCGCCTCACGGTCCTCACGCGCGACAAGGAGATCCAGGTCCAGCATCTGCGGCAGGTGCTCTCGATCGTCGAGCCCCTTTCGAGCCATGCCGGCATCAGCGCGGAGGAACTGCGCGACGCGGCGCGGCGCTGGGTGCGCGAGCAACTGGCCGTGGGCGGCGACGCCCTGCCGAGCGAACTGAACGAACGGCTTCTCGGGGTCATAGAACCCGTGCTGCTGGGCGAGACGCTGGCCGCCATGGACGGCAACCAGATCCGGGCGGCCGCGACGCTGGGCATGAACCGCAACACGCTGCGCAAGAAGCTCAATCACTATGACATCGATCCGGTGATGCCGCTGCGCGAACGCTGAAGGCAGACATAGCGTGCCGAAGCGCCGCCGGACGGTCACAAAGCGTGTTTCCCGAGCCACGCCGATGTTGTAGCGTTGCCACGATGGATCAGCTTTCCGGCTTGCACGGCGCCATGGACGAGTCGCCGCCGACCCTGTTCGGCTCGCCGCGCCTCGCCCGGATGGCGGAGGGACTGGTCGGCCTCACATTGCTGGCCACCGCCGGTTTCACCTACTGGCTGATCAGCCGTCCCCAACAGGACGATACCTTGCTGAGCGCGCTCGTCGTGGCGCTGCTGCTGGTGCTGAACCTGGTGCCGGCGATCATCCTGCTGGTGCTGCTCGGCCAGCGGATCGCGCGGCGGCGCGCGGCGCGCAGTCTCGTCGGCGGCAGCGGGCGGCTGCATACCCGGCTGGTCGCGCTCTTCTCGATGATCGCCAGCGTGCCGCTCCTGCTGGTGGTGATCTTCGCCTCGCTGCTCTTCCAGTACGGCGTGCAGTTCTGGTTCTCGTCCGATGCGCGCGGCATGCTCCAGAATGCGAGCGATCTGGCGCGCGGCTATTATCAGTCCAATCTCAAGGAGCTGGGCGAGGAAACCGTCACCATGGCGGGCGACCTGCGCGATTATCTGACGCAGTCGTCCATCTCCAGCCCCTCCTTCGCGGAAGGCTATATCTACCAGGTCGTGACCCGGAAGCTGAACAGTTCCGCGATCATCGAGATCGGCCGGGACGGCGTGGCGCGCACCGCCGCGACCGTGGACCCGGAGCGCCGCACCGCCACGAACGTCCTCACGGCCGACATCATCCGCCGGCTGCGCGCGGGCGAGCCGGTGGTCGTGCAGGAGAAACCCAACCAGATCGAGGCGTTCGTCCTGCTCAATCCGGAGTCGAATACCTTCCTCTATGCCACCCGCGACTCCCAGATCTCGGCCTTCAGCGAGATGCAGCGCGCCCAGGCCGTGCTTGCCGACTATGACGATTTCGCGGCGCAGTCGCGCGAACTGCAGCTCCGCTTCAACATCGCGCTGTTCATCGGCACGCTGATGCTGGTGGGCACGGCGGTCTGGATCGCGCTGGCGGTGGCGGACAGGCTCGTGCGGCCCGTCGGGGAACTGGTCGATGCGGCGCGGCGCGTGACGGCGGGCGACCTGTCCGCGCGCGTGTCCGATCCGCGCGCCGCGGACGAGATCGGCACGCTCGCCAACGCGTTCAACCGGATGACGCAGCGGCTGGAAGCGCAGACCGGCGCGCTCGTCTCGGCCAACAACCAGCTCGCCAATCGCCGCGCGCTGATCGAGGCCGTGCTTTCCGGCGTCAGTGCCGGCGTCCTCTCCGTCGACCAGAATGGCGTTGTCCAGCTCCTCAACAGTTCGGCCACCGCCTTGCTGGTGAAACCGGGCATTCAGGCGGTCGGCCTGCCGCTTTCCCAGCTTTCCGGAGAACTGGCCGAACTGCTGACGGCCGGCGAGAACAGCGACATCATCCAGATCCGTGCCGGCGGCGAGGTGCGCACGCTGGCCGTGCGCGTGGTTGCCGAGGGCGGCAACCATGTCATCACCTTCGACGACATCACCCAGCAGCTGCTCGACCAGCGCCGCGCCGCATGGTCGGACGTGGCGCGGCGCATCGCGCACGAGATCAAGAATCCGCTGACGCCGATCCAGCTCGCGGCCGAGCGGCTCCAGCGCCGCTATACGAAGGAAATCGCCTCCGATCCCGGCACTTTCAGGCGGCTCACCGAGACGATCGTGCGGCAGGTGGGCGACCTGCGGCGGATCGTGGACGAATTCGGTTCCTTCGCGCGCATGCCCAAGCCCGTGTTCCGCGAGGAAGCGGTGATCGACATCGCCCGCCACGCGCTGTTCCTGCAGGAAGTGGCGCACCCGCAGATCGCCTTCAGCTTCACGAGCAGCGAGACCGACCCGACCCTGGTGTGCGATCGCCGCCAGCTCGGGCAGGCGCTCACCAATATCGTCAAGAATGCCGTGGAGGCGATCGAGCAGCGCCATGCCCAGGCGGAACCCGACGAAACGCCGGCGGAAGGCCCCTACGGCCATATCGGCATGACGGTCTCGCGCGACGGCAAGGCCCTGGTGATCGCGCTGGCGGACGACGGCATCGGCCTCCCCGCCGAGCGGGAACGGATCATCGAGCCCTATATGACCACACGCGCGAAAGGCACGGGGCTGGGGCTCGCGATCGTCAAGAAGATCGTCGAGGAGCATTTCGGCACGATGACCTTCGGGGATGCCGAAGGGGGCGGCACCGTCGTGACCCTGCGGTTCGACACCGACCGGCTCGACCGCCTGTCCGAGGATATGGATGAAAGGCCCGGAGACCCAATGAAAGAGACCTTGAATGGCACTTGATGTTCTGATCGTCGACGATGAAGCCGATATCCGCGAACTGGTCGCGGGCGTGCTGGAGGATGAGGGGTTCGAGACGCGCCTTGCCGGGACCAGTGACGACGCGCTCGAGGCGCTGGCGACGCGGCGTCCATCGCTGGTGCTGCTCGACGTCTGGCTGCAGGGCTCGCGCCTCGACGGGCTTGAGCTGCTCGAGGAGATCAAGCAGCGCGACGCCACCATCCCGGTGCTGATGATCTCGGGCCATGGCAATATCGACACCGCCGTCGCCGCGATCCGGCGCGGCGCGGTGGATTTCATCGAGAAGCCGTTCGAATCCGACAAGCTGATCCACATCGTCTCCCGCGCGACAGAGACCGAGCGGCTGCGGCGCGAGAACCAGGTGCTGCGCGCGCGTTTCGGCCAGGAAGAGGAACTGACCGGCACCAGCAACGCGATCAACACCGTCCGCGCGACCATCAAGAAGGTGGCGGGGACGGGGAGCCGGGTGCTCATCACCGGGCCGGCGGGCGTCGGCAAGGAAGTCGCCGCGCGCATGCTCCACAACTGGTCGACGCGCGCCGAAGGGCCTTTCGTGATCGTCACGGCCGCGCGCATGGACCCGGAGCGCGCCGAGGAGGCACTGTTCGGCGAGGAAGGCCCGGATGGGGTCATCCGGCCCGGCCTGCTCGAACAGGCCCATGGCGGCACGCTGTTCCTGGACGAAATCGCGGACATGCCGCTCACGACGCAGGGCAAGATCCTGCGCGTGCTCACCGACCAGAGCTTCACGCGGATCGGCGGGCAGCGGCAGGTGAAGGTGGACATCCGCGTCATCTCCTCCACCGCCCGCGATCTCAAGGAGGAGATCGACGCGCGCCGCTTCCGCGAGGATCTCTATTACCGCCTGAACGTGGTGCCGCTGGTGCTCCCGCCGCTGGCCGACCGCCGCGACGACATTCCCGGGCTGGTCGAGCATTATCTCGCCCGCTTCGCCGCCGAGCGCGGCATGCCGGCGCCCACCATGGCCGCCAATGCCATGGCCGCGCTGCAATCGGGTGACTGGCCCGGCAATGTCCGCCAGTTGCGCAATGTCGTGGAGCGCACGATCATCCTCGCGCCGATGCAGTCCGGCGGGCTCATCGAGCTGGACATGCTGCCGATCGAGGCGACCGGCGGCAATGAGGAACGGGGCCTCTCCAGCGCCATCATGGGCGCGCCGCTGCGGGAAGCGCGCGAGAATTTCGAGCGCGAATATCTGCGCGTGCAGATCAAGCGCTTCTCCGGGAACATCTCGCGGACCGCCGCGTTCATCGGCATGGAGCGGTCGGCCCTGCATCGCAAGCTCAAGTCCCTTGGGCTGGGCGAAGGCAAGGATGGCTGAACCCTCGCGGGCCGGCGAGATTTCCTGGCGGGATCGGGTGGATTTTGCCCGCGGAATCGCCTAAATCTTCATGGCCTTCGAGAGGGCAAATGAAATCGACGTTCAGATTGAACGCGATGCGGGCAAAGACCCGCCAATAATGGAGTAGAAAATGGCAGATAAGCTCAACAACCTTCAGGATATTTTCCTGAATTCACTCCGCAAGAGCAAGACGCCCGTCACGATGTTTCTGGTGAAAGGCGTAAAACTGCAGGGCATTGTTACCTGGTTCGACAATTTCTCGGTGCTGCTCCGTCGCGATGGACAGACCCAGCTTGTCTACAAGCATGCGATCTCGACCGTGATGCCTGCGCATCCCATCGATCTCGCGCGTCTCGAATCGGCCTTCTCCGCCAATGAGCGCAAGCCCAAGCTGCTGCAGGAAATCTTCCTCTCCGCCGTCCACAAGTCGGGCGAGCCGGTGACGATGTTCCTGGTCAACGGGGTCATGCTCCAGGGCGACATCGCCGCCTTCGACCTGTTTTGCATGCTGCTCCAGCGCGACGGGCTCGTGCAGCTTGTCTACAAGCATGCCATTTCCACGGTTCAGCCGGCGCATCCCCTCGACCTTTCCGGCGAGAGCGACGATGATGACGACGACTGAAACCGGCAAGAGGCTTCACCATCGCGCATTTTACTGAACGCGAGGAAGTATCGCGCGGCGCGCGTGCGCTGGTCGTCCACGCCGATCTGGGCGGACGCCAGCGGCGCGACACCGCCGCGCGGCTGGAGGAGGCGAGGGGGCTTGCCCTCGCCATCGGCCTCGACGTGGTCGGGAGCCAGGTCGTGCGTGTGCGCCAGTCGCGCCCCGCGACGCTGATGGGCGCGGGGCAGGTCGAGGAGATCGGCGCGCGCGTGGCGGAGGCGGAGGCCGATCTGGTCGTGCTGGACAACAGCCTGACGCCCGTCCAGCAGAGCAATCTCGAAAAGGCCTGGAACGCCAAGGTCATCGACCGCACCGGGCTCATCCTCGAGATTTTCGGCGAACGCGCCGCCACGGCGGAAGGGCGGCTCCAGGTGGAGCTGGCGCATCTCGATTATCAGGCCGGACGGCTGGTGCGGAGTTGGACGCACCTCGAGCGCCAGCGCGGCGGCTTCGGCTTCCTCGGCGGTCCGGGCGAAACCCAGATCGAGGCGGACCGACGCATGATCCGCGACCGGATGGCACGCATCCGGCGCGAGCTGGATCAGGTGACGCGCACGCGCGGCCTGCACCGCGCCCGGCGGCAGCGCGCGCCCTGGCCCGTGATCGCGCTGGTGGGTTATACCAATGCGGGCAAGTCCACCCTGTTCAACCGGCTGACGGGCGCCGACGTCATGGCGCAGGACATGCTCTTCGCCACGCTCGATCCCACCATGCGGCAGATCAGCCTGCCGGGCATCGACAAGGCCATCCTGTCGGACACGGTGGGCTTCGTCTCGGACCTGCCGCACCAGCTCGTCGCGGCCTTCCGCGCGACGCTGGAGGAAGTCCTCTCGGCCGACCTCATCCTCCATGTCCGCGACATCGCGCATCCCGACAGCGAGGCGCAGAAGGCCGATGTGCTGGATGTGCTGGGCGAGCTTGGCGCGGCGCCGGGCGACGAACCCGGCGAGGGGCAGGGGACGCAGGCGCCCATCGTCGAGGTCTGGAACAAGATCGATCTCGTCGAGGATTCCGCGCAGCGCGAAGCCCTGCGGGAACGGGCGGCGCATGATCCGCATGTCGCGCTGGTCTCGGCGCTGACGGGAGAGGGCGTCGATGCGCTCAGGCGCCAGCTCGCCGATATTCTGGGCAAGGGCCATCGGCGTTACGAACTGGCGCTGGACGCGCAGGACGGCGCGGCGCTGGCATGGCTGCATGCCCATGGCGAAGTGCTCGGCGAACCGCAGGCGATCGACCATGACAGCCTCCGGCGCCTGGTCTCCGTGCGGATGGATCCGGCGGACCATGAGCGCTTCCTGCGCCAGTTCGGCGATGGAGCGGGCGGCAACGCGGGGGAAGGCTGAACCGAACCGGTGCGCACCCGCATCAAGATCTGTTGCATCGCATCGCCCGGGGATGCCCGGCTGGCCATATCCGCCGGCGCCGATGCCCTGGGGCTGGTCGGGCGCATGCCGTCCGGACCAGGTTCAATCGACGATGCGACGATTGCCGGGATCGCCGCGCTCACGCCGCCGCCCGTGGCCACGTTCCTGCTGACGTCGGAGATGACGGCGCAGGACATCGCGGCGCATATCCGGGGGACACATCCTTCGACGGTTCAGATCGTCCGGCCTATCGCGCCGGAGGAATCCGCCCGACTGGCCGCCCTGATGCCGCATGTCCGGCGCGTGCAGGTCATCCATGTCGAAGGGCCGGAAGCGCTCGGACTCATTCCGCATTATGCGCCTTATGTGCATGCTTTCCTGCTGGATTCCGGGCGGATGAATGCGCCGGTGATCGAACTGGGCGGCACGGGGCGCTGTCATGACTGGGCGATCAGCGCCCGTTTCGTCGCGGCCAGCCCGGTGCCGGTGTTCCTGGCCGGCGGCCTCACGCCCGCCAATGTCGCAACGGCGATCCGGCAAGTGCGGCCCTATGGTCTCGACCTCTGCACGGGCGTGCGCACGGATGGACGGATGGACGCGGAAAAGCTGCGCGCCTTTGTCGATGCCGTCCGCCGGACCGACCTCGCGCTTCAATAACCGGCGTCGGGCGAGGATTCGCGCTTCACCTGCTGCCAGAGCGTTTCCTTGTCCGCGAGGCTCAGGCCCGCAAAGGCATCGCCCGCCCGCGTCTCCATGGCGCGGAAGCGGCGCTCGAACTTCGCGGTCGCGCGCCGCAGCGCCGCTTCAGGATCGACCTTGTGATGGCGTGCGAGATTGACCGCGGCGAACAGCAGGTCGCCGACTTCATCCTCCAGCGCATCCTGGTCCGCCGCGCCGGAGATTTCATCAAGTTCTTCCAGAAGCTTGGCACGCACATCTTCCAGCCGATCCCAATCGAAGCCGACCCTGGCGGCGCGCTTCTGGATTTTTTCCGCGCGGAGCAGGGCGGGCAGGGCAAGCGCCACGCCGGCAAGCGCGGACTGATCCGCCTGATCGGCGCCCGCCCGCTCGGCGGCCTTGATCTCGTCCCAGCCGGGAGAGGGTTCGCCGTCTCCGAAGATATGAGGATGGCGTCTCACCATCTTGCCGCAAACCGCTGAAATCACGTCATCAAGATCGAACGAGCCGGCTTCCTGGGCCATGCGGCTGTGGAACACGACCTGGAACAGGAGATCGCCAAGCTCATCCTTGAGCGCGGGCATGTCGCCGCGCGCGATGGCGTCGGCGACTTCATAGGCTTCCTCGATCGTGTAAGGCGCGATCGAGGCGAAATCCTGCGTGACATCCCAGGAACAGCCATGCTCACGATCACGCAGCCGTGCCATGATCGTCTGGAGGGGGGTGATGTCGGCCGTCCTGTCCATCCATAAGTCCGATAATATATATTATGTTAAATCATGATAAGGTCAGCGCGGCATGCGCCCATGCCCTTCAGGCCCTGCCTGAAAAGTCAGCCTGCTTCAACGTCGGCGCTTCGCAGCTTTCCCGTCCGTCCCGAACGGATCGACCATGCGCTTCAGGCTGGCACGCGCAGGCCGTCATATTCATGGATCAGCGCGACCGTCTGCTCGATATTGGCGCGGCTGGACGCGCCGAACAGGATCGACTCGACATGCGGTTCCTTGCAGATCCACTCGATCGCCTCGCGCGGCCGGATCGCGCCCGAGCCCAGCACAGACATGGCGATCATCCGCGCCGGATAGCGGCCGAGCACGTCGCGATAGCCCTCGATCCCGCCGGACATGCGGAAGCCGATCTTGTTGTAATTGGCGCAGACGATGGGATTTTCGATCCCCACATCCTTGAGCATCGGCAACAGCTTGGGCACGTTCATCGTGATGAAGCCGGCCTCGGCATTGTAGCGGGTCCGGATATGGTCCGAGAAGACGCGGAACGCTTCGGCAAAGCCCAGCCCCTGGACGAGATCGGTCACGACGTTCTGAAGGAAGACCACCGGCGTGCGCAGGTCGCGGAACATCTTCATCTCGGCATCGACGAGCAGCGTCATCATGCTCTCGATGTCCTTGTTGAGCACGGCCTTGGTGCCGCGCAGCACGGTGTCGACCAGGCCCTCCCTGGGCAGGAATTTCCGCACGGCGTCGAAATAGCCCAGTTCGGTCACCGCGTTGGCATATTTATGGGCGTAAGGCATGCCGGGATAGAAAGTGAAGCCTTCCCATTTGGCCGGGTTCGCGCGGACATCGTCGGCGATCTTCTCGATCTTGTCATGTGTGGTGCACATGAAGCCGCCGGCGCCGGCCTGCAGCGCGATCTGCAGGACATCGATGATCGCGTCGATATCCTGAAAGCGCATGGCCTGCTGGCGTGCCTTTTCCTCCGACATATGATTGATGCCGAAGAACTGATTATCGCCGAAAAGAATACGTTCCATATCTTTGTTTATCCTGGATAAACTTGTCAGGCTTGCTCATGCGCAGGGCGGCGCGCGGTCGATGCGCGCCCTCGCCCGTCCACCGTCGCGGGCGATGGAAAGTCCGGAGGACGATAAAGGCCCATCCAGTCGAACAGGACGAGCCAGAAGAATTCGAGCGTGCGCGCGTAGCGCCGCCAG
>Ga0164243_10005126_pt1 | contig 20092 bp, 23 predicted proteins | sample OricompcompostOP_FD_108781 | JGI IMG/M metagenome (GOLD analysis project Ga0164243, IMG submission 108781) | Organic Plus compost microbial communities from Emeryville, California, USA - Original compost - Organic plus compost (OP) | ecosystem: Engineered > Solid waste > Mixed feedstock >... | reverse complement strand
GCCGCCACACCGGCCAGGTCCGCAGCTACCCGAACGGCTACCGCCTGGAGGAACTCGGCACCTTCGCCCCGGGCTGCCCGGTGCCGAGGCCCGCGAAGCGCAGTGCCGCCACGGAATCCGCCGAATGCCCGGTGCCGCACGAGGTCTCGGAGACCGACGCGGTCAGTTCGTAGACGGGGCATGCGGGTGGCCGCCCTCGGCCACCCGACCCGACCGATCAGGCGCGCGCCGAGTGGATGGCCGCGATGCCGCCGGTCATGTTCTGCCAGCGCACCTTCGTGAACCCGGCCTCCCGGATGAGGTCGCCGAGCGCGAACTGATCGGGCCACGCCCGGATCGACTCGGCGAGATACACATACGCCGCCGGGCTGCTCGACACCTTCGTCGCCACCGCGGGGAGCGCCTTCATGAGGTACTCCATGTAGACGGTGCGGAACGGTTTGAAGGTCGGGGTGGAGAACTCGCAGATCACCAGCCGCCCACCGGGTTTGAGAACGCGACGCAGTTCCGCGAGCGCCGTGGGCACGTCATGGACGTTGCGCAGGCCGAAGGAGATGGTCGCGGCGTCGAAGGAGTCGTCGGCGAACGGCAGGTGGAGCGCGTCGGCCGCGACCTTGGGCACGTCCCGGTGCGCGCCGGCCTTCAGCATGCCGAGGGAGAAATCCGCGGCGATGCAGTGCGCTCCCGATCGCGCGAGCTCGACGGTGGAGACCGCCGTGCCCGCCGCGAGGTCGAGCACCACCTCGCCAGGACGGAGGTCGAGCGCCTTGCGGGTCTTCTTCCGCCACCCGCGGTCCTGCCCGAACGACAGCACGGTGTTGGTGATGTCGTAGCGCTTGGCGACGCGGTCGAACATGGCCGCGACCTCGGCCGGATCCTTGTCCAGACTTGCCCGCTGCGGAGGGTTCGTGCCCGTCGATGCCATGCCGATCAACCTACCGGGCGGCGTCGGCCGGAACGAGGCGAGGTCAGGCGGGACGCCGGAGTCCGTCCCGGCCGGACGGCGGGGCGACCGAGCGATAGTGCCCGACGAGCTCGGCGCACACCGCGGTCCAGGTCCTCGCCCGCACCGCCTGCAGCGCCGCGCGGCCGAACGCCGCCCGCACCGCGTCGTCGCGCAGGTACCCGACGATCCCCGGCAGCTTCTCCTCGAAGTCCTCGACCCCGAGGAGGTAGCCGGTCCGCAGCGGCGCGACCAGGTCGCGCGGGCCGCCGGCGTCGGGGGCGACGACCGGCAGCCCGCAGGCCATCGCCTCCTGGACGGTCTGGCAGAACGTCTCGTGTTCCCCGGGATGGACGAAGACGTCCAGTGACGCGAACGCTCGCGCCAGGGCCGGGCCCCGCAGTTCGCCGGTGAACGCCGCGTCGGGGAGCAGACGCTCCAGTCGGCGGCGTTCAGGCCCGTCCCCGACGATCACCAGACGTAGCCGTGGATCGCCGGACAGCACCGCGAGCCGCTCGACGTGTTTCTCCGGCGCCAGCCTGCCGACGAATCCGCAGAGCAGGGCATCGGCGCGCTCGCCCCGCCAGGCCGCGCGCACCGACTCGTCCCGATGTCCCGGCGAGAAGGTCTCCGCGTCGACGCCACGGCCCCACCTCCGCAGACGCGGCACCCCATGGGCCGCCAGCGCCGCGATCGTGGCCGACGACGGGGCCAGCGTCAGGTCGCACATCTCGTGGAGTCGCCGGGTGTACCGCCATGCCGCCCGTTCGGCCATCCCGAGCCGGTACGCGGACGCGAATCCCGCGACGTCGGTCTGGAACACCGCCACCACCGGCACGCCCAGGCGTCGTGCCGCGATCGCCCCGGCCGCGCCGATCACGAACGGCGACGCCAGGTGGACGACGTCGGGCGCGAAGTCGCGCAGCACCCGGTACAGCAGCGGAACCGGCACTCCGACCGGCAGCGACGTCACCCGCGGCACGCGAATGGACGGAACGAGGTGCACCGGTGTCCGCCGCCCCACGATCCGCGGACCGGGCGCATGGTCGCGGGCCGCGCCGGGAGCGACGACGACCACGTCGTGGCCGGTGGACTCGAGGTACTCGACGACCCGCAGCACGGAGTTCACGACCCCGTTCATCTGCGGCAGGAAACTCTCGGCGACGATCGCTACTCGCATGTCCCGAGCCTCGCCGCCCCGGACGACCTGCACGTGGTCGGCGGGTGGCGCGCCGGCCGACTCCCGGTGAACATCTCGGCGAGTCGCCCGGCAGGGGCGTCGGCCCCGGCGTCGGGCACAGTGGACCTGTGGCCGACTCCCCAGACCTGTTGCTGCTCAGCCGGTGGCTCACCCCGGTACCCGGCTTCCTCGTCCCCCTCGTGGGCGCGGGTGCCCGGATCGGCTACGTCCCCACCGCGTCGTCGATCTATCCCGACCAGACGTGGCTCGATCTCGACCGCGCCACGCTCGAGGCGCAGGGTTTCGAGGTCGTCGACGTCGACCCCGAACTCGTCTCCACGGCGACCTTCACGCGGGCGCTCGGCGAGATCGACGCGATCTTCGTCGCCGGCGGCAACGTCTTCCACCTGCTCGGGGCGTTACGACAGACCGGAGCGGACCGGCCGCTCGTCCACGCGGTGAGGCACGGCCTGCCCTACATCGGGGCCAGCGCGGGCGCCGCGGTAACCGGACCGGACATCGCTCCGCTCCACCTCCTCGACGACCCGTCGGAGGCGGCGCCGCTGGAATCCACCGCGGGCCTCGGACTCATCGACGTGACGATCATCCCGCACGCGGAGGGCACGGTCGGCGGCCGCGAACGGATCGACCGGACGCTCGCGCAGTACCCCGACCATCCCCTGCAGCTCCTGCGCGACGACGAGGCGCTGGTGTTCTCCGGCGGCCGGCGCAGGATCATCCCGGGTTAGCTCACCGCGAGCTGAGGGACTCCTCGCCGCTCTCGGCGCCGGCCGGTCCGGTGCTCTCGCCGTCGATCGCCGGAGCATCCCCGCCGGCGGCCGCCGGGACGTTCTCACCGTCACCCGCCGGGGCGTCGTCACCGTCCTGAGCCGCCGACTCGGCCCCGCGACTGCGCCGGCCGAACTCGGCGACGACGACCATGAGCAGCCCGACGACCGCCCAGCCGGCGAATGCGACGGAGAGTCCCGGGATGATCGCGAGCATCGCGGTGCGGCCGGTGGGGCGTGCGAGATCCGGGTTGTAGGCGGCGTATTCGACGCTGATGCGCTGGCCCTCGCTGAGCTCGGTGGGATACAGCAGGCCGAAGCGCGGACTGTGGAACGACCCGTCCGGGGTCTGGAACGCGACCGCCGCGTGCAGGGGGTCGACGGAGACGACCTCGGCCATCACGGTCGCCTTGCTGGACTCGATGGCCGCGTCGTCCTTGAAGCACCCGACGATGAGCGAGAACGCCATGGCGGTGATGGTCAGGCCGACGACGAGCAGGCCGAGCTGCACGCGTCGCTGGATCACCGGGGTCATGGCGTTCAGCCTAACCGGCCGGCGCCTCCGCGGTCACCGGAGCCATTCCGTCGGCGCCGTACCCCCGGCGGCCATCTACCGGCGGCAGGACGTCGGGGCGGACGGCGGTGCCGGGCGTCAGCGCAGCCGGGCGGCGATCGCCGCGTGCACCGACCGCAGGCGCTCCCGATCGGTGGCCACCTCGATCACCTCGATGCCACCGGCCGCCGGTTCCTCGGCGAGAACGGCCCGCAGGTCGTCGACCCCGACCCGGCGATGCGGGATGTGGAATCCGGCGCACATCGACGCGATGTCGGTGCGGTGCGGGGTCCCGAAGACCCGTTCGTAGGCACCGGCGAAACGGCCCGTGTTGTAGCGCGGGTCGCCCTGCTCGAGCAGTCCGAAGATCCCGCCGCCGTCGTCGTTGGCGACGACGATCCGCAGTGACTCCGGACGTGGCTCGCCGGGCCCGATGATCAGCCCCGTCGCGTCGTGGATGAAGGTGAGGTCGCCCATGAGCGCCACGGTCCGCGCACCCGGACGTTCGCGGTCGAGGGCCAGCGCCGCGCCGATCGCGGTCGAGTTGGTGCCGTCGATGCCGGCGACGCCCCGGTTGGACAGCACTCGCACGCCCTCGGCGACCCGGCCGGCGAGCGCGATGTCGCGGATCGGGTTCGACGCCCCGACCACGAGCTGGTCCCCCGGCTCCATCGCCGCGGAGACGGCACGGGCCACGTGCAGGCCGGTCGTGGTGCCGGACTCGTCGAGTTCCGCGGCGACCGCCCCGACGACCTTCTCCTGCACGGCGGCGCATTCCTTGAGCCAGTCCTCGCGCGGCTCGCCGACGGCCTCGATGCGGGTGCCGGTGGCGTAGACGTTGCCCGAGACGTCGGGCCACCGCGGGCCGGTGGTCAGGGCGTAGACGCGCACCTCGGGGTCGGCGAGCAGCCGCGAGACCCCGCGGTGCAGGGTCGGGCGCCCGCAGATGATCGCCTGCTGCGGCCTGATCGAGTCGAGGGCGAGCGGGTGCAGCGGCGTCGCCGGATGCGGGGCGGTCGGCTCGGCCACCGTCGGCACCCCGGCGAGCGCCGGATGCACGCCGGACCCGTGACCGGACACGACGACGGTGTCGAGCGAGAGGTCGATGGGCAGCGGGACGTCGAGGCGGCCGACCGGCGCCTGCGTCCACGGCAGGCCGCCGGGCCGGCCGGCGAACGAGCCGAGGTCCTCGTCGCCGACCTCGTCCGGGTCCGGGACGAGCGGTTCGCGCAGCGGGATGTCGAACTGGACCGGTCCCGCGTTGCCCGTGCGGGCGCCGCGGGCAGCGGCCAGCACGCGCCCGACCGCCGAGCGCCACTGGCTGTTGGTGTCGAGGTCCTTCTCGGCGAGTCCCAGGCTGATGGCGGCGCGCACCTGGGTCCCGAAGATCCCGAATTGCTCGACCGTCTGGTTCGCGCCCGATCCGAGCAGTTCGTACGGGCGGTTGGCGCTGACCACCACGAGCGGCACCCGGGCGTAGTTGGCCTCGAAGACCGCCGGACCCATGTTCGCGACGGCGGTTCCGCTGGTCATCACGATCGGGACCGGCACCCCTGAGGACACCGCGAGACCGAGCGCGAGATAACCGGCGGAGCGCTCGTCGATGCGGACGTGCAGTCGCAGTCGACCCGCGGCGTCGGCCGCGTGCAGGGCGAACGCCAGTGGCGCATTGCGGGAACCCGGGCACAACACGGCCTCCCGGACCCCGCCGCGGATCATCTCGTCGACGATGACCCGCGCCTGCAGGGTCGAGGGGTTGGAGACCGGTCGTTTCATTCCTCAAGCCTAGGGACTCGAACTGCGGACGTATCGCCTGGGCGCGGCGATACGCTGGCCGCGTGGGATTCTACGGCGACCGCATCCTCCCGCATCTGATCGAGCTCACCTGCGGGATGAGCGCGCTGACGCCGCTGCGTGAACGGGCCTGCGCGCCGCTCGCCGGTCGGGTCGTGGAGATCGGCTTCGGCTCGGGGCTCAACGTCGGGCTCTACCCCTCCACGGTCGCCTCGGTCGCGGCGGTCGAACCGTCCGACGTGGGGTGGCGGATGGCCGCCGAACGGGTCGCCGCGTCGCCGGTGCCGATCGAACGCGCCGGGCTCGACGGGGAGAGCCTGCCCTTCGACGACGACTCGTTCGACTCGGCGTTGTCGACGTTCACGCTCTGCACCATCCCGGACCTCCCGGCCGCGCTCGCCGAGATCCGGCGGGTCCTCCGGCCGGGCGGCACCTTCGCGTTCCTCGAACACGGCCTCGCTCCCGACGAGAAGGTGCGCAGGTGGCAGCGGCGACTCGAACCGCTGCAGAAACGCGTCGCCGGCGGATGTCACCTGACCCGCGACGTGCGTGCCGAACTCACCGCGGCCGGCTTCGTCCTCGGCGCCGTCGACGCCTTCTACGAGCCCGGCACCCCCAGGCCCTACGGCGCACTGACACTGGGCGCCGCGCAGGCGGCCTGATCACGCACACCTCGCGGTGTCGCCCGCGTCACCGGTGTTCACACCCCGACCGGCGACACCCGATCCGCTGTCCTAACGTGAGGCCAATGCGTCGCTGGTTGCTGCTGGGTGTGCTCACCGCGGTCGCGACGCTCGCCCTCGAGATCGTCGACGTCGACGCCGCCGCCCTGTTCGCGGGCCTCGTCGTCGCGGCAATCCTCGCGATCGCCGGACTCGCGCCGCTCCCCCGACACCGGCGTCGCGACCCCGCGGACGCGGCCGGCGGCGAGGTCACCGTCGACCCCGCCCCCGACACACCCCCGATCGTGCCGCGGCCGGTGTTCGTCGCCTCCCAGGGCGTGCTGGGCGTCTTCATCGGCACGATGGCCGACAGCCAGACGCTGAGCGGCCTCGGTTCGTCCTGGTTTCCGGTGCTGGTCATCGGCGTCGCGACACTGCTGCTCTCGGTCGCCTGCGGCGCACTGCTCGGCCTGCACCGCGACGTCGACCCGCTGACCGGCTCCCTGGCCCTCGTGGCCGGCGGCGCCTCTGGGCTCGTCGCGCTGACGCGGGAGTTCGGGGGCGACGAACGCATGGTCGCCGTCATCCAGTACCTGCGGGTCGCCCTGGTCACGGTCACCATCCCGGTCGTCGCGTCGGGCGTGTTCGGCGCCACCTCGTCTGCGGTCGAGGAGGTTCCGCCCTCCTGGGCCGACCAGGGCCTCGGCCTTCTGCTGCTGGCGGTGTGCCTGGGTGCCGGCATCCCGGCGGGCCGGCTCCTCCGGCTGCCGGCCGGGGGCCTGCTCGGCCCGCTCGCCCTGTCGACGGTCGCCGAACTCACCGGCATCGCCGGCGACGCCGCGGTGTCGCCGATCCTGCTCACCGTCGCCTACGCGGTCATCGGCTGGCAGGCCGGACTCGGGTTCACGGTGGACCGACTACGGGCGATCGGCCGGGTGCTGCCCTTCGCCCTGCTGTTGATCCTCGTCATCGGCGTCGTGAGCGCACTGCTCGGAGTCGCGCTCTCGGCCTGGACCGGCGAGTCGATGCTCGACTGCTATCTCGCGACCACCCCGGGCGGGATCTACGCCGTGCTCGCGGCCGCTGTCGGGGCGGGCGGGAACGTCGCCTTCGTCGTCGCCGCGCAGATCCTGAGGGTCTTGCTGATGCTCTTCGTCGCGCCGTTCGCGGCCCGGGCCGCGTCACGACGGCGGGGTGCCGCGCCCAACTGACTCCACGGTCACATGTGAGGTGCGTCCCACGTAAGGTCGAACACATGAGTGGGGAAGACATCACCGAGACCACAGCAGCCACCGGGTCGGGGGACCGCGAGTTCGACGTCGTCGTGTTCGGGGCATCGGGCTTCGTCGGTGAGATCACCGCGCGCTACCTCGCCGACCACGCGCCGATCGGCACGAAGATCGCGCTCGCCGGTCGCAACGAGACCAAACTCGCCGAGGTGCGCCGCCGCCTGCCGCTGCGGGCGCACGAGTGGCCGCTCATCGTCGCCGACTCGAACTCGCCCGCCTCGCTGGACGCGATGGTCGCCCGCACACGCGTGGTGTGCACCACCGTGGGCCCCTACCTCAAGTACGGCGAGGCCCTCGTGGTCGCGGCGGCGAACGCGGGCACCGACTACGTCGACCTCACCGGCGAGGTCCCCTTCGTCCGCTACTCCATCGACAAGGCGCACGAGACCGCCGAGTCGACCGGGGCCCGCATCGTGCACTCGTGCGGCTTCGACTCGATCCCCTCCGACCTCAGCGTCTACGCGCTCTACAAGAAGGTCACCGAGGACGGCGCCGGGGAACTCACCGACACCACCTTCGTGCTGAAGTCGATGCGCGGCGGCGTGTCCGGCGGCACGATCGACTCGATGCGGGTCATCGCCGAGCAGGCCCGCGACTCCGCGACCCGTCGCCTGCTGCTCAATCCGCAGGCCCTGTCCGGCGGTCCGGGCGAGGTTCCGCGGGTCAGCCTCTCCGCCGAGCCGAGCGACCTGAACCTCGTCAACGCGAAGAAGGTCGATCCGTCGCTGCGCGGCACCCTCGCCCCGTTCTTCATGTCGTCGTACAACACCCGCATCGTGCGTCGTTCGAATGCACTGCTGGACAACGCGTATGGGCCGGACTTCCACTACGCCGAGACGATGAGCGTGGGCGGCATCCCCGCCCTGTCGACGCTGGCGGCGGGTGTCGTCGCGGTCGGGACGGGCGCGTTCCTCGGGGCGATGAGCTTCGGCCCGACGCGGCGACTGCTCGACCGCGTGCTCCCCGCGCCCGGCGAGGGGCCGAGCGAAAAGGCCCGCAACAACGGCTATTTCGTGGTCGAGACCTACACCAGGACCACTGCCGGCCGGCGGTACCGCTCGCGCATGCGCGCACAGGGCGACCCCGGTTACAAGGCCACCGCGGTGATGCTCGCCGAGAGCGCCCTCGCGCTCGCGGTCGATCGCAACCGGCTGCCGTCGCGAACCGGCGTGCTGACGCCCGCCGCGGCGATGGGCGACGTCCTCGTCGAACGCCTGCAGGACGCTGGATTCACCATCGAGGCAACGGAACTCACCTGACCCGACCACCAGGGACCGGCACCGGAACGGATTAGCACTCTCCACCCGAGAGTGCTAGACGAGTCGCGAATCCGGAGCTAACCTGGTGTCGGTACAGCTTGTGTGCTGCTCGTCTGAACGGGTGGCGGGCAGCCTGTGAGATACAGGAGGTGAACTGCTGTGCTGCGATTCGACCCCTTCTCCGACTTCGACGCCATGACCCGGAGCATGTTGAACGCCGCATCCGGGACGGCGCGTGCACCTCGGTTCATGCCCATGGATCTCTACAAGGTCGACGACCACTACATGCTGATCGCGGACCTTCCCGGGGCCGACCCGGGTTCGATCGACGTCCGGGTCGACAACGGCGTTCTCACCTTGTCGGCCGAGCGCACCGCCCCGTCCGACGAGGGCGTCGAGTGGCTGGCCAGTGAGCGATTCTCCGGCACCTTCCGTCGTCAGTTGACCCTCGGCGACTCCATCGACGCCGCGGGCATCACCGCGCGCTATGACAACGGCGTGCTGACGGTGACGATCCCCGTCGCAGAGAAGGCCAAGCCGCGCCGCATCCAGGTGGAGAGCGTCGGCAGCGGCCATACGCAGCAGGCCATCGAGACCGGGGCCAAGAGCTGAGGCGAGCAGACGGCCGGCACACCGGAGCCGGTGTGCCGGCCGTCGTCGGTCATCTCCATCCGAACACGCGATCCCCCGACGAGATCGGGGGATTCGCCGACTCGCCCCCCTGCTCGACGAGAACCGGGGCGCGGCGTCAGGCCTGTCCGGGCTTGAGCTTGATGAACAGGGCGTCCATCTCCGCGCACAGACGATCACCGTCGTGCATGGTGCCCTTGATGAAGACCTTGCGGCCCTCGATCCGGTCGGCCCAGGCGCGCACGCGCAGCGTCGTGTTGAGCGGGGTGATCGAGCGGTACTGGACGTTGAGGTAGGCGGTCCGGCTGACGGCCTGGATGGCGACCGCCGAGGCGTAGCCGCCGAGGTCGTCGAACGCCACCGCGATGTGTCCGCCGTGCGCGGCGTTGTTGCCGCCGAGGTGGAAGTCCCGGAACACGAGGTCGGCGACGACACCGGTCTCGGAGGCCTCGACGACCTCGTACGGGGGCAGGGTGATGTTGCCGCGCGAGGGCAGGTCGATGCGGGTGCCCGCGGGCGAGTGCCACTCGTCGATGCGCACCTTCGCCAGCTTCTCGTTGACCACCGCGAGATGCTCGATCAGCTCGTCGACCTGATCGCCTTCGGGGCACGCGTACCGGGCGTTGTCCATGAGCAGCCGGACCTGCTCGCTGAACTCCGCATAGCGAGGACCGCCGCGTTCGGTCGTGATCGCGGCGTGGGGGCGGAAACCGCCCTCGTGCGGATCCTCCGCCACGGTCTCGGCTGCACGATCGTTTGCTTCACTCACCGGTCAACCGTATAAGAAGACCCGCAGGCGCACCCGAGCCGCCTCGTCGGTGACCGATCGCGCGCTCGGTCGGACGGCGCCCGGGGCGCCGCGACGGCACGAGGTGTCGCCGGTGGCAGGCGCGAACCCCGCCGGTCACTAGTCTGAGCGCATGACCGCGACCGACGACACACGCACCGCCGACCAGCCGTTCGACCCGTCCCAGTGGGCCGAGGTCCCGGGATTCTCCGACCTCACCGACATCACGTACCACCGTCACGTCGGCAAGGGACGCGAGTACGGAATCGTGCGCATCGCCTTCGACCGCCCCGAGGTCCGCAACGCCTTCCGGCCCCACACCGTCGACGAGCTCTACCGGGTGCTCGACCACGCCCGCCGCTCCCCCGACATCGGCACGGTCCTGCTGACCGGGAACGGGCCCAGCCCCAAGGACGGCGGCTGGGCGTTCTGCAGCGGCGGCGACCAGCGCATCCGCGGACGCTCCGGATACCAGTACGCCACCACCCACGACTCCGACGTCGAGTCCGCGGGCGCCGACACCGTCGACGAGGCGCGGGTGAAGGCCGAGGGCGGCCGCCTCCACATCCTCGAGGTGCAGCGCCTCATCCGCACCATGCCGAAGGTCGTCATCGCCGTCGTCAACGGCTGGGCCGCGGGCGGCGGGCACTCTCTGCATGTGGTGTGCGACCTGACGCTCGCCTCCGCCGAGCACGCCCGCTTCAAGCAGACCGACGCCGACGTGGGCTCCTTCGACGCCGGTTACGGCTCGGCCTACCTCGCCAAGCAGGTCGGGCAGAAGTTCGCCCGGGAGATCTTCTTCCTCGGCGAGGCCTACGACGCGGAGACCATGCATCGCATGGGTGCGGTGAATCGAGTTGCTCCGCATGCCGAACTGGAGAACGTCGCGATCGAGTGGGCACGCAAGATCAACGGCAAGTCCCCCACCGCGCAGCGCATGTTGAAGTTCGCGTTCAACCTCACCGACGACGGCCTGATGGGCCAGCAGGTCTTCGCCGGTGAGGCGACGCGCCTGGCCTACATGACCGACGAGGCCGTCGAGGGCCGGGATGCCTTCCTGGAGAAGCGGCCTCCGCGGTGGGACGACTTCCCGTACTACTACTGATCACCGGCGCGTGCAGCGGTGACTCCCCTCGATCACTCCTTCGGCCCGCACGCCAGCACGTCGACCGTCACGGTCGGGTCGTCGACGAGCGACTGGACCGGCACCTCGGCCTCACCCTTCGCGGAGGTCGGTTCGTCGATCTTCAGTGTGATCGTGGCGGTTTCGCCCGGCGCGATGCCGACGCGGGTCGAGTAGTACGGCCGCCCGTGCAGCGTCTGCTCGACGTAGAAGGCACCGCCGTCGCCGAGCGTCATCTCCTTGAGGACCGCGCCCTTGTCGTCAGGAACTCGACGTTGGCGAGATTGGTGCCCTTCTTCACGTCGAGTTCCGTTCCGAGACCGCCCGCCTCGTAGTCGGTGAGGTCGGTCTGTTCGAGGGTGTTGGTGAGCCTGACGGTGATGACCGACTCGCGGGTGTCGCCGCTGCAATCGCCCGAGGTGTAGGAGATTTCGCGGCGTAGGTGGTAGTCGAGCTTGGTGCCCGACGCATTGCCGATCGCGACCTGCAGATACGGGGAGTCGGTGTCGGAGATCTGGTGACCGAGGTTCGTGGTCTCCAGGATCTCCTGCTCCTCGGCGTGGGTGCTGTAGACCATGATCCGGCGTTCGTGGACGCCCCGGCCGAGGGCCTCGAGCAGGTCGCGGGTGTTCGCACCCGAGTTGACGAGCTTCTTCACCACGGCCTGCGAGATGTCCTGCAGGTACTGCTTACGGGCCCGGTTGTCGTCCGCGAACCGCTTGTACGCGGTCGACAGGGTGATCGGCACGACGTTGTCGGCGGTGATCTTCTCCCCGTTCGCCAACGTCACCGGACCGACGACCTCGAGCACGTACCTCAGCGCGATCGGGTCGACGGCGATTGCGCTGTCGAGGCGCTGCCCGGTCTGGGCCTTCCAGAATGGGCGAGCCACGCGATCGCCGCGGCGACGAGCACCACCACGACGACGAGGACCTGAACGGCCCGGTTCCCGGCGATGCGGCGGATCATCGGATCTCCCCTGTGTGCTCGGGCCGTCCGGCGTTCGCGATCGGCCCCGTGTTCTCCGTCGACGCCGTGTACTACGTCGGCGCTGTGTTGTCGGAGGACACCGACTCGGCCGCGTGGTGAGTGGCCAGCCAGGAGGCGACGACCTCCACCTTGGGTTCGATCTCGGCGAAGACCCGGTCGAAGTCCTCGCGGGGACGCCCCATCGGGTCGACGATGTCGAGCTGCGGCGAGTTCGGATCGATCCGTCCGCGGCCGGCGATGACCTCGGGCAGCGGGCCGAGGTCCGACAGCGTGACGAACTCGGTGAGGGTGAAGACCCGCTTCCAGCGCGGGCGCCATCTGCTGGGCGGCGGCCCGGTGTGCGCGGCTCATGCACAGCACCAGATCGGCCGCGGCGAGCATCGGCGGACGCAGGTACCGGGACTCGAATCCGCTCGCGTCATAACCGCGTTCGGCGAGCACGGCCGCGGAGTGCGGATGGATCGGCTGACCGTTCAGGGCGCCCACGCCAGCACTCGCGGAGGTCACCTCCAGCGCCTTCCCCTCGGCACGCATCCGGTCGACGAGCCCGGCCAGCACCCGCTCGCCGATCGGCGAGCGACAGATGTTGCCCGTGCACACGAACAGGATCGACATCCCCGCTGACGGCTCGGTCACCATTCCTCCTCGAACAACCAGGTCTCGAACGATTCCGCGAGCCGACGCATCACGTCGGGCTCACCCATGCGCGCATGCGTGACCCCGGCGGACACCACGTCCACCCGGGTCCTCGAATCCCCGACCGCACCGGCCCAGCGGCCGGGTTCGGGATTGTCCTCCGCGGCAACGTAGACGACCCTGCCGACGCCCACCCCCGCGTCGACGGCACCGAGGTCGTGGGAACGCACCGCGTGCGCCAGCGTCCGGGTCCGTTCCTCGAAACGGCGCAGGGCGTCGGGGTCGTACCGCCGCGCCAGGTCGCGCAGCGGGTGGTCGTATCCGAGCAACTCGTCGTCGGGCACGTCCCGCAGCTCGTCGGGGGCCCGGGAGTCGAGGATCAACAAGGTCGCGACCTCGGCGCCCGCGTCGACGAGTTGTCGCGCGATCTCGTGGGCGAGATTGCCGCCGAGCGACCAGCCGACGAGGTGCTACGGCCCGTCCGACTGCCGCTGCCGGATCGACTCGACATGCAGCGCGGCGATCTCCGCGAGGGTCGAGGGCAGTTCGCGGCCGGCGAGCACCAGTTCCGGCAACTGCAGACCGAGAACCGTCACGCCCGGCAACGCCTCGGCGAACGGCCGGAACGGCTCGACCACGCCGGGCGCCGTGTGGACACACCAGACGATGCGCTCTCGCTCCCCCACTCGCGGATGTCGAGACAGCGGCACCACCCGCAGGTCGGAGATCGGCGCACCGGACGCCCTGGCCTCCAGGAGATCCGCAACCTCGGCGGACGTGCGGTGAGCGAACAGCTCGGCCACCTCGACCCTGACCCCGGTGCGTGTCGACACCTCGTCACGCAGGGCGACGAGGGCCAGCGAGTTGCCACCCAGCGCGAAGAAGTCGTCGTCCATACCGACCTGCGCCCCACCGGACACATCATCGTCATGCCGGCGGAGCACCGCGCGGAACGCATCGCGAACCGTTGCCTGCGTGACGTTTTCGGGCTGTCTCGTCGACGACGACCACTGCGGTTCGGGGAGCCGGCCCCGGTCGATCTTGCCGGCACCGGACAGCGGCAGGTCGTCGAGTTCGACGACGCGGCTCGGCACCATGTGCCGCGGCAACGTCGCCCGGCACACCGCGAGCAGATCCTCGGCGGGAGCCTGCGAGACCACATAGGACACCAGCGCCGGGCCGGCCGGACCGTCCCGCAGCACGGTGATCGCTCGGTCGGCGCCGGCACGCACGAGGACCGCGTCGATCTCGGCCGGCTCGACCCGCTGACCGCGGATCTTGATCTGCCGGTCGGCGCGTCCGACGTAGACGAGTTCGCCGGTGTCGCGGTCCCAGCGCACCAGATCGCCCGTGCGGTAGCGGCGTCGTCCGTCGGGTGCGGCGACGAAGGAGGCCGCGGTGAGCGCTGGGTCCCCGAGATAGCAACGCGCGACACCGGTTCCACTGACATAGAGTTCGCCGACCACGCCGGGCGGCACGTGCCGCAGCCGGGCGTCGAGGATCTCCACACCGATGCCCGGGCGCGGCGAGCCCAGCCGGATCGGCTCGCCCGGGCGCACCGCGCTCGTGGACACGGTCACGGTGGTCTCGGTGGGGCCGTAGATGTTCATGACCCGCGCGTGCGCCGACCACGCCTCGGCGAGATCGGCGGTCAGCGCCTCTCCACCGATGTAGACCAGCCGCAACGTCCGGATCGTCCCCGGCCGCATGGTGCGCAACACCGACGGGGTCGCGGTGAAGACGCTGACCCGGGTGCGGTCGAGGAAGCCGGCGAGATCGTTGCCGCCGACGATCTCGGCCGGCACCACGACGAGGGTCGCACCGGTCGCGAGCGGGAGGAGCATGTCGTGGAAGGTGGCATCGAGGCCGGGGCTGATGGCCGTGCCGACCCGGTCGTCGGAGCGGACGTCGCCGAGGGCGGCCACGCGGTGCACGCCGCGGTGTGGAACGCCGACGATGTTCGGGGTTCCGGTCGTGCCCGAGGTGGTGATGACGTAAGCCAGCGAGTCCGGGGACACCCGCGCGACCGGTTCGGAGGCAACGGGTCCGGCGGGCCGTGCGGGGATGTCCGACGGCCGGATCGGCGTGGCGCCGGCTCCGGCCGGGACCTCCTCGGCCAGCAGCGACTGCACCGCGTCGACGATCTCCTGCCGCCCGCCGTACCCGACCGCGACGTTGACGTTCATTCCGGAGCGGCCCTCGGTGCGGATCGAGGCCTCCTTCAGCCGCTGCGCGACCGGGGCCGGCAGTTGCGCCAGGCTGCCCATGATCCGCACGCGCCAGTCGCCGCCGGAGATCTCCTCCACGATGTCGGGCACGATCTCCATCAGGGCGTCGAGCTCGTCGGAGGCCCGGCCCAGGTTCTCGGTGGAGAGCAGGTAGAGGGTCACCGTGCCGATGCCGAGTTCCGAACACCAGCCGAGCATGTCGGCGATGCGCCGCGCCCCCACCCGGTGACCGTGACTGACGTCCTCGAAGCCGGCCTCGCGCGCCCAGCGCCGGTTGCCGTCGCACATGATCGCCACATGACGGGGCAGCTTCTGGGAATCGGTGAGCTGGATCAGCCGCTGCTCATAGACCCGCAGCAGGCCACCGCGGACCCGATCTGGGAGGAGTTTCACAGGCGTCACTTTACTTGGAAGTCTGGTTACCGGTGAGAAACCTACGGTAGCGTAGGTTCATGGCACTTGTTGTGGACGAGATGATCGAGACGCTGCGCAAACCGCGGCTGCGCGGCGTCATCCACCAGTACGCCGCCTACATCGCCGGCGCGACCCCGGCCGCGCCGGCGATGTAGGCGGCGATCTTGTCCGGCGCTGCGGCGGTGGCCGCGGTCTCGGTGTATGCCGTCACCATCGTGGCGCTGTTCACCGTCAGCGCGGTCTATCACCGGGTGGACTGGCGGACCCCGCGCAGCCGAGTCCGGATGAAACGCGCCGACCACTCGATGATCTTCGTGTTCATCGCCGGCAGCTACACCCCGTTCTGCGTGCTCGGACTGCCCGGCGACCTGCGCTGGTGGGTGCTGGGCATCGTCTGGACCGGCGCGGTCGCCGGCGTCACCGTGAAGCTGTTCTGGCCGGGCTCACCGCGCTGGCTCGGCGTCGCGCTGTATCTCCTGCTGGGCTGGACCGTGGTCGCGGTCGCGCCCAGTCTGCTCGCCCACACCTGGGTCGCGGTGGTCGTGCTGCTCGCCCTCGGCGGCGTCTTCTACAGCATCGGCGGCGTCTTCTTCGCACTGCGCTGGCCCGAGCCCTGGCCCAACACCTTCAGTCATCACGAGGTCTTTCACGCCTGCACCGCGGTCGCCGCGCTGCTGCACTACATCGCGGTCTGGCTGGTCCTGGTCGGCTGACTCCGGCCGGGTCGGCGCGGCCGGTTAGGATTCCGGCGTGACCGCCGACCGCACCGCCGCCCGGGCCCGAGGCGGCCTGATCGGTGCGTCCACCGCGATCACCGGGACGGCCGGCCACGCGCTCGGCCACGGTGCCCTCCCCGGCACCGACGCCCTGATCCTGCTGGTGCTGACCGGCGGCGCGCTGGGCCTGGCCACGGCCGGCGCCCGACGCCCCGGACGGCTGCTGCTGCCGGCCCTGCTGCTGGCCGGGCAGGCCCTGGCGCACCTGGTGCTGGCGCTGACCGGCGGCGGGCATCACGAGCTGCTGCCCGGCCTGTCGATGGCCGCGGCTCACGTGGCGGCCGCCGCGCTGGCCGCGGTCCTGATCGCGGGCCTGGAGACCGCAATCCTCGGCCTGCTGCGCCGGCTGATCCCACTGCTCGAGGTGGCCCTCGGCCACCCGCCCGTCGGCCCGAGCCGACTCGCGGTGCCGACCGTCGACGGTCCCCGGCCCGACCGGCCCGGTCGCGGCCCCGGCGCGACCCGCGCACCGCCACTGCCGGTCTGACCTGATCCGTTCCACACCGCTCCGGGCCGCTGCGCTCCGGCAGCGGTGCCCTCAGCCTTGGGCGGTCACGCCGCCCTCCCCCACTGCGCTGCCGCCGGCTGCGTCGGCGACCTCGCGCGGGCTTCTCCTTCAAGGACTTGTCATGACCCCTCGTGCCGCAGTGCAGGCACTGCTGCGCCGGCTGCATTTCTACACCGGCATCCTGGTGGCTCCGTTCCTGATCATCGCCACCGTCAGCGGCGGGCTGTACGCCGTCGCCCCCTCCCTTGAGCAGCTGGTCTACCGCGATCAGCTGCACACCGACCAAGGCGGCACCGCGCTGCCGCTCAACGATCAGATCTCCGCCGCCGAGGCGGCCCGCCCCGACCTGACGGTCGCCGCGGTCCAGCCGGCGGTCGAGACCGGCCAGACCACCCGGGTTCTATTCACCGACCCGAGTCTCGGCGAGTCCGAGCGGCTGGCGATCTTCGTCGAGCCGGTCACCGGCCAGACGCTCGGCGAGCTCACCGTCTACGGCAGTGCCGGCGCGCTGCCGTTGCGGACCACGATCAGCGGGCTGTGCAAGGCCGCGCCCACCCCGGCCACCTACTGGGACTGGGTGGCCAGCATCGCCCCGATCAACTTCCTGCCCGGAAATCAGGACCTGGTGGACTACTTCGCCGGCGTCAAGGCCGAGATCGAACAGCGGCTGGTCGACGGGGTCGGGGCGGTGCCCACCGAGAAGTACCGGCTCTACTTCGACGGCATCATGAACTGGACCCAGCTGGGCTGGCTGTCCAAGCGCTTCGCCGAGTTCGACGCGGCGGTGGTCTGCGGCCGCTACACCCACAACTCCTTCTGGCAGGAGCCGCAGCTGATCGACGTCGAGAATCCGCTGCGCGGCATGGCCCAGCACTACCTGATCTGCCCGATCAACCACGGGCTGAAGATCATGCAGGAGCTGCTGGTCCGCGACCTGCAGGCCTTCGACATCGACGGCATCGCCTTCCACTCCTCGCGGACCTGCCGGGCGATGACCAACCCGCAGCAGATTCTGGCCAAGACCGCCGATCGGCAGCTCGGCGTGAAGTCGATGTTCTTCGAGGGCGATGTCGCCGACGCCTCCTTCTACAAAGACGACGTGCTCGAAAGCCGACTGGTCGCGATGCTGGAGACCATCGACATGCAGCGGGCCCGGGCCTGACGACGTGCGGAGTGAGTGACATGACCTGGTACACGATGGGAGTCGACCTCGGCTCCACCACCGCCAAGGCGGTCATCGTCGACGACACCGGCACCATCGTCGCCGCCGAGGTGGTCCAGTTGGGTGCGGTCAGTGCGCGTGCGGTCGGGGTGGCCGTCGACGCGACCCTGGCCGGCGCCGGCCTGCACGCCGGCGACATCTCCCGGACCATCAGTACCGGCTACGGCCGCAAGCTGGTCGCCTCGGCCGACCGGATGTTCACCGAGATCACCTGCCACGCCCGCGGTGCGGCCGCGCTGCGCCCCGGGGTGCGGCTGGTGGTCGACATCGGCGGGCAGGACAGCAAGGCCATCCTGGTGGACCGGGACGGGCTGGTGGACCAGTTCGCCATGAACGATCGCTGCGCCAGCGGCACCGGACGCTTCTTCGAAGTCCTCGCCCGCGCCCTGGAGGTCGAGGTGACCGACCTGGCCGAGCTGGCCCTGCCCGGGGACCGATCGCTGGAGGTCAGCAGCATGTGCGCCACCTTCGCCGAGACCGAGGTGATCTCGCTGCTGGCCCAGGGGGCGGCACCCGCCGACATCTCCGCCTCGGTGCATCACGCGGTGGCGATGCGGACCCTGGGCCTGATCGCGCAGGTCGGTCGGGAAGGGCCGGTGGTGATGACCGGCGGGGTCGCCAAGAACGCCGCCGCCGGCAGTTCCTCTCCGAGGCCCTGCGCCTGCCGATCGAGCAGCTCGACGAGCCGCAGATCGCCGGCGCCCTCGGTGCCGCCCTCATCGCCCGCGACGAGCATCGCAGTAATCTGGCCGTGAGTTCGCCGGACGTCGATCCGGCCGCCCGCAATTCGGCCGGCACCGCACCCCCGACGCCGCACTGTGCAAGCTGTGCGGTTCCGGCCGCACCGACTCCCCTGCCCGTCCCCAGTCTGCCTGTCCGCACCCTGCCGGCCGGCTGAGCCGCGCCACCGTCCCGAGGAGAACCACCATGACCGAGGCCGCCGCCACCGCCCCGGTGCCACCCGAGTTCGCCACCGCCGCCGCGGTCGTGGTCGGCGGCACCGGCGGGGTCGGCCTGGCCACCGCACGCCGCTTCGCCGAGGCCGGCGTCCGGCGGATCGGTCTGGTCGGTCGCAATCCGGAACGCGGCGCGGCCGCCGCCGAGACCCTGCGGCGCCGACACCCCGACCTCGAGGTCTGCTTCGTGGCCGGCGACGTCAACCAGCCGGCCGTCGCCCAGCAGTTGACCGATGAACTCGCCGAGCGTCTCGACGGCATCGACCTGTTGGTCAACTCGACCACCGGATCGGCCAATCCTGCTCTGCTGCACGACATTCCGATCGAAGCAATCCCCGACATCGTCAACCACCAGATGCTCGGACCACTGCTCATGTCCCGCGCGGTGCTGCCGTTGATGCGCGAACAGCGCTCGGGGTCGATCGTCAACATCGCCTCCGACGCGGCCAAGCATCCGACCCCGGGCGAGACGGTGATCGGTGCCGGGATGGCCGCCATCGTCATGTTCACCCGCGCCATGGCCATGGAGGCCAAGCGCGACGGCATCCGGGTCAACGCGATCACCCCGTCGCTCATCACCGACAGCGGGGGCTACGAGCGGGTGATGAGCGAGCCGTTCAGCGCCCGGCTGTTCCAGAAGGCGGCGCGGCTCGCCGCGCTCGGCGTGGCCGAGCCGGTCGACATCGCCGAGCTCGCCTGCTTCCTCAGCAGTCCGGCGGCCCGACGCATCACCGGCCAGGTGGTCAGCCCCAACGGCAGAATCTCAGCCTGACCGGGCCGAATCGTCCCCCACTACAATGACAGCCGACATCGCGCAGCAGAGTGGAGGCAAGCCGATGACCGGGCGACCGGACGAGGACACCGTCGGCTTCACCGGGCGCCGCTGGGCCGAGCTCGGCATGCCGCAGCCGGAACACTTCACCGCGATGAGCGAGGTGCTGCGGATCTCTGCACTGCTGAACAAGTCGATCGACCGCGCGCTCAAGCCGTTCCGCGTCTCCAAGCGCGGGCTGCTGGTGATGATCACCCTGTTCGTCGACCCCGACTCGAGCAAAGCGCTCGGTCAGCTCAGCAAGATCCTGATGGTGCATCCGACCACGGTCACGCTCACCATCGACCAACTCGAGAGCGCCGGCCTGGTGGAGCGCCGCCCGCACCCCACCGACCGCCGCACCGTTCTCGCCTCCCTGACCGAGACCGGACAGCAGACCATGAAGCAGATCGCCGACTCGCTGGCCGAGTCCGATTTCGGCTTTCCCGCTGCCGCGCCGGACAGCGCGCACGCCCTGACCGTCGCACTGCACCAAGTCCGCACCGAAATGGGCGACGCCTAGCCCCGCCCCCGCCCGTCCTT
>Ga0164243_10005124_pt1 | contig 20101 bp, 21 predicted proteins | sample OricompcompostOP_FD_108781 | JGI IMG/M metagenome (GOLD analysis project Ga0164243, IMG submission 108781) | Organic Plus compost microbial communities from Emeryville, California, USA - Original compost - Organic plus compost (OP) | ecosystem: Engineered > Solid waste > Mixed feedstock >... | reverse complement strand
CTCGTTGAGCACGTCGTAGATCTGGCGCGGCTTCGGCAGGTTCTCGATGTCGAACGTCGGCGGAGCGGTCAGCTCCTCGTCGATGATCTCGTTGCAGAGATCGATGCACTCGTCGCAGATGTACACGCCGGGTCCGGCGATCAGCTTCTTGACCTGGCGCTGCGACTTGCCGCAGAAGCTGCAGAGAAGCTGTTCGTTGGAGTCAGTCGGTCGCGCCATGTCGGTCACTCCCCCGGGATCGGCACCTGCACCCGAATACCTTAGTGCTGCGTGATCACGCGGTCGATGATCCCGTAGTCCTTGGCCTCTTCGGAGCTCATGAAGTAGTCGCGCTCCGTGTCCTTCTTGACCTCGTCCACCGGCTTGCCGGAGTGGAACGCGATGATCTCGTCGAGGCGACGGCGGATGTCGATGATCTCTCTCGCGTGGATCTCGATGTCCGTCGCCTGACCCTGGAAGGACGAGGAGACCTGGTGGATCAGGATCTTGGCGTTCGGCAGCGCCATGCGCTTGCCTCTCGCGCCGCCGGAGAGCAGCAGGGCGCCCATCGACATCGCGATGCCGACGCAGATCGTCTGCACGTCGGGCTTGATGAACTGCATCGTGTCGTAGATCGCGAGACCCGCGTACACGGAGCCGCCCGGCGAGTTGATGTAGAGCGAGATGTCCTTGTCGGGGTCCTCCGACTCCAGGTGGAGCAGCTGGGCCACGATCAGGTTCGCGATCTGGTCGTCGACGGGCGTGCCGAGGAAGATGATGCGCTCGTTGAGGAGGCGCGAATAGATGTCGAAGGCGCGCTCGCCACGAGACGTCTGCTCTACGACCATCGGTACCAGGGGGCTCATAGTCCTCGCTTTGTTTCGCTTCCTCGGCTCGAATCCTTCCGGGGAGAGCCGAGTGCTCTGGCGCCCGTCCGGTGGGGCGAGTCTAGCAACCGGTTTCGACCGGCTTTCCAGGTCTGCAGGTGTTGGTCGCGAAGCTGCGCACGCGGGCGCAGCGCGACCGGCGCGCCGGCCTTCTGGACCGGCGCGCGCACGCTCGCGGGCGGTCGCCCGCGGCGCGTCAGTCGTCGGCTCTCGCCGCTCTTCTGGCTCTCGCTCTGGCGGCTCTTCTGGCGGGGGCTCTTCTCGCCGCCGCTCTCGCTCTGGCCGCTCTTCTGGCCGGCGCTCTTCTGGCCGCGCTCGCCTCGTCGGCGTCGTCGCCGGCGGGCTCGTCGTCGCTCTTGGCGACCGGCTTGGCCGCCTCGACGATCAGGTCGAGCGCCTTCGTCGTCGCGACGTCCTCCTTGAGCGCGTCGACGTTGCCCTGCTTCTTGACGCGCTCCAGCAGCTTGGCGCCGGTCGTTCTCTCGTGCGAGGCGGTGTGCTCGAGCGCCTCGGCCAGCTCCTCGTCGCTCGGGTCGATGCTCTCGGCCTCGACGATCGCGGCGAGCACGGCGTCGCGCTTGAGCGCCTGCTCGGCGTCGGGCTTGGCCTCCTCGAGGATCTCCTCCTCGGTTCTGCCCGACATCTGCAGGTAGGCCTCCTTCGAGAGGCCGCGCTGGGCGAGCGTGCGGGCCGTCTGGTCCCACAGCTCCCGCGCGCGCGCCTCCGTCAGCGCCTCCGGCACCTCGACGGTCGCGTTCGCGACGGCGGCGTCGAGGACGGCCTCGCGGAACTCGTTCTCGATCGCCTGCGCGTCCTGCTCGGAGATCCGTCTGCGGATGTCGTCCTTGAGCTCCTCGAGCGTGTCGAAGCCGGCCGCGTCGGAGGCGAGGTCGTCGTTGAGCTCCGGCAGGACTCTCTCGCGCACCTCCTTGACGGTGAGCGCGAACTGCGCGTCTCTGCCGGCGAGGTGGCTGGCGCCGTAGTCGTCCGGGAAGGTGACGTTGATGATCCGCTCCTCGCCGGCTCTGGCGCCGACGAGCTGCTCCTCGAAGCCCGGGATCAGGCGGCCGCCGCCCAGCTCGATCAGCTGGTCGCGGCCCTCGCCGCCCTCGAAGTTCTCGCCGTCGATCGAGCCGACGTAGTCGGCCACGACGAAGTCGCCCTCTCTCGCCTCGCGCTCGGCCGTCTCGAGTCTCGCGAGGTGCTCGCGCAGGTGCTCGAGCTCGTGCTCGACGCGGTGCTCGTCGACCGTCGCGTCGCGGCGGCCGACCTCGAGGCCCTTGTACTCGCCCAGCGTCGCCGTCGGGCGGACGCCGATCTCGACGCTGAACGTCAGCGGCTTGCCCTGCTCCGGCATCTCGCCGAGGTCGAGGCTCGGCTCGCCGACGGGGTGGATCCTGGCGGCGTCGACGGCCTGGGAGTACCAGCCGTTGATCGAGCCGCGGATCGCCTCGTCGAGGACGTAGTCGCGCCCGACGCGGCGGATCACGACCTGGGGCGGGACCTTCCCCTTGCGGAAGCCCGGGACGCGCATGTCGCGGGCCAGCTGCTTCGCGGCGCGGGCGAGACTCTTCTCGACCTCGGCGGCGGGGACTTCCGCCTCGACGCGGACGCGCGACTCGGGCAGCTCGGTGACGGTGGTCTTGAGGGCTTCAGGCATGTGGCCGCGAACGATACCGTGGGTCGATGCTGTCCAGGCTGCTCGCGCGTCTCCTCACCGGTCCGGCCGGCTTCCTCGTCGCGGGCGCGATCGACCTCGGCGCCGCCTGGGGCGGCTGGGCGCTCTCGCGCGCGCGTGCGCGCGCACGCGCGCGCTTGCCGATCAAAGCCAGGTAAGCCAGGCGATTTTCTTCTATTTTGGTGACGCCACCGAGCGCGACGACGGAGGTCGCATGAGCGTCACCGATGAGCTGCTGCGCTGCGCCGAGGACCGGGTCTCCGACCATGCCCATGCGGAGCTCGACGGGATCCCGCGCCGCCGCGTCGCGGTCGTCACGTGCATGGATCCGCGCATCGACCCCGCGGCGCTGCTGGGGCTGGAGCCGGGCGACGTGCACGTGCTGCGCAACGCCGGCGGCGTCGTCACCGACGACACGATCCGCTCGCTGGCGATCTCGCAGCGCAAGCTCGGGACCGAGGAGGTCGTGCTGATCCACCACACCGACTGCGAGCTGCAGCAGCTCGACGACGACGCCTTCCGCGACGAGATCCGGCGCGAGACGGGGATCAAGCCGAGCTGGTCGGCGGAGGCCTTCAGCGACCTCGACGCCGACGTGCGGCAGTCGATCGCGCGCGTGGAGGCGAGTCCGTTCCTGCTGCGGACGGCGCTCGTGCGCGGCTTCGTGCTCGACGTCGGCTCGGGGCGGCTGCGCGAGGTGTCGTAGGAGGCGGCGCGGCGCGGTCGGCGATCGCCAGGCCCGCCCGGCCGGCGTTCGCCCCGGCCCGGCCGGCCGGCGATCGCCCCCGGCCCGCGGGCCCGGCGTTCGCCCCGGTCCACCCGGCCGGCGATCGCCCCGGCCGGCGCGTCCATCACGCCGCGACGGCCTCTCGCGCAGTTCCGATTTGGCTGGCTGGCCAGCCTGGTGCATGATGTGGCGCAGCGATGACCGCCACGCTCGACCCGACCGTGATCGCCCCTTCCCCGCCGCCGGCCGACCTGCTGCCGCCCGGCTCGCGCCTGCCGCCGCTGCTGCAGGTGGCGCGGATCGCGCGCGACCCGATCGGCACCGGCGTGCGCGCCCACGCGCGCTGGGGCGAGCCGTACTCGATGCGGGTGCCGGGCTTCACGCCGTCGCTCGTCTTCAGCTCGCCGGAGCTGGTCAAGCAGGTCGTCACCGGCAGCCCCGACACGTTCCTCGCCGGGCTCGCGAACAGACCGCTGGCGGCCGTGCTCGGCCGCTGGTCGCTGCTGACGCTCGACCGCGCGCCGCACATGCGCCAGCGCAAGCTGCTGCTGCCGCCGTTCCACGGCGAGCGGCTGCGCGCGTACGGCGGGCTGATCCGCGACCTGGCCGAGCGCGAGGTCGCCGGCTGGCCGCTCGGGCGGCCGTTCCGGCTCGACCACCGGATGGAGGCGCTGACGCTCGAGGTGATCCTCGACGTCGTCTTCGGCATCACCGACGAGGGGCGCAAGGAGGAGCTGCGCCGCCTGCTCCCGCCGCTGGTCGAGTCGAGCCGGCGGGTCGTCTTCTGGGGGCCGGCGGCGAACTTCGACTTCGGGCCGATCCGCCTGCGCGCGACCTTCGAGGCGCGGCGGGACGCGGTCGACGCGCTGCTGCTGGCCGAGATCGCCGACCGCCGCCGCGTGCCGGCGACGGCGCTCGACACGCGCCGCGACATCCTCTCGATGCTCGTCCAGGCGACGCACGAGGACGGCTCCCCGATGGGCGACGGGGAGCTGCGCGACGAGCTGATGACGCTCGTGATGGCCGGCCACGAGACGACCGCGACGGCGCTCACATGGGCGGTCGACCTGCTGCTGCGCGATCCGGCCGCGCTGGCGCGGATGCGCGCGGCGGGGCCCGACGGCGACGGCGAGTACGTCAACGCGCTCTGCCAGGAGGTGCTGCGGATCCGGCCCGTCGTCCCGTTCGTCGGGCGGGTGCTGACCGAGCCGGCGCGGATCGGCTCGACCGACTGCCCGGCCGGCGTCTCGCTGATCGCCGCGATCGCGACGACCCATCACCGCGCGGACGTCTTCCCCGAGCCGTCGCGCTTCCGCCCGGAGCGCTTCCTCGGCGACGAGGCGCCGCCGTCGTACGCGTGGCTGCCGTTCGGCGGCGGGGTGCGGCGCTGCATCGGCGCCTCGTTCGCGCAGTTCGAGATGGCGACGATCCTGCGCGTGCTCGCGCGCGCCGACGTGCGGCTGGCGGTCAGACGCCCCGAGCCCGTCCGCGCGACCGGCGTGACGCTCGTTCCCGCGCGCGGCGTGCGGCTGGTGCGGCAGCGCGCGTAGGCGCTCGCAGGCTCTCGGCGACGCGCGGTCGGGGTTCGCCGGGCGCGCGGTGGTGGTTCGCCGTGGCTCCGGTGAGGGGTCTCCCTCGCTCTCGCCCGCGCGCGTAGGCGCGTGCGGGTCGCGGCGCTACGGTCGCCGGGGTGCGCGCACTGCTCGGCTCACGGCTGGAGGTCGCCTTCAGCGCCGGCCTGCTGCTGTGGGCGGTGCTGGAGGCGCTGCTGATCCCCGGCGACTGGCCGCCGGCGGTGCGGCTCGCGTTCGCGCTGGCGGCGACGGCGCCGCTGGCGGTGCGCCACCGCTTCCCCTGCGCGGTGGCGGTGTGGGCGGTCGTCGTCTTCGTCGTCGACGGGCTGTGGGTGATGCTCCCGTACATCGCGGTGACGCCGCTGCAGGGGCTGGCCGTCGCGCTGTTCGGGCTCGCCGCCTACGCGGAGCCGCGGCGGCGCGCGATCGGCGGGATCTCCCTCTACCTGCTGCTGCCGATCCTCTTCCACTTCACCGAGCGCGACATGCCGGTGACGCTCCACGACTCCTTCGCGCTGCTCGTCGTCGAGCTGATGGCGGCGAGCGCCGGCTGGGCCGTGCGGGCCCGGCGCGAGGAGAGCGAGCGGACCGCCGCCGCGACCGCCCGCGCCGACGCCGAGCGAGCCCTGCGCCTGCGCGACGGCGTCGCCGCCGAGCGCCGCCGCATCGCGCGCGAGCTGCACGCGATCGTCACGCGCGACCTGGCCGCGATCGAGCGCCTCGCCGCGCGCGCCAGGCAGGCCGACGGCAACTCCGCCGCGAGCGCCGCACTGGCGGAGATCTCGCGCACGGCGACCGCCGCGCTCGACGAGCTGCGCCGCCTGCTCCGCGTGCTGCGGGCCGACGAGGCGGCCGCCGCGCGATCTGCGCAGGCCGCGCCCCGCTCTGCGCAGGCCGCGCCCCGCTCTGCGCAAGCCGCGCCAGCAGGTGTCACGGGTGAGCCGGCTGGCGTCGCGACCGCTTCCGCGAACGACGACGACGGCGGCGGCTGGTGGCGGCGGCGGGAGCGGGCGGTCGACCTGCTGGCGGCGCTGCTCGCGATCGCGGCGATCGCGGTGGAGCAGCGCGGCGGCGGCGCACCTGCCGGCGCCGCCGTGGGATGGATCAGCGGCGTCGTGCTGATCGTGCTGCCGCTGCTGCTGCTGCGCTCGCGCGCCGGCTTCGCGGCGGCGCTGGCGCTCGCCGGCGGCGGGCTGCTGGCGCGGATGGTGCTGGAGTGGATGCCGCAGGGCGGGCTGTCGCTCGTCGTCGTGCTCGTCTTCGCGCCGTACGCCGCCGCCGCGCACGCCGCTACGAACAGGCGCGCGGTCGCGGGCGGGGTGATCGCCGCGCTCTGCTCGCTCGCCGCGATCGGGCTGGCGATGGACAGCGTCGCCACCGACCTCGCGATCGTCGTCGCGGTCGTCGCCTTCAGCTGGTTCGCCGGCTGGCGGGTGCGAGCCAGCGCCCGCCGCACCGCCGGCCTGCGGCGCGACGACCAGCGCGACGCCGCCGCCGCGCCGCGCCGGCTGCGTGCCGCGCTCGACGCCGAGCGGACGCGGGTCGCGCGCGATCTGCACGACGTCGTCGCCAACGGCGTCTCGCTGATCGGGCTGCTCGCCGCCGGCGCCCGCGCGACGCTGCCGCACGACCGCGAGCGCGCCGAGGTCGCGCTCGCCGACCTCGCCGAGACCGCGGCGGCGACCCGCGTCGAGCTGGCGCGGCTGCTCGACGCGCTGCGCGCCGGCGACGAGCAGGCGGTCGGCGCCACCTGCGTCGCCGACCTCGACGCGCTCGCGGCCGGCGCCCGCCGCGCCGGGCAGGAGGTCGTCCTGCGGCTCGACCGCGAGGCGCTCGCGACGGTGCCGGCCGGCGTGCTCGCGTCGGCCTGCGGGATCGTCCAGGAGGCGCTCACGAACGCGCGCAAGCACGCGCCGGGCGCGGTCGTCGAGGTGACGCTCGCGGTCGCGGCCGGCGACCCGTCGGCGCTCGCGGCGCGCGACGCGGAGGCGGCGGCCGCGCTGGCGGCGCGGGCCGACGCCGGCGCCGAGGCGATCGCCGTGCTCGCGCTCGCGGTCGTCAACGGTCCGCCGGCGACGGCCGCGCCGGCCCGCGCGGCGGGCGCGCGCCGCGGCCAGGACGGCATGCGGGAGCGCGCGCGCCTGCTCGGCGGCACGGTCGACGCCGGCCCCGAGCCGGGCGGCGGCTACGCCGTCCGCGCGCGGCTGCCCTTCCCCCCGCTCGCCGCCGCCGCGCCGCAGCTCGTCGCCGTCGCCTGAGCGGGGCTCGCGCCGGCCGCGCCGCATCCGCCTGAGCGGGGGCTCGCGCCGGCCGCGCCGCATCCGCGTCGCGGTCGCCTGAGCGGGGGCTCGCGCCAGCCGCGCGGCATCCGCGTCGCCGCGCCTGAGCGGGGGCTCGCGCCGGCCGCGCGGCATCCGCCCGCCCTCCGCTGAGCGGCAGGCCGATCGCCCGCCGCGACGCATCCGCCCGCCGCGCCTGGCAGGCTGCCGGATCCGATGCTGCTGATGCTCCCCCCGTCCGAGGGCAAGGCGACGCCGTCGCCGCGCCGCGCGCCGTTCGACCTCGCGGCGCTCCCCTTCGCCGACCAGCTGACCGCCGTGCGCGAGCGCCTCGTCGCGGCGGTCGACCCGGCGCTGGCGCGCGCCCCCGCGGCGCCGGCCGCCGAGGTCTACACCGGCGTCCTCTACGGCCAGCTCGACGTCAGCTCGCTCCCGGCCGGCGCGAGACGACGGGCGCGTACGTCCGTCCTGATCGCCAGCGGGATGTGGGGGCTCGTCGGACTCGCCGACCGCATCCCCGGCTACAAGCTGCCGATCGACGCGAGAGTCGACGGCGTCGGCCCGCTCGCCGCGCTGTGGCGGCCGGCGATCGCGCAGGCGCTCGCGCCGCGCGACGTCGACGGCGGCCTCGTCGTCGACTGCCGCTCCGGCGGCTACGCCGCCGTCTGGAAGCCGTCCCGCGCCGCCCGCGTCGAGGTGCGCGCCTTCGCCGTCAAGCCCGACGGCAGCCGCCAGGTGATCTCCCACAACGCGAAGGCGACGCGCGGCCGCGTCGCGCGCGAGCTGCTGCTGGCGCCGCGCGCGCCGAGACGGCCGGCCGACCTGCTGCGGCTGCTGACCGCCGCCGGCTTCGACGCCGAGCTGCACGAGCCGAGCGGCCGCGCCGGCGCGCCGTGGCAGCTCGACGTGCTCGAACGCTGACGCGCCAACAATCTGCCCGCCTGTCGGATCGGCGAGACGCTGTGCGACGTCCTGGCGTCACCAGCCATCCTCCGAAAGGACGACCGATGCAGTACGCGCTCCTGATCTACGCCGATCCGACCGCCATGCCGGCGCCCGACAGCGCCGAGGGCCAGGCCGAATACACCGCCTGGATGGAGTACACGCAGGCGCTCGCCGAGGCCGGCGTGATGAGAGGCGGCGAGGCGCTGCACCCGGCGCCGACCGCCACCAGCGTCCGCGTCCGCGACGGCGAGACGCTGACGACCGACGGCCCGTTCGCCGAGACGAAGGAGGTCCTCACCGGCTTCTACCTGCTCGACGTGCCCGACCTCGACGCCGCGCTCGAGTGGGCGCGCAGAATCCCGAGCGTCGGCTACGGCACCGTCGAGCTGCGGCCGACCGTCGTCTTCGACCGCGTGTGACCGCCGCGCCGGGGACAGCGGCGGCGGCGCTCGACCGCGCCGCCCGCGAGCAGGGCGGGCGTGTGCTGGCGACGCTCATCCGCCACCTCGGCGGCGACTTCGCGCTCGCCGAGGACGCGCTCCAGGATGCCTACGCGGAGGCCGCCGAACGGTGGCCGCGCGACGGCGTCCCGCGCAACCCCGGCGCCTGGCTGACGACCGCGGCGCGGCGGCGGGCGATCGATCGCCTCCGCCGCGCCCGCGGCCTCGACGAGCGCGTCCGCGCGCTCGAGGCGCTCGCCCGGCGCGACGGCGGCGGCGTCCACCTCGACGCGCCGCCGGCCGACGACGACGACGAGCAGCTCGCCGACGACCGCCTGCGGCTGATCTTCACCTGCTGCCATCCGGCGCTCAGCCCAGCGGCGCGCGTCGCGCTGACGGTGAAGACGCTCGGCGGCCTCACGACCGCGCAGACGGCCCGCGCCTTCCTCGTCGAGCCGCGGACGATGGAGCAGCGGCTGACGCGCGCGAAGGCGAAGATCGCCGCCGCCGGCATCCCCTACCGCGTCCCGCCGCGCGAGCTGCTGCCGGAGCGGCTGGCGGGCGTGCGCGCGGTCGTCTACCTGATCTTCACCGAGGGCCACACCGCCTCCGACGGCGAGCTGCTGCTGCGCGGCGAGCTGTGCGACGAGGCGATCCGGCTCGGCCGGCTGCTGCGCGCGCAGCTCCCGCCGGACCCCGAGACGCTCGGCCTCCTGGCGCTGATGCTGCTGCACGACAGCCGCCGCGGCGCGCGCGCCGACGCCGCCGGCCGCCCCGTCGCGCTCGCCGACCAGGACCGGCTGACGTGGGACGGCGGCCGGATCGCCGAGGGCGTCGCGCTGCTCGACGAGGCGCTCGCGCTGCGCGCGCCCGGCCCCTTCCAGGTCGAGGCCGCGATCGCCGCGCTGCACGCCGGCGCGCCGTCGCTGGAGGAGACCGACTGGCCGCAGATCGCCGCCCTCTACGGCCGCCTCCTGCAATGGCGCCCGACGCCGGTCGTCGCCGTCAACCGCGCGGTCGCGATCGCCTTCGCCGACGGGACGCGCGCCGGCCTCGCCGAGCTCGACGCGCTCGCCGGCGAGCGCCGCCTGGCCGGCTACGCGCCGCTCCACAGCGCCCGCGCCGAGCTGCTGGTCAGAGCCGGCGACGCGGCCGGCGCGCTCGCCGCCTACGAGCGCGCGATCGCGCTCTGCGGCAACGGCGCACAGCGGGCGGAGCTGGAGCGCCGCCGCGCGGAGCTGCTGCCGTGAGCTACGGCGTGACGCCGTGCTCGCGCAGGTAGTCGAGGTAGAACGGCCGCAGCAGCTCGCCGACCTCGCCTCTGCCTGAGGTCGTCACGTCGTCGACGTGCGCGGCCCACGAGTCGATGTCGGCGTCGGCCTCCTCGAGCTCGCCGGCGCCGGCCTCGGCGGCCGGCAGGTACTTCATGAGGTTCCAGAAGAACTTGACGTCGAGATGGTGCCGCGCGTGCCTGACCGCGAGGTCGTGCAGCTGCTCGGAGGTCAGCTCGTCGAGTGCGTCGGCCATCGGGCGAACCGTCCTAGCGGTAGTCGTCGGGGTTCTTCGAGGGGCCCGGCAGCGCCTCCCACAGGCGCGACGGCGTCGGCCGCTTCGACGGCTCGAGGTCGCCCCACACGGCGCTCAGGGCGACGAGCACGAACGAGATCGCCCACAGCGTCGCGAGCGTCCCGGTCTGCTCGGAGGACCAGACGATCCCCAGCACCACGAAGGCGATGACGGCGGCGAGGCGCGTGATCAGCGAGAGCATCGGCGAATCGTACAAGCGCGCCGCCGCTCAGCGCAGCGTCACGGCGACCGCCGTCCGCGCGCGCCCGCCGTCGAGCCCGATCGCGGTCAGCGTGAGCGTCGCCGCGCCGTTCGGCCGGGCGGCGTCGCGCGGCTGTCTCAGAGCCGCCAGCAGGCTGCCGTCGGCGAGCGGGCAGGCGGCGCCGCGGGCGAGCGGGCGGCCGGCCTGGCTCAGCTCCAGCCGCAGCAGCTCGAGCGCCGGATCGGGCGCCAGCCGCAGGTCGGCGACGAGCAGGCCCGGGCGCCTCCACGCGACCGCGGCGGCGGCGACGCGCGGTGCGGGGACGGCAGCGGCGGCCGCGTCCGGGCGCTCGGCGGGCGCGTCGTCGGCGGCAACCTCGCCCGCCCCGACGGCCTCCCCCGCCCCGGCCACCTCCCCCGCCCCGGCGGCCTCCGCCTGCGCCGCGGCCCCGCCGGCCGGACGCGCCGCCGGCGAGACCCGCGGCGCGGGCACGGAGCGGTCGACGACCAGCTCGTACGCCTGCCCCTCCTCTCCCGCCGCCGGGCCGACCGGCGCGAGGAAGAGGTCGGCGCCGGCGAGCAGCGGGTGGCCGAGCGCGTGGACGCCCTGCGTCAGGGGGACCGCGCCCGGCGCGCCGCGCAGCGCGACGGCGAAGGCGTCGTCGGCGCCGGCGACCCCGTCGAGCCGCAGCGTCGCGGAGCCGGCGCGCAGCGGCCGGCCGTCGGCGGCGAGCGCCTCCCAGCCGCCGCGGCGCAACGGGTCGAGCCCGTCGGGTGCGCCGGCGCGCGCCGGCGTCGCCGCCGCGCCGCCGCCGAGACAGAGCGCGAGCGTCGCGGCGCCGCCCGCCTGGAGGAACCGCCGTCGGTCGAGCTGCAGCTGGTCGTTCATGAGGCGGCAGCATACTCGGGAAATGCGAGCGACAACGCGGCGTATTCCGGTATCTTCCGGCGCCTCGCTACGGTGGAGCGATGCCCACCCTCTGGACGATCGGCTACGAGCGCCTGCCGCCGGACGCGCTCGCCGCCGAGCTGCGCGCCGCCGGCGTCGCGCGCGTGATCGACGTCCGCTTCCGCGCGCAGTCGCGCAAGCCCGGCATGTCGAAGACGAAGCTGTCGCAGCGGCTCGCCGACGACGGGATCGCCTACGAGCACCGGCGCGCGCTCGGCACGCCGCCGGAGATCCGCCCGCTCTATCGCACCGGAGCGGTCGCGCGGGCGGCGGAGCAGTTCCGCGCCCACGTCGAGGCGACCGCGGCCGAGGAGCTCGACGCGCTCGCCGCCGAGCTGGCCGCGCCCGGAGCCCCGGCGACCGCGCTGCTGTGCCTCGAGGCCGAGCCGTCGGGCTGCCACCGGCGCGTCGTCGCCGAGCAGCTGCGCCGGCGGCTTCCCGACCTGACGGTCGTCGACCTCTGAGCGGACCGCTCAGGCGGCGACCGGCACGCCCTGGCGCAGCCGCTCGACCAGCCGGGCGCCGGCGGCGCCGGGAACGGCCTGGAAGGCGAACGGCTCCGCGCCCTCGGGCGTCAGCTCGACCTTCGCGCCCAGCGGCGAGTCGGCGACGACGACGTTGGTCGACGTCAGCGGCACCGTTGTGATCACGCCGGCCGCCTTCGGCGTCGGGTTCCAGCGCACCTTCGGCTGCGCGAGGAAGTGGATCGCGTCGGCGGTGACGGCGACGAGGAAGCTCTGCGGCAGGCCGCCGGACTGCTTGCGGCCGCGCAGCGACTGGACGATGCCGGCGGCGCCGGCGACCTGGCTCAGCGCCAGCGAGGAGAGCGCGAGCGCGCGGGTGCAGGGGGCGCAGGCGAGCACGGGCTCGTCGAGGAGCTCGGCGGCGGCGTTGTCGTACTGCTCGGGCTTGGTCATGGGCCGATCATCCGCCCGCGGCGCGCGCGAGCCATCAGGGCAGCCCCCCTGAACCCGGACCCTCAGCGCGCCGGAAACTGCTCCAGCACCCATCCGGGACCGAGCAGCGGACGCAGGTAGGAGCGGCCGTGGATCGGCAGGTAGTCGCCGGTGCGCGGGTCGAACGGCAGGTCGCGCTCGACCGGATACCACTCGTTGTGCTGGCGGATCAGCGCGTTGAGCTGGCTGAAGTCGTGCGCGTGGGCGTGCTCGCGCCAGCGCCGCGCGAAGGCGTCGCGGTCCTCGCCGCACTCGTGCCGCAGCGCGCGGTGCGCCTCGGCCAGCTCGCGGCGGACGCGCGCGATGCCGTTGTCGATCTCGGCGATCCGCTCCATCCAGCGCGGCGGGTTGCCGCCGGTGAGGTAGTTCTCGACCGAGCGCTGCGCCTGCCGCGCGACCGACGACAGCGGTCTGCCGGCGGTGGTCGCGTCGGTGCGCCGCCGCAGCACGCGCTCGGCCGGTGTGAGACGGGCGTCGTCGGACTGGTCGAAGGCCACGAGCTCACTGTAGGCGAACCGGAATCCGTGCCCACCGTCACACAGGTTTGGTGCCCACGCTCACAGAGACCGCGGTGCGTCGTCCGTACCGTGACCTGTGCACCGATCAACCGCCAATCAGGGAATCCGCACCGCATGACCCGACTCATCAGCGCCATCAACCGCCTCTTCGACGGCCCGGCCCAGACCGAGCCGGTCCACTTCCATCACGGTTCGCTCGGCAGCCCCGTCGTCTGCCACGACGAGCGCTGCAGCTCGCCGCGCCTCGACCTGCGCGACGCCCGCGAGCTGAGCGTCGCCACCGGCGACCTGCGCTAGTCGCCTACCGTCCGCGGTGATGGCGCCCGTGATGGCGCCCACCGCGATCGCCGCGGTCGTCGTCGTGGTCGTGGCCGAAGACCTCGTCGTCGCCTGACTGCGCGTCGGCGAGGTCGTAGAGGTCGCCGAGATGGCGCGTCACGACCGGCAGCGCGCCCTGCGCGACTGTGCGCAGCTCTCTCGTCTCGCCGCGCGTCGCGCCGGCGAGCAGCAGCTTCAGCGCCTTCTCGTGGGCGCCGATCTGCGTCTGCACCCACGCCTCGTCGAAGTCGTCGCCGCTCAACGTCCCGAGCTTGTCGAGCCAGCGCTGCGCGCCGCGGCTCAGCTCCGTCGGCAGCGTCACGCCGGCCGCAGCGGCGGCCGCGTCGACCTGCTGCTGGAGCGCGGTGTGATCCTCGACCAGCATCGCGCCGAGCGCTCTGACCGCGTCGCCGCCGCGCTGCTGCGCGAGCTGACCGGCCGCGATCTCGAAGCGGTTGGACTGCGTCGCGCCGACGAGCAGCACCTGCGCCGAGACGCGGAAGCCGCTCTTGCCGTGATGGTGCCCGTGCCAGCCGCCGTTGCCGTGCCAGCCGCCTCCGCCGTGTGCCGGCGCGACCGCGGGCGCGGCCGCCGTCGTCAGGGTCGCGGCCGCGAGCAGCGCGGCCAGCTTGCCGTGTGTGCGCATCGATCTCTTCCTCGCTTCCCCTGCTTGACAGGTTCGAGGGTTTGATGACGGGTTCGAGGGCGCCCGGCCCGCGAGCTACCCGGGCGGCGGGGCGTGAAACGTGCTCGTGTACGGCAGCCAGCGCCCGACGCGCCGCCGCGCCCACGCGGCGACCTGGTCGCTGACCTCGATCTCGGCGAAGACCCTGCTCGCCGGCAGCTCGATCCAGCCGCCGTCGGCCAGGTCGATCCGCAGCGCCTCGATCGCCGGGTACCAGGCGATCCCCAGCAGGCCGACCGTGCGCCGCTCGAGCGGATGCGACAGGCGCGGCCGGCCGACGTCGTGGACGAGCAGCCGGCAGGCGAGCAGCGGCAGCTCGAACTCGTCGTAGCGCCAGGTCCGCCGCAGGTGGCGCGGGCCGAGCCCGCCGGCGCCGAACGGCTCCTGCGTGAACGGGAGCGAGACGACGGCGCGGCGGGCGTCCCAGCCGAAGGCGCCGAGGTCGGCGTCGGCCTCATGCAGCCAGGTCGAGAGGTCGCCGAGCGCCTCGCCGTCGGTCGCGAGCAGATGCTGCAGCAGTCGCGGCGACGGCGGTGCGCTCACATGGCGATGCTACGACCTCAGCGGCGCGGCAGCGCGACCTGCCCGTACGGGGTCAGCGTGACAGGCCCGACCAGGCCGTAGCTCTGGCGTCTGGAGCCGCCGAAGATCGTCGGGTCGGTGACGCGCAGACGGTTGTTGAGCGTCGTCGCGACCTCGACCTCGATCGTGTTCCTGCCGGGTCTCAGCCGGTCGCCGAGGTCGACGACCGTGTCGCACTGCGACAGCGGCGGCAGGACTCTGCCGTTGACCTTGACGCGGAAGGTGTCGAAGACCTCGCCGAGGTCGAGCAGCGCGCCGACCTGCTTCGACCACTCCCTGCCGAGCGTCACCGTCGTCGTGTAGCGGCCGATGCCGGAGACGTCCTCCAGCCCCGGGATCGCCGGCCACGGCGCGAGCGCCGTCAGCGGCACGCTGCGGCGCGGTCTGATCGTCTCCCACGGCTGGGCGCCCGGCTGCCAGTCCTCGACCTCGAGGCTCCAGTCGGTCAGCGCCAGCGGCGCCGGCAGCCTCCCGATCGTCGCGCTGACGGTGCGGCCGTTCGAGAGCGTCGTCGCGTACGTGCCCGGCGTGGTGTCGCGCAGGACCAGCGCGCCGTCGTCGTAGCGGACCTCGTCGGCCTCGGTCGACGTCGCGTGGAGGTCGTGGCCGAGCAGCTCCTGCCACCAGCGCCGGCGCGCGAACGCGACGATCGTCGTCTCGCCCGGCTTGAGCGTCACGCGCAGGCGGACGCGGCCGTCGGCGAGCGTCTCGTAGACGGCCGCCGGCGCGATCTCGCCGGTCCACGCGTCGAGCACGTACGGGGCGACCTCGCGGCGGCTGGTCGGCCGCAGCGTGACGAGGTGGTCCATCGTTCTCGCCGCGTCGCCGTTGGCGAAGTAGTAGTAGTCGACGTCGCCGTCGACCCGGTGGGCGTTCTGCAGCGACGATCTGACCTCGTACTCGACGTCGCGCACGAGGCCGAGTCTCGCCAGCCCCTCGCCGATGAACGGGCGGTCGGCGACTCTGACGACGTTCGGCAGCGCCAGCAGCTCGTCGACGAGCGCCTTCAGCTGCGCCAGCTCGCCGGGCCGCGGGATGCCGGGCGTTCTCGGGTTCGACCAGTCGCCCGACAGCACGACCGGCAGGCCGGCCTTCGCGAAGGCGAGGATCCGCTCGGCCGAGTCGAGCTGGAGCGTCGTCTCGCGGCCGGCGAAGGCGTCGCCCTCGAAGATCAGCGCCTTCGCGTTGATGCCGTCGGGCGCGAAGCGGCCGTCCTTCACGCGCGCGAGCGGGAAGTGCAGCAGCCGCGGGCTGATCGTCACGTGCGTCCAGCCGACGGGGACGCCGTCGGAGGTCAGCCACGGCGCGCCGAAGCCCGAGCCGGCGTAGCCCTTCTGGCGGTAGGCGGCGACGTCGACCTGGTTGCGGCCGAGCTGGAGGATCTGCTGCGTGCGGGCGAGGTAGGCGGAGATGTCGGGGACGTGGCCCCAGGTCGGCTGCCGCGGTCCCCACGCCTCGCCGTAGCCGGGGCCGCCGTTGTAGGGGCTGAAGGCGGCGAAGCCGGGCCATCTGACGTTCGGCACGTCGCGGTAGGCGAAGCCGTGGAAGACGGCCTGGTTGACGCCGGCCGCGTACTGCGGCGTCAGTCTCTTGAGCGTGACGTCCCAGGCGGTGCTGTAGGCGCCGCCGGCGAGGCCGCCGGCCTCGTTGGAGAGCAGCGTTCTGCCGCCCATGTCGCGGCCGCCGGCCAGCGAGCGGAAGTCGTCGAGGTTCTTGAAGCCGAGCGACTCGCCCTCGGGCACGTCGACGATCGCGGCGACGGTGATCGCGTCGGTCTCGAGGCCGTACGGCTGGTTGCGCAGGCCCATGCCGAAGCCCTTCGCCCACCGCTGCAGCGGCAGGATGTGCTCGTCGATGTAGAGCTGCGAGAGGACGTCGTTGTAGTCGGTGCGGATGCGGCCGTGGGTCGCGTCGTCGAAGTCGAAGACGTACTTCTCGTCCTGCTCGATCACGGCGGCGAGGACCGGCAGCAGCGGATACCGCTTCTGCTGCTCGAACGCGCTCGGGATCTCCGGCGTCCACAGCGTGGCGTCGGTCTCCATCTCGATCGAGTCCTCGAAGATCTGGCCGCCGACCTCCTTCAGCAGCCTGCGGACCGACGGCGTCAGCAGGCTCGACTCCCACAGCTCGATGATCGCGTTCGTGCCCGCGCGCGAGAAGTGGTCGACGACGTAGGCGTCGGGGGTCGTGTGCGGGCCGCCCTCGGGCTCCTGGCCGCTGCCGCGCTCCCAGTAGGAGATCAGGACCCAGGTGCTGGGGGCGGCCGTGGCGGGGTCGTCGGCGGGGGCGGTGAAGGCGATCCGGCCGTCGCCCGTGACGGCGCCGGTGAGGTCGGTCAGCGTCGCTCTGACGATCCCGACCGGCCGTCTGGTCAGCACTCTGCCGGCGACGACGCGCGCGGCCTCGACGCGCAGCAGCTTCTTCTGCGTCACGCCGGCTGCGGGCGCGACGACCGGATCCGGGACCGGGCCGTCGTAGGCCTGGCCGGCGCTGAGGCTGACGAGGCCGTGCGCGACCTCCTTGACGGCGCCCGGCGAGTCGGGCGTGATGTGCGGGGAGGCGGCCGGCCAGCTCGGGCCGGCGAGCAGGTCGACCTGCAGGCCGCGCTTCTTCGCCTGCTTCAACGCCGCCTCGACGGCGGCGGTCCAGGCGGGGGTGCCCCAGCCGGTGTGCTCGGGATCGAGCGGCGTCTTGACGCTGTGGTGGACGTCGGAGATCTCGACGCCGCCGAAGCCGGCGTCGGCGATCTGGTCGATCTCGCGCTGGATCTCCTTCACGTCGACGTCGCCGTGCGGCCACCACCAGCGGAACTTCGGCTGCACCTCGCGCGGCGGGTTGGCGAAGCGGCCGCCGCGCGGATGCCAGGCGGCGGCGTGGCCGGCGGGGCCGTGGCCATGGGGGCCGACGCCGTGGGCGGCGGCCGAGTCGGCGGCCGCGGCGGCGACCGCGCCGGCGCCGGTGGCGGCGCCGAGCTGGATCAGGCGGCGGCGGGAGAGCGCGCCGGGGCCGTGCTGCTCGGGGGTCGCGTCCTGCGGGGCGGCGCCGTCCGCGTCGATGCCGTGCGGGCGCGCCTGGTCGACGTCGCCGGGGCGTCGTTCAGCCATTCCTGTTCTCTCCTCGCTTCAACTGCCGTCGCGGGGTCCCGTCCCCGTCGGTTGGCGCGACTGTATGAGCGATTGTGGTTGAAGTCAACCGATTGCCGAGCATCGGCGACCAGAAACACCCAGTCTGGCGCGAAACCCGGGAGACGAGCTGGCGCGTTGGCGCGCTCGACCGGCGCGACGAGCCGGGGAGGCCGCGTCGCGGGTGGGCGTCGGCGCACGCGGGGCCGCGGGGTGCTGGGCGCGGCTGGGGGCGCGTGGCGCCTCAGGCGGCGGGGAGCGCGACGCCGGCGCCGGCGAGCGCGCCGGCGAGGCCGCCGAGCAGCAGCGCCTGCAGCTGCTGCGGGGTGAGGTCGAGGTCGCGCTCGATCCAGGCGAGGCAGGCGCCGTCGATCGACCACAGCCAGCCCTGGACCGCGGCGCGCGCGGCCGGCCCGTCGCCCCCGCCCTGCGGGCCGAGCCCGTCGAGGATCTGCTGGACGGTGCGGTCGCGCACCTCGTCGATCAGCTCGCGCACCTCGGCGACCGCGAGGCTGCGCAGCAGCTTGCCGTAGGCGGCGCGGTGGGCGGCGATCCACTCGAGGAAGGCGAGCAGGCTGGCGGCGACCTGCTCGGCCGGCGGGCGCGACGGGTCGGGCGCTGTCGCCGCGCTCAGCTCCTCGGCGGCCGTCTGCAGCGCCGCGGCGAAGAGCGCCTTCTTGCCGGGGAAGTAGTGGTAGAGCAGCGGCTTGGAGATGCCGGCCTCGCGCGCGATCCGCGACATCGACAGCTCCTCGTAGCCATGCTCGCCGAACAGCTCGGTCGCCCGCTCGACGAGCAGGCGACGACGCTCCTCGCTGTCGAGTCGACGATAGGCGCGCGGCGGCACGCCCGCGATCGTAGCGGTCGCCTTCCCGGGCATCGGAGCGCCCACCGGCGTGCGCGCTGTTGACCGCCGGTCGACAGGGCGCTAGGGTGGCGCCATGAGCTTGCTGACCGATGGTCGACAGCGGTGGGATGGCGGACGCGGGGCGTCTGCGGGCGGGCGGCGCGTGGCGTCGGCGGCAGAGCGCGGGGCGTCGGCGGGCGGGCCGCGCGTGGCGTCGTCGGGCGGACGCGGGGCCTCTGCGGGCGGGCGGCGCGTGGCGTCGGCGGCAGAGCGCGGGGCGTCGGCGGGCGGGCGTGGGACGGTGCGGGCGACGGCGGCGGTCGCGCGCAACGCGGCGCGGGTCGCGGATGCGCCGCTGCCGGGCGCCGGCGGCGCGGGAGTCGTGCACGCCAGAGCGGTCGACGTCGCCGCGCTCGCTGCGCTCGCCGCGGCGCGGCCGGCGCTGTGGCTCGTCGCCGGCGGGCTGCTGCTGGCGGCGGCGGTCGCGCTCGGCGCGACGCTCGCGACCGGCCGGCTCGGACCGCTCGCGCGGATCGACCTGGCGGTCGTCGCCGCGACCGGACTCGCCGTCGCCGCCCGCCGTCTCCGAGAGGCGGTGACCACGCTCGCGGGGACGGCGCACGTCGCGCTCGCGGGTGCGTGTCGGCGGGCCGCGCGCGTCAGCCGAGCGGCCGGCGCAGACGGACGTGCGGCGCCGCGACGCGCAGTCCGGCCGGCCCGGCGAGCGTGTCGGTCCGGCGCGCGCCGTCGGGCGTGAAGCCGTGACGGGCGTAGAAGGCGCCCGCGCGGACGTTGCCGTCGAGCATCCACAGCGTCAGCTCGCGCCAGCGGCGGCCGGGCGAGGCGAGGCGGGCGAGCAGGTCCTCCAGCAGCGCGTCGGCCACGCCGCTCCCCCAGCGCGCCGGGTCGACGTAGAAGGCCGCCACCTCCGCCGTGTGGAAGCCGGCGTCGAGGTCGCGGCTCGGGGCGGCGAAGGAGCAAAAGCCGGCGGTGCCCGCCTCGTCGCCCGCGATCAGCGTCTCCACCCACTCCCGGCTTGCCCCGCTCAGCCGCGAGTGCCACTGCCGCTCGCGCAGCTGCGGCGTGATCGAGCCGAGCAGCGCCCCCGGCAGCAGGCCGCGATAGCCGGCCTGCCACGCGCGCACGTGCACCGCGGCGATCGCGGCCGCATCGTCGGCGGTCGCCGGCCGCACCTCGGTCGCGACGGGGTGCTCGGTCGCCATCCCGCCCACCCTAACGGCTCGGCACGCGGACGCCGACGCGCCCGGACGGGCTGCCGCGCCCCTGCCGGGACCCGCCTACGGCGCCGGGATCACGCGCCGCCGCGCCAGCTCGTCGAACAGCGACAGGAACATCCGCTCGCTGTCGACGAAGTCGTGGAACCCGTACTCGCGCGCCTTCAGCGTCGAACGGACGATGTCCCAGTCGGAGCCGAAGATCGCGTCGCCGAAGCCCCACGAGGCGATCTCGCCCCACCTGTGCGGCACCAGCCCGTGGCGGGCGACGATCGCCTCCCAGACCGGCTCCTTGTCGGCCATGAACTCGCGCAGCGAGATCGTCCGGGGCTCCGCGAACGGGAGCCCGAACGCCTCCGCGAAGCGCGGCCACAGCCGGCTCCAGCGGAAGCAGTCGCCGTTGGTGATGTTGAACGCCTCGCCCGCGCACGCCGGCGTCGTCGCCGACCACTCGGCGGCGGCCGCCAGCAGGCGCGCGTCGGTCACCTCGTAGATCGCCTCGTAGGCGCCGCGCTTGCCGGGAAAGGAGAACGGCACGCCCAGCTCGCGGCAGATCGCGGCGTAGACCGCGATCACCATCACGAGGTTCATCGGATTGCCGACCGCGAAGCCG
>Ga0164243_10005123_pt1 | contig 20103 bp, 18 predicted proteins | sample OricompcompostOP_FD_108781 | JGI IMG/M metagenome (GOLD analysis project Ga0164243, IMG submission 108781) | Organic Plus compost microbial communities from Emeryville, California, USA - Original compost - Organic plus compost (OP) | ecosystem: Engineered > Solid waste > Mixed feedstock >... | reverse complement strand
GTGACGATTCGACGGGCGCGTCCGAGTGACGCGCCGAGTATCGCGCGCCTGATCGGGCTGTTCGCCGATCAGGCGTTGATGCTGCGTCGCACCCCCGCGATGGTGGAACTCGCCATCGACGACTACGTCGTCGGCGTCGACGCGCGCGACAATGTCGTTGCGTGCGGAGCACTCAAGGAATACTCGCCGTCGGTCGCCGAAGTCGCCGCGATCGCCGTATCCCCCGACGCGCACGGGCGAGGGGTCGGCAAGGCGATCGTCGCGGCCGTCGAGGCTCTGGCCATCAAGCGCGACATCTTCGATGTGTTCGCGCTCACGCTGCAGCCGGAGTTCTTCGCGGCGATCGGATACGAGCGTGTCGACCGCGCACGCTATCCCGAGAAGATTCGCCGGGACTGTCTGGCCTGCTCGCGACGGTTCGCGTGCAACGAGACGTGCTTCGCGAAGAACCTCAAGCTCGAGCCGAAGAGCGCGACAGCGGAGGCATCGCCGGCCGCGGGCGGTGAGGGGGTTGGAACGCCAGGCGCCGCGTCGGCGGCGCCGTCGCGCAACGGGCGCGCGCTCACCGTCGTGAGCGCAGCGTAGCGATCGCTCGGCGCGGCAGCTCCGCGGGTTGAATAGCGGCTCGCCAGGAGACTCATTTAAGATCATGGCTCCATCGAATCGACGAGTCGGTCTTCAGGGCCTGCGGCAGGCTTTCGACGAGGCGCGGTTCGGCGCATCGCGCACACTGAATCTCCGCGAGTCGCTTCCAACGGTCGATCAGGCGACTGCGCGAACGGAACTCTGGCTTCGGCAACAGCAGATCGACCGCGCCGAGGAAGTTCTGATCGTCACGGGGCGCGGCAACAGGAGCGAGGCGGGATTTTCCGTCGTCCGCGAAGCCGTGATTCGCCTCCTGCACGCGCTCCGCCGGCGGGGCGTCGTGAGCGGACACCAGGAGCACACGCCGGGTTCCTTCGTCGTGACACTCGCACCGGTGTCCGCGCTCTGGGAGGCGCCCAAGCGAAACGCTGGTCGCGGAGCGCCAGCCCCTCCCAAAGCTCCTCCGACGCTCGACGCGCTGGACGAGGAAACCCGCCGCCTCCTTCGTAACCTCGCCGAGCGATCGCTCGAGGGGCTCGGCATCAAGGAAACGGCGGAGTTTCTTCAGGGGGAGATGCTCAAACAGTTCGGCGCGATCGCCGCGACTGTCGGCGACGCCCCGGACCGCGAGGCGCGGCTTCGCGCGGCGGTGCGTGCCGCGCTCGACCAGCACGAGTAGTTTCCGTCCATCCTTTCGACCCAGGCCATTCACGTGCGGATTTACTCTTCTCTCATGAGTGTCGCGGCGTGCGGCATCCTCGTGTCTTCGCTGCCCGCGCAGCAGGCCCTCGTCGGCTACACGCCGGCCAATGCGGCGCGGCAACGAACGCTCGAGGCGAACGCCATCACCCGTCCATCGCCGACCAACGCGTCGACCCATTCCCGGGAGCTGTCGAAGGAGACCCACGTCGCGGGGACTCCAGCGCAAGCGCGGACGCGCGACTACGTGATCGCCCAGATGAAGAGCTGGGGGCTGGAGACGGAAGTGCGCGCCTACGACGTGTGGATGCCGCACCCGGTGTCGGTGAAAGCGTGGCGGGTGTCGCCGTCGCCCAAGGAGCTCTCGCTGCCGGAGCCGCCCGTAGCGGGCGATCCATCGTCGCGGCTGGCGCAGTACCCCACCGTCAACGGCTACAGCGGACAGGGGGACGTCACCGCCGACGTGGTCTACGTGAATTACGGTCTCATCGAGGACTACGCGCAGCTCGACTCGATGGGTATCTCGGTGAAGGGCAAGATCGCGATCGCGCGCTATGGGCGGTCGTTCCGTGGCATCAAGGCGCGAGAGGCGGAAAAGCACGGCGCGGTCGGGTTGTTCATCTACAGCGATCCGCAGGACGACGGATTCGTCGCCGGCGACGTCTATCCCGACGGACCGATGCGCAACCCGTACGGCGTGCAGCGCGGCAGCATTCTCAATCCCAACGGCGATCCGTCGACGCCGGGGTACGGGAGCACGCAGGGCGCGCGGCGGCTCGCCGAATCGGAGATGGAGATCTCGCACATTCCGGTCATTCCGATCGGCTATGCCAACGCCGCCGAACTACTGAAGTTCCTTAAAGGCCCCAGCGCCCCGCGCGGTTGGCAGGGCGGCCTGTCGTTCCACTATCACGTCGGCCCTGGCCCGGTGAAGGCGCGACTCGCGGTGAAGGATGATCGCGCGACGAAGCCCATGAAACCGATCTTCGACACCTTCGGCTTCGTGCGCGGCAGCGAGTTCCCGGACGAGCTGGTGATCGTCGGCGGCCATCGCGACGGCTGGGGTCCAGGAGCGGCGGACAACGTGAGCGGAACCGTCAGCGTGCTCGAGGCCGCACGTTCGATCGCCGAGGAGATGAAGAGCGGATGGCGTCCGAAGCGGACGATCGTGTTCGCCACGTGGGACGCGGAAGAGTGGGGCCTGCTCGGGTCGACCGAGTACGTCGAAGACGATTCCCTGCGCCTGTCGCGCTCCGCGGTCGCGTACCTGAACCAGGACGTGGCGGCACAGGGCCCGCGGTTCGGCGGCGGCGGCTCGCCGTCGCTTCGTCCGACGCTGCGTGACATCGCCAAGCTCGTTCCCGATCCCGCGGGCGGCAGCGTCTACTCGCAGTGGCGCAAGGCCAGCGCGGTGCCTGACACGGCAGAACCGGCCATGGGCGACCCCGGCGGCGGCTCCGACTTCGCCGGATTCTACAACCACCTGGGTATCCCGATCGCCGAGTGGGGCTTCGGCGGACCGGGGGGCGTGTACCACTCGCAGTACGACAGCTACGCGTGGATGACGAAGTTCGGCGATACCAACTTCGCGTATCACGCGGCGGCGGCGAAGATCGGAACGGCCATGCTGCTGCGCATCGCCGACGCGGACGTGCTGCCGTATGACTACGTCGAGTTTGCGCGCACGATGCGGCGCTACATCCCCCAGATCGATCGCGCGATCAGCGGCAAGGGGTGGAACGCTTCGACGTCGGCGCTTTCCGCGTCGATCGATCGCCTCGAGCGCGAAGCGCAAACCTTCAATGCGGCGCGGGATTCGACGCTCGCTACCAATCCCGCCAACCCGACGCTTCAGAAGACCAATCAGGCGCTGATGCAGGTCGAGCGGTCACTTCTCCGGCCGCAGGGGCTTCGAACGCGGCCATGGTTCCGTAACCTCATTTACGTCGCGGACGAGAACAACGGCTACGCCAACATGGTGTTCCCGTCGGTGAACGAAGCGATTCGAACCAACGACGCGGCGCTCACTCAGGCAGAGATTACAGATCTCGCAAGTCGCTTCGACCGCGCGTCGCAGGCGCTCGTGAGCGCTCGCGCGGCACTCGCCGGGCGCTGATCGCGGGTCAGCGGCCGGCGCCCGTCGCGCTGGCCGAAAGTGATGGGCGAAGGAACCGGGCAACGACGACGCCGGTTCCGACGCTCATTGCGGCCCAGAGCGCGATCGCCCCGACGATGATCGCGATCTTTCTCGTCGAGCCGTCGGCATTGGCGGCGCGTGATTCAGTTGGTCTGGACGGTGGCCGGGGGCGCGACGAGTTCGGGTGACGACTCCCCGCTGACGTTCGGGGCTCATCGATCGGGCGGGTAGGGCCCGAGGTCTGTCGCTCTCGCGCCGGCGACGCGATGGACGCGGGGGCCGGGATTTCGTACGGCGCCGCGATCGCCGGGCTCGATTGCAGAGCTACAGACGAATGCTCGATGACCGGCGAGACGCTCGATGCGGGCAACGCGTCGGAATCAGGCGCGCGCCGCGTCGCGACCGACGCGCTTATCTCTTCCGTGATCTTCGTGGTCAATAGCGCCGGCGAAGGCACCGCGGGTGACGGCGGCGATGGCGACCGATTCGCGTCGCTCGCGCGCGGCTCCGCGGTCGGCTCGGTGGACCCGGCCGGACTCTCCGCGTCGATCACCGCCTGGGCGATCGCAATCGCCTTGCGCCCGCGGGTGCCCGAAGCGGCTGGCGGGGCCTCGGCCGACTGTTGATCGCTCGACGAAGGCACCACCGGCAGATGGCGGGGCGATTGGCGACGCCGCGCGACATACGCGCGCGGAAGCGACTTGCCTTCGCCGCCTCGCGTGACCGGCGCTGCGCCAAGCACGGACCGAAGGGCAACGGGCCCGCTCGGCCGTCCCGCGGGCTTCGACTCGGGGATCGCTGTGATCGGTCGCGTGGGACTTTGACGAAGGTGGGCGGTCTGCGCCGGCGCCGGTGCGGGCTTTCCGTGCGCGCCATGCACGACCACGGCTCCCACATCGATCGGCGTTCGAGGTGACGCCGGAACCTGCAGCTCGAGATCGATCGGAACCGCTTCGTCGATCACCGCCATGGCGGCGCGTGGCGGTTCGAGCGCCGAGACGGCGTTGCGCGCTTCTCGGGGATCAGCCCCCTCCACCGCGCCGCAGCACACGCAGCCGAGCGACGGAGCGGCGTCGATGAGCACGTTGCGCCCGGTGAGCAACTGCTGCGCGAGCTCGGTGACGAGATCGTCGGTGCCGACTTCGACATAAGTGCGCGACCCGGCCTCGGACCAGAGCGCGTCGACCGCGGGCACGCCGCCTGGCTGCGACCGAAAGCGACGGCGATCGGGGGGCAGCACCGACTCGAATACCCGGGGCTGATCGTCGAGCGTGATCTCGCGGTCGGCGAGGAGCGCGAGCAGCGCCGCGGGACTCATGCGAATGTCGATCGACGTGTCGTTCGCGCCGGGGCACGCGCCGACGTAGGTGATGCGCGTGGGTGTCGCGCCGGCGAGCCGCCGGACGTATCGCGCGACGGCGACGGGCGGCGCGACGAAGGCGAGCATCGCGGGCCGCAGGTCTCCGCCGACGTTGAGGAGTCGATGCGCGACGATCGGGCAGCTGCACTGAATGACCGGGCTTCCCGTGAGCTCGGGCAGCCGGCGAAGGGCGGCGGTCGCGATCAATTCGTCGCCCCAGCTCGCGGGCAGCACGTTCGCGAACCCCGCCTTCAGACAGGCATGCGCGAGTTGCACCGGCGTGGCCGGTGCGGCTGCGAGGAGAGCGTCAGTTCCCAGGATGACGAGAGGAACCGCGCGGGGTTGGTGCGAGGAGGGGGGCGACAGCGGCGGGGCCACCGCGGGGGTCATGGGCGCGCAGACGGATGGGTACCCACCGGCGTCGCGAACACGGTCCCGAAAGCAGGGCCACCGGCTACGTCGCCAATGAGTCGATGCAAAGGATGGTGCGGTACATCACATGTCAAGTCCGGCCCAGACATTGCAAACGCCCGTCGCTGGCCTGCGAAGTGAGGATGTCTGTGTCGGAAATGAGCTTGGGACTCGCACGCCTCTCCGAGGCCGAGCGAGAGGCGCTGATGGGATACGCGGCGCGAGCGTCGTGGCCCGCGGGATTTGCGATCTATCAGCGAGGGGCGGCCGCCGACGGTGTATTCATCGTCCTTCGTGGACGCATCGTCCTTCGGAGCCGGGTGCGTGCCGGGCGTGGATTCGTCCCCTGGATTGCCGGCGCCGGAGAGACGTTCGGTTCCGAGGGCCTCGCCCAGAACGCGCGATACGTGACCGACGCGAAGGCCGACGAAGAGAGCGAGACGCTCTTTCTCAGCTCGGCCCGCTTCCGGGCGCTGATGCGTGAACAACCGCACCATTCGCTCACCCTGATGAACCAACTCATGGCCGAGCGGAGCATTCTGCTCGACAAGCTGCGCGAGTTGACGACCCTCAGCGTCGAGCAGCGCCTGATCTCGACGTTGGTGCGCATGGCCGGCAACAACACTTTCACTCGCGAGGACGGCCGGATCGTGCTGTGTGCGCAGCGCTATCGGCTGCTCTGCGAGCTTGTCGGGGCGACGCGCGAATCGGTGTCGCTGGTGCTGGGGCGCTTGACGGGCGAAGGGCTGGTCGAGCGCAAAGGCACGTCGCTGATCGTGGCGCCGCCATCTCGGCTGGCCGAACGGCTCGACCCGGCCGGCTTCGACAACGAACTGTCGTTTCCGGCAATCGCCGAGGGCCGCGAACAAGTTCTCCAGTAGAGAAAGCGCCACGTCTCGGAGTCTCGACATGCCCGTCCGGCCCACGGACGGGCATGTATATTTTCGTGACAGTTCCCTCCACACCTGCCGCGATTCCGCGATTCCGATGACGTCACTGGACGGACAGGAGCTCATTCGGTATGCCCGTCAGATTCGCTTGCCGGAGATCGGCATCGACGGGCAGACCAGATTGCGGCAAGCCTCGGTGCTCATCGTCGGCGCAGGAGGGCTCGGGTCGCCCGCCGCGCTGTATCTGGCGGCGGCGGGGGTGGGACGCATCGGCATCGCGGACGGCGACCGCGTCGATGCGACGAATCTGCAACGACAGATTCTGTATTCAAGTAAAGATGTCGGCGTCGCGAAAACGGATGTCGCCATCGACCGACTGTCGAGCCTCAATCCCACCGTACGGATCGAGGCCTTTTCGCAACGGGTGACGAGCGGCAACGCGTTGGAACTGGTCGAGAGCTTCGATGTGGTCATCGACGGGACCGACAACTTCCCGACGCGCTATCTGTTGAGCGACGCGTGCGTTCTGGCGGGCCGGCCACTGATCTACGGCAGTGTGGACCGTTTCGCCGGCCAGGCCTCGGTGTTCGTCGCGGAGGGGGCGCCGTGCTATCGCTGTCTGTTCCCGAACCCGCCAGAGCCAGGGTCAGTGCAGAACTGCGCGGAGGCCGGCGTTCTTGGCGTGCTCCCGGGGCTGATCGGGACGGTGCAAGCGACTGAAGCGCTGAAGCTGCTCCTCGGGGTAGGCGAGACATTGGCCGGGCGACTGCTCATGGTCGACGCGCTGCGGATGGACTTTCGGTCTATCGCCGTCGAGCGCGATCCAGAGTGCCCGGCGTGCGGCCGAGGTGAGATCACCGAGCTCGCGGACTACGAGGCCTTCTGCGATCCGTCGCGCGCGACGACGCGAGCGACAACTGACGAACTGGACGTCGACCCACGCGCGCTTGCGCGAGAACTCAGCAGCGGTCGCGCGCCCGTCCTGATCGACGTTCGCGAGCCCTATGAATGGTCGATCGGCCGGCTGCCGTCCGCGCGGCTGGTGCCGTTGAACACCCTGCCGTCGGCGCTCGGATCCATCGATCTCGATGCGGACATCGTCGTGTACTGCCACCACGGGATGCGGAGCGAGGCCGCGGCGCAGTTTCTTCGCCGCGCCGGTGCGCGGCACGTGCGGAACCTCGTCGGTGGCATCGACCGGTGGAGCACCGACGTCGACGGCAGCGTCGATCGTTACTGAATGCTGATTGGCGTTTTCGTATTGCTCGTGGTGATCGGCGCGGCGCTTCGCGAGCGGCGCATCGCCACTCTCACCGCGCTCTCGATGAGCCGACGGCGACTCGGCCCCGACGGCATCGTGATCGGCGGCGAGGGGTTCGTGCTCGAGCGTGCCGGCGCGCCGGCGGTGCTGTTGCTCCATGGCGGCGGTGACACGCCGCAGACGCTGCGCTACCTCGGTGAATATCTGCACGCGCGGGGCTTTCACGTGGTCGCGCCGCTCCTGCCGGGACATGGGCGCAGCGTTGGTGAGTTTCGGCGCCTTCGGTCGCAGCAGCTGGTCGACGCCGCGCGCGATGCCTACCGCGAATTGCGTCGCGAACGCGGTTGGACCGGTGTGATCGGTCTTTCGATGGGTGGTGCGCTCGCGGTCCAGGTCGCGGCCGAGCATCCCGATCTACCGGCGCTGGGCCTTGCCGCACCCTACCTCGAAATGCCGAGGCACATCGAGCGGGCGGCGCGCATGGCGTGGCTCTGGGGACCGTTCGTGCCGGTGGTGGAATCGAGCGAAGGGGTCTCGGTGCTGGACCGTCGCGAGAACGAGAAGAGTCTCGCGTACGGGGTCTTCACCGCGGGTGCGTTGCGTGCCCTCTACGAGGTCGTGCGTGGCGCGCAGCGCGCGCTTCCAGCCGTGAAGGCACCGACGCTCGTCGTCCAGTCCCGCGAGGACAATCGGATCAGCGTCGCCTCGGCCGAGCGTGCGTTCGCGAAGCTGGGTGCAAAAGAGAAGCGCCTCGAGTGGATCTCGGGCGCCGCTCATGTAATCACCGTCGACTTTGGACGCGAGCGAGTGTTCGAGCTGCTCGCGTCATGGTTGGAGCAGCACGGGGCCGCGCCGGTCAGCTCGTAACGCGCTCGACGAGAGTCTCTCCCATCGTCTTGAGGCTCTCGACGCCTTCGGACACGGCGGTCGTCGCCTGCTGTGCGACTTCCTTCGCGACGCGCGTCACCCGTGCGATCGCGCTCGTCGCTCTCTTCTTCGCCTTCTTGGCGACGGCGGTGCGGCGGGTAGCGACGACCTTCTTCTTCGCTGCTTTCACCGGGCGCTTGGCGACCTTCTTCTTCGCGCCCGACTTCGCGCGCGGCATCGTCTTGGCCGCGCGCTTCGCGGACTGTTTCACACCCTTCTTCACGCCTTTCTTCGCCCCGCCTTTCTTGGCCGCCGTGCGGCTGTTGCCGCGTGACGACTTGGCTTTACTCGCCATCGAAGCTTCTCCTCGGAGTCGGTGGTGATGAGAATCCCGCCGACGATAGCAGGATTCGGACGACACCGTAAGAAGGCGTGCGAAGATCGCGGCAAATCACTTCGGCCAGGGCGTCTTTCGCGAGTAGGGTCGTCCGAACACCTCGATGAGCGCGGGAATCGGATTCTCGAGACGGACGACGGCGTCGAGACGATCGCTCAGTGCGAGCGTCCTGGCGAAATCGCGATATCGCCCGTAGCCGTGACAGAAGCAGAAAGGGCCGCGCCGAGTGAGGTCCCCGAGCCAGATGTCGGGGAGGCCGATCCAGGTGAAGGCGTAGAACAGGTTGAGCTTCTTGAAGGTGGGGAGATCGCTCTCGATGGTGCGATGTGGCAAGGAGCCATGTTTTCCCCACTGGACGTCGATGGCGACCTGTCCGCGGTCGTGCCAGTCGGAGTGCAGCAGGGTGCCGTGCCAGAAGGTCCAGATGTCGGTGGGGGCGCGGGTCGAGTCGTAGCCGACCCAGACGACTTCTTCGTCGGTGGGAACGGTGAAGGGGATCCAGGAGCCGTGAACGTCGTCCTTCCAGAGCAGGTGATAGCCGATGATGCGCCGGGAGGGGTGGACGACGGCGACGACGCGCTCCAGGGGGAACCATTCGTCGCGCTGGATGTATAAAAGTGGGGCAAGCTCCCTGGCGAGTCGTTCGTCGGCGTCGGAGCTGTCGATAATTCCCGGCACGACCGCTGGTCGTGGTGGGATATGGGCACGGGGGCCGCAGGCGGTAGCGGCGGCGAAAGCGAGCCCGGCCGCAACGCGGCGAACGTGTGACAAGTAGATACCCTAGAGCGTCTTAGAGAATTAGACGGTTAGTAGTTCGCAGGCATACCGGAGCCGTGTTTCCGGAGCGTTTGAAGTCCAAGGAGGGAGAATGCGCAAGCCACGTCCGGCTACGTATAACCCGGCGCAAGCCCTGAACCTGATCTCGAGCGATCGGTCGGGTTCACCACTGAGTTGTCCATCGTGTTCGGGCCCGATCGAACGTTCTCCGGACGACTTTCCGCCCGCGCCGCGCTCGCACGTCACCTTGAAGTGCAGCACCTGCGGCCGCGTCGCTCGATACATCGCCGGAGCGGCCTGACCGCGGACGAGTCTGCCGGACCCTCTTACCTGGCCCGGCTGGTGACCCCTGAGTTGCACAAAACTTGCCTTTCGCTTTTGCTAAGCGGCCTCGTTGTTTCTTCTGGCGGGCGCTGCGAGGCGAGGGCGATGATCACGCGCGGCTGGCGGGATCACGGATCACAGTTTTGGTAAGGGGTACGTGCAATGGCTCGTCTACAGGGCACCGTGAAGTGGTTCAACGACGCGAAGGGTTACGGCTTCATCTCTCGTGAGGGCGGCCCGGACGTATTCGTTCACTTCAGCGCCATCCAGGGGAACGGCTTCAAGTCTCTGGCGGAGGGCGATCGCGTGGAATTCGAGATCGTGCAAGGCCAAAAGGGCCCGCAAGCATCCGACGTCACCAAGACGTCATGATCCCGCGCGAATGATCGAGAAAGCGCCCCGGCTCGCCGGGGCGTTTTCTTTTTCCATGTGTGCCCAGCATGAACATCGACTTGGAGGTGAAAGTCCTCTGGGAAGTTGGTCGCAACGACCCGAGTGAACTGCAAGGCGGGAATCGCGAGAGACTCGTCGGAAGAAGCAGCTAGCGAGACCTGCGGGGCGACGGACAGAAACCGGATAGGAGGCAGTGCGGCTCAGGGCGAGCGGGCATAGGGCCGCGAAGCTCTCGCGACCAAGCAGCCGCGCTGTAGATCCGGCGCTCGTGTAGGGACAGCCGATGGATCTTACCTGGGGAGAGCTCACCTTACTTCTGAAAGGAAGACGCCGCGTCAGCCGACGCGACGGAGTGAGCAGTCAGCAGCGGCCATAGTAGCGGAGAGCTTCGGGGAAGCACGGACCGCCTTGATGCGAAGGGCCAAACGGAGAGGAGAGCGAAACGACAGTGCGTCCCGGTACGGTCAGGCACCAGAAGTCGGTCGAACAGACCGAGCTACCGTTGGAGGTCCCGGGTGAAGCCTGGGGAGCAGAGCGGAGTGGTGAACCCGAATCGACGGCGCAGCGAGACGGGCGCTCAGGGCTCGGACCGTCGCTGATGGAGCGAGTGGTCGAGCGAGGGAATCTCGCGCGCGCCCTCAAGCGCGTGCGGAAGAACAAGGGCAGTCCGGGCGTGGATGGACTGACGGTGGACGAGCTACCTGCCTATCTCAAGCAACACTGGCCGCGGCTTCGTGAGGAGTTACTCACGGGCCGCTATCAGCCGAGCGCGGTGCAGCGGGTGGAGATTCCGAAGCCGGGCGGCGGGGTGCGGATCTTGGGCATTCCGACCGTGCGTGATCGGTTCATTCAGCAGGCCGTGTTACAGGTCCTGCAACCGAGGATCGATCCTAGCTTCTCAGAGTCCAGCTACGGCTTTCGGCCGGGCCGGAGCGCGCAGCAGGCGGTGTGTCAGGCGCAACGGGACGTGCAGAGCGGTCGTCGCTGGGTCGTGGATGTGGACTTGGCGCAGTTCTTCGACCGAGTCAATCACGATATTCTCATGGGCCTGCTGGCGAAGCGAATCACGGATGCCCGGATGCTACGCCTCATTCGCCGCTACCTCGAGGCCGGCATCATGGTGACGGGCGTGGTGGTGAGACGGCACGAAGGCACGCCGCAAGGCGGGCCGCTGTCGCCGCTGTTGGCGAACGTGTTGCTCGACGTGGTGGATCGCGAGTTAGAGCGACGCGGACACCGGTTCGCGCGCTATGCGGATGACTGCAATGTGTACGTGCGGTCGAAGCGAGCCGCGGAGCGCGTGATGGAGGGCCTGGTGCGCCTCTACGCGAAGCTGAAACTCCAGATCAACGCGTCGAAGAGTGCGGTGGCGCGGGCGTGGGATCGGGCTTTCTTGGGGTACAGCTTTTGGATCGCCCCAGGCAAGGTCGTGAAACGTCGCGTGGCCCCGAAGGCTCTTGAGAAGATGAAGGAGCGCGTCCGAGCGATCACGGCTCGGAACGGCGGTCGCAGCATCGAGGCCGTGTGCTCGGAGCTGCGCAGCTACTTGGTGGGGTGGAAATCCTACTTCCGTCTCGCGGACACGCCGAGGGTCTTTCACGGCGTGGACCAATGGCTCCATCGCCGTTTGCGGATGCTCATGCTCAAGCAGTGGAAGCGAGGCCGAACGATGTTCCGAGAACTCCACCGCCGAGGGGTCAGCGCGGTGGTGGCAGCCAAGGGCGCTCGGTTTGGTCGAAGCTGGTGGCGTGTGGCAGCCCACAAAGCGCTTCAGGTCGCTCTGCCGGGGCGGTACTTCAGCTCACTCGGAGTACCTCGCCTTGGTCCCTCATAACCCCAACTCACCGAATCGCCGGATGCGGACCCGCATGTCCGGTGGTGTGGGAGGGAAGTAGGAGAGTCATTCTCTCCTACTCCCTATCCCGATCTCCGTACACGGACGCGCGCGCCTGCAGAGCAAGTCAAACCGTTGGCCGCCAACAGGAAATGAGAAAATCCTTGCGCGCGCCCAGCTTGACAACCTCGATCCTCGAGTGGCATTCACTTCCACATCGACGTCGTCGTACGTCGATGCCCTTCACCGCAGACGGTGAATGCCCGACGGCGCCGGTCGATCAGCGGCGCGAGATTCTTGTGTGATCGATTCGCGTCGCGCGTGTGACACGATCGCCAACGAGCGACGCTCAGGTCGTCATCCACCGATGAGAGATTGGGCGATGCTTCCGCGAGAACGCGCCGTGCACGGCGGCCCGGTCTCTGCGTGAATGCACCGGAGTGACGTTCGCACCGATGGTGACGCGGCTTCTCGCACGGCCGGCGAGACGAGGTAGAGAATGATGATGGACGGAGCAGTCGACTTCGATTCCGGGGCAGTCTTCCAGCGCGAGCTGCCTGGCGGCGGGTACGTCAAGATCGACGTGATGCGCGAAACGACGGCACCACGCACACGCGTGTCCGTCGAACGGCGCGCGAAAGCGGATCGTCGGCCGGGGCACCAGCCGGTCGTCATCGCGCAGGCGGACGGCGATGAGCAATCGCCCGCGTTTGCCGATCTCTATCGCATGGCCACGGACAACGCGGCGATCGCGCGCCGCATGCTCGAGATCGAAGGACCGCAGCGCGCCGACTGACGTCGGCGCGAGCGTTCACCCGAGCAGGTCGAAGCGAATGCCCCGGCGCTGACGGCGCCGGCGCGGCGCAACGTATCGGAACAACTGCGCGGGGCGCCCGCGGCCTTCACTCCGCCACTCGTCCGTCGGCTCGACGAGCGCCGAAGCGTGCAGCGAGCGCCGGAAGCTCGCCTTGTGCAGCCGTCGTCCCAACAGGAGCTCGTAGACTCCCTGGAGCTCGCTCAGCGTGAAGGCAGGGGGAAGCAGCCGAAAAGCGATCGGCTGCTGATCCACCCGTGCGCGCATGACAGCGAGCGCCAGGTCGATCTGCTCGTGCGTGCGCGCGCCAAGCGACTCGGCCCGGGACACCGGAACCCACTCGCCGGCCCGGTTCGAGTCCGAGGCATCCGGCACCAGGCCGAAGTACGTGATGCTGACGTTCGCGCCCTCGGGCGGCCGCCTGGCGCCGCCCATGGCCCCGGCCTGCTCGAGCAGCGAGGGTGCAACGCCGCCGGCGTCGCGCGCAACACGGAGAGCGGCAGCATCGAGCGTCTCGTCGGCTCGCAGCGCACTCGACGGGAGCACCTGTCGATCGCGCCCGCGCCCCGACCCCTCGGGCACCAGCAGCACCGACAGCTCGCGGCCCCGCGGGGTGAGAAGCACGACGTCGACGCTGAGCGTCAAAGCACGAGACGCCGGGCGGGCGGCAGCAGAACGATCGGACATCGGCTGCCGAATAAGTATCAGTCTGCTAATAAAGTCAAGGGAGCGCCGAGGCGCTCCCCTGATCATCTGCTTCGCTGCGAGCGAACGACGCTACGGCGACGAACGCGGAGTCACCAATCGATCATATCCGGCGCCAAAGCGCAACAGCGGCGGAATCGAGATCGGCAGCCGCCCAGTGATCGGTGCGATGCCGGCGAGCGCGCGGCCGGCGGCCGTCTGCGACACCGGAAACCCGCCCCACGCGACCAGATAGGTCGACGCCGCGGGTACCTGCTGGAGCAGATATGGATTTCCGAATGCGACAATGATGGTGCGTGGGTGGCGCCGTACGAGTTCGCGCATGAACACGGCGAGCGGTTCGGGCGCACTCGCGTCGGAGACGTTCGTGCCGGTCGACACGTACGATCCTACGATCGCGATGTCGAACGAATCGGCGGCGGCAAGCAGCCGCGCGAAGTTCGGCGACGGGTCCTCGAGCGTGATCTGCTCGGTGCGCAGGCTGGACGTGGCGCGACGAATCTCCGCGTTGAACGAAGCACCGGCGGTGAGGTCGGTGCGGCCGGCGATCGTGATCGACAGCACGCGCGGCGCGCGGCCGTTCGCCGGCGCCAGGGGCACGAGGCCGAGCGAGTCCCTGGCCAGCGTGATGCCGCGCTCGGCGGCCCTGGCGGCGATGGCCACGTTCGCCGTATCGCCGACCACGGCGCGCACCGTGTCGAGGTCGACGAAGCGGTTGCGCTCGAGCTTCAACTGCTGCTTCATGAGCAGCACGCGTCGAACTGACGAATCGACCCGAGCCTGGGTGAAGCGGCCTTCGCGCACGCCGGCGACGACGGCGTCGATCGAACCGGGGACGTCGCTCGGCATGAGAAGAATGTCAGCGCCGGCGGCAATCGCGAGCTTGCTCGCCTCGGCGATGCCGACCGAATTGTTGACGCCGGTCCCGTAGGCGCCGGGGGTTCCGCCCGACGCGGCCGTGGCGGTGGCGGTCTGTCCGACGGTGACCCGCGCCAGCACGCCGTTCATGTCCATCGCGTCGGTGATCAACAATCCCTTGAAGCCGAGCTGCTTGCGCAGCAGCCCGGTCATGATGGCGGGATTGAGCGTGGCCGGCACCGAGGCGGTGTCGAGCGACGGAATGAGCCCGTGAAAGGTCATCATCCCCTCGATGCCCGAGGCGATCGCGCGACGGAACGGGACGAGCTCGACGCTGTCGATCCGCGCACGGCTGGCACGCACCGTCGCAACGGTGAGATGCGAATTCTCGTCGGTGTCGCCGTGCCCGGGGAAATGCTTGCCGGTGGCGATCATGCCGTGCTGCTGGATGCCGTGGATCATGGCTTCGCCCATGTCGGCGACGAGACGCGGATCCTCGCCGAACGAACGCATGCCGATGACCGGGTTGTGGGGATTGTTGTTGACGTCGAGCACCGGCGCGAACGCGATGTGGACGCCGAGCGCACGTCCCTCGAGCGCGGTGACACGGCCTTGCTGGTACGCCAGTGACGTGTCGCGCGACGCCCCGATGCCCATTTGATAGGGGAACATCGTCGCGCCGCCGAGGCTGAGGTTGTTCGGCAGGAAGTACGGCGCGCGCTGACGGAAGCCGGCGCCGGTCTCGTAGTCCGCGCCGACCAGCAACGGCAGGCGGCTCAGGCGCTGCATGGCGTTGAGTTTCACCGCGGTCTCGATCGGCGATCCGATCGAGACGATGAAGCCGCCCACGTGGTCGTTCTGGATGAGCGACTGCACGCGCGTCCAGCCGGCGGTGGAGGTGGGCGCGAAGTCGCCGAACACCTGTGGCCACACGAGCTGCGCTGCCTTGTCGCGCGGCGACATGCTCGCGAGAACCGAGTCGACCCAGCGAGTCGACGACGGCTGGGAGCTAGGGGCGGGGCCCGACTCGCTGGTCGCGCGGCTCGCGGGTGTGCAGGCGCTCGCGAGGAGGCCCAGCGAGCCGATGACGAGACCCACGCGCGAGGCGCTGCCGCCTCTCCCCCTCTTGCTCCCAGTTCGGTTCACCATGTGATCGTTCCCTTCTTCGACGTGTCGACGTCCTCTTCCGCGCCGGACTTGAAGAGGAAGGCTTCCATGTTCTGCTTGAGGAAGGTGCGGGCTTGTGGGTCCATGACGTTCAAGCCGTAATGGTTGATGAGCATGGTCTGCTGCTTCAGCCATTGCCCCCAACAGTCCTGGCAAATGTGCTCGATGATGCGCTGACCGATCGCACCGGGAAACGGGGGCCGCTCGAAGCCGGCCTTGGTCTGGCCGCAGCGGCTGCATTTGATGTCTGGCATAAGGCTCCTTTGGCGTGTCGCAATTTACTCGCCGAATGACGGGATGGATGAACGACGAAGGGCGACGAGCGGTCTCGCTCGTCGCCCTTCGTCCTTCGGGTCTGCCGTCCGTCAGTGTCCGCGAGCGTAGTCGACTTTGGCGAGACGGAAGAACTGGAGCAGGCGGATGTAGAGCCAGCCGATATCGAACTCGAACCAGCGCGAGGCAAAGCGCGCGGACTTCGGATCGGCGTGGTGGTTGTTGTGCAGCTCCTCGCCGGCAAGCCAGATGGCGATGGGCGAGATGTTGCGGCTCTCGTCCTTGACCTCGTAGTTGCGGTATCCGAGCGCGTGGCCGACGCCGTTGACGATGCCGGCGGCCCAGAACGGGATCCAGAGCATCTGCACGCCCCAGACGACCGGGCCAACGAAGAAGCCGAAGAGGTAGATGTCGATGACGAGCATCAACAGGATGCCGACCCAATTCAGCTTGCTCAGGAGGTGACGCTCGATCCAGTCGTTCGGCGTGCCCTTGCCATACTTCTCGAGCATGCCCGGCTGGCGGACCGCACGGCGGTAGTAGAACGCGCCCTTGAAGACGATGTTGCGAAGGCCTTCGACGACGGGGCTGTGCGGATCGCCCTCACGGTCGGCGAACGCGTGGTGCTTGCGATGGCAGGCGACCCATTCCTTGGTCACGATGGCCGTGGTGAGCCACAGCCAGAGGCGCATCGGCAGCGCCGCGAGGTAGTGCAGGCGAATTCCGCGGTGCGTCTGCGCGCGGTGAAGAAAAAGGGTGACGCAGACGTTCGTGATGTGCCCAGCGATGATGATGAACAGCACGGGCATCCACCAGCGAGCCGCGAGGGCGCCGAAACCTGGCATTGCGTGACTCCACTCCAAGGGATAACGAGGTCGATCAAGCAGCGAAATGTACGCAACGTTTCGCTGCACTGCCACCGAGACGATTGCCGATCCCGGAGGGCACGTAAATCGGGAGATCCCTGATTCCCGCGACAGGCGAACGCGACGGTGAGCTAATTGTGCTTGCCACTGGCCCCGGCGCGCATAAGACTGTCTGATCCATGAGAAAGAGTCTCCGGACGGACAACCCGCTCACCACCATGAAAGACGCTCCGGATTCCCGTGCGTCGGCAGAGGGAACGGCGCGCTATGCGCAGCGCTTCGCGTCGCGCTTTGCCGCGGATTTCTATCGCGCCGGCGCCGGCGCGACGGTGTCGTCCATCGGGTTCGGGACGTACCTCGGCGCCAGCGACGATGCGGACGACGCAGCGTACAGCGCGGCGATTCGCCACGCGATCGCGTCCGGAGTGAACCTTCTCGACACGGCCATCAACTACCGGTGCCAGCGGTCGGAGCGCGCGTTGGGTGCCGCGATTCAGGCGGTACTCGGCGCGGACGAGGCACGCCGTGACGAGCTCGTCGTCTGCACGAAGGGCGGCTACATCCCGCTGGACGACTGTCCGCCGCCGACGCGCGCCGACTACCAGGCGTACGTGCAGCGCGAGTTCATCGCCCCGGAGATCGTACATCCGTCCGAGATCGTCGGGGGCGGGCACAGTCTCGCGCCGCGCTTCATTCGCTACTGCGTCGCGAAGAGCCGGCAGAACCTCGGCCTCCGGACCATCGACCTCTACTACGTCCACAACCCGGAGCAGCAGCTCGGCTCCGTCGAGTCCGGCGAGCTGTACGCGAGACTCGAGAGCGTTTTCGCCATGCTCGAGGACGCGGCCGATCGCGGTGAGATCGGGGGGTACGGCGTCGCGACCTGGGACGGTCTGAGGACCCCACCAAACGAGCCTGGGCACCTGAGTCTCGAGCGGGTCGTCGCGGCTGCGAGGCAGGTTGGAGGGGCGACCCATCGGCTAAGCGCCGTGCAGCTTCCGATCAATCTGGCGATGTCGGAGGCGGTGCGAAGTCCGACGCAGATCGTGGGCAACCGTCAGATGACGGCTCTCGAAGCCGCTTCGGAGTTGGGCTTGATGGCGGTGGGGAGCGCGCCCCTGATGCAGGCGCGTCTCACCTCGGGGTTGCCTCCGGCGCTCGTCGAGGCGTTCCCGGCGCTGCAGACCGATGCGCAGCGCGCGCTGGCGTTCGCCAGGGCGGTCGCCGGCGTCTCGTCGGTGCTGGTGGGGATGCGGCAGACGGGGCACATCGACGAGAACCTCGACGCGGCGCGGGTCGGCGGCGCCTCCTGACGAGGCGTCGAGGCGGCAGACCGGCCGGCAGCGCGGATCCCGCCACGTTTTGTGTCAGTTCGCTTCCGAGCGACGCGCGGAACTGCCGACACTGCCCGACATGCGAGTGCCAACAACCCGGGGAGAGGACACGGTCGGCGGTTTCACCTTGCGCGAGACGATCGTGGCGACCGCGCTCGTCGCATTCCTGGCTGTGGTGGTCATACCGGCGGTCGTGCGCCAGGCCGGGGTCGGACCGTCGGCGGGGACGACCGCGCTGCGGCAGCGCTGAGCTCGAGCCGATACTGAGGCAGAGGCGCGTCGAACGACGCGCCGGATCATCACGCCTCACCGTCAACAAACTCGTCCAGCCATGCGTGCCGAGCGTTCGACGCCGACAGCGGCCGGCTTCACCTTTCCCGAGATCGTGGCGACGATCACGCTCGTCGCCGCGCTGGGCGCGGTGGTCGTGCCCGCGGTGACGAATCAACAGAAGAAGGGCGATCCCGTTCGCACCGCGAGCGATGCCCAGGCGATTCGCGGAGCGGTCGAGCAATTCGTGGCGGACGTCCACCGCTATCCGAACTCGGTGGGGCAGCTCACCAACCAGATTCGACGCACGCAGAAACCGCTGAGCGGCTCACTGGCCGCATCGTACACGTACGCCGAGGACGACACGGCGCGCTGGCAGGGTCCGTACCTGGCGAGGGATTCGAGCGCGCTGCTGCCGACGGGCTACAACTGGAAGTTCCTGACGAACTTCGTGATCGACCAGTTGCCGGAAGAAGGCGCCGTGAGAGACGCGAGCGGCGCACCGTACGTGATTCTGGAGGCGCCGGTCGCCGCGCGCGACGGCGGAGCGGCGGCGATGCGACTGGATCGATCGTATGACGACGGCAATCTGGCGACCGGCTCGATTCGCTATCGCAACTGCTCGACGATACCGGTCTGCGCAAATGGCGCGACCGACACGCTCAAGATCCTGCTAATCCCAGTTTCCTGATCACGTTCCTCGATCAGGGAGTCTGACGCCGAAGGTTGGCGACGACGGTGCGTGTGCGCTCGACGACGTCGGCCGGATACCTGCCCGGCGCGAGCTCGATGAAACGATCCAACTCGCGAATCGCCGCACGAGTATCGTGCTGCTCGAGCAAGAACGCGCCGTAACGATAGCGCACCTCGGGGTCGTTCGGCGCGGCCTGTGCGGCCTCCGCGAAGCCGCGCCGCGCGCTCGCCGTATCGCCAAGCGCGGCATACTCGGCGGCGAGGCGGATGCGCGCGGCGATGTTCGACGGATCACGCCTCGCGGCCTCGAAGTAGGCACCCATGGCGTCGGCGCGCCGCCCGACCGCGCGATACGAGTCGCCGAGGTTCATCCAGATGCGGGCGTCGTCGCCGTTCGCGGCGATCCCGCGGTTGTACATCGCGATCGCGGCGGCGTGCTTGCCTCGGGTGGCGAGCAGCGCACCGTAGTCGTTGTACAACTCCGGTGACACCGGCGGATTCAGGAGCGCGCGCTCGTAGAGTTCGGCCGCGCCATCGAGGTTGCCGCGCGTCTGCTCGGCGTACGCGCGCGCGAAGAGCGAATCTCCGGTTCTGAGCGCGACGGGATCGATGATCACGCGCACGCCACTCGACCCGGACCGTTCCGGCGTCGCGGGAATCCGTGAACGAGCGGACGAGCGGGGCTCGGTCGGCGGCGGCGAAGCCGGTGTACGATCGTCCGCGGCCGCTGTCACGGCGGATAATCGCCCATCGCTCGTTGCGCGGGCGGATGTGCTCCCCTCGAGAGGCCGCTCGGCCGGCCCGCCCGCTTGCGTCTGTGTTTCCGAACGAGTGTTCTCGAATTCACGGACCGACGGTGCAGTCGTACCTCCAGGCGGCGCGCCCGCTCCGCGGTTCGCGGCGGGGGAAACAGCTCGTCCGCTGGCCGGCGACGGAGTAGACGAATCCGGTGGGGACGGCGCGCGCAGCGCTACATGAACCGTGAGGGCGACAACCACGGCGGACAGCGCGACGAGCGCGATGCTTCCGGCGATCACCCGCGGCCGATTGGAACGGTTCGCGCGGGGGGGCTCGGGAAAGAAGTCCTCACCGAGCATCGCGGGCTTGCCCGGCGTGTGCTGCGCGTCGCGCTGGCGCTGCGCTTCCTTCCACGCGTCGTTGATGAGACTCACGGCGGTGGCGTGCGCG
>Ga0164243_10005122_pt1 | contig 20106 bp, 14 predicted proteins | sample OricompcompostOP_FD_108781 | JGI IMG/M metagenome (GOLD analysis project Ga0164243, IMG submission 108781) | Organic Plus compost microbial communities from Emeryville, California, USA - Original compost - Organic plus compost (OP) | ecosystem: Engineered > Solid waste > Mixed feedstock >... | reverse complement strand
GCGGCGGCCGCCGTCCTGCTGCGGCCGGAGTGCGTGAGGTCGGGCCAGTCGAGGAGCGCCGACCCCCAGGAGAGGCCGCCGCCGAACGCGGTGAGCAGCACCCGGTCGCCGGGGCGCAGCACGTTGCGGGTGTATCCGTGGTCGAGGGCGAGCGGGATCGAGGCGGCGGCCGTGTTGCCCACGGCGTCGATGTTGGTGATGTTGCGTTCCGGCGGGAGGCCGAGGTGGCCGGCGAGCCGGTGCAGGATGCGCAGGTTGGCCTGGTGGCCGACCAGGTGGTCCACGGTGTCGAGGCCGACTCCCGCGCGGGCCAGGACGGTTCGGGCCGAGGCCGCCATGTGTTCCACCGCGCTGCGGAAGACCTCTCGCCCGGCCATGCTGAAGTACCGCTCGGACGGACGCGGTTGCACCGCGGACAGTTTCTGTTCGGAGCCTCCCGCCCGGATCGTGATGAGGTCCCGGCCGGTGCCGTCGCTGCCGAGGTCGAACGGGCCGACCGCGCCGGCCTCGTGGGCCGCGCCCGCCCTTACCACGACGGCTCCGGCGCCGTCGCCGAAGATGACCGCGTCCGAGCGGTTGTCCGGGTCGACGATGGTGGAGTACGTCTCCGCGCCGACGACCAGGACGAGTTCGGCGCACTCGGCCGCGATCAGACCGGACGCGGTGGCCAGTGCGTACAGGAAGCCGCTGCAGACCGCGGACACGTCGTGGGCGGCGACGCCGCGCAGTCCGAGGTTGGCCGCGACGGTCGGCGCGGTGGCCGGGCAGGGGCGGTCGGGAGTGGTCGTCGCGAGCACGACCGCGTCGACGCCGTCCACGTCGGCGCACTTCATCGCCTTCTGCGCGGCTTCCGTCGCGAGGTCGGAGGTCGCCGTGCCGGGGCCCGCGCGGTGCCGGGCGCCGATGCCGGTACGGGATCTGATCCAGGCGTCGGTGGTGTCCAGCCGGGCGGCCAGGTCCTCGTTGGAGACCACCCGCGGCGGCAGGTAGCCGCCGATGCCGGCGAGCACCGCGCAACGCGTCATCGTGGCCGCCCGTACGCCGGGCGGTTCCGCTTGCTGTGCGCGGCCGAGGTGTCGTTCATCTCTGCTCGTTCCCCTCTCCGAATTCGCTGTGCGCGGGTCGACTGCGGGGTTTCCGAACGCTGTTGGAGCTGGTGACGGTCGTGCGGGGAGTCCCGCCCGCGATCCGTACGCGGGCTCCGGCCGAGAGTGGCCGACGAACACCAGCAAGCCCCGCGGCCCTTTCTCGGGTCCTTCATTCCGCTATCGCGTCCGCGGCGCCGTCCGAGGGCCGCCGTCCCGGTCACCGGCCCGCCGGCCCCGACCGCCGCGCCGGAAAAGGGAATTCGGGCGCGAAAGAGGGGCGATAGCGGCCTCCAGCACGGTTCGGTGCCATGACAGCTGTGGCACGGATCGCAATGTGGTCGACGCCCAGGACACGCTCCACGGCGCTCCTGCGCGCCTGGGAGAACCGGAGCGACACGGCGGTGGTGGACGAGCCGCTGTACGCCTTCTACCTGGACGGTTCCGGAGCGGCCGACCCGGGCCGTGACGACGTTCTCGCCAGCCGCTCCGCGGACTGGCGGAAGATCGTGGACGAACTCGTGGACGCGCCGGTGCCGGACGGCAAGCGCGTCTTCTACCAGAAGCACATGGCACAGCACGTGCTGCCCGCCGTCGACCGGCGCCGCATGGCGGGGCTGCGGCACGCCTTCCTCATCCGCCACCCCGCCGAAATGCTCGCCTCCTACGCGAAGGTGCAGGCGCCCACGCTGGACGACCTGGGCGTCCTGCAACAGCGCGACCTGTACCGGCAGTTCGGCGGCCCGGTCGTGGACAGCGGCGACCTGGTGCGCGAGCCGGAGCCCGTACTGCGCGCGCTGTGCGCCGAGTTGGGCGTCCCGTTCGATGCGGACATGCTCGCCTGGCCGGCGGGCCCGCGCAGCACGGACGGGGTGTGGGGCGAGACCTGGTACGAGAACGTGCGGCGCTCGACGGGCTTCGTCGCACCGCAGCCGGACGCCGCACCGCCCGCGCTGCCGCCGCACCTGACCGGCGTGCTCGACCGGTGCCTGCCCGTCTACGAGGAGTTGTACGCGAATCGCCTGCGCGGTTGAGCCGGTGCGCCGAACTGCTCGCCGGGAGCGGGGAGTTCGGCCCGGCGGTCCGGCGGCGCGCGGCACGGTCGGCGCCGCCGGCGGGAGTGGCTTTCTCAGGAACCTCCAGAGAGGAGTCCAGTGATGACGACAGTAGCGGCGCCCGAGAACGCACCGGAGACGGAGGACGATGCGCGCGCCCCGGATCTGCCGAGGCTGCGCGAAGCACTGTCGGCGGAGAACTACGCGGGGGCGCTGCGCTGCGCGGTACGCCTCAGCTCCGAACTGCCGGACCGGGAGCGGCTGGGGCGCAACGTCGTGCTCGTGGCGTACGGCGGCGGCAAGGACAGCTCGTACACGCTCGCGTTCGTCAGGGCGGTGCAGCTCATTCTGCGGCAGGTTTTCGGCGACACGTTCCGGATGCGGGTGGCGACGAACCGGCATGCCGGAATGCCGGCCGCCGTCATGGAGAACATCGACCGCGCCTATCGCGCGCTGGGGCTGTTCGACGATCCGCAGTGCGAACTGCTGCTCGTCGACGGCCGGCAGGTGAAGGACTTCCGCGTCGACGAACCGCTGCCGCCGGAGGTCGTGGAACGCAACCGGCTCGACATTCTGATGACGGGGCACCGCACGGCCGGCGACGCCCGGCCGACGTTCTGCAACGCCTGCAACCTCAGCATGGTGAACTCCTTCGGTCTCGCGGCCGGTTACGACGGCGGCGTGGACCTGATCGTCACCGGGGATTCCAAGCAGGAGCAGCGCGACTACTATCTGTGGGTCTCCCGGCTGGCGCGCAGGTTCGGGCTGCAGCCGGAGAAGGACGAGCGGCAGGGCTTCCAGGGATTCCTTGCGGCGCTGCGCAACGTCTCCCAGGCGTACTTCACGGACATTCACGGCGAGGACGAGACGGGCGTCATCGCCGAGCACGAGATCACCACCGACATCCGGAAGGGCCTGCGGTTCTTCTCCATCTACGAGGACACCGCCTACGCCTCGGGCGACCACTGGGAACTGCTCACCGGATTCCTGGGGTTCGCGTTCGACGACGTCGCGTTCAGCTTCACCGAGTCCGACTGCGGCAATCCGGCCCTGATGGCGCATCTGCGGGCGCTCAAAGCCGAACGGTGCCACGGCCGTACGTACGCTCAAGGGCTCGCGGAATACGCCGAGTTCGCCATCTCCCTGATGCACAAGAAGGAATTCCCGCCGCATCTCGTGGAGATCATGCGCGAACGGTACGGCGGTGCGGGCGACGGCGAGCGCATGCGGGCCGCCGTGAACCGGTACGCGCTCGACGCGTACGGGCTGACCGAGGAGCAGCTGGCCACCATGGTGCACGCGCCCTTCACCGAGAAGGGCATGCACCTCGACGCGTACCTGTCGAGGGAACAGCCCGAACTCGCCGGCCGCGCCGAGGACATACACCGCCTGCTGCTCGACGGCATGGCGCAGGACGCGGAGCTGGCGGAGGCGCTGGAGCGGATCAGCGGGCTGACGGTGCACCAGCTGCGCACCCTCTACGGCAGCTCGCTGCGGCTGCCGTCGCTGACCCCGAACCGCACCGAGATGATCGACGCGATCCTCGACGGCGACCCGCACAAGGAGGTCATCCGGACCCGGCACGCGCCGGACGGGACGGTCGTCGAAGAGCTGCTGTCCGGACGGTGACCCGCACCGGCTCCGCACCGGCGCGAGCGCGTGCGTGCGCGCGTACGCGGCGCCCGCGGGCGGTTCCGGCGGGCGACGCCGGCCACCGCCGTACGAAGCTCCATCCGCCGCTTCAGGAGGGATACGGAACGTGGACGACGAGCAGCGCGCTCCATCCGTCGGAATGCTGGGGACCGGGCACGCTCTGCCGGCGCGCAGAGTGTCCAACGCCGAGATCGCCGAAACCATCGGGGTGCGGACGAACTGGATCGAGGCCCGTACCGGGGTGCGCGAGCGGCGGTTCGTACGCGACGAGGACAACGCCGGACTCGCGGCCCGCGCGGCGGCGGAGGCCATCGAAGCGGCGGGGCTCGCCCCGGGTGACGTGGACACCGTGATCGTCGCGACGTCCACCCCGGACCGGCCGATCCCGCCGACCGCGACCCGCGTCCAGTCCCTGACCGGGGCGGGCGGCGCGCTCTCCCTCGACGTCAACGCGGCCTGCGCCGGCTTCCTTTACGGCATCGAGGTCGCCAGATCGCTGCTCGCCTCCGGCGCCCGCCACAGGTACGCGGTCGTGGTCGGCAGCGACACGTACTCGCGGCTGCTGAACCCGGCGGACCGGGGGACCTACACCATCTTCGGCGACGGCGCGGGCGCCGCGGTCCTCGGCCGAGTGCCCGCCGGATACGGGATGTTGGGCACGAGCCTGCGGACCGACGGCGAGCTGGGCGACATCGCGGTGGGCGGCCCGTGTCTGCCGGTCACCCACGACCAGCTCGACTCCGGTGCGCACTACGCGCGCATGGTCGGCCACCGGATCGCCGAGATCGTGCGCGAGCAGTTTCCGCTGATGCTCAAGGAGGTGCTGTCGGAACACCGCCTCGCGCCCGCCGACATCGACCACCTCGTCAGCCACCAGGCGAACCCGCGGCTGATCCGGCAGGTCGCCGCCGACGCCGGGTTCTCGCCCGAACAGCTCGTCGTGACGGGCGACTCGGTGGGCAACACCGCGTCCGGGTCGGTGCCCATCGGGCTGGACACGGCCGTACGCGACGGCCGCGTACGCACGGGAGACACGGTGCTCATGGTGTCCTTCGGCGCCGGCATGACGTGGGGCTGGTCGCTGATGAAGTGGTCCGGGGGCGGACGGCCGGCGGAAGCCGGGACGAGCCCGGGCGACGGCTGACAGACGGCCGGCAGACGGCTGAGAGACGTCCGGCGGACGCAGCGAACCGGCCCGCCTACCAAGGGAGTTCACGCATGGACATGAACTGGAACGCGTCGCAGGAACAGCTCAGGAACACCTTCGTCGACTTCGGGAAGTCCGTCGTCGCGCCCGGCAGCTTCGAACGCGACCGGCGCTCAGCCTTCGACCGCGAGGTGTGGGCCCAGCTCGCCGACAGCGGCTTCTGGCGGATCCCCGTACCCGAGGAGCTGGGCGGCGACGGCGGCGATCTGGCCGCGTACATGGCCGCGTTGGAGGGGCTGAGCCTCGGCTGCGACGATCCCGGGTTCGCGGTGTCGGTCGGTGCGCACGGTGCGCTGATCCAGCTGCTGCTGCGGTACGGAACCGAGGACCAGCGACGGCGCTACCTTCCCGGGCTGCTCTCCGGGCAGGTCGGCGCCACCGCGTGCACCGAGCCGACCGGCGGCTCGCACGTGGCCGGCATCCGCACCACCGCGGAACCGGACGGCTCGGACGGCTCGGACGGCTACCGGCTCACCGGCCAGAAGTGCCACATCACCAACGCGCCCGTCGCGGACGTCGCGGTGATCGTCGGCCGCGTGGCGGGCATCGGCAAGCGGGACATCACCCTGTTCCTCGTCGAGCGCGGGCAGCCGGGCGTCGAACAGGGCGCGCACGAGGACCTGATCGGGCTGCGCACCAGTCCGCTGGGCCCGCTCACCATGACCGGTGCGCACGTGCCCGCCGAGAACCTGCTCGGCGGCGTGGGCGAGGGCCTGAACATCCTGTACTGGTGCCTCGCGCTGGACCGGCTGAGCTTCGGCATCATCGCCTCCGCGCACATGGCCTCGCTGCTGCCGCGCGCCATGGACCGGGCGACGACCCGCGAGGCGTACGGCACCCCTCTCGCCCAACACCAGTACATCCAGGACAAGTTGGTGCAGATGAAGGTGTCCGCGGAGGCGTCCCGTGCGATGTCGTACGCGACGCTGGACGCGCTGCAACGGGACGACTCCCAGGCGGCGACGCTGGCGTCCTGCGTCAAGCTGCTGTCCGCCCAGGGGATCGTCGGAGCCAGCCAGGAGATGGTGCAGCTCTTCGGGCACATGGGCTGCGACCGGGACTTCGGAGTCGAGCGGCAGCTGCGCGACGCGGCCGCCTTCCGGATAGCCGGCGGCACCGACGAGATGCAGAAGAAGAACATCTTCAACCAGCTGCTGGCGGCACACGCCAACGTCCGCTGAACCGCGGCCGGTTGACGCGCGCGGCAGCACCCGACCAGCACCGCACACACCGCACACACCTACGCACCCACGCACCTACGCACAGTGACACCACGCAGTGAAGGAGCCGCAGCCGTGGACAGCAGGGCCAGCCTGACCGCGACCAGGGAGGTCGCACCGGAGGACTCCGCCGAGCGCTGGGGGAACACCGGAATCGACGTACTCTCCACGCCCGCCATCCTCGGCGAGGTGGAGCGGCTGTGCGACGCGGTCATGAAGCCGCACCTCGACGAGGGCAGGATGACCGTCGGCGTGGAGGTGACGATGCGGCACAACGCGCCCGTACGGGTCGGCGGCACCGTCACGTACACGGTGACGGCGGCGGGCGACGTCGGACGGAAGACGGACTTCTCCTTCGAAGTGCTCGACGGCCGCGGCGAGTTGGTGTGCGCGGGCACACACCGGCGTGCCGTCGTCGACGCGGCCGGCTTCCGGGAGCGCCTGGCGGCGGCCGGCTCGCGCTGACCCGGTCGCCGGTCGCCGCACGCCGGCCCGGGGGCGCCGGTCGCCGCACGGCGGCCCGGCCACCCGTGCTCAGATGGCGGCCCGCTGCGCCCCGATGTCGTCCAGCTGCCGGCGGGCCCGATCCTGCCAGCGCTCGGCGCCGAGCTGCGTGAACAGGTTCATCGCGTAGCCGGTGTGCGCGGCCGCCTCCTCCAACCCGCCCGTGCGCAGGTCGAGTTCGCCCAGTGCCAGCTCCAGCCGGCCCACCAGCAGCTGGTCGCCGCCGGCCTGCGCGAAGGTGTACGCCTGGTTCAGGGCGATCTCGGCCTCCACGTACTGCTTCAGCCGCCGGTGCACCTGACCGAGCCCGTGCAGTACGTAGGCCTCGCCGAGCTGGTCGCGTGCGCAGCGCACCAGCCGCTGGGCCTGCTGCAGGTGCTCGCTCGCCCGGTCCGCTTCGTCCAGCTCCAGGTAGACGGTGCCGAGCAGCACCTCGACCTGTGCGAGGATGCGCGGGCTACCGGTGACGCCGGCGATCGCCAGCGCCTCCTCGCAGCACCGCTGGGCCTCGGCCAACTCCCGCTGCTCCAGCCGGATCTGGCCGACGTTGTAGAGCACGTGCGCGACGGCGACCTTGTCGTCCGCCTCCTCCAACGACCCGCGCGCCTCGGCGTACTTGGCGAGCGCGCTGTCCAACTGGCCCTGTACGCGGTCGAGCCAGGCGAGGTTGCGCAGCGCGAGGGCGGCGCCGTGCCGCTCGGAGATTTCGTCGAAGGTCTGCTTGGCCAGCAGCAGGCTGGCCTTCGCCTCGTCGACGTGGTTCTGGAACAGCTCCAGGGTGCCGCGGGAGTAGAGCATCACCGCCTCGCCGAGCCGGTCCCCGGACGTACGGGCCGCGGGCAGCGCGATGTCGACGCTCTCCCGCCAGTCGTCGAAGTAGCTGCGGGCCTCGAACAGCGTCGTCATGCTCATCGCGAGGTTCCAGCAGGCGGCGTGCTCGCCGACTTCGCGGGCCTGCGCCATCGCGACCAGCAGGTTGCCGCGCTCCCGGTCGAGCCAGTCGAGCGGGTTCGCGAGGATCAGGTCGACCCACGACTGCGGCAGCCTGCGCCGCGGCGTGCTGCTGTGGATCACGGTGTACTGGCCGCCGTACTGGCGCAGGTGCGCCTGGTCGGTGAGGAACAGCCAGGCCGAGATCACCCGCCGCAGTGCGGCCGTCCGCTCCTCGTACGCGTCCTCTTCGGCCAGGCGCTCCAGGGCGAAGACGCGCACCAGGTCGTGCATGCGGTAGCGCGTACCGTCGGCCCACCGCGAGGCGTCGACCAGCTGCACGTCCACCAGCTCGTCCAGCACCTCCGCGCCGGCGTCCGGATCGCAGTCGAGCAGCGCGGGCGCGATCCAGGACGGGAAGTCGGTGACGCCGCACATCGCCAGAAATCTGAGCAGCTTCCTGCTGACCGCGGTGAGGTTGCGGTAGCTGACCAGGATCGTGGCGCGTACGTCCTGGCCCTGGTAGATCAGCCCGTCGAGGCGGCGGCTCTCGTCCCGTAGCCGGGTGACGAGGTGCTGAATCGTCCAGTGCGGGCGGGCGTTGAGCCGCGCGGCGACGATGCGGAGCGCGAGCGGCAGGCCCCCGCACAGCCGCACCAGCTCCAGCGTGTGCGAGGGCTCGGCGGCCAGCCGGTCCCGGTTCGTCATGCGGTTGATCAGCTCCACCGCGGACTCGGGGCTCAGGTCGTCGAGGTGCACGCGGTGGTCGCCGGGCAGCGCTCCCAGCCGTACCCGGTTCGTGGTGATCACCACGCACAGGGCGCTGCTCGGCAGCAGCGGCAGGACCTGCTCCTCGTCGGCGACGTTGTCCAGGACGATCAGCATCTGCCGCGCGGCGAGCCGGTCCCGGTACATCTCGACGCACTCCTCCACGGTTTCCGGTACGGAACTCCCCGGCACCCCGAGCGCGCGCAGAAACCGCGCGAGGACGCGCTGCGGCTTGACCCGCCGGCCGTCGCCGTCGCGCAGCTCCGCGTAGAGGTGGCCGTCCGGAAACCAGTCCGCGATGTGGTGCGCGACCTGCAGCGCGAACGCGGTCTTGCCGACTCCGCCCTTGCCGGAGACGGACACCACGGTCGGCGGTCCGTCCGGAGTGCCGTCGCCGTCCGGGCGCAGCCGCTCGGCGAGCGAGCGGGCTTCTGCGGTGCGGCCCGCGAAGTCGGTGAGCGCGGGCGGCAGTTGGCGCGGCACGGGCCGCGGAGCGGTGATCTCGCCGGCGCGCGCCTCCTCCCCCGGCTCCGCGTCGGTGAGGATCTCCATCTGCAGCCTGCGCAGTTCGGCGTCCGGCCCGATGCCGAGCTGTTCGACGAGCTGCCGGCGTACGTCCTGGTAGGTGGCGAGCGCCTCCGCCTGCCGCCCCGCCTGGTGCAGCGCCCTCATCTGCAGCGCGCGCAGCCGCGTACGCAGCGGATGCTCGGCGGTCAACTCCATCAGCTCGTCGAGGACTTCGTGGTGTCTGCCCAGCCGCAGCTCGGCGTCGATGCACTCCTCGGTCACGCCCATGCGGCGCTCGACGAGGCGCACCGCCATGGCGCGGACGATGTCGCTGTCCACGTCGGTGAGCGGTTCCCCGCGGAACAGCCCGAGCGCCTGCCGCAGGCCGGCGACCGCCTCCTCGGAGGGCCCGCACTTCTTTATCGACTCCAGCCCCTGCTCGGCGAGTTCCTCGAACTTCTGCAGATCGACTTCGCACGTGCCGGCGCGGAGAAGATAGCCGGGCGGCTGCGTGACGATGCGGTCGTCGAGCCCTTTGCAGGCCATGGAACGCCGCAGCCGCGAAACGCAGATCTGAATCTGTCCGCGCGCGCTTTCCGGAGGCAGCTCGCCCCAGACGGCGTCCACCAGCCTGTCGACGGAAACCGGCCGATTGGCATTGAGGGCGAGCAGCGCCAGTACCGTCCGCTCTCTCGGCCAGGACAGCGTTATCGGACCTTTCGGTCCCGTGACTTCGAGCGGCCCGAGCACACTTAAGACCCAGCGCACTTCAGTCGTCCCCCTATCCCATGCGGAGCCCGTCGGGTGGCAGGCACGGGTCGAGCCGCTGCTGCGGTCGGTGCGCAAGGCGTTCGGTGCCGCGGTCAGCGGAGGATCGCCTGTGCCAACAACGGCACCCCGTACGCGGCATGTTAAGACATCGAATCGACGGGCGCCCCGGTGCGAATCCGCCGCGGGGACCGCGATGTCCGAAAACCGCGCACCGGCCGCCCCTGGCGTTCACAGCGGCCCCAGTGAAATCGTTACCAACTTCCGCCACACGGCACCCGGTTCGGTACGGGCGCGTGAGTGCGGAAGAAGTCGCGGGCCGGAATGTGCGGATGGTGTTTCCGCGGCGAGGGAATGCGCGGAAGTTGTGCAGCCGGCAAGGAGGCGGAAGGCGTTCCGTGGATCGCGCGGAAAAGCGGCGTGGTTCGCGCGAATTCCGGGCGGCGGGGCGGCGCGAGGCGGCGAGCGCCTGCCATGGTCCTGTCGTCGTCCCGCCGTGGTCCTGCCGTGGGTCCTGCCATGGTCCTGCCGTGGGTCCTGAGCGCTCGCCGCGCACCGTCGGCCCGCATCGGCGACAAGCCTGCGGCCGCCGGGAGTCGACCCGGCGGCCGCTCGGCCCGTGACGCTACGCGGACGGCGCCCCCGAAGCCGCCGACGCGGCCTCGGCCGCCTGGTGGGACGTGCCGGGGACCGGCATGCGTGCTTCGCCGAGCCTGCCGAAGGCCAGCAGGGCGAGGACGGCCACCAGCACGACGCCCGCGCAGACGCCGACGGTGACCGAGGTGCCGGCGGCGCCGACCACCAGGCCGACCACCACGTACCCGAAGGGAATTGCGGCGGTGGTGCCGATGCTGTCCACCGAAATCACTTTGGAGAGCACGGATACGGGAACCCGCCGCTGCAGAATGCTGTACCAGTGCACGTTGTAGAACTCGAAGGCCGCTCCGGCGGCGAATGCGGTGGCGAACAGCCAGGGCGGCGCCATGCCCGCGGTGAGCGCGGCGAGCGGAAGGAACACCAGCAGCAGCGCGAAAGTCGCCGTCGAAAGCCCGCGCCGCGGCTGCACCCGGATACTGAGCAGGCCGCCCGTGAGAAGCCCGAGGGAGAGCGAACTCGCCGCGAAACCCCAGACTTTGGCGCCGTCCGGAAAAGCCGCGGCGACCGTGGCCGGGCCCAGCATGCTGAATCCGACCTGCCAGCTGACGTTGACGGCGGCGACCGCGGCGATGCTCGACCACAGCCAGCGGTGCGCGCTCAACGCCCGCCCGCCGGCCCGCACTTCGGCCAGCAGTCCGCCCTGACGGCCGCCGCGGCTGCCGGCCGGCACCCGGATCAGCAGTACGGCCGCCGCCAGCCGCCCGGCGGCGTCCGCCGCGATGGCCCAGCCGGGCCCGGCGAACGCCACCAGGACTCCGCCGAAGGCGCCGCTGACCACCGCCGGAACGCTGTTGGCCAGACTGAGCAGGGCGTTGCCGCTGCGCAGCAGGTCCTTCGGCAGCACTTCGACGACCGCGCCCTGGGTGGCCGGAGTGACCACGGCACGGGCCGCGCCGAGGAAGACACCGATGCAGGCGAGCAGCGGCACCGTCGCCGCGTGCGCGAAGACCAGCGCGGACGAGGCGGCCTGTGCGAGGAACCCGGCGAGGTTGCACAGCATCAGCAGATTCCGCCGCGGATAGCGGTCGCCCAGCACTCCGGCCAGCGGCAGGGCGAGCAGGTTGGCCACGGCGGTGGTCGCCATGACGATGCTCAGACTCCGCGCGCCGCCGCCGATTTCGAGTACGGCGAAGGCGACGCCGATGGTGCCGAACGCCATGCCGCCGCAGGACATCAGCCGGGACAGGAAGTACAGCAGGAAGCCGCGGTGGCCCAGCGCGCCGGTCGGCGGGAAGCCCAACTTTCTCATGTTCGCCCTTCGTTGCCCGGGTCGGTGCTCCGTGCTGTGGCCGGAAGGTTCACGGCTCTCGGCGGGGGCGTCCGCGTTCGGCCTGGAACCTGCGCTCCGCGTACTCGACCACGTGCCGGTCGACGAGGCTGCGCGACTCGGCGTCGAAGGCGTCACCGTCCCACCCGGGGCAGTTGTTGACCTCGATGACGACGGGTTCGCCCCGGTGGTACAGGATGTCCACGCCGGACGTGCTCAGGCCGACGGCGCGCGTCGCCCGCACGGCCAGCTCGACCAGGTGCGGCGGCGGGTCGATGCGCTCAACCGCGTTGCGTGCCCGGGGTGTTCCGGGCGTGTGCAGGTGCGGGCGCCAGTGCTCGCCGGCGGTGTGCGCGTGCACGCAGGCCGACGCGGAGTCGCCGACGACGGTGACCCGTACGTCGCCCTCGTGTTCCAGGTACGGCTGGCACATCAAGGCGCCGTAGGTGGCCAGCAGCGCGGACGCCTTCGCGGTCGCCTCTTCGGTGAGGCCGTGCAGGAAGCGTTCGACGCCGTGTCCGCCGAACCCGGAGGACGGCTTGAGCACGATCGCGCCCCAGTGGTCGCAGGCGGCGGCGATGTCGTCGAGGGAGCGGCAGGCTCGGGTGGGCGGCACCGGGACGCCGGCCCGCGTCAGCCGGTGGATCATCGTGAACTTGCAGGCTGCGGCCATGTGCACGTCGACCGGGTCCAGCAGCAGCACCTCGGGGACGCTGGACAGCAGGAACAGCCGCTCGACGTTCTCCCGCCAATTCTCGTGCGCCACCTTGGCCCGCGAGACGATCACGTCGAAGTCCCGGAGCGGGCGCCCGCACACGGTCGGCTCCATGCCGTACTCGGTGTCCGTGCAGTGGATGTCGTCGATCTCGAAGAAGAGGTTGTCGTGGCCCCGTTGGGTGAAGGTCTCGGAGATCCCCAGGGACTCCAGCTCTTTCGGCCCCCAGGCCAGCACTCCGGTTCGCATGTTCTGTTCTGCCTCTCTGGATGGTGGTCCCAGGCGGTGTGCGGCCTGGGAGCGGCGGCGCACGGGCCGGCGCGCGGGGCCGTCCCCGGCCCCAACCGGCCCGTGCGCGGCCTCAGTCGGCCCGTCCGCGCCGGTACCAGTCGTGGTCGCCGCCGGTCAGCGGCCGGCTCTTGCGGCCGTCGACGGATACGGGCACCTCGCCTTCGACGCTGACGCGGTGCAGCAGTCGCGGGGCGTCGCCGTAGTCGTCGATGGCGCGGTGCTGGGTGGCGCGGTTGTCCCAGACGGCGACGTCCCCGGCGGACCAGCGCCAGCGCACGGTGTTCTCCGGGCGCGCGACGTGCTCCTGGAACAGGCGCTGGAGGTGCCGGCTGTCGTCCAGCGACAGTCCGACGAGGCGGTGCGCGAACCCGCCCACCAGCAGCGCGCGTTCACCGGTCTCGGGATGCACGCGTACGACGGGGTGCTCCGTCTCGAACGGCACGGACTCGAACTCGCGGCGGAACTCCCGCTCGGCGCCCGTGACTTGGCGGGAGCGGGCGGCAGCCGCGTAGTCGTAGGTGTTGTTGTGCACGGCCCAGAGGTTGTCGGCCAGCACTTTCAGCGGCTGCGGCAGATTCTCGTACGCGGCCGCGGTGTTGGCCCAGGCGGTGTCGCCGCCGCAGGGCGGCAGGACGAGGGCGCGCAGCACCGAGACGGCGGGGTAGTCGGCGACGAACGTGACGTCGCTGTGCCAGGCGGTCGCCCTGCTGCTCTCCGAGTCGATCTCGAAGACGGCGCCGGTGCCGGCGCCGGGGGCGGAGGGGTGCGGTATCGGGGTGCCGAGCAGGCCGGCGAACGCGGAGTGGCCGTCGTCGTCGAGGTGCTGCTGTCCGCGGAAGAAGAGCACCTTGTGGCGCAGCAGCGCGGAGCGGATCTCCGCGACGGTGGCCTCGTCGAGGTCGCCGCCGAGCCGCACCCCGGTGACCTCCGCCCCGATGCGGACCGTCAGCGGGCGGATGTGCAGTTCGGTGTCCGTCTGTACGGGCTGTGTGGGTTGCACGGGCTGTACGGTCATGGGCGCTCCCTCGGGTGTCGTGGCCGTGGCCGGGCCGGTGGTCCGCCGGTACGGCGTGGTTCTGGCGGGTGGTCAGAGCAGGGACTCGATGGCGTCGGCGAACGTGGAGTACGCGGCCGGGCCGCCGAAGCGGAGGCACAGGCTGGGCTCGGCCAGCTCCAGCTCCAGCAGTTCGGGACCGGCACGGCCGCGGGTCATGTCCACGCGTGCGTACAGCAGTTGCTCGCCCGTCACCCCGTACTCGTGCGCCGCGGCGGCCAGGCACTCGGCGCCGACGCCGATCATGTCCGCATCGGGCCGTGCAGGGCCGAGCCGTTCCTCCAGGTAGAGCGCCGTGCCGGTGTCCACACGGCCGCCCTTGAGCATCGGCCCCTTGGTGAAGGCGTGCGAGTACCGGCCGTGGAAGAAGATCAGGGAGGTCTCGCCCTGCTCGTCCACGGACGCCTGGTAGGGCTGGACGAGCGCCGCGAGTCCGCGGGCGTGCAGCTCGCGCAGGTGCGCCCGCGCCTCTCCGGCGTCCCGCGCGGTGAACCGGCCGGCACCGCGGGAGCCCGCGCCGACCACCGGTTTGATCACGAAGTCCGCGGCGGGCACGTCGAGTTCGGCGCCCACCTCGTGCACCGCGGTCGGGATCACGGGAAGCCCCGCGGCCGCGAGCTGGGCCAGGTAGCGCTTGTCGAGATTCCCGGCGACCACCTTGTACGGGTTGGCCAGCCGGGGCACCGTCGCGCACCAGTCGAGGAACGGCTCCAGGCGGTCGGCGTAGTCCCAAGTGGCCCGCAGGACGACGAGTTGGCCGTCGTCCGGCGGCTGCCCCCACGGCTGCCAGCGCGCCGCGACGCCACGGCGGGCCAGTTCCCGCAGCAGCGGGTTCTCGTCGCCGTCGCCGGTCGGCATGGCGGCACAGGAGGACAGGACGACGTGAGTCTTCACTGCGGACACTCCCCTTTCCCGGTGTCGGGTCTTGCGGTGTCGGGCCTTCCGGTGTCGAGCGGCGGTGCGCGGCGGGCCTGCGGCGGCTCCGCTCTGCGCCGTGCGGCCGCCACGGGCGCGTACGTGGAAGGCCACCGCAGCAGCGTCCGGGCCCAGGACATGCCCGCCCCGAACTCGACCATCAGCACGGTGTCTCCGGGCCTGATGCGTCCTTGGCGTACGGCCGTGTCCAGGCCGACGGGGATCGAGGCGGCGCCGGTGTCGCCCACGCGGTCGCCGGTCACGACCAGCTTCTCGGGGGCGATGCCGGCGAGCCGGGCCAGCTCCTCCAGCAGCCGCGGGCAAGCCTGTTGGGCGACGACGTGGTCGACGCCGTCCAGGCCGACGCCGGCTTCCGCGACGGCGTCGCGGACCAGTTCCGGGAACCGCTGCCGCATCAGCGCGGCCACGTCCCGGCCGGCGGCGCGCAGCCACGGCCCCGCCGCACCGTCTCCCGGGCTGCCGGGATCGCCCGACGTACCGCCGCCCGAAGTGCCACCGCCGTCCGCGGAGTTCGCGCCGCCGCACTCCGGCCGCCCGGAGCCGGGCCCGCGCAGGGTGATGTAGCGCGCCAGCCGCCCGTCCGTGCCGTGCCCGGTGCTCACGGTCTCCTCCGCGCAGCCGCCGGAGAGCACCACGGCACCCGCGCCGTCGCCGACGGCGGCGTAGGTGCGCCGGTCCGCGGGGTCGGCGTACCGCGAGAACGTGTCCACGGCCGCGACGAGCGCGTACCGGCGGTGCGGCTGCGACGTCAGCAGGCCCCTGCCGATCTCCAGCGCGGTCAGGAACCCGGCGCCTCCCGCGTTCACGTCGAAGGCGACGGCGCAGCCCGCGCGCAGCGCTCCCTGCAACTCGGCCGCGACGGGCGGCACTCGCAGCCGTGCGGTGGACGTCGCCACGACGACCGCCCCCAGCTCGCACGGAGACAGGCCCGCCGCCCCGAGCGCCGCCGAGGCCGCACTCAGCGCGAAGTCCAGATGCGTCTCGTCCTCCGCCGCGAAGTGCCGCTGGTGCACACCGAGTTGCCGCTCGATCCAGCCGTCCGGCACGCCGGTCAACTCGGCGATCTCCGGGTTGTGCACCAGGCGCCGGGGCAGGGCGGAGCCGGTGCCGATGACGCCCCCGCCCGCGGCTCGGGCCTCGCCCGCCGGCTGCTGTCTCCCCATCATGTCCCTTTCAGTGACTCCGCACGGCGCTCAGGAATAGAAGTCGACGGTCTCGTGCGTGACCGCGCGCTCCAGGTCGGCGGCGGTCGCGTAGGAGAAGCAGACGATGACGCGCTGCACGCCGTCGGCGACCAGCGGGGCGACCCGGTGCATGGAGGTGTCGGCCTTGAAGAGGTAGATGGACCCGGGAGCCGGGTGCCGCCGCTCGACCACGCCGGTGCGCAACTGCTCCTCGACGCGCGGGCGTTCCTTGTCCCAGTGCGTGCCGCGTACGTACTCCAGCGAGCCGCCGTCCTCCGCGGAGGGCGGCGCGTCCACGATCCAGACCACGGCGTAGGGATAGTCGTCCCAGTGCCATCCGTGCGTCTCGCCCTGCTGCGAGAGCCGCGAGATGACCATCTCCTCCGGCGCGTACGGCACGGGGATGATCTCCGGTTCCTTGGTGAGCCGGGCCAGGAAGTCCCGGAACGCCGGAGAGTGGTAGGTCTCCGGGATCACCGCGGACCCGTCGACGATCGCGTCGCGTCCCACGACCTCCATGTGGCGCGGAGTGTGCCCGGTGCTGGCGATCGTCACCTGCCGGTGCTCGCCCCGCTCGTCGAGCAGCCGCAGTACGTCGTCGGCGATCCGCTTGCCGACCTCCGGCGGCCCGAACTCGGGGAGTTCCACGAAGCCTTCGGCCAGGAAGCCCGCCACCAGGTCGTCCATCCGCTCCTCCAGGCCGCTGACGTAGGCGGCCAGTGCGGCGTCCGTGTTCGTCATGTCCTCCCGTGTCCTTCCCTGAAGGTGCGAAATGGGGTGCGTCAGCTGCGGTCCGCGAACAAGGCGGCGAGGGTCTTCTCGATCCCCATCGCGGTCTCCAAGTCCCGTGCGGCGACGCAGTATTCGACCGTCCCGAACTGCCGGGTGTGGTCGCAGATGAGCAGTACGCCGGTGCCGTCCGCGTGGTCGAAGGCGATGCCGGCCGACCTCGTGCGGCGCAGCGCCTCGTCCAGCGAGGGCACCCGCCACGTGTTCCGGGTGATCAGCACCCGGTGCGCGGCGTAGTCCGGCCCCAGCAGGTGTTCGGCGAGGCAGTGCAGGTGTGTGCTGCCGCCGAGGCGGCCGTTGAACTCCGTCAGCAGGGTCCGGCCGTCCGGAGCGACGACGCCGTCGATGTTGATCAGTCCGCGGTAGCCGATCGCGCGTACCGCCCGACTCAGCGCGAGCGCGGCCTCGTTGAACGTCGCACGCGCCGCTTCGGTGCCGGGAGTGCCCGGGGCGACGATCCCGTCGAAGGCGGGCGCCATGCGCATCTCCCCGGCGTTGAGCACCCGCACGTCACCGGAGGTGACCGCGATCTCCGCTCCGACGGCTACCGAGTCGGGCAGATAGTGCTCCAGGACCGCCGGGTGCCGGCCGCCGTTCGTCCACCGGTCCCAGTCGTCCTCGAAGTACCGGCCGACGGAGGCGTCGTCGGCGAGCACGGTCAGCGCGCTCGCGCCGATCTGCCGGACGCACGGGCCGGGCGCCAGGATCTCGTTGCCGAACCCGCCGATGTGGAAGTCCTGCTTCAGGATGACCGCGTCGCCGCGGGCCAGCAGCCGCCCGGCGAACTCCCGCGCCCGCGCCCGCTCCCGGGTCGCGACGCCCTCGGCGAGCGGTACGCCGATGCCCGCGGCGACGGCGCGGAAGACGGCCTTGCTGTTGAGCAGGTCCGCACCGCCGGCCTCCAGGAACGCGGCGCCCTCGGGGGCCTTCTCCATGCCGAGGTGGTCGGCGAGCGCGGCGATGGACGGGTCGAAGACGTACGGGATGAGGAGTTCGGCGCCGCTCGCGGCCACCGCCTCGCGGACCGTCCGCCGGAACGCCTCGCCCGACAGCCGGTCGCCGGTCAGCAGGTCGTGTCCGACGACGCCCGGCGGCGGTACGAGCAGGGTGACCGAGTCGCGGTCGACGCCCAACTCCCCCAGGACGTACCGCACGAAGCGTTCGTCCTGCGCCTGCGGCAGCACCAGCACGTCGCCGGGGCGCAGCATCCACAGCAGCCGGGCCGACAGGTTCCCCGCCACGGCGCGCCTGCCGGGCGGAAACGCCTCCAGGTCGGACACCAGGTGCTCGTTGTTGGTGTTGCCGACGATCAGCCGGGCGGGGCCGCCCGGACGAGCCGGGTCCGCCGCACCGCGCAGCACGCCGCTCACGGCGCCTCACCCCCGTAGCGTGCGCTGACGTGGGCCACCGTGCGCGCCAACCGCCGCACCAGCGCGTCCAGTTCGTCGTCGTCGACGGTCAGCGGCGGGGCGACGAGGAGGGACTGGCTGTGGTGGTCCACGCCCGCCGCGTACAGGACGAGCCGGTTCCCGCGGGCGGCGGTGCACAGCTCGTGGGCGAGCGGGGCGCGCGCGTACGACGCGGCGCTCTGCCGCACCGGAAGCCCGAGCAGCAGGCCGCGCCCGCGGGGCGGCCCGAGGAAGCCTGCGGTGCCGGCGACGTCGTGGGCCAGCCGGTCGCGCAGTTCGGCGCCGACGCGCTCGGCCCGCTCGGGCAGCCGCTGTTCGCGGGTCACGCGCAGTACGGCTCCGGCGACGGCCGCCGACAGCGGGTTGCCGCTCATGGTGTGCCCGAGGGCGAGGTCGGCGGCCACCCGGCCGGGCAGCACGCGGTCGCCGACGAGGAGCGCGCCGATCGGCGTGTAGCCGGCGCTCAGCCCCTTACCGGTGACGACCAAGTCGGGGGTGACGGCGGCCCGTTGGTGCCCGAACCACCGCCCCGTACGCCCGAAGCCGGTCATGACCTCGTCCACGGCGAGGAACGCGCCGCTGTCCTCGGTCAGTTCACGCAGCCGCCGCAGCACCGCATCGGGCACCTCGGCCGCACCGCCCGCGGCTCCGCTGACCGGTTCGAGGAGGACGGCGGCGACCCGCTCCGGGCCGACGCGGCGGAAGGCGGCCTCCCACTCCGCGACTCCGGGCAGCAGTTCGGCGGCCGGGTCCGCGGCGGTGACGGGCACCGTGGACAGCGAGTCGGCGTGCAGCGCGCCGAGGTGGGCGCGCCGCGGCGGATGCCCGGACACGGACAGCGCGCCCGCGGTGATCCCGTGGTAGCTCGGCTGCTGGGTCAGCACGACGGTGCGCTCCGGTTCGCCGTTCAGCGCGTGGTGCAGCAGTACGAGCCGCAGCGCGCTCTCGGTGGCTTCGGAGCCGGAGTTCGTGTAGACGACCTCGCGGTAGTGCGGGCCGCTCACGTCGAGGATCTGCCGGGTGAGCCGCTGGACGCTGCGGCTGACGAACTGGCTGCGGTGCGCGAACGCGATGTGCTCCGCCTGCTCGCGCATGGCGTCGAGGACGGCCCGCGACCCGTGCCCGATGTTGACGCAGATGGGCCCGGAGCTGCCGTCGATGAAGTCCCGCCCGTGCGCGTCGTAGATGCGGGCTCCCTGCGCCCGCACCGCCAGCGGAAGACCTCCGGTCAGCTCCTCCGGCCCAGCGTCGGCGGAGAGTGCGGTGGATGACATGACGGCCGCCTTCGTCTAGTCCTGCGATGACCTGCTGTCGGCGCCCGCAAGCGGACGGGACCGCGCCGCCGGGGCACCGCGCCGTTCAGGTCGTCATCACAGCCGTGCGGCATTTCACGCCGCTATCGGGCGGCCCGCCGCGGCGAAGTACGCGCGGTCTCGCGGCCGCCCAGGCCGATAGGCTCCTGATAGCGGCGAAGCAGGAGCGAACGCCGGGGGCGGACAGGGCAGTCGACGGGGCAGGCGAGTCGGCCGCTCACGCTCCGGACGCCGACGCCGCCCTCCTCGGCGGCTCCGCGTACGGGCAACCCGCGTACGTGCGACCGGGAGTACGTGTATTCGCCGGTACGCGAAGTGCAAGTACGTGTACCGCGTGGTGAGTTGGGCAGAGCGTTGCCGATGACGGAGTTGCATGGGGCGAGTTCCGGCGTCCCCGCCGCCGGCTGCGCAGCCCTCGCGATAGCGGGATGAAGGACCCGAGAAAGTGCCCTGCGGCGTCCTGGGAGCAGTTGCCAGCCCGACCACTTTCACAGGGGGAATCATGCCCTTGATCCACGGAACGTCGAGCCATCCGACCACGCTCCGGGCCGCCGCCCGCCCGTCTTCGTGCGGCGACGACGAGGACACCAAGTGGGGCTTCGTACGGTGCACTCCGGCCCGCTGAAACCGCCGTGACCACCGGATCGTTCGGCACTCGCCGGCCCGGCGCGACGGTGTGGTTGACGGGTTTGCCGAGTGCGGGGAAGACGACGTTGGCGTGTGTGGTGGGTGAGTGGCTGGCCGGGGAGGGCCGGCGGGTGGAGGTGTTGGACGGGGACGAGGTCCGTGGCTTT
>Ga0164243_10005121_pt1 | contig 20115 bp, 20 predicted proteins | sample OricompcompostOP_FD_108781 | JGI IMG/M metagenome (GOLD analysis project Ga0164243, IMG submission 108781) | Organic Plus compost microbial communities from Emeryville, California, USA - Original compost - Organic plus compost (OP) | ecosystem: Engineered > Solid waste > Mixed feedstock >... | reverse complement strand
TCGACGAGAAACACAGTCACCGGCGCGTCGGTCACGCTGCCCCCTTGGTGGTCTTGATCGGCATTTCCAGCTGCACCTCGGTGCCCTCTCCCGGCGCGGTGCGCAGCCGGACCGTACCGCCGTTGCGTTCCATCCTGCCCCGGATCGAGTCCGCGAGGCCATGCCGGTCCTCGGAAACGTCCTCGGGATCGAAGCCCTTGCCACGGTCGCGCACGAACACGGTCACCGTCGTCGGCTCGACCTCGGCGTAGACACTGACCTCCTCGATACCCGAATGCTTTGCCGCGTTGACGATCGCCTCGCGGGCCGCCTGCACGAGCGCGGTGAGCGCTTCGTCCAGTTCGACGTCCCCGACGACGACCTGGGAGACGGAGATGGCGAACGCGTCCTCCACCTCACCGCACGCCGCCGCCATCGCGGTCGACAGCTTGCCGGTGGCGATCTCTTCCTTCGCCCCGCCGTACCCGGTCGGCCCGTACAACCAGCCACGCAGCTCCCGCTCCTGACCACGGGCCAGGCGCGCGACCTCCTTCGGCATGTCCGACTGCTTCTGGATCAGGGCCAGCGTCTGCAGCACCGAATCGTGCAGATGTGCGGCGATCTCGCGCGTTCCTCGGTGCGGATGCGGGCGCGCCGCTCGTCGCCGAGGTCGCGGACCATGCGCAGCCAGAACGGCACCGTCAGCACGGCGACCCCGACCAGGGTGGCGACGACCGCGATGAGCGCGAACTGCACCTGGTCGAAGCTGCCGCTGCGCAGCACCAGCACGCCGAAACCGGTGGCCACCAGCGCGACCCCGGCGAGAATGCGGACCGTGGCCGACCATCCGCCGCCGCCGAGCACCACACCGGCGACGCCGGACCGGGCACCCGTGCGCCAGCGGCGCCGCTGCGACTCGTCGGCTTCGCGCCACACCACCGCGGCACCGACCAGCGCCACCGCGAGCGGCAACGCGACCCAGCCGCTGATCGCCCCGGTGAAGGTACTGCCGCCGACCGCGAGCCCGATGCCGAGCACGAGCAACGCGATCGCCTGCTGGCGGTCCTTCGGCGAAGTCCGCTCCGCTGCGTCCTCCTGCGCTCGCTGCGGCACGAACACCCACAGCAGGCCGTACGCGAGCAAGCCGGCGCCACTGAAAGCGGCCAGCAGCGCGAACGCGGCGCGCACCCACAGCACGCGTACGCCGAGATGTTCGGCGATCCCGGCGGCCACCCCGGCCAGCGCGCGGTCGGAGCGCCGCCGGTACAGCTTCGGCGGTCCCTCGGGCTCGGCGAGCGCCCGCGACGCCTGCGCCGCCACCGGCGCGGCGTGCGGGATGCGCGTCACGGGCCGCTCGTGGGCCTCTTCCTGCACGTTTTCCATCGTTCTGCCATGGTCACACGCATGCAAGCGGGATTCATCAGGGAAAGACCCTGATCGTGAATATCGGGGACGTTCCCGGATGTGCCGTGACCGGGAGTACCGGATGCTCGTTGGCATGAGTGGTGCAGCGGAAACATCGAAGCCCCATGGACTGGGTGGCTTCGAGGAAACTGTCAAGGATTTCTGGGTCAGCAGACCCCGGCGGCCGTTGAGCGGGCGCAAGCTCGCCGGGGTCGCGGCCGGGATCGGCAACCGGTACGGGATCGATCCGGTACTCGTGCGGGTGGCGTTCGTCGCCGCGACGGTCTTCGGCGGGGTCGGCCTCACCGTGTATCTGCTGTGCTGGCTGTTCTTCCCCCGCGTCGACGACGAGGTCTCGCCGGTCGAGTCGCTGTTCGGGCGTGGCCGCAGCTCGATGTCCAAGGCCTGCACGATCGTCGGGCTGATCGCGTTGCTCCCGCTGAACAGCTGGGTGTTCGGCAGCGGCTGGTTCGACGGGGGCGCGATCCTCGGGCTGGCACTGCTGGTCACGGCGATCTACCTGCTGCACCGCAGCCGCGGCCACGAGAACCGCCCGGTCGTGACGGCCGCGAACACCACGACGTTCCCCATGGCCACGCCGGCCACCGCCACCGACGATCCGCTGGGCGCGGCGCCGCTGGCCTGGGATCTGCCCGATCCGGAACCGGTGGCGCCCGCCGCACCGCCGCCGCGGGCCCCGCGTCCGCGCCGGCGGAAGTCGAAGATCGGCATCGCGGTGTTCGGCATCGCACTGCTGGTCGCCGGGATCGGGTTCGCGCTGGGCACCACGGGCGAGAGCTGGTTCTCCGCGCAGCACGTCATCGGTCTCGTGCTGGGTGTGCTCGGGATCGGCATGGTGGCGGGCTCGTTCGCCGGCGGTGGCCGTGGCCTGATCTGGCTCGCGGTGCCGCTGTCGGCCGCGGGTATCGCGCTGACGACGATTCCGGTGGAGGACTACACCGGTGGCTACGGCAACATCACCGCCACGCCCACGACCGCCGCGGCCGTGCAGCCGTTGTACGCGCACACTGCGGGCGACATCGATCTCGACCTGACCCGGTTGCCCGCGGATGCCGTGGTGAGCACGGAAATCCGCAACGGCGCGGGCAGCAGCACCGTCATCGTGCCCGCGAACGCGGACGTGACCTACAGCTGCGCCGCGTCGGCGGGCAACATCGACTGCCTCGGCCAGGGTGGCGAAGGGATCAAACGTCCCGCCATCACCGGCACGGACAACGGGCTCGACGGGGCAGGCGGGCCGCGGATAGAGCTGAAGATCACGCAGGGAGTGGGAAACGTCGAGGTGCACCGTGGCTGAGCAAAACCCTTACTCCTACGACGAAACGACGGAAACGCAGCCGCGGCGGCGTGGTGTGGACCTGTTCACCCTCGTCGTCGGAATCGCGACCCTGTTCGTATCGGCCTACGTGCTCAGTGACGGCGCGAGCTGGCTGCCCTCGTTCAACGTCCGCTGGGTCCTCGCCGGCGGCGCGGTGTTCATCGGGGTGCTGATGCTCGGCGCGTCGCTGCGGGGCGGCAGACGCGACTGACCGCGACACGGCAGAAGACCTCCGGCCACCACTCACCGGAGGTCTTCTTTTTGTTGTCAGCCCATGGTTTTCGCCCCGTCGAGGGATTCGCGGATGATGTCGGCGTGACCCGCGTGCTGCGTGGTCTCGGCGATGATGTGGAGCAGCACCCGGCGCGCCGACCACTCGGTGTCCGGCTGGAACCACGGCGCCTTCGGCAGCGGGTGGCTGATCCCGAGATCGGGCACGGTGGCCACGATCTCGTCGGTGCGGGCGGCGACCTTTTCGTACTCGGCCAGCACGCCCGCCAGGGTGTCGCCCGGCAGCATCCGGAACTCGTCGGCGCGCTTTTGGAAGTCGGCCTCGGTCATCTGCGTGAAGTCCGGCATCGCCGATGGGCCGTTCAGGATGAATTCCGCCCAGCCCCGCTCGACCGACGTGACGTGTTTGATCAGTCCGCCGAGGCACAGTTCGCTGACCGTGGTGCGCTGACCGGCCTGCTCGTCGGTCAGGTCACGGGTGGTGAAGCGCAGGAAGTGCCGCGCCGCGCCCAGCTCGGCCAGCAGGTCCGCACGCTCTCCGGTGACGGCCAGGGTGTCGTTCATGGGTCTCGCCTTCCGTCTCGATTCGGTCTACGACCAGGGTAGAAGGCACAGCGGCCACTTTCTGACCTAAATGTGCGCGAGAATCGGAAACATGGCGAACACGAGCAACCGGACGCTGCGGCTGCTGTCCCTGCTGCAGACCCACCGGTACTGGCCGGGCACCGAACTGGCCGACCGGCTCGGCGTCTCGGTGCGCACGCTGCGCCGCGACATCGACCGCCTGCGCGAGCTCGGTTATCCGGTCGAGGCGCAGCGCGGCGCTGACGGCGGTTACCAGCTCGCCGCCGGTGCGGCGCTGCCTCCGCTCGTGGTCGACGACGAGGAGGCGGTCGCGCTCGCGGTGGGATTGCAGGCCGCGACGCAGGGCGCGGTGGAGGGCATCGCGGAATCGTCGGTACGGGTACTGGCGAAACTGGTACAGGTGATGCCCGCCCCGCTGCGGCGGCGGGTCGAGGCGCTGCGTGCGATGACCGTGCCGGCTGCCTGGGGCGGGCCCGCGAGATCGGGCGTCGATCCGGATGCGCTCACGGCGCTCGCCTTGGCGTGCCGGGACAACGAGCGGATCCGCTTCGCCTACACGGCCGCGAACGGCGAGGAGTCCGAGCGGCACGTCGAACCGCACCGGCTGGTGTCGCTCGGGCAGCGGTGGTACCTCGTCGCGTACGACCTGATCCGGCACGACTGGCGCATTTTCCGGGTCGACCGGCTCACCGCCCCCGAGCGCACCGGCGCGCGGTTCCGGCCACGGGAGCTGCCGGCCGAGGACGCCGCGGAGTTCGTCCGCCGGAAGCTGGGGAACATGCCGCATCCACATCGGGTGGAGGCACTGGTCGACGCACCCGCCGCGACGGTACGCGAGCGGATCGGCCGGTGGGCCACGGTCGAGGACACCGGCGACGGCCGCTGCCGCGTGCTGATGACGACCGACTCACTGGACTGGCCGACGATGGCGCTGGGCTCGGTCGGCGCGGAGTTCCGGGTGCTCGGCCCGCCGGAGCTGATCGAGCAGGTACATGCGTGGGGCGCGCGGTTCAGCCGGGCCAGTAGGTGAAGGCGCCCCCGCGATGCCTCAGGCCTGCACTCAGCGGACGATGCCCACCACGGTGAGCGCGAGTCCCGCGAAAAAGGCCACCAGCACGCCGATCGAGAGGAGCTTGTGGCGGCGCGTGCGGTCCTTGCGCAGTTGTTCCTCGCTCTTGGCCGAGATGATGAAATGGCCGCCGTCCTCGGGCTTGGCGATCACGAGCGGGCCGATGATGTCGTGCACCTGGCCGAGGATGTACAGCGGCGTGCCCGGCCGGATGAGCCATTCCTTGTAGTGGAAGCCGATCGTCGAATTCTGGTTCCCGGCAAGGAATCCCGGCAGCCGGATGCCGAACAGCTCGAATGACTGGTCGCCGCCCTGGTACGGCTCGAACCGCTCGACGGTCTGCTCGACGCCCTCCGGTTTGGTGCCGTGCGGGGCGACGCCGATCGTGCGGCCCTGGTCGTCGATCAGCGCGTAGCCCTCATTCGAGGTGTGCTCGGCGACCTTCTCCTTGCGCTTGGAGTAGCGCCGCTGCCCATCCCGGTACTCGACATGCTCGTACTCGCGCTCGACCCGATACCGGTACCAGACGCACGGCGTCTTACTGATCTCCGAAGTCAGCAACCCTTCTGGCCGCGGATGCGCGGCGCCGACCACCTCCGCGGTCTTGCGGAACCCGCCGCGCGCGCCCAGCTCGTCGGAGATCCGCCGCAGATCCTCCAGTTCGGGAATCGTCAGCGTCTCCGTGCCGATCATCGCGTGCAGCTCACGTTTCGTCCGCTGCATGAAGAAGAAACCGGCCGCGGCCGCCAGGATCAGCACGACTCCGGCGATCCACATGTACTACCCCCAGTGCGAGTCGATCATTCCCACTCGATGGTGCCCGGCGGCTTGCTGGTCACGTCCAGCACCACCCGGTTGACCTCGGCCACCTCGTTGGTGATCCGCGTCGAGATCCGTTCGAGCACGTCGTAGGGTAGCCGCGTCCAGTCCGCCGTCATGGCGTCCTCGCTGGAAACGGGCCGCAGCACCACAGGATGCCCGTAGGTACGGCCGTCGCCCTGCACACCCACGCTGCGCACGTCGGCGAGCAGCACCACCGGGCACTGCCAGATGTCGCGGTCCAGCCCCGCCGAGGTCAGCTCCTCGCGGGCGATCGCGTCGGCCGCGCGCAGGGTTTCGAGCCGGTCGTGGGTGACCTCGCCGATGATCCGGATGCCGAGGCCGGGGCCGGGGAACGGCTGGCGGTGCACGATCGTCTCGGGCAGGCCCAGTTCGAGACCGACCCGGCGCACCTCGTCCTTGAACAGCAGCCGCAGCGGCTCCACCAGCTCGAACTGCAGGTCTTCGGGAAGGCCGCCGACGTTGTGGTGGCTCTTGATGTTCGAGGCACCGGCGCCGCCGCCGGACTCGACCACGTCCGGGTACAGCGTGCCCTGCACCAGGAACCGGTAGTCGCCCTCGGCCTTGAGGTCGCGCTCCGCCTGCTCGAACACGCGGATGAACTCGCGCCCGATGATCTTGCGTTTCTGCTCGGGGTCGGTGACCCCGGCCAGCGCGTCGAGGAACCGTTCGCGCGCGTCGACGGTGACGAGGTTGACCCCGGTGGCGGCGACGAAGTCCCGCTCCACCTGCGCGCGTTCACCGGCGCGCAGCAGGCCGTGGTCGACGAACACACAGGTCAGCCGGTCACCGATGGCGCGCTGCACGAGGGCCGCCGCGACCGCCGAGTCGACCCCGCCGGACAGCCCGCAGATCGCCCTGCCGTCGCCGATCTGCGCGCGCACCGCGGCGATCTGCTCGTCCACAATGGACGCTGTCGTCCACTCCGGACGGATACCCGCGATATCGCGCAGGAAGCGGCGCAGCACCTCCTGGCCGTGCGGCGAGTGCAGGACCTCCGGGTGGTACTGGACGCCGGCGTAGCGCTCCCGCGGATGCTCGAACGCCGCCACGGGCGTGCGGTCGGAGGACGCGGTGACGGCCGCGCCGGGCGGGGCCTTGGTGACGCTGTCGCCGTGGCTCATCCACACCTGGTGCCGGGCGGGCAGTTCGCGGTGCAGCACGCCGCCGTCCTCGGCGAGCTTGACCTCGGTGCGCCCGTACTCGCGGGAGCCGGTCGCCTCGACCGAGCCGCCGAGTGCCTGCGCGAGTACCTGGAAGCCGTAGCAGATCCCGAAGATCGGCACGCCCTGCTTCGCCAGTTCGGGGTCCATGCCTGGCGCGTCGGGCGAGTACGCGCTCGCAGGTCCACCCGAAAGGATGATCGCGGCCGGATTCCTGGCCATGATCTCGTCGACGGTCGCGGTATGCGGCACCACCTCGGAGTACACCTGGGCCTCGCGGACCCGGCGTGCGATGAGCTGCGCGTACTGCGCACCGAAGTCCACCACGATGACCGGACGCACCGGAACCTCCTCGAAAAATGTGGCCGGCCACCATCGTCCCAGGTGAGCTGCGCCACCCCACCCCCGGCCCGGCGGGCGCAGCGGGGTCCTACCTTTTACTCATGGACACCATCACCCCGGAGCCCCGGCCCGCGTGGATCGCCGGCCGGCCGGAGCAGGGCGCGGACACGCTGCTGGTCACCCACCCCTTCGACGGCAGCGAGGTCGCCACCGTCGCCGTGCCCTCGCCCGAGCAGGTCGAGCGCGCCGTCGCCGCCGCCGTCGCGGTGGCTCCGGAGTTCCGCCGCTCCCCCGCGCACGTCCGCGCCGCCGCGCTGGAGCACGTGTCACGCGGGCTGGCCGCGCGCGCCGAGGAACTGGCCGAGGTGATCACGGCCGAGAACGGCAAGCCGTTCAAATGGGCCGAGGCCGAGGTGAAGCGCGCGATCTCGGTGTTCCGGATCGCGGCCGAGGAGGCCAGGCGGTTCACCGGCGACCTGCAGCGCCTGGACACCGACGCGGGTGGCGATGGCAGGCTGGCGGTCACGCGCCGGGTGCCGCGCGGGCCGGTGCTGGGCATCGCGCCGTTCAACTTCCCGCTGAACCTGGTGGCGCACAAGGTCGCGCCCGCGCTCGCGGTGGGTGCGCCGATCATCGTCAAGCCCGCGCCGCGCACGCCGCTGTCGGCGCTGATCCTGGGTGAGATCCTGGCGGAGACCGAGCTGCCCGAGGGCGCGTTCTCGGTGCTGCCACTGGGAAATTCCGAGACGTCGGCGCTCGTGGCCGACCCGCGGCTGCCGGTGGTGTCCTTCACCGGCTCCGGACCGGTCGGCTGGTCCCTCGCGGATGCCGCGCCACGTAAGCATGTCGTGCTGGAACTGGGCGGCAACGCGGCCGCGGTCGTGCTGGGCGACTGGCCGGATCTGGAGGGCGCGGCGGCGCGCATCGCGACGTTCGGCAACTACCAGGCCGGGCAGTCGTGCATCTCGGTGCAGCGGGTGATCGTGGAACGGTCGGTGGCGGACGAGTTCGTGCCCGCGCTGCTCGACGCCGTACGCGCGCAGCGCACGGGCGACCCGTACGACGCGACAGTCGACGTGGGTCCCGTGGTCGACGAGGACGCCGCGCGGCGGATCGCGGCGTGGATCGACGAGGCGGTCGCGGGCGGTGCGAAGGTGCTCACCGGCGGTTCGCGCGAGGGCGCGACCGTCGAGCCGACGCTGTTGTCGGACGTGCCGCCGGACGCGAAGGCCTGGGCGGAGGAGATCTTCGGACCGGTACTCGCGGTGTCCGTTGTGGACAGTGCGGACGCGGCTTTCCAGGCGGTGAACGATTCCGCGTACGGCTTGCAGGCCGGCGTGTTCACCCGCGACGTGCGGCTGGCGTTCCGCGCGTCGGCCGAACTCGAGGTGGGCGGCGTCATCGTCGGCGACGTGCCGTCCTACCGCGCGGACCAGATGCCCTACGGCGGCGTGAAGGGTTCGGGTGTCGGGCGCGAGGGCGTGCTGGCGGCGATGAACGACCTGACCGAGGAGAAGGTCACCGTCTTCACCGGGATCGAGCTGTAGCCGCGAGGAAATCGTCGACGAGGCGAACACAGAACGCCTCGTCGTTGCGCTGCACGGTGAACAACGCGTTGAACAGCAGCGGCCCGACCAGCCTGGCCGCGGCGAGGTCGAGGTCGCGCTGGCCGGGCGATCCGCGCAGGCATTCCGTGAGCACCGGGTCGAACGGACGCCGGTAGTTGTCGATGATGTGCTGGCGCAGCTCGCGCTCCCCGGCGGAGGGCGCCTTGCCGGGGAACCCGCCGGCCTGGATCCAGATGACCGCCGCCATCGTCGGCACGTGCTCGAGTTGTTCGGCCTGCCCGCGCACGAGCTGAAGCAGCTTCTCGCGGGGCGGCAGGGCGGGGTCCGGTTCCGGCAGCGGCGGCAGCAGCTCACGGAACGCCGCCGCGAGCAGTTCGGTGCTGGTCGGGAAATGCCGGTACAGGGTGGACCGGGCGACACCGCTGCGGGACGTGACCGCGTCGATGGTCACCCGCTGCACGCCACCCGCGGACAGCAGGTCGACGGCGGCGGCCAGGATCGCCGCGCGGGAACGGTCCAGTCGCGGGTCGCGGTGTTGCTGTGCGGTCACGGGCCCGATTCTCCCTCCCGGCCGAGAACGCCGAGATTCAGGACTGCCAGTACTGCTACGATACTGCCAGTTTCGTTTCCCCGTCCGGAATGGTGTCACATGCAGGTATCGTCCTTGCGCGCCTCGGCCCCGGAGACCCTTTCCGGCGGGCGCCGGGCGTGGGTGGTCGGCGTGATGTGCACGGCGGTGGGACTCGTCATCGCCATGGTCACGATCGTCAACATCGCGCTGCCGTCGCTGGCCTCGGAAACCGGGATGAGCCAGGCGCAGCAGACCTGGGTCGTAGACGTGTACACGCTGGTACTGGCCGCGCTCGTGCTGCCGGCCGGGGCACTCGGCGACCGGCACGGCCGCCGCGGCGTCCTCGTCATCGGCCTGGCGATCTTCGCGGTCAGCTGCGCGGCGCCGCTGGCCGTCGACTCGGCGGGCTGGCTGATCGCGGCGCGGGGCGTGACCGGGCTCGGCGCGGCGTTGATCATGCCGGCGACGCTGTCGATCATCAACGCCAGCTTCCCGCCCGGCGAGCGCGGCCGGGCCATCGGCGTCTGGGCCGCCGTCGCCGGATTCGGCGGGATGGCCGGCCTGGTCGTCGCCGGGCTGCTGCTACGGCACTTCTCGTGGCACGCGGTGTTCCTCGGCCCCGCCGTGCTGGGTGTCGTGCTGGCCGCGCTCGTGTTCACCGTGCCGACCTCACGCGAGCACCGGCCGCACCCGTTCGATCTGACCGGGGCCGCGCTGTCCGCGCTGTCGATCGGGCTGGTGGTGTTCGGCATCCTGCGGGCGGCCGAGCACGGCTGGGGCGATGTCGTCGTCCTCGGCTCACTGGTCGCGGGGTGCGTACTCGGCGGCGTTTTCGCGTGGGCGGAGACGCGGCGCGTCGAGCCGCTGCTGGACGTCCGGCTGTTCGCCGACCGCGCGTTCGCGACCGGCTCGCTGTCGGTGACGTTGCAGTTCACCGCCGCGTTCGGCGCCATCTACGTGCTGACCCAGTACCTGCAGCTGATCAAGGGTTACGACCCGCTGGGCTCCGGGCTCGCGTTGGGGCCGCTCGCGGTGACGCTGTTTCCGCTGTCGCTGGTCTCGGCGGTCCTGGCCCAGAAGCTGGGGCTGCGGCTGGTCACCTGTGCCGGGCTCACGGTGGTGGCCGTGGGCATGCTCCTGCTCAGCCTGCTGAGCCCGGGCAGCGGTTACCCGCAGTTCGCCGTCGCGATCTGCGTGATGGGCGCCGGTATGGGACTGAGCGCGCCGGTGGCGACCAGCGCGATCCTCGACAACGTGCCGCCGGACAAGTACGGCGTCGCGTCCGCGGTCAACGACGCGACGCGCGAGATCGGCGCCGCGCTCGGCATCGCGCTGGCGGGCAGCATCCTCTCCACCGCCTACCGGCACGGCATCGCGCCGGTCGCCGCCGCGCTGCCCGAACCGGTGCGCGAGGTGGCGAGCGGTTCGGTGGCCGGCACGCTCGGCGTCGCCCAGCAGTCCGGTCCCGCCGGCGCAGAGCTGGCGGAGGCCGGCCGGACCGCGTTCGCCGACGGCATGTGGCCCAGCCTGCTCACCCTGACCGTGATCGTCGCGGTGGGTGTCGTGGCGATCGCGTTCTTCGGGCCACGACGCCGTTTCTCAGACGACCGGTAGCCGCAGGGCCGCGGGCGCCTCCGCCGGAACGGCCGGGTTCTTCGGTGCCACCGGGTCGAGCCGCCGGTACCCCTGCCCCTGCGCCGGGCGCGGATCGGCCTCGCCCTTGTTGGGCCAGAAGGAAAACGCGCGCTCCGCCTGTGCGGTGATGGTCAGCGACGGGTTCACCCCGAGGTTCGCCGTCACCGCCGTGCCATCCACAATGGACAGACCGGGATAGTTGAACACCCGGTGGTATGGATCGATCACGCCGTCCTCGGCCGACGTGCCGATCGGAGCGCCACCAATGAAGTGTGCGGTGAGCGGGATGTTGAAGATCTCGCCCCAGGTGCCGCCCGCGACACCGCCGATGTGCTCGGCCGTGCGCAGGTTCGCCTCGTGCCCGGCGGGGATGAACGTCGGGTTCGGTTCGCCGTGCCCCTGCTTCGACGTGTACTTGCGGCGCCCGAACAGGCCGCGCTTGGTGAATGTGGTGATCGAGTTGTCCAGGCTCTGCATCACCAGCAGGATCACGGTCCGCTCGCTCCACCGGTACCCGTTGAGCAGCTTCAGCGATTTCACCGGTTCCTTCGCCAGCGTGCGCAGCATCTGCAGCCAGCGTGGGGTCTTGAGCGAGCCGTCGGTGGCCAGCGTCTGCAGCAGGCTCATCGCGTTGCTGCCCTTGCCGTAGCGCACCGGTTCGATGTGCGTGTTCTCGTCCGGATGGATGGACGAGGTGATCGCGACGCCCCGGCTGTAGTCGTGCTCCGGATCCACCTTCGGCCTGCCGGCGCCGATGATCGCCTCCGAGTTGGTGCGCGTCAGCTCACCGAAGCGGTCCGACAAGGCGGGTAGCACACCGGTGTCCTTCATCTTGTGCAGCAACTGCTGCGTGCCCCAGGTGCCCGCGGCGAACACGACCTGACCCGCGGTGAGACTGGTCCGGTATCGCCGCGCCCGCTTGCCCGTCTTGTGCACGTCCACCACGAACGAACCGTCGGATTGCGGCCGCACCGCGTCCACTGTGGTCATCGGGATGACTTGCGCGCCGCCGCGTTCCGCGAGGTAGAGGTAGTTCTTGACCAGCGTGTTCTTCGCGCCGACCCGGCAACCGGTCATGCAGGAACCGCATTCCGTGCAGCCCGTGCGCCGGGGCCCGGCCCCGCCGAAGAACGGGTCGTCGACGTCCTGGCCGGGTTTGTCGAAGTACACGCCGACCGGCGTCGGGTGGTAGGACTCGGAGACGCCCATGTCGGCGGCGACCTTGCGCATGACCTCGTCGGACGGGGTGACCGAGGGGTTGGTGACCACGCCGAGCATCCGGCTGGCCTGGTCGTAGTGCGGCGCGAGCTCGGACTCCCAGTCGGTGATGTGCGCCCACTGCCGGTCCTGGTAGAAGGGCTTGAGCGGCCGGTACAGCGTGTTCGCGTAGACCAGCGACCCGCCGCCGACGCCGGATCCGGCCAGGATCATGACGTCGCGCAGCAGGTGGATCCGCTGGATGCCGAAGCAGCCGAGCGCGGGCGCCCACAGGTAGTGCTTGAGGTCCCACGAGGTCTTGGCGAACTCGTCGTCGGCGTACCGGCGGCCCGCCTCGATCACGGCGACCCGGTAGCCCTTCTCCGTGAGCCGGAGGGCCGCGACGCTGCCGCCGAAGCCCGACCCGACCACGATCACGTCATAGTCAGCTGCACTGCTGTTACTCGCGGTCACACGTAAAAGGGTAACGCGCCTCGCAACTCCTGACCAGGAGTAAGTTACCGACGGGTTAGGCGCGGACGGTCAGCCCGACGCGCTGGAACTCCTTGAGGTCCGAATAGCCCGTTTTCGCCATCGCGCGGCGCAGGGCGCCGAACAGGTTCACCGTGCCGTCGGCGTCCGAGGACGGCCCGAACAGCAGCGTGTTCAGGTCCACGTCCACATCGGACGCCGGGGCCACCCGTGACCGCGGCACCGACGGGTGCGCCGCCGCGGCGGTCCAGTACAGCCCGTGGCCCGGCGCGTCGGACGACGACGCGAGCAGCGAGCCCAGCATCACCGCGTCCGCGCCGCACGCGATCGCCTTCGCGATGTCGCCCGAGGAGGTCATCCCGCCGTCGGCGAGCACGTGCACGTACCGGCCCCCGGTCTCGTCGAGGTAGTCACGGCGCGCGGCGGCCGCGTCGATGATCGCCGTCGCCATCGGCACCCCGATCCCCAGCACACGGTCGGTGCTCGTGATGCCCGGCGTGTAACCGTGCCCGACGATCACGCCGGCCGCGCCCGTGCGCATGAGGTGCATCGCGGTGCGGTAGTCCGCGACCCCGCCCGCGATCACCGGCACGTCGAGCCCGCCGATGAACTCCTTGAGGTCCAGCGGATCCTTCTCCCCCGACACGTGCTCGGCGGAGATGATCGTGCCCTGCACGACGAGGATCTCGACCCCGGCCGCGATCAGCGACGGCGTCAGCTCCGCCGCGTGCTGCGGGCTCACCCGCGCCGCGACGGTCACCCCGGCCTCACGAACGGTGCGGACCGCCTCGGTCAGCAGTTCCGGCTGGATCGGCGCCGAGTGCAGCTCCTGCAGCAGCCGGACCAGCACCGTGTGGTCGTCGCTCTTGGCCGCGTCGATCAACCGCCGCATGCAGTCCTCGACGTTGGGATGCCGCGCCCACAGGCCCTCGGCGTTGAGCACACCGAGGCCGCCGAGCTTGCCGATCTCCACAGCCCTCGCCGGGGACACGATCGCGTCCGTCGGATGCGTGACCAGCGGCAGATCGAACCGGTACGCGTCGATCTGCCAAGCGGTGGACACCACCGCCGACGACCGCGTCCGGCGCGACGGGACGATTTCCACGTCGTCGAGGTCATACGCCCGGCGGGCCTCCCGGCCCATGCCGATCTCGACAAGATCCCGCACGTGCGGATCCCTTCTCGTTCAGTGGCCCCGCGCGTCAGCGGGACGTGTAGTTGGGGGCCTCGACGGTCATCGTGACGTCGTGCGGGTGACTCTCCTTGAGCCCCGCCGCGGTGATCCGCACCAGCTGCGCCTGCTGCAGCTCCTCGATCGTCTCCGCACCCGCGTACCCCATCCCGGACCGCAGGCCGCCGACGAGCTGGTGCACGACGTTGACCAGCGGGCCACGGAACGGGATCCGGCCCTCGATGCCCTCGGGCACCAGTTTGTCCTCGGAGAGCACGTCGTCCTGCGCGTAGCGGTCCTTGGAGTAGGACTTGCGGCCGTCGCGCGAGGCCATCGCACCCAGCGAGCCCATGCCACGATAGGTCTTGAACTGCTTGCCGTTGACCAGGATCAGGTCGCCAGGCGATTCAGCGGTGCCCGCCAGCAGGCTGCCGAGCATCACGCTGGACGCGCCCGCCGTGATGGCCTTGGCGATGTCGCCGGAGTACTGGATGCCGCCGTCGCCGATCACCGGGACCCCGGCGGGACGGCAGGCCTGGTCGGCCTCGTAGATCGCCGAGATCTGCGGCACGCCGACGCCCGCCACGATCCGTGTGGTGCAGATCGAGCCCGGCCCGACGCCCACCTTGACCGCGTCCGCGCCCGCGTCCACCAGCGCCTGCGCACCGGCCTTGGTCGCGACGTTGCCGCCGACCACGTCCACGGTGTCGCCGAGTTCCTTCTTCAGCGTCGCGACCATGTCCACCACGGCACGCGAGTGGCCGTGCGCGGTGTCCACCATCAGCACGTCCACACCCGCGTCGGCCAGCGCCATCGCGCGCTGGTGCCCGGCCTCGCCGACCCCGACGGCGGCGCCGACCAGCAGCCTGCCGTCCGGGTCCTTGGTGGCGTTCGGGTACTGCTCGGTCTTGACGAAGTCCTTCACGGTGATCAGGCCGCGCAGCTTGTCCGCGCCGTCCACGATCGGCAGCTTCTCGATCTTGTGGCGGCGGAGCAGGCCGAGCGCGGCGTCGGCGGTGACCCCGACCTGCGCGGTGATCAGCGGCTGCTTGGTCATCACCTCGCTGACCGGGCGGCTGTGGTCGAGCTCGAAGCGCATGTCGCGGTTGGTGATGATGCCGACGAGCTTGCCGGACGCGTCGGTGACCGGAAGTCCGGAGATGCGGAACCGGGCGCATTTCGCGTCGACCTCGGCGAGCGTGTCGTCGGGCGAGCAGGTGACCGGATCGGTCACCATGCCGGCCTCGGACCGCTTGACCACCTCGACGGCCGCGGCCTGCTCGTCGATCGGCAGGTTGCGGTGCAGCACGCCCATGCCGCCGTGGCGCGCCATCGCGATCGCCATCCTGGCCTCGGTGACCGTGTCCATCGCGGCCGAGACGAGCGGCACGCGCAGCCGCACGTTGCGGGAGAGCCGGGTGCTGGTGTCGACCGTGCTGGGCACCACGTCCGATTCGGCGGGCAGCAGCAGCACGTCGTCGAATGTCAGCCCCAGCATCGCGAACTTGTCAGAGGTGGAGAACTCGCTCGTCATGGCTGGTCGCTGACCTTCCTCGGCATGTCGGTGAACCTTTTAACGATGGTATCTGGACAGCGCACCACCCCCGCCCGGTACCGTGCGACGCGTGCCGCACGATGTGTTGCCCCCAGACCCGTTCGCAGACGACCCCGACGACCCGGCCGCCGGACTCGCCGACTTCGGCGATGACCTGGAGGAACCGCTCGACCCGCAGGCCCGCGCCGAGCTGCTCGCCGACCTGTCGGACCTGGCCGTCTACCAGGCGCTGCTGGAGCCACGTGGGGTGCGCGGGATCGTCGTCGACTGCGGCGAATGTGACCAACCGCATTACCACGACTGGCATCTGCTGCGCTCCAGCCTGGAGCAGTTGCTCGCCGACGGCCGGATGCGGCCGCACGAGCCCGCCTACGACCCGGACCCGGCGCACTACGTCAGCTGGGAATACTGCCGGGGCTTCGCGGACGGCGTGACCACGACCGAAAGCGCCTACTGAGACGCGAGAAGGCTCGGCCGGAAACTTCTCCGGCCGGGCCTTTCACGTGCGCCTGCTAGTTGCCCGCGGTCGCGGGCGCCTGGCCGACCGCCCCGGTGTCCTGGGTGCCGGTGTCATACCGGACCGTGCTGCCCGAACCACTGCCCTCGGCACTGGCCGTGCTGCTGCTTGTGGTCGGCGGGGTCGAGGACGTGCTCTCCGACGGCGGCGGCGTGGTACTCGACGAGGTCGGCGGGGACGTGGTCGGCTGCACCGGCGGCTGCGACGGCACGACGGAGGAGGACGACAGCACCGACGAGGACGGCGGCGGCGTGCTGGTGGACGAGGACGGCGGGTCGCTCGGCTTCTGCAGCATCGCCGTGAGCTGCTTGTGCTCGAGCATCAGCTGGTCCAGGTTGTCCTCCGCGGACACCTGGGTGAGCTTGGCCGCGGCCTCCGCCAGCGCCTTCTGCGCCTCGGCGATCCGGCCCTGCGACAGCGCGATGCTCGCCTGCTGCAGATCGGTGCGCGCCGCGGAGGCGGCCTCGACGGAGCGCGCGTGGTCGGCGTAGAGCACCTTGGTCAGGCCCCACAGCGTGTCCCCGGGCTGGGCGTCGCGCGCGGCGATGCCGGTGCCGGTGAACGCGATGGCCAGCACGGCGGCGGCCGCCGCGACCGGCACGAGCACACGCAACCGCCGCGGCCGCTGACCGTGCTTGCGTGCCATGGCGGCCGCTTTGACCGTGGTCACCGCGGTGTCGGTGTCGACGAGCTCGGCCAGTGGCTCGCTGTCGATGTCCCGCCGCCAGGCGAGCAGCAGCGCGTTGAGCTCCTGGTCGCCGAGGCCGTCCGCGATGTCGGGATCGGAACCGCCGAGCGCGTCCAGCAGTGCGTCGTCGGCGTGCACGGCCGACAGATCCGCCTCGAAAGCGGCCTGCGACGCACTCATCGTGTCGTCATATGTCAGCTCGCCCTGCGGCTCGCGTCTACCCTCATCCCTCGGGTCGCGGTCGGTCACTCAGGCCACCTCCTCGGACGCCAGCGCCTTGCGGAGCCGCGCGAGAGCCCGATGCTGAGCGACCCGGACAGCGCCCGGGGTCGAACCGACCGCGTCAGCGGTCTCCTCAGCGGAAAGCCCCACGACCACTCGTAGCACCACGATCTCGCGTTGTTTGTCCGGCAACACCTGGAGCAACTGGGCCATGCGCTCGTTGAGCTCTCCCTGCAGCGCACGCTGCTCGGGGCCGACGTCCCCTTCGATCTCGTCGGGGATCTCGGCCACCGGTTCGGCCCGGTTGCGGGCGGCCGCACGGTGCGCGTCCGCCACTTTGTGCTGGGCGATGCCGTAGACGAAGGCCAGGAACGGGCGCCCTTGGTCACGGTACGAAGGCAGGGCCGTGAGCACCGCGAGACACACCTCCTGAGCTACGTCGTCGGCCGAAGCGAACGAACGCTCCTGCCTGCCAACCCTGGCGCGGCAGTACCGCACCACTAAAGGACGGATGGCAGCCAGCAACCGCTCCACCGCCTGAGGGTCTCCCTCGACAGCGGCGGCGACTGACTCTTCCAGTCCGTCCCCCACAGTGGCCATCGCAGACAACAGTCCCAGCGTTACGTGTAGGCGTACAAAATGACGGCGCGCGGCATTCCGCATCCCTCGCACCGGTGATGTCACCGTACCGCTCGGGCCCGACGTCGTGAGTGCACGGTCTCGTTCAGCACGCCCTGCTGGTTGAAAGCGCGCACCGACCGTCAGATGGAGATATTCAAATGTTCAACGAGGCGTCGAGTGTAGCGAGGAACGCGTGGTCAGGAAACCAGCCCACGACGGAATCCGTGCGCGACCGCCTGAGCACGGTCACGGACACCCAGCTTGCGGAACAGCCGCCGCGCGTGGGTCTTCACGGTGTCCTCGGACAGGTACAGCTCGCGGCCGATCTGGCCGTTGCTCTTGCCCTGGCTCATGCCGCGCAGCACCTGCAGCTCGCGCTCGGTGAGCTGCACGCCGGGGTCGGCGGGCTGACGGGGCGCCGGCACCGAGGTGCTGGCCAGCGTGTGCGCCAGCGCGGCGACGAGTTCGGGCCGAGAGGCATCCCAGCGCAGGTACCCGCGAGCGCCACCGGCGATGGCCGCGGCGATGCTGCTCGCATCGTCGGGAGCGCCGAAGACGATCACGTTGGCCTGGGGATTGGCGGACACCAGCCGCCGAGTCGCCTCCACCCCGGCCGGCATCGCGCGCTGGGTGCCGACGAGGACGACGTCCACCGGCTGCCGCGAGTACCTGGCCAGCAACTCGTCACCGTGCGCTACGCAATCGATGCGACTGACGCCGGGAACAGCAGACATCACGCGAGTGAGCCCTTCGCGGACACTGCGTCGGTCGTCGCAGATCAAGACCGTAGTCACAGGGTTTCCTTCCTGCAGCCGGGTGACATTCCATATCCCCTATCGGACGCTTTAGGCCGCACCTTGACACGATCCGGTGGCTTTTTTTGGAAGATCTTCGCCCGGATGTCGGTATGGCCTGCCTGACTGCTCCAGCCGGAGTCAACGCGGTAGCCAGGTCGAGTCACGCGCGAGCCGCCTCCCGTCCGGATCAGATCGTCGTAACACAGCGTGCAACGTCGCGTCGACCCTGGATCGATACTCCCCGCCGGCGGAGGGCCTCAGCTCCGCGGCGAGCAGCCCCGCGGGCCAACTCAAGGAGCGTAGTGCGAACTTCTCCGACAGAGCGAATGCTTCGTCAACGAGGTGCATCGCTCGTTCTCCGTCTCCGGTCGCTCCGAGTGCCGCGGCGAGCACGAGCTGTGACTTCGTGACGTGCCTGCACGCACCCGCCGCGGTGGCGATTTCCAGCGCCGTTTCCGCAGGTGCGACCGCCTCACCGGCGCGGCCACCGGCCAGCATCACCTCGGCGGTGACCCAGCCGAGCCGGACCCGCGACCGCCACGAAACGGGTTCGGCGCGCGCGAGCAGCCGGTGCGACACCGCGAGCCGTCCCGTGCCGAGGTTGTCGGCGGCGAGCCCGAGCAGCGCGTCCGTGCGGGCGCCCTGGACATCGAGCCCGTCGGGATCCCCGGCACCGGAAAGCCCGGCGAGCAGCCGCAGGGCCTGGCCGTCCGGGCCGAAGGCGGCGGCGTGGCCGCCCAGCTGCCGGCGGTGCGAGGCATAGGTGCTCGACGCGAGCGAGGCGATCACCGGATCCGGGTCGCCGCGCAGCGGGCCGAGCAGCGCCGCGGCGGACGCGTACCGCCCCTGGCCACCGAGCACGATCGCGGCCAGCAGCCGGTCCGTCGCCGGGCGCGTGGCGGCGAGCAGCGCGGGTTCCGGATCGGCGAGATCGCCGAAAGCCGCACGTCGCAGCTCTTCGGATGGCACATCGGTCACCCTAGTGACCCAGTAGGACATATTCGATGCGCCCGACGGCCCGCCGCAGGTCAGGCAGCACTTCGATCTTGTCGGCCAGTGCCGCGCGCGCCCAGCCTTCGCCGAGCGCGAACAGCCTGCCGCGCTGGCGGCCACGCGAGATCCGGGAGAACAGGCGCGGATCGGCGGCCGGTTCGCGCTGGGCGAGGAGCACGACCGCCGAGGGTGCGCTGCGCCGGACCGCGACGGCGAGCACGTCGGCCGGTGGCGCGGCGCCGAACAGCTGGGTGCCGATATCGCGTTCGGCGAGGCACGCGGCGAGCGCGTAGAGCGGTAGGGCAGTCCGCTCGCCGGGCACACCGGACAGCAGCACGGGCCGCTGGTTGCGTGGCTCGCGCGGCACCGGGGTGGCTCTGACCAACGCGCCGAGCACGCATTCCGACAGCAGGTACTCGGCCTCCGGATGCGCCTGCGTGCCGTCCCAGCCCGTGCCGAAGGCGGTCAGCACCGGGTCGATGACGTTCTCCCAGGACGCGGCCACTCCGGCGTCGGCGATCGAACCGGCGAGCAGCCGCTGCACGGCTCCCCCGTCCATCGCGAGCGCGGCCGAGCGCAGGCGGCGGGCCAGCGAGCGGTCCGGCACGTCGGCCGGTTCGGGCACGCCGACGGATTCGGGCACCTCGCCGTCGGGCGCCCAGCTCGGCACCTGCGACAGCGCGAACCGCGCGGCCTCGGCCGTGGACGCACCACGCAGCAGCGCGCGCTGCATCAGTTCGAGCCGGTTGATGTCGGCGGCGCCGTAGCGGCGGTGCTTTCCCCCGGTGTGCCTGCTCGGCCCGAGCCCGTAACGACGGTCCCACGTCCGCAGCGTCGCCGGGGCGACGCCGAGCCTGCGGGCCACGGCCGCCACCGGCATCGTCGGCTCCGCCTTCCCGGCACACCTTGGGCGCTCCATTCGCTCCAATATCCAGGGAGCATGACTACCCAGCAACCCGAATGTTATGCAGCGCGACCTGGGAAAAGAGCCCTTCTCACGCTTGCGGGGGACACCTAAGAGCGTGTCTCATTTGGATCTTGAGCGACCTGGTGTCATGATCTTGTTCTGTGGTTGATCAGCTGTCTCGCCGGTTGGTGCCCGATGAGCTGTGGGAGTTGGTACGGCCGCTCATTCC
>Ga0164243_10005119_pt1 | contig 20118 bp, 18 predicted proteins | sample OricompcompostOP_FD_108781 | JGI IMG/M metagenome (GOLD analysis project Ga0164243, IMG submission 108781) | Organic Plus compost microbial communities from Emeryville, California, USA - Original compost - Organic plus compost (OP) | ecosystem: Engineered > Solid waste > Mixed feedstock >... | reverse complement strand
TTCGGAAAACTGCTTGGAATCTAACGCTTCTAAGTCGAGGCAGAGCCGAACCTGTCAGCACCCACGTCCTCTAAGAAGATGCGGAGTTTCAACGTTTGAATTGGAAATGCCAATTACCGTCTTCTTTTGGACGCGAGGCTTGCGGGCTACGGGTCTTTGGATGGCCCTGTGGAGGAGATCCAAGCTGGGAAGCCATCGGCCGGGTGGGGAATTTCCGAGTCGAGTTTGCAGCAACTTTTGAAGCTGAAGAGCCCATGGTTCAAGGCACGGAGGGTTGCAATTGGATTGGAACTGGGAATCAGTTTTCAGATACCTCTCAGAGGCGGTTTTGCTTTGGGGTGTGAGGAGGGTTGAGTTTGCTTTGGGCCAGAACCTGGAAAAATTATTATTTTGGGAGCTCTCCGAGTACATAGTTATTTTCCTCAGTCCTTCATGAACGAAGGTACTTTGTACTTCGTACCGTTATTCACCCCCAAACCTCGCCCAAAGAGAAAAGAAAGAACCAAAGTAAACGCCTCTTTCTCTCGAATGATGACGGGCCAATTTCGGCCTGTTTTGCTACTTCGACTTTGTGAAGGTCGATCGGCACCAAATTTACGACGTCCATATCGCAACCTCATCCACCCCCTGATATGAAGCAATCACTATCAAGTATTATATTAAGAATCAACGCTGAGATGAACCGAGATACATATTTTATTGGTCTATAAGGCTGATGTAGCCGGTAACTAGCGGTCCTCTGGCATTTCCTAACGCGACTGTATGTGCCTCATGGACATCGGTGATCAGGCCGGTCGCGCTTAACCCCAGTTCACCGAGAGCAGCTGCTCGAGGCCCTGCTACACGTACACGCACGCACACAAAACTGATGTCGAGCTTTAAAACGGCCTCGGCTTAATCGCACGACTTAAAGAGTGAACTCGGTGCGTCGTCACCTGCACCCTGAGAAGCGTGCGCGTCTTGTTGTAATTCCTGCGAGAAACTGGCCAGGACGATCACACTCCGTTCCTCTTCAGAGCTACGCTACACCCCTCCAACCGCAGGTCAATCCGTAAGCTCTTCCCCTGGCGATTCCGCCGGGGGAATGGAATGACTGCTGGGCCGATCCATTAGCTCATCCACCGGCGCGATATCTGTAGATTTGGGCCCGCTCGCAACATCACTCTCCATTGAGGTAATTTGATCCCATGCGTGGCTGTAGGGGTCAGGGTCAGAGGAGCTTGTCTCATCCGCGATATCATAGTCTCCATCGAGATAATCGGTTCCGCCCGAAGCAGCACCGACCATGGGCGGCATAGCCGCAGCACGGCTGGAACAGATATCAGAGTTCCGTGAAGTCGACGGTCCAGCTGCCCACGCCTCCATGCTGGTGCGTTGACCGTCAGGGGAGGGGGCGACTTCGGATTGAGTCGGAAGTATTGGCCGAGAAAAGTCAAACGGGGCCTGCTCTTCCTCGCGTGTGGCCGCGGGCGTAGGTAGAGACACCGGGTTGAGATGGACATTGAGCTGACTCCTGGCAGCTCTCCTTAAACTAGGCTTCCTGGGAAGGGTAGAAGCCACATGGGCGCTCCAACGCAGCATCTCTAAACGTTCCTCTTCCTCGGTTTCGTCATCTGTGACATCGGTATCTTGCAGCATCCTCCGGTGGCGTGCAAGTAGCTGAACGCTGCTTCCAGAGCCGCGGCGCTGGCCACATCTTGTCGTACTGGGAATGGGTTCCCGGTCCTTTTCCTTGTTCCGAGGCGCCCCGGCATGCTCGCCAGCTGGCGTATCCGGCCACGGTTGTTGAACGGGACCGACGGCTAACCGCCGCAAATCCACCTGGCTTTCGGAAAATACGACACGGGCCCGGAGAGCATGCACTGCCCTATCAAGCGCGAGCTCTATGGCGCATCGATCCCGTATCCGGCTCATCTTGGGCCAAGTGGCCCGCTCACCAGCGAGACAACACCGCAGCATGAACTCGCTGTTGGGGTTAGAAAGTATCCTCGGCAGATCCTGAATGGCAATTTCGGGCAGGATATTTATGTCACCGGAGTATTTCTGGCTCAGGATGCTCCGAAGCTTGGTGACGAGATTTGGGAAAATGCCAAGCTCGGCCAGAAACTGCATGCGGTGGAGTGCCTCGTCTTTCGCTAACGAGGTTACTACGTACAGCCAATCAGGTCCTCTTCCGCCGGCCTTTAAATCCTCTATACGGTCTCTCTCTTCTGTCGGGATGAGGTGATCATCCTTGGCAAGGAATGGAACCACGTGTGGGTTCACCTGGGAGACTATAAAGTGGTTGACGTTGAACATCTCCGCTAACCTGGCCATGGGGAGGTCGTTATCCACAGATCCATCGATCCAGCGTTGAGGACTCGGATTCCATGGCGCATGTTCGCCAGTTACCGGGTCCTTAACAAGCAGAGAGGCGGCAGTAAAGACGAATGGCACAGAACAGGAGGCCGCAACTGCTGACCATATCATGACGTTTGGTGCGGTGACATAGTTTAGTAGACGGGGTAGTTCGTAGACGGACTCTGTCGAGACGGTGATATTCAGGATGCGACGGGTGCGATTATACGCCTCCTGGAAAGTGAGGTCTCCAAGCAGCCCACGCATGACTCTTGTCAGATTCTTGATATCGGACCAACTACCCTCTGTAAGCAGCCGCCGGAGGTGCAAGAGCATATTATCCTGAACGCCAACGGCTTCAAATACATCAAGGTCGCCGTATGGGAACTCCTCTAAGATGGTGGGAATTTCCTCATCGGTATGCGTGCAGAGGACGGCGCAGACAATGGAGCCGGCAGAGGCGCCCGAAACGATACGCGGTAGCAGGTCGGCGTTGAAGAGGGCCTTTAAAACCCCGATATGCATCATGCCGAAAGTAGCGCCGCCACTAAGGAGGAGGGCGCTCCTTCCAAAACTCTGCCGAGCAAAGAGTAGGCCGTCGAGGATATCCCTGGAGCTCATGCTGTCCGGCAGCGACAAGGCGCTCTCGCGGACGAGAGACTCTACCGTCTGAATCGCAGAGTCGACATAACGCTCAATAAGGCGTTTGGTACCAATGTGCGAGTGGCGGTAGAGGCCGACGCCACCCATACCGCCAAGGTCTCTCGACAGCGCGGTACGAATGAGATATAGCATGGCGCGAATATCACGGCTGGATCGAGCAGAATCGAGGTCGTTTAGCCGTGACTCTACCAAGGCTATGTTAAGTCCGCTTGTCGACGGTTCGTCTTTCCATCGGTCATTGCCCTCTAATACATCGAGTTCTTGGGCCGCCGTTTCCCACTCCTCCAACGTCGTGGCCTATGGAGAATAGGGAAAAATGATCAGTGAGCCAGAGTTCCAGTAAGCGGATACAGGATAAGGAAGGCGACGAGATTCGAGAACAAGAGCTATGGGAATTTGGGACGTCATAGACGGAACAAGGGACATGCCGTTACCATTTTCATGCGCAGCGAGAGGGTCTGCTTGCGCTCTCGGACGACTCTCCTCCGCTCCCTCTCCGCGGGCCTAGGCTTACCCCAGAGGGATAGCGCAAGGTGGTTGGCATCTCGAAGGGCACGGGAAAGAGCGTTTACCGCCGAATTTCTCGGGCTCTTCTTTCTTGGATGGGCGAGAGACTTCTCGCTCGAGACGACTGGCTGCAGGGTGGACGCAGTTTCTCTGAAAGGAATGATACCTAGCAAGAGGCTACTCATCGCGGATAGTGTCCTCGTCGATTAACTAGAGGTGCGTGGGCGGGGAAGCCGGTCAGCGACCGAGGCCCTTCGAGCAAAGTCGACGATGACCGTAGTCAGCGAGCATGGAATGCTTGCATCTAGACACGTGAGATCGAAGGGTACGAGGGTAGCGTAGAACCGGGGTAGATCGAGAGTATCGGAATACTGTCGGCACTGAGAAGACAGGTGGTTCGAGCCTGGCCTGGCAACTGGCGATGATCTGGAATTGCAGCTTTATTTTTATTTTTATTTCATTTTTTTTCCTCGACCGAGGCTTTTCAAAAGGGGGTGCGCAGGGCACGACGAGACGAGTACTCCTCGAGACGGATGGACGAAATAAATTAGGGTGCAGCTAATCGAGATCTATGAAGTACTAATTGCTTGTGGCGTACAAAAGGTACGAAGGTATGAGTCGTGCACCGAGGTACCCGTGTACATGATATTAATTGGTTTGATTTCATTGATCGATCTGCGAACCCCGCCCCCACATCGCTGGTCACGGCTTCTTCGATTGCCCATCCGGGGCAGTCATGTGGAGAACCTGGGGTCGGTACTTTATCCACTCCGTCCATTCTGATACGAAATCGTGCGTTCCATTGTCATAACACTTCTCCAACTGTGGGCTGCGACTCGTGAGAATGGAGTCTCAAAAGGCCAATTAGTTTATAACAGATTTGATAACTAAATTCATGTAAACTTACTGAGGAGTATGCTTCAGAAGCGACCTCGGTACTTTTAGAGTCCGTTTGCTCTGATACCCTCAATCCTTCTGATTCCACTCGTACGCTTGTGTAGTCTCGTGCACCCGGAGAGAGAGGGATTGGCCGTCCATGAAATTTCGGCATGGCAATTGTCTCACTTCTGTCCTGGCCCGAGAAGGAGTGCGATGTGCGTGCATTGACTTGGATTTGTTGTGCCTGACAATTCGATATGTCCAACAGCATCTTTGAACCACTTCATCCAGCCCTCTGGTTCCGCAGTTGCTACACCCGAGACATCCGATTACCCAGGCTTGTTTAATGTATCAATATCATATGGGGCATGTTACCGCCCAGACTTTCCGACTCGAAGAACTATTTCGAATCAAAAGTGCTCTTTGAAAGGGTCAAAAAGTAGGGACTCGGAACATGGTTGATGTGTACGAGGCTTATTATGACACATAGGACATCAATCTATGCGGCTGCCCATACCCTAATATGTACTCGATGGAACGAATGAACGAAGACGCATTCTATCTCGCAACTATTCTAGGCGGCATGTGTTGCCGATTGCTGTGCCTGTTCTCCTTTCTATTGTGCTCAATGAACTTACTCATGGACTTCATCCCCCATAGCTAGCCCGTAGATGCCTAGCTTTTCCGAATCATAATCGCCACAATCCAGCCTACCCCTCGGAAAAAAAAACACATCCTTCACGCCCTCGAAATAGCCAGTTACGATTGTAGTTTATAGGACGGGGTGACCATGAGCGCCTCCTCTGTTAAGCAACGACACCAGTACCAGCCTTGGATTCCAGAAACGAGCAGACACATGATGCGGAATCAGTGCTTTGATTAGGCAGTCAGCTTATGTGGCTAAGAACATACTTGCAAAAGACTATCGATGAGAAAGCTGTTTACACATACCTGTATGCATACGGAATGGTCAGCGATCCCGCCTGAGTAATGCTGGTATCGCTGTTGGTGAAAATGTTGTTTCTGGACACGGCGAAGCCATCTTTCTGGCTGTCAAGGTTCGTCACAATTGCTCGACGAGTGTCCGTGAAGCTAGTCTCCTCAACAAGCACTTGGGCTCCCATCCGCGAGTTGACGCCGGAGCTCGGGTTCCCCACGTAGCAGCTGCTATAAATGTGAGCCGTTCCGAACCGTACGCTAGGCAAACGGCTGTTCACATTGGTCCAGTGGTTGTGGTGAAAGGTCACTCTAAGATGGCCTGTATCTTCATCGGCGTTGTTGTCCGAGTGGCCGATAAGGCTTCCTTTCCAGTGGTCATGAAACTTGCTCCAGCTGACCGTCACAAAATCAGACGCATGTGTAATGTCCAACAGGCCGTCGTAAGTGTCCTTGTCCCCGGCAATGCCCTCGGAGGAGAATTCACAGTGGTCGACCCAAACCTGTGTAGCATTGTCTAGAGAAAGCAGGTCACCCTTCTTGGGAGCCTTGTGAAACTTTAAATTTCGCACAATGACGTTGTTGATCTTCTTGATGCGGAAACCACCATCGATAAGGCCTAGTATTTGTGATTCGATAGGGGGTTAGAAAGTGCCTCGCAAGATAGATTTTTCGACCCGAGGGTGAGAAAGCTATGGATCGGCTGGTGCTGCATACCGGAGTTTTCACCAACACCAATGACGGTGGTATCGCTCTTAAGATCAATGATGCCACAGCCTGATAATGTCCCCGAGATCTTAATTACACCACCCGCTTTAACAGCCGACTCTAAGGTCGAGCACGAGGTCGCCGTAATTCCTTCTCCATCACCACCTCCAGTAGTGCCCGCAGCGTAACCGACAAGTTCGTCGATAGCGGTGCCACATGATTGCCTCGTTGAAAGCGCGGGCGTATTGTTCTGGATGGGAATACGGGCATAATTCAAAGAGGCACCTGAAGCAAGGGCGAAAATGGAACTAAGGAGGACGAGACTGAGGCCGCTTGACATATACATCGTGGCTTTGGCTAGTTTGTTAAAGGAGAGAATGTCAGAAGGCAAGAAAAGAGAATAGACGATATAATAACAGTAATGACAGACCTTCACCTAATGAAAAGAAAAGAAGACTAAATTTTTGGGCGTTGGGGTGAAGATCGTGCCATATATCGCATAATATCCAGCAATCAGGATGAAGTCTCTCGATCCCGCAGACTCCGGAGGAGCCACATGGTAAGGAGATCGCCCGAGTAAGTAGGATAACGGGCAGGGGTTGACGATCCGCCTTTCATCTGAAAAGAAGAATCTGCAAGGGAGATCCCTGGGCCGTCTTTCCACCTCCTGCCATCAAGCATGGTGTTTGGTACGGTAGAATAGGAATAGTAATTGCCTTCACGTGTGGTCTCATCTCGGATCAGAACGCACAAACCACACCGGCAGTTCAGAAGCGGGCCAATGAAGTTCTTAGTCGCTCGAAGATTCCACTCTGTTTAAATATCAAGTGTCTAATATAATATTCATATGTCTTAGAAGATAACCTGTCAGAGCAATGACAGGCCTAGGGATGGTACGCACACCGGAAGACAAAATTCCAAGTTCCATTTGTTTGTGGGAGGGGAGTGGAGGGAATTCTAATGGCTAGGGGCTGCCGTAACCCTATAGCCCCTGTGAAAATAAAACGGTTGCTATTGTTATGAAACATTTGTGGATCTCTGGATGGCTGCTAAAGAGGATTAACGGGACTCTGGGGTGACACCGCCTGGGAGACATGGCCTTAGCTATCGTGTGATACGATTTTGATCATTGTCCCAACTTGCGAAGCAATAGCCCTTATCCTCCCACTTCGGCCGATGGCCCAGCGCCAAGAAGGGGTGAGAGGGGGAGTGCGAAAGGGATGCTCGTCAAGGTAGCGTTTTCAGATGAGCCACGCAGTCGTCGCCGGTCTTTCTTTCCTCCCGAGAAGGCGTCCGATGCGGTCTGCCAGTGAAACCACCCTCCAAGCGGCGTAGCGAAACAGAAGCTGGTTTGCACACTTGGGAAAGCGTGCTCAATCCCACAGCCGGATTTGGCCGTCGTGACCACCAGTAAACACCTTGCTGGTCTCCTGCTGCGACCACTGAACGCAAGTAAGTGCTTCCGTCCCTGCCTTCATTTTATGGAGCATCTTGCAAGTTTTCCAATCCCACACTACCAAGTACCCCGCCGAATCGCCGCTTGCGAGGAACTGCCCATCGGGGCTGACGGAGACGTCGATCGCAGTCCCCGCGGTATGGTGGCCTCTGAAAAATTTCTTCCGGCTCTGGCGAATCTTCTCCCCGGTCGAATAGACAAGAGCCTCATTATTGGAGCTCTGGTAGATTGCATATTTACCGTTGGGATGGAGGGTGCTTCGCGTAAGCGGGAAGCTGTCCACTTCTGGCATGATGTACTTGACTGGTACAGGAATGCTCCAGTCCCAGGCCCTCACCGATTTATCATCGGATGTAGAGAGGAACCGTCCACCCTCCTCGATAAACTCCAGCGTATTTATTGCGGCGAGGTGATGATTATAGTCCTGGACAATGTCGTTGCCAGTCCTCACGTCAAACTGCAGGATTTGACCCGAGGACATGCCCGCGAGGAATTCGTTCCTATGCTCTGCGCTATCATTGTTGAACTTGATGACATGCGGGGTCTTCCCTGTCGTGAACTTGGAAATACACTTCCCCGTTTCCGTATCCCACAGCTTTATCATCCTATCCCAAGAAGAGGAGATAAACTTGGTGCCATCGTAATTAAAGCATAGGTCCGATAGAGCCTTCGTATGGCCCGAATACGACCGCAAAAGCTCCCTGTCGTGATAGCAGTCCCAAATCTTGATGGACGCATCGGCGGATCCAGAAAGTAAGAGATGACTGGACCTTGGAAAGAGTCGTAGGACAGTGATGGCTTTGGTGTGGTTCTTCCAGGCATATATCTGCCTTTTTGGAACGTAATTGGTGATGCTGCCGGGTTCCTTCTGCAGGTCGACATCGAGGTCCTGTGGGATGTGCATGTACGTCCTCCCTTGGTAGTCGAACTCTTGCGAGCCGTGGAAGATGGTTGTCTCATCGCCTAACTCAGCAACTTCTTTCCTCCTAGCGAGGGATTCTGCAGGCGCCCTGAGCACCGTCCCGCTCTCGATTATGTCCCCCTCCTCTTCCTCGACAATCTCGTATTCTTCGTCGCTCGCGAGCGGCTCGTCCTCGCCGACAACTTCGAAGTCATCTTTCTTGTACCGGGCCCATGGCCCCACGTAGCTATTCGGGCCCTCGACAACGGTTGCGTTCCCTTTGCTTTCGCGGGTCGACCGTAACCGCGCGTTTGCCTGTTTGATGTCCTCACCGGTGAGGTAGGACCGCTGAGGGCCTCCCTTCCGCTCAACAGCCTGATGCTTCGAACGAAATGTATGTTCGCTGAGATATGTTTCTGATGCGGTGCCCGTAAGAACATTTTTCTTCCTTTTTAGAGGGTTCGTCTGCGACGTAGTAAATGGGTTCTGGGGCCCGAGCATGGGCTGTGAGAGATGATCGCCTGAATATGCGTCGACCGCGTGGGAGGGACCAACGTCTTGCCGCGCTATCAACGCATCCCTTGGGGCCATATTGGCCGGGTACTCGGAAAGATCCGACATCTCTCGTGAGAATCGTGGGTCGCGTTTTCAGGGAGTCGTTGTCACACGGAGTGTCTGACAAATATATTGCTCTTCTTTGGTTAAAGGATAGCTTTGGAGAGTAGGTGTCAAAGCTTGAATAAATATGCAGCTGCGATGGCAAACTCGTTAAAAATGCTGCAGCAGGAACTGTTCGATACAGAGGGGGATTTCAGGGTTTCCCCCATAGAGAACGGTTCCACAAACGAATTAGCGGTTCGGGAGAGGTTCGGCTAAACAGAAAACGAGCGTGTCGTTACCATACCGAGCAAAGAAATCGCCAGTTTGGCTTGGGTTTGATGGGATTGGTTTGTTGATTTGATAGTGTGTCCAATCAATTAATCTTGAAGGTCCAAAACGCTACCTAAGAATCCTCCGTTTCTGCTGCGGTCAAGAGCAACCTCCTGAACTTTCATTGATCGATCCCTTTCCACTGACTTCAATTCTTGGCCTTGGGAAGCATGGTGACGCAACTCCCCTGTCAAAGGGTAGGTTTATTATACCTTTGTATGCTGGAAGCTTCTCCAAGGACAGCTCGACAATAATGCATTATGTGTCAACAAGCACACACACCGTCCGTGATGGTGCGATAAGCATACAGGGATGCCTTACAAGATCGTAACACACATCTCGAAAAAGCGTCGTTATCGTAGCTTCTCTTCAGGCTACCTTTAAATAAGCAGTACCGCACTCCAAGCTCCAACATGCATTCCGGCTCGTTTGTACCGGGCTCCAGAGGTTCAGCTTTTGCTCTACGGCGCAAAAAGATCCCAAAGCCCCTCGGTAGAAATTTGCATTAGACATTGAGGAGGGAAAGGACGAGAAAAAAAAAAAGTCGGCAATAGCGCCAGAACAAGTCGCAAGCCAACAGAATCTCACTAAACATAAACCGACCCCGACCCGTAACCGTTCGTGAAGTCATGCTAGACAAAATACAGTATTCTAACCCATACCCATCATTCTCCCGGAAAACTCGACCAAAAAGGGCTGTAGGAGAACAACCGCACCTAGTTCCTGCCCAGATTACCATGGAAAATGGTCTGGTTGGCAACTAAAGGCTTGCCAGGGGCCAGACACATCTCCAATTGTGAGACGTCCATGGCATCATCGCTTAGCTGGCCTCATCCTTAATCAGGGCAACAATCATGCTGTAGAGGTAGAAGAAGAACATGACGAGGTGAAACGCGAGCTTGGCAAACGACTCCTAGAAAGATGAGAAACGAGATTTAGCAAATGGGCAGCTTTGTTCATTCGGGAACATCGGAACAGTCGCACCTTTTTGTGGATGTTAAGCTTTCGGAAAATCTCCGTCGCGTCGAGAAGATGGGTGTTTTCCACAATCCTAAGCACGCACATTTGATTAGAGCCACATGAAGTCGAACGTAACTAGGGTTCTCGGGAGCATACTTCTTCGCATTCCATGCCACGAGCGGTAAGTTGAGGATAAGCGGCAACCAGTATCCGTTGATGAGGAAGAGGAAGGTGAGGAAAACATGCACGGCCGCCTCGGGAATGATGTACGTGTTTAAGCGGTTGCAGAGATCGATCGGGTTGATATAGTCACTGAAAAAAAGGAGTGAGCAACCTTGTCGCGAGACGAGAGAACAATAATGCCAGTAGATTGGCACCAGCATGCATAATAGATGAAACCATCCATCTCAGCATTTCCACTCACCATTCCAGATCACTATACATGATAGTGAAGAACACCTGAAGAAACAGGTTGACGGCATTTATCAAGACCGCCAGGAGATACAGCCACGCCTCGCCCGACATATTTGCAGAATATCTGGAGGGTGAAAATAGAAAGACTTGGTTCGTTCTGGATTCGGCTCGAGATACGAGAAGAAAAATAAAAGGCCCAGGTCACACGTGGACGTGGACTTTGATACGTTGTTGGTCGGTTGCGCGAGTGTAGTGGTAACAGGAGTCTTGGGAGCTCGCGCAAGTTTTTTCCGTGCTCCGTCGTGTTTCCTGATCTGTGGTGCGGTTACTACCCCAAATAACCAAATTACCTGGTACGAGTCGAGGGAGCAAGGCACAGGCGCAGAAGTCGAAAGGTACGCTTAGGAGAAATAGGGGAAAGTATCGAGCAATAATTTGCTGGGGAGCAGGTTGGGCTTGAGGAGTGGTTGCGCGGAGCCGCAAGTAAGAAGGTTGGGAAAAGTCGAGTGGCAGGATAGTGAACAATGATGCAAGGCCGAGGTGCTTGCGACGGGATCAGGAATTCAGAGGTGGTGATGTATTGTTGGGTGCTGACATCAACCAACGCTGTACCTTCGTACCGAGGGGATGCTTCGTCAATACTTTGTATAATTCGTACGGAGTAATAGGGTCCAAAAGACGCAATTTGGATCGTTCAAACGAAATGACAGCCTTCGAAGTAGGGCTCTGGAGGGTTGAGGCGATGAGAATAGTGGACGGAGGCATAGAGAGAGTACGCTACAGCTACGAAGTACTCCGTCCATTGATAGCCAGGCATGAATCCGACACTGTAAGCACAGGCCACGAAGTACGAAGGCTCGCCCGTTCCACCGAGCTTCTTGAATTGATAGTTTAGTTTAGCGTCAAGATTGGGGGCGTAACCTTTGCATTACAAGTAGAATTTTGACTTCCTCCTCGAATTCGGCGGCGACAATTACCTACAGTATACTTCGTACCTGTGTACATAATACAAAGTAGTCTGGTTACGATAATATTACATGTTGCTTTGGTGCAAACGCATATCCGAGTCTCGATCGAAAGGGGAATATAACTTCGTTGAGGAATTGATCAAGGAATTGATCAACAGCTTCAAATCCTTTGCTTTCTCCTCCTATTTCTTCCTTTTCTATTTCTTCCTTTTCTCTTTCCTTTTTTCTTACTAAATTTTTTCCGAAATGCCAACAGGCGACCCGACCGACATGAGGCGGTTGCAAGACTATAATCGACGGTCGAGGACAAATTTTAATATTACGAAGTTCCCGAGAACACCAAGGCTAGCTTAATAGCAAAATGAATATTTATTTTACACCAGCTGGGTGGTATCTTCTTTTGCTGCCCTATTCATAATGCCGCGATCATTTGCGATCGTTCGTCTCTCGCGCCTCGGCGGGCATCGAAACCGGGCCCCCTGGGGAGTCTGGCATCCTTGCCGTTAATATTTCCACGCCAGTCTCGGTGACGAGGAGAGTGTGTTCTGTTCGGCGAACGGATCATGTTAGTCAAAACATTCAACGCATCGCTCTTCCCACGATACACCTATATAGGAACACGACAAGAACTTACCAAACTGTGCGGTTCTCTTGCCGTCTATCGTTGTGCTCGTCCAGTTATCTGGCCAGGTGACATCACGATACGACCCTAGCGCAATCATGGGCTCGATGGTGAAAGTCATACCTGGCTTCGCTTCGCCAGGAGTCTTGTTTTTTGCATAATGTGGGATGTTGGGAGCGCAGTGGAAGAGCCGATTGATGCCGTGACCGCAGTAGGACCGGATGGTACTGCAGCCCTTTGACTTGGCATACTTCTCGATAATGTTACCAAACTCCCTAAATGGGACGCCCGGCTTCACAGCCTTGATGGCGAGATCGAGACATTCGCGTGCCGTTTCCACTACCCTCACGGAGTCCGGATCCGCCTTAGCCTTGTCGCCAACGTAGTACGTCTCGTTCAGGTCGCCGTGAAAACCCTCGTGATAGAGGGTGACGTCGATGTTGAGGATATCTCCGTCTAGCAGGACGCGCTGATCGGGTATGCCATGACAGATGACTTCGTTTGGTGATGTGCAGACAGACTTGGGAAAGTGGTTATAGTTGAGTGGTGATGGATATGACTGCAGCACGGTTGGGTCAGTATCAGCGTGAGGATGTCCCTGAAGTGATAATTCAATGCGGATCCATGGCTCGCAGGGCGAAACAGAAAACCCTTCGCCTCCAAAGCCCAGCCAAGAGGCCGGGTGAATGAGAGCCGAAAAGGTAAAGAAAAAAAATTCCTCTACGGGTTCCGCTTATCCATGTTCTTCCTCCATTCTCCACTTACTTTTCTCTCTATGCAAGCCTTGTGGACAATCTCGTCTATGTAGTCGGTGGTGACTCCGGGGCGGATAGCGGCAGCGGCGATGTCGAGAACTTCACGCGCGAGGCGGCAGACCTTGCGCATGCTGTCTTGGGCTTTGGCGTCGAGTATCTCGATCTTATTCCGGCCAGGCATGGCTCGGTACTTGGGGACACCATCTTCGGACCATTCGGGGTGTCGTATGCTCTTGGGGATGACACGCTTAGGCGAGAGGGGATAGACGGGGCGGAGGGCGCCAGTATAGTTGAAGGTCGGGAAGGGGTTGAAGTGGCCAGTAGCTGGATCGGGTTCAGAAACTACCTTCGGAGCAAGGATGTGGTGTAGGATATTACCCTGAGACCTATGAAGCGCCTTGTGCTCGCTCTGTAGTATCGTCAGCAAGGGACCAGGATATCAAGTGTGGCTGCAGAGATAGGTTACGCCGCCGACATGCCGACAACTAATTGGGTAGAAGGATTGAGGGTCCAATCTGCGCTGGTATTGAGCCGCTCGACTTACCCAACTTTTCTTAAAGCATTCCTGCGAACAGAAGAAGCTGTCCTTGATGCCGAGCTTGATGCAGGTGGGACACTGAAGGGAGTCGGCAGCCTTTTCACAGCCTACGCCAAGGCACTTCCGAGGTGCCGATGACATGGTAATTAGTCACTCACGCATGTGCATACGAAGTATATTCGACCCTGATGGCTACTTATTTTGAAGCGGTTCTTTAAAAGTTGGTTGTTTCGACGGGCGCGTTTCTAGATTTGTGCGCAAGGCCAGGGGCGACGAGATCTACTAATTGATAGTGGCGGGAGACGGGAGGGGGAAGGCGGCATGTGAGCCACGCATAATAAAATTTTCGAGAAATTTTCCAGGTACCTCCGTAAACGACAAATGCATTGTATTGGTGCAATTCTTGGCGACTTCACACGAAGTCCTCGAAGTACTTTGTAGGGGACGTTTGCCCAGCAGCGGTCGACTTGGTTGAGGAAGGGCAAGGTAAGTACTCCGTACTTGTCCAATCTTCGAGCTCGGAGCCAACGCTACCCCGCAGCAGCAGGGCCTTGAAGTTCAATGTGGTGAATTGAATCTGCCAAAAAATCGCGGGTTCTGTTGTCATTTTAGCGAGATTTTGCAATTGTGATATTGGGAATTAAGAGGATCGGTATCCTTCATGTCGATATTCCACCTTGCTCGAGCAACATACGAAGGGTACAGAATCGTCATTAGAACTATAAACACAATGTAGTTGTGCGAGATCTACCTATGTAGCTGCTTACTCACCGTCTCCGACAACGGCAGCCAGCAACAATGGTGGACTCGAGACCCGGGCTTGGGCTCGACAATGGAGTGCTTCAAAATGATAACCTAGTTTCATGTGGCCTGACCATTTATCGCTGCAGGTACAAGACAACAACCCGTTGATCGGATCATTACTGCCTATGTCGTACAGCACGAAGAACCAAAAGCAATACAATTATATCAAGTCCGTCAAGCAACCCATTCAGAATTTACTCTGCCCCGCGCTTGTTAATAGGAAACCGTCAATGAATCAACCAAAATTTGAAGAGATTGATACCCATCATTCCTCGCCCCGGGAAGGCTTAATGACCACCCATGGGTATGTACTTCATAGTAACTGACATCGATGACTCTCTAGGTCGTATCTGTTTGTCCCCCTTCCCCATCGGGACTATCAATTAAGCATTTTCTTGCACCCGCACATCACGCGAGATGTTCCTCCGAATGCTACTTACACGGCGACGCGTGCCACTTGTACATTCCGGCTCCCGCCGCCCTTGATTTTTGGGGGTACAAATAATGTAGCCTCTATTGCCGCAGAACCATTGGTCAATTGCATAACTACAATTGTACCCAGTAACCTGGGGCAGAAAAGAGAGTGGGGTGGTCGACCGACCTCGTTGCCGTCAGTTCTATGCTTAGCATTATAAAAGGGTAAAAAGTGACTCGAAGCCAACCTAAATTTCGAGTCGGAATTTTTTGGCCTTTTGTTTTCAGCCATGGCATTCGCCCCGTAAGCCCTCTATTGCCCAACTTCCTTCTTAGGAGAAGCGAGCCATGCATCATAAACAGAAGATTGTCGTCGTCGGCGCCGGGCCGGTCGGCTCGCTCGCCGCACTTTATGCTGCTCAGAGGGGACACGATGTTGAGATATATGAACTTCGTCCAGGTAAGGTGATTCACACATGGCGACTTGCTGCGCAAATGCGGTATTTCACCTTCCCTCTCACTTACACTAAGAGGGGGAAACTTCACGGGTCTGGATGCTGACGGATACTAGACCTTCGCTATCCTTCAACCGTTCCACTAAACTTCACGAAGTCAATTAACTTGGCTTTGTCTGAGCGTGGTATAAACGCCATTCGCAATGCCGGGCATCCCACTCTCCTCGATTCCGTCCTCAGGGCTACCATTCCCATGAGGGGCCGGATGATCCATCTCCGTCGTTCAGATGGCAGCTTTTACCAGGAGGCTCAGAACTACGACGTCCATGGAAGGGTAATTCGCATTGATGATTTGTTGACTCTCACTACGGTGTCAGCTCGGTTGTCGCTGACACTGGCTTTCAATAGGCTATCCTGGCCATGGATCGGGCGGGCATAAATAAGGATCTGCTCGACGCAATCGAGGGGATGCCTAATGTGAAAATCTTCTTCAACCACAGACTAACCGGCGCCGACTTTCGAAAGTGTCAGGCATGGTTTGAGGTGAAGAACGAAACCCAGGATGGCGACGCTGAGGGAAGGCCCCGAGAGATCCAGGTCGACTTTGATCTCATGATTGGGGCCGATGGCGCTCATTCAGCAGTGAGATACCACATGATGAAGTTTACTAGGATGAATTATTCTCAGCATTATATCGATACGCTGTGGTGCGAGTTCCAAATTCCTCCGCGAGAAGATGCACCAGCGGATGACCCTATGGCCAAGTTTGCTATCTCACCAAACCACCTTCACATCTGGCCAGGGAAGGAATTCATGTTTATTGCTATTCCAAGCGATGTTCGTATACCGCAGCACACCCTGATGGAGGCTGTCCCACCTACCGTTCACCCGTCCTCTCCCACACCCCATCAGCTAATCTTATACTCCCACGGCCCCGTCTCGTCTCGCTAACTCGTGGCCTTTTGATTTTTTTTACAGGATGGCTCGTTCACTTGCACTCTCTTCCTCCCCAGCGCTAGCTATGCTCGTCTGGAGAATGATACCGCTTCCATCCCCTCGTTCTTCGATGAGCATTTCCCTGGGGTAACAGAATTGATTACCCCCGAGGCTCTCATTCAGTCCTTCGAGGCGAATCCTCACCTTCCCTTGATCAGCATCAAGTGCCAGCCACACCATTTTGCTGGTTCTGGGGTCATAGTTGGAGACGCTGCTAGTGCCATGGTTCCCTTTTATGGGCAGGGAATGAATACGGGCATGGAGAGTGTTCGAGTTCTTTTCTCGATGCTGGACAAGTACGCGGCATCTGTAGCGGACAATAATCCACTCGAGATCTCCGACCCGGCGGCGGCAAGCGCGCATCAACGAGCTCTAGCACTTGCGGAGTTTTCTACTTACAGAGTCCCCGATGCGCATGCGATCATCGACCTGGCCCTTCAAAACTACTTGGAGATGAGATCGTCCGTCTTGTCGCCTGCCTACCGCCTACGGAAGTTCCTCGAAGAAACCATCTCTGTCTACCTTCCCGGACTCGGTTGGCGTACCAAGTATTCCCGTGTCAGCTTCGGGAATGAGAGATTCACAGATGTGATGAGGAAGAGCGACCATCAGGGTAAGATTCTTTGGCGAACGTTCGTCGCAGCTCTCTGCAGCCCAGTCGTCATCGCTGGCATGGTGCATTGGGCTCGTCACGCGGAGCGTTTCCCCAGAATATGGAATGGCGTCTTAAGACTGCTGCGCCGTCCATGACGACATTCCTTCCTGCATTTCCATATATTATTTCTTACTAGCTTATTCCATCTAATTTTCTGTTTATTCCCCCTCCCCGCATTCCCCGTCCCTTTTACACCTCCGATCTTCTGAAACGTACCGGGTGGATGGCTGCAAATAGATGCATCTAGAAGCAATTCCTCGTTCTCCATCTCCGCGTTCTTTCTAAGGCGGCTTATATCAATCTAGAATCACGTACATACGTATAGGATTTGGGAGACGCGGATACGTGCTCCCCTATTCGTGGAACTCTGCGGGCGCCCGGCCTTCACGACATTGAGTAAGTATGTCTACGACAAATCATCACCTACCACCGAGCGGGGCCCTATGGGGCTTGGAGAGGCCCGAACCAGACACTCGAGAAATTTAAATACAATATCGGTACTAGTTCCATCTCCGAATCAAATTTACGTTGATAACGAGTATCTGAAAGCGAGGGAGCAACTCCTAGACATGGGCAGATTCCAGATGGCAGTTGTAAAGCTGTCACCACCAACTGAACTACAAAGATCCACAACTAGCGGTTCTGTGTAAACTACAACGAATGGTTCTTTCCTCCACCCCCGCCACCTCTTTCGTTTCACGCTTCATTCACATTAGACCGAGGGCCAGGCTACAATTTCGTGTGTATCATTACAATTACTAAATTATATCTGTGACGGCATATTTGGGCTGTGTCTCAACAGCCTCCTTCACTCAAGGCCAGCGATGATGATGTGCAGGTCCTGACCTCCCTGCTGATGCGATACGCAACCTGTCCAGCAAGCTGCGGGGGATGCGCCCCCCTTTCCTTAGTTGAGCGATACGGATCTAAATCCCGCCAAACCTGCTCCACATCATGCAAGACCGTAAGCTCCGAGGTACATACAAAAATGATGCTCCCAAGACGAACCAAATAGTGTAGTACAGCGGACAGGCCTATCAAGACTTAGCCTTTGCCCTCAGGGGACAATCCCCTCCGCATCTCGTGCACTTGAGGCACATGGGCTTTTGCCACACCATCCTACACCGGCAAACCCAGAGTTCCTGGCGGAGCTTGGTGAAGATGGAATCCCCGGGCACATGCAGGCCATGCCTTACGCCGCATTCGATACAGAATCGTCTAAGAGTGACGACCTTATGGGAAGTCTCTTGAGTGGGAGCGGCGTTGCTGTTGTTTCCTAGCGCTTTTAGAGGTGGCGCCACTCTTTCTCCCCTCGCGTTGACGTAGATTGAATGAGGCTGTTCGGCATCGAAATGGGCCGGTTCTCGCACACGGAAGCAGATATAGCAGGCAAAGTTCCCGGGTCGTTCCTGGCCCTGGACGACGACGGGGAAGTGCTTGGGGAAGTAATTCTCGGCGCGCATGACGAAGGCGAACTTGTCCTCCGGGGACGCCGCCTGAGGGTTGACGGTTTGGTGGAGGTAGCGGTTTACGCACGAGAGGGCGATGAGGGACTGATAGTCGAGGTAGGAGCATATCTCCTTTCGCAGCTCGGGGGGCAGGCGTTCAAAATGGAAGCGGAGGGGCGAGGATGGAGAGCTGGGTGCGGACACCCTCGCCAATGCCGATGATGGCTGGGAGCCTGATGTCGGGGCGGGCGCTTGCATAGGGGCGATCTGAGGAAGGGATACAGAGAACGAGTGCATTGCCACGGAGGGGGCCGACATGATGACTGCAGCCGACATTTTGGTGGCGACGACCGACGTGGGACGCTGGATTTTGTCGTGTTGGCCAGGCCAGGTTATGTGTTAAGACTTCAAGGACGGGCGTCAACGTGCACGGAAGATGGCCGCTGGCTTATACTAGTGATATATGTTGAAGGCGCCTGGCTGGTTAAGCTGGCGATTAGGCAAGGCTCTTCCCCAGTTTTCGGTTCGAAAGCGAGCGTCTTTCTGGGCGAAGGAGAAAGAAGGTTGGTAATTAAGATGGAGATGTGTTGAGCCGGAACTGAATAGGAGAAAGAATAGATAATCGGCCGAAAGACAAGCTGGTTTGGTATGGAAAGTTCGTGAAGAGATCTCAAACATGCGTTTTCTTCCAGACAATGCGGTAAGGGGATGTATTATTGCTCGTTGAGCCTTTAAGCTGTCTTTGTTTCCTTTTGTTCTCCCTACTCAGGGCGTGGTATAAGGCGTGTCTTCGATGAGGGCAAGGATGAATAATGATGGTGGTTGTCGAGTTGGAGGTGTATGAAAGGATAGAGACCAGAGCAACGCTTGGGTAGTGACGGGCAAAACTGTCAGAGGAACAGGATGGAAGAGACAATAAATACTAGGGAAGCACCTTTCAGGGGAGCGGATCTCGTCAGCTCTCGGGTTCGGACTGGGGTAGTTTGTGTCTTGGGGGTCTGAGACGATGGATGAGAATCAGTCCGGGTGAGAATCGGTCTAATGTAGGTGATACATGCGTGGCCCACACGCTTGTTCTCTAATGTAGTGGGATCTGACTTGGAAGTGGAAACGTGCGTGAGCACCGAGAACAATAAGAAGGGATTGATATACGAAGGTAGAATCTACTATATACTCGTGCTTCGTACAAGAATGTACTGCAGGACGTACAGGGGCATGCAGCAACGGAAAACGGGGTCCTGGAGGGGGAGGGTGGGTGGATCATGGGGGTAGATGGGTAGACGGGGATGAAGACAACATTGAAGCACATTCATCCTGGATCTCAGGTTGCATTCACACATCAGAGCAATCCGTTATATAATATTGATACAACAATAGATACAGAAGAAGGCAAGAAGCTGGAGCCTAGGCCTGAGTTCCAATCTCCTACTGTCCAGGCGAGGATCAATATTATAATAATACCTCGTACGAAGAAGATGCTGCATGCCGACGTCGACAGGGTCCTTGGTGGAAGCAGCCACTGAGAAGGCTCATCTGGGAGCAAGTCACCCAGAGGCTCGCCTGCGTAACTGCACGAGGGCTTCCGAGAGAAGAAGTTAATCTGCATCCCCTTGCTCGACTGGCGAGATCTGCTCCCAGTTACCACATCCCAGGGAATTCAAGGGTGGCCCGAGAGGCCAGGGGCGGGCGACGCCATGAGTATACTTCGTACTCCAATCGTTGTAGTGTAAGAAGGTACGAAGTACGAAGTAAATGGAGACGTTTTGTTGTCG